>Ga0335071_10000772_pt1 | contig 34489 bp, 30 predicted proteins | sample Lox_Sample_15_FD_206724 | JGI IMG/M metagenome (GOLD analysis project Ga0335071, IMG submission 206724) | Soil microbial communities from Loxahatchee National Wildlife Refuge, Florida, United States - Lox_Sample_1.5 | ecosystem: Environmental > Terrestrial > Soil > Wetlands | place: USA...
AATCGCTCGACCGGATGGGCGTCCCGCGTTCCCGGGTCAAGACGGATTATTTCTCTGGCCTGGCTTGAACCCCATTTCTTCAACCGTGAAAAGCGCCGGTAAATTCCCGGCGCTTTTGCTGTGGTGGACAACAAGTTTTCAGACACTCCCGTGTATATCAGCCGGGCGGGAAGAGAAGGTGACTTGCGCAGGAGTTGATTTTAACCTGGCAGTTTGTATAATGTGCTTACCAACCATTTACAGGAGGCCAGTCATGTTACAGGATATTTTTAGCGCATTGACGAGCAGTTCATCCCAGGGGAAGGCCCAGTCCCAGGCGGGCGGCGACGCCCTGTCGGGCCTGCTGGGTTCGTTCATGGGCGGCCAGGCCGGAGGCGCCGCCCCGGCGATGGGCAGCCAGACCGGCAGCAATCCACTGATGGATCTGGTCGGAAGCGGGCAGAACCCCGTGTTGAATTCGCTCATCCAGCCGGCCGTCGACCGGATCGCCCAAAGGCTGGGCGTCCCCCCACAGACTGCCATGACGGCCGTGACCTACGCGGCCCACTACATGCTGGCGAACCACGGCGCCAGACTGGCAAACGGCGAGGACATCAGCAGCCTGCTCCAGCAGCACACCAGCCAGGATTACCTGCATTCCGCCGGGTTGAGCAAAGAGCTCGCCCAGCAGACCGGCATGCACCCGGATGCGGCGGCCAACGCCCTGTCGGAGGTGTTCAAGCTGTTGGGCTCCTCCTCGCCGGCCAAATGACGGGTCCCGCCCGCATCGATCCCTCGTTCCCGGCTTGAGGGAACGAATCCAAATCGATCAGCAAAAAAGCGCGTGGCATCGGAACGCGCTTTTTTGTCCCTATCGGTCCGTAGGTCCTCCGGCCCTGTAATCCGGACTGTTTTTGTAGTATAAGTGCCGAAATCCCCCACCCCGGGTCCCGGCTCGAAAGGTCCGCCAGATGAAAACCAAAAGGCTTCTGATCGCCGTCGCGTTCCTGTTCACCCTCGCCTGCACCTGCAATAATCTTTCCGTCCTCCCGTTCGCCCCGTCCACGCCAAGTTCGCCCCCGGCGACGGCTACGGCCACGTTGCTCCCGCCCACCGCCACCCCGCCCTACATCCCGGATGAATGCGTCGGCCAGCCGGTGGCGACCATCCCTGCGGTGACCCTTACCGCCGAACCCACCCTGAGCATCGGGACGAATCCGCCCCTGACGAAGGGCCGGCAGCTGGCGGTCTTCCAGGAGTTGACCGCGCCGATCCCCAGCCTGTACGTCTACCCCGACTTCAACGGGTTGGACTGGCCGGCGACCGTCGCCAAATACCGCGCCAAGGTAGAAAGCGGCCTGGATACGGAAACCTTTTACACCGAGATGCAGAACATGATCAACGAGCTGAACGACGACCACTCCCGGTTCGAGTCCCCGGCGGAGGTGGCCGCCACCAACGCGCAGCTGGCCGGGAACAATAATTACGTCGGGATTGGCGTCGAGATCCTGCCGCTGCCGGACAAGGGCAAGATCACGATCCTGCTGGTCTTCCCGGGATCGGCCGCCGAACATGCCGGCCTGCAACAACACGACAGCCTGCTGGCCGTCGACGGCATTCCCCTGGTGCAAAACGGGGTCGTCCATTCCGAATGGGTGCGCGGCCCGGCCTGCAGCGCGGCCGTCCTGACCGTCCAGACTCCCGGCCAGGCGCCCCGGGATATCACCGTCCTTCGTTACTCGGTCAAATCCTCCGTCCCGATCATCGCACGGCTGGTCCCCACCCAAGACGGGTCGCGGATCGGTTATATCTTCCTGCCCTCCTACTTCGACGAAACACTGCCGGGACAGGTCAAGCAGGCGCTCGAGCAATTCGGTCCGCTGGACGGGCTGATCTTGGACAACCGGATGAACTCCGGCGGTTCCAGCGACGTCGTCGAGCCGATCATGGGGTACTTTACCGGGGGCGTCCTCGGCCATTTTGCCAGCCGGACTTCTCAAAACCCCTTCCAAGTCACCGCCGATCCGATCAATAACTCACAGACCGTGCCGATGGTGGTCCTGGTGGGTACAGGCACGGTCAGCTTTGGCGAGATCACCTCGGGGGTCCTCCAGGATATCGGCCGGGCCAAGGTCGTCGGGCAGACAACGTTGGGGAATATGGAAATCCTCTTCGGCCATGACCTGAGCGACGGTTCCCGCCTGTGGCTGGCCCAGGAACGCTTCGTCCCGCTCCACTCCAAGGCCGATTGGGAAAAGACCGGCATCGTCCCGGACGTGCAGGCCTACGCTGATTGGGATACTTTTACATTCGCAAACGATCCGTCCGTGGCCGCCGCCCTGACCCTGCTGGGCCACAAGTAGCGGCCGCTCCGTCCGCAGGGGCGCAATGCAAAGGACGGCATTTCTGCCGTCCGGGTTGAGGATGCCCTGGTCTTATCATCCCAGGATTTTGGACGATCCGGCTGGCGGATGGAAGATGCTATTCGGCCAGCACCAGCAGGGAGAACCCCCCAAGGGCGCGTGCGCCGAAATCGCGATTGATCGCCGCCAGCAGAAGCCTCGGGGCTTTCGCCAGCGTCGCCCACAGGCCGCGGGCGCGGTCAATTCCTGCCCGGGTATAGAAATAATCGAGGACGGTGTAACCCGTATCTCTCAGAGTCGCCAGAGCCGTTTCCTTCATAAAGTAATGGAGATGTCCTACGGACTTCCGGTTCTGCAGGATGGGAGAACCCCTTAGCACGCTGACCCCATTCATCTCCAGCGGAATATGGAAGATCTTGAGTTTCGCCTTCGGCTGCAGCGTTCGCAAGAATCCCATGTAATCCTCTATGTGCTCGAAAACGTCGATGCACAGAAGCACATCGAAAGGGTCCGTTTTCTTGAGAAGGAGGTCTTCACAGAAGAACGATAACCGGTCATTCTCCTTCTGCCGGCAGATTTCGATTGCCTGGGGGGAAATATCGTAGCCGAAGAACCTGGTTTTCTCATCCATCTGAAGCTGCATCTGTCGGAGTATTTCCCCGGCGCCGCAGCCGATTTCGCAAACCGAGGTCGGCCGGATCGTATGCCGATCGAGCATGGTGAGGATCTGGCGCGCCTTCCAGGGCGAGTCGCCGGTGTGGAATTGGGGGTTGTTCCTGGAATACTCACCGCCGGTATATATGTTGCTTTTCAAAGGCCACCTCCGTTGGCAATCTCGCCTCTCTGCCCCGGGAGTCCCTGATGCAATCTCCCGGGGTGATTACGCGTTCCTGGTCGACGATTTGAACCCGGCCGATCGTTGGCCGCAGATGTATTTTCCGTGCAGCCATGCCGGTAATTTTTTATGACCGCTTAACATATTATCATAGATCAGATCACTTCCCCCGTCGCCCGACCGAAACGGAGCCTCAGCGAGAAGCTCGGCCGGCGTTCGAAACCACCTGCCGGTAATCGATGAACTCGACCGGCGCCAGGCACTCGGGGTAGAGGATTCCGGAAAACTTCTTGACTGCGGCCGACTCGGAATGGATCCGGTCGGCATCGGCATCCCGGAAGACGAAGATGTGGACGAAGCGGGTCGGATCGCCCTGTTCCTGCCAGACCTCGTAGCGCAGCGTCCCTGGCTCGTTGGCGCGCACGTAGGCAACGAATTCGTGGATCGCCGCCAGGCAGCGTTCGAGCGCTTCGGGGCGGACCTGGTAGCGGGCGAGCTGGCGGATTTCAGCGCTATCTTTCTCGGATTGAGTCATATGGCATCCTTCTGGAAACATTTGCAGAAGCGCAGCCCCTTATCAAGGCTGCGCTTCTATACCGGTAAAAAGAAAAGGTCACTGTTCCGGGTGCAGGTCGGTGTAGACGGCGACCATGTTCCCGGTCGGGTCGGTGAAAACGCCCCACCAGCCGACGCCGGGGATCTCGGTCTTGTGCCGGACGACCTTCCCGCCGAGTTTTTCGACTTTCTTCAAATCGGCCTCGATGTCGTCACTGGCAACATGCACCAGGACTTCCCCGGGCTTGGTATTCTCGCCGACCGGGCTGAAGCCGCCGCCGGGGCCCGTTTCGGGCTCCCACATGGTGTAATTCATCTCGGGAACCGGGGTGATCTTCCAGCCGAAAAGCTGCTGGTAGAAACTGGCAGATCGTTCCGCGTCGGCGGTGGGAAACTCGATATGGACGATATTCCGCTTGGACATATACGCCTCCTTTGAGCGATGACCAAATATAGAACAAATATTCTATTCTGTCAAGGCAAAGATAGCCAGGAATCTTGATCCCTGGCCACAACAAAACCTCGCTCCGGTCAGCGGGACCGGGCCCAGGGGCGCGCGCTCAGGAGGTCTTCTTAAGTGTCGCGGTTCCCTTTGCGGTGGCCCCGGTCGAAAAGGTAACTGTATACGTGACCTTCAACTCCGTGGCAGTCATCGTTCCAGCCGCCGACACCTTGGCAATGCCCGGAACCGGCAGGTTGCTGGCTTCCATCGCAAGCTTGCCGGCGTAATCGACCGTCACGGCCAGGTCGCCGAAAATGGGCTCCCCGGGACCGCCAAACGAAAGCCCGGTGGCATCGTAGGTCCCGTCGAAAGTGAGCGGGGAGGGGCTGCCAATCCCCAGGATGTTGCCGCCCAGGGTCACATCGGCGGTGAGGGTCCCGTCCGGCTGGACCGTGATCGTGGCCGAAATCTTGCCGGTGGTTCCGTAGGTGGTATTCTTCCAGTTGCCCGCCCAGGTGCCACCGAACTGGCTGGCCTGCGGAAAGGACGGATCCGGCCCGCTGGTGGGGGCGGTCTGTGTATCGCTGCCGCCGGTCTGCGGGATGACCGCCGACGGCGTGGCCTGTTTGGGAATCAAGCTCGAAAGGGAACCGCAGCTGCAGGCCATGATGAACATGGCGACCAGGACGAACGGAATGATTTTGCGCTTGACCATCTCGACCTCCTCGCTCAACCAATAATAATCGGATAAATTTAGTCCATTATATGGCTGGCCCTTTCGTGAATACAAGGGACCTCTTTTCCTATACTTCTTATAAATATGTTGACCCAAAACAAAAGCGCAGCCCTAGGGAAAGGCTGCGCTGTAAGAACCCGATAAAGGGTCGGATCAGTGTTGATCGGGATGCATGTCGGTGTAGACGGCGATCATGTTGCCGGTCGGGTCGGCGAAAAGGCCGAACCAGCCGGTTTGGGGAATCTCGGTCTTATGGACGAGCACCTTGCCGCCGAGCTCCTCGGCCTTCTTCAGGTCGGCTTCGATGTCGTCGCTGTCCACGTAGACCACGACGTCCCCGGCCTTGGTGTTTTCTCCGACCGGGCTAAAGCCGCCGCCGGGACCGGTCTGCGGTTCCCACAAGGTATAGTTCATCTCGGGGACCGGGGTGATCTTCCAACCGAAGAGTTCCTTGTAGAATTTTCCGGACTGCTCGGGATTGGCCGTCGAGATCTCGACATGGACGATATTCCGTTTGGTCATATGCACCTCCTTTGTGCGGTGCCTAAATATAGAACATATATTCTATTTTGTCAATATAGAAATAGTCGCAACTTTCTCGGGCCGGAGGCTGCCGGCGCGCTCACTTCCCTGTCCGGATGGCCTGACTGGCGATCCGGTCGACCAGCCCCGGGGCGATCAACTTCAGCCAAAGGCCGAGCTTGCCGCGCAGAGTCATGACCAGCTCACGCTGGCGACGGGACATTGCGCGGACGATCAAGCGGGCGCACTCCTCCACCGGCATGACCTCACCTTCCTTGACCGGGCTCTCGCCGAGCGGTTTCCCGTCCGGGCCGAAGGCGCGCTGGCGCACCTCGCTGGCCACGAAGCCGGGATAGATCATGGTCACACCCACGCCGGAAGGCGCCAGCTCGATGCGCAGCGAATCGAAGAAGCCCGCCATGGCGTGCTTGCTGGCGGCATAGGCGCTGCGGGTCGGAACCCCGGTCTTGCCGGTCAGGCTGGAGATGCCGACGATCAGGCCCTTCGTCTTTCTGAGATATGGCAGGGCATAGTGGGTGCAATACAGGCTGCCCAGATAATTGACCCGCATGACCTGCTCGGGGACGCTCAGGTCCTGGATGTCGGCGAAGTTCGCCCACATGGTGACGCCGGCGTTGTTGACCAGCACGTCGACCCGCCCGAACTGCTCGAGGGTCCTTTGCACCCAGGCCTCGCACTGGGCCAACTCACTGACGTCCGTCCGGACGGCGAGTGCCTTCCCACCCAGGTCCCGGCATTCCGCCGCGACCAGTTCGAGCCTGCCGGCGTCCCGGGCCGCCAGGGACAGCCAGGCTCCCTGGGCGGCGAGCTGGCGGGCCAGCTCCCGGCCGATCCCGCTGGAGGCGCCGGAGATCATGATGACTTTTTCCTTGAAATCGTTTTTGGGCATATTCATCTCCCTGGTGCAATTGTCGGTAGAGTAAGGCTCGAAAATAAGAACCCCCGAGCGGTCACCCGGCTTCGAGCCGTTCGAGCAGGCCGGGCAGAAGGCCGAGATGCTCCAACTGGTGGAACCGGGGCGTGCCCGGGGACGGCGCATCGGCCGCTTCGTGCTGCCAGGTCAGCTCATAAGGGATGTAGGCGGCGGTGCCGCCGAGAGCCAGGATGGGCAGGATGTCGGAGCGGAGCGAATTGCCCACCATCAGGACCCGCTCCGCGGCCAGACCATGGGCCTGGAAGAGGCGGGCATAGACTTCAGTCGTCTTGTCGCTGACGATTTCGATATCCTGGAAGAACCTTCCCAGCCCGGAGAGGGTCAGCTTCCTCTCCTGGTCCAACAGCTCGCCTTTGGTGATCAGCATCAGCCGGTAGCGTTCCGCCAGGCGGGACACGGCCTCGGAGGCCTCCGGGAGCAGCTCGACCGGCGCATTCAGTTGAGCCTTGGCAAGATCCAGGATGGCGAGCACGTCCCGGGCCGAGATGGCCTCCCCGGTCAGAGCCGCTGCGGATTCGATCATCGAGAGGGCGAACGACTTTATGCCATATCCGAAGGACCGGATGTTGCGGCTTTCCGTCTGGAACAGGCCCCGGCCGGCATCCTCCCCGGAAATTCCATAGCGGGAGAGGATGGCTGCGTAGCCGTCCTCGGTCGATTTGTACAAGCGCTCATTGTGCCAGAGCGTGTCGTCAGCGTCGAATGCGATCCGGTCGAAGGATGACATGGTCGCCCTTTCCTATTCTCTCGTAAAGACCCAATGATCCCGGCCCGGGGCCTCGTCGCGGAAAACAAAGGCCGCCACTTCACCCGCCGCATCCCGGCGGAACTGGATCACGTACCAGCCGATCAGCGGCGGGTAGCGGGCGAGGAACATATCCCGGATGGTCGGCGTGAAGACTACATTCAGGAAATCGTGATCCGGGTCGAGATTCTCCAGGCAGATCCCATCCACTGTGGCATGGACCCGGTAGCTTGTGCCGAGCGGCCGGCAGGTATATATCCCCGGGTATTCCTGAAGCGCATCCGGCGCCAGCGGGAGCCCGAGGTAACGTTGGAAGGCCCGCAGGGAGGGTTCTTCGCCGACGCGGATCTCCATGAAGCGGCTTCCGATCAGCCGGCAAAAGGCGCCATGCAGGCCGGTCTCCTTGCACTGAAATGAAAGCCTGTCCGTTCCAGCCGGTCCGGTGACGAGCAGGGAGAACCCGCTGGAGTAATTTTCCAGGACACGGATTCCCGTATCGTCCACGCTCACCTCCCAGATATGGGACGTGCCTGGATCTTCGTAGCTCCCCACGATGCGCTCCAGTTGCTTGAGGGGCTGTCTGGTCTGGGGCGCTTCTCGAGGAGCAGCCTGCAGCTTCTGTTCCGGACCGGCTGCAGCAGAGGTAGGTTCCCAAGGAGAAATGATCCCGGCGACCCGTTCGTAACATTCCTCGCCCAGTTTCCGCAGCATGCTGGTCAGGAAATCACCGGTATTCGCAAGGCAGATGACCGAGAGTCCCTTTGCCGGAATGCGGTAGAGCACTGTATTCACCCCGGCTGCGCCTCCCTCGTGAAAGACCACCCGGCATCCGGCTCGCTCGGAGATGAACTGGCCATAGGCATAACGGGTGGGAGTTCCGTCATTCAACCTGCCGGGTTCGAACAGCTTTTCGATCAGGCCCGGGTCCCTCTTTCCAAGCCGGTTGTCGAGAAAGTTATTTTCCCACTTTACCAGATCGTTCACGGTGGACCAGGCCTGTCCGGCCCCGCCAAATTCGATCATCTCATTCCGGAGCCGGTAAGTCGTGTCTGTCGTGCCGACCAGCCTGTCATATCCGCTGGCGCGGTTGGGGATCTCGGCGAAGCGGTCCGTGCGGACGAATGTACTGTGCATTCCCAGGGGGCGGAAGATCTGCTCGGCTACGAATTCGGCGAATGGCTTCCCGGTCACTGTTTCGATGATGCAGGCGAGCAGAAAATAGCCGGTGTTGCCATACGCCCACTTCTCCCCGGGCGAGAATTTTCGCCAGCCCGCTGCCTGGATGATGCGGATGGCATCCTCACGGGAGAAATACTCCCCTTCCGGGATCCCCATGATGAAACTGGTGACTTCGTAGAAATCTTCCAGGCCGTTGGTCATGTGGAGCAGGTGCCGGACCTTCAGCGGCATGCCGCAGTCGGGCAGGAAGGCGAGGTAACGCTTTGCCTCGTCCTCCAGGTCGATCTCCCCGGCCTCCTCCAGCAGAGCGACGCAGGTGGCGGTAAATTGCTTGGAGACCGAGGCAAGGTGGAACACCGTATCGGTCGAGATTGGGATTTGCGCTTCAAGATTGGCAAGCCCATAGCCGCGCCCATAGAGCAGCTCTCCCTCCTGGAGGATGCCCAGGGCGCAGCCGGGAGATGTCCCGGTGTCGTACTCCTGGAAAAGCCTGTCGATTTGCGCTTTCATCGTTTGATCGATCATTGCAGCCCCGTATCCGTATTCATTGCAAGGTATTATAGGACAGTTTTCTGTCTGGACAAGCCTTTACAAGATTGATGGCAGATTTTAATGCAATCTGAACAATCCTGTCGTATCATGAAATCGAGAGACCAAAAGGTCTGGAAAGGAGGTTCAGCATCGAAGGAATTGCAGGACACTCCATAGGAGGAAGGACCGGGTAGATCCGAACCCTGGCAGCGGACTTCGTCCAGCAGGCCAGACGTCTCCCACGACGAACTGCGGTAGACCCCGCTCTTTCCTCTCACAATTTACGTAGGTCGTTTTGGCGGATGGGTATTCCCCATCCGCCTTTTTTATTCCACTCGCAGGCCCCAAAATGGCACCCGGCAGGACTGTCTAATCGCCCAGCTCAAGCTGACACCTTCGGTTGATTAACCGGGAATTATTCCCGTTCGCGCCACATCTCCACCCAGGCGGCATCCTTGCGAACGAGACGATTCTTCTTCAGGTTCTCCTGCATCACCCGCCGGATGGCCGGATCGGCGCAGGAGAACCACTTTTCCATCATGCGCTTGCCTTCCGCCGGGATGGCCGCGACGACCACACTCCAGCAGTATCCCATGCCCTTTTGCAGGACCTTATAATCCGGGCTTTTGGCTTCTGGCGAGTCTTCCATCGATGCGGTGATGCGGTCCAGGATCTGCAAGGCTTCGAGGGTTTGCTTTTCGTCGTGGAGCAGGACGGGTTCGGCCAGGGCAGCCGCGGCGGCGCGTTTCTCGAGCCAGTTCCCTGTGCTCCAGTTCTCCATGGCGAGCAAAAGCCGGGGCATATCGGCCACGCCGAGGCGCTGAAGGGCCATGGCGACGCCTTCCCGCAGCCTCCAGCGGGGGTCGGAGGCGAAGGGGCGGATGGCATCGAGGAGTTTTTCGTCCCCTTCTGCCAGCAGCCGGCCCAATCCCACCACCCCGCAAAAGGCCAGGAATTCGTGCGGGTCGTTGGTCGGGGCGATCTCGGGTGTATAGGTCAGGAAACGGTCGAAAAGCGCCCGGTCGCCCTCGTCCGCAACGACCTGGGCCAGCTCGAGGTTGCCGCGCGGCCCTGGCAGGCCGGACTCCTTCAGCAGGTAGGGCTCCCAATCCCTGAGTGCCCTGAGTTTCTCCCGGTATATTTTGCCTTTATTCATCGACCCTCCCCGCCGGGACCCAATCGGGTCCGTCGTCGACCGATTTCACGATGGCTTCGACTGATTTTCCGCCCGCCGCCCAGGCGCGGTGGAAATCCGCTTCCTCCAGGCACTCCCGGACCTCCTGCTCGGCCGGCGGATAGTATTCCCGGGCGGAGGTTTGGTAGTACCCTTCCGCCGTTTCGAGCAGGGCCGAAGCCGCTCCAAGCATTCCCGCTGCCTGTTCCGATGATAGGCGAGAGGCGGCGACCCTTGCCAAATCGATCAGGCTGAAGGCGACGCCCCAATCCTCCCCCTTCTGCCGGTAGATGCGCAGGCTTTTCATGAGCGGGGGAGTTGCCCCGGCCGGGTCTCCGGCGCGCAGGGTCGCATCCCCAATGGCGAAGGAAAATCGGGCAATATTGACCGGGTCCCCGACGAGGCGGACGAGGCGCAAGCCTTCGGAGAACGAACGGATGGCAGCCGGAAAGTCCTCACGGCGGCGGGCGATCTCCCCGTAGGAATAATGGCAGAGGGCGGTCGCCCGCCGGTCGCCGGCCTGTTCGAAGAGATCCAGGCTCTGGCTCAGCCAGGATTCGGCTTTGGACAGCTGGCCCGTTTCGATTGCAACGTCGGCCAGGCTGTAGTAAACCCAGGCGATATTCCAGCTCGCGCCAAGCTGGCGGAACAGGTCCAGGCTTTCTCCCAGCCGGGCCTGCGCCTCGGGAAACTCACCGGACCACAGGGCGATCTGGCCGAGGTGGTTCATCACCCAGGCCTGGCCGTAGCGATCGCCCATGTCCCCGAAGATCGCCAAGCTCTCATCGAACAGCTTCCTGGCCGCCTGGACGCGCATATGGGTCAGCATTCCCAGTCCATTGAGCAGATACGCCCGCCAAAGTGACGGTTTCTCCGCCCCGGGCGGGGGCTTCTCCCGGGCGTCGTCGAGGGAGAGCAAGCGCTCCATCCAGGTCTGGCCTTCTTCGGCGTCCCCGTGGAGCAGCCAAAACTCCCACAAGCGGCTCGCCAGGCGCATGCCCGTTTCCAGGTCGGCAGGTGTATTGCAGCACCATTCCAAAGCCGCCCGCAGGTTGGCCTGCTCGGCTTCCAGACCGAGGGTGGCCGCCCCCTGGCGGCTGTCGCGCAGTTCGTCGAATTTCCCGGCAGCAAAAGCATCGAAATAAGCCGCGTGACGGTGGCGGTATTCCGCCAGCTCGCCGCGCTTCTCCAGGCGCTCCACGGCATATTCGCGCAAGGTGGCCAGCATATGGAAACGCGGCGGAAATTCCCGGGCTTCGTCCCGCCAGATCAGACTGTGGTCCATCAGGCTCTGGAGAGCATCCAGGAGGGGCAGTTCATCCCCCTCCCAGCACACGGACTGAATGGCCGCCAGGCTGGCTCCACCGGAGAAGACGCCCAGTCGCTCGAAAAGCCAGCCTTCAGTCTCCCCGAGCAGCGAATAGCTCCAGTCCATCGTCTGGCGGATGGTCTGCTGGCGGGCCGGCAGGTCCCGGGCGCCGCCGGTCAACAGGCGTAGCGGGTGAAAGCGGCGGAGCTGGTCCAACAGAGCGAACGGGGCAAGCAGCTTGCAGCGGGCCGCGGCCAGCTCGATCGCCAGCGGCAGGCCGTCCAGCAGGACGCAAATCTCGGCCACGGCCGGGGCGTTGGCATCGGTCAATTGAAAGTTGGGTTGGATGGCCTGAACCCGCCGGACGAACAATTCCACCGTCGGACAGTCTGACAGCAGTTTGGCCGCTGGGGGAAGGTGCTGCAAGTTCGGCAGCTCCATCGGCGGGACGGGATACTCGTGCTCGGCCACCAGGCGGAGGCGCGCCCGGCTGGTCACCAGGATCTTCAGACCGGGGGCTTTTTCCAGCCAGGCGGCCAGCTCGGCCGCCGAGCCGAGGATTTGTTCGAAATTATCCAGCACGAGCAGGAGATGCTTATTTTGGAAGAAGAGGGCGAGTCGTTCCCGGGCAATCTGTTCGTCGGAGGCCGAGAGACCCAGACCGTGGGCAACCGCCACGAGGAAAAGCTCCGGCTGGAGGATCGAGGCGAGGTAGATCGTCCGGACGCCGTCGGCAAATTCGGCTTGGAGTGCCTGGGCCGCCTGGATGGCCAGGCGGGTCTTGCCCACCCCGCCGGTGCCGGTCAGGGTCAGCAGGCGCACGTCGGGACGGCGGAGCTGCCCGCAAATGGCGGCACTCTCGACGACGCGGTTGACCAGCGGCGCGGGCGGCAGGGGGATCTGCAGGTCGGCCAGCGGCACGGAAGCGGCGGGATGGACCCCGGGCGGCAAGCCGCGCCCCAGGGCCAGGAAACGCTCCAGGTCTGCGGAGGGGATCTCCAGGGCGCGCCCCAGGACCTCCGCCATCTGCTTCGAAGGCCGGCGCGCGTCCGCCTCGATTTTCTTGATCGTCACCGGGGAACAGGCTGCCCGTCCGGCCAACTCCTCGCGAGTCAGGTCGAGCGCAGTCCGACGTTCTTTCACCCAATGGCCGAACGATCGTGGCAAACCCATCCGATGTGTATCCTTTTCTGTACCTTTTATTGTACCGCCAAAGGCCAGCCGGACGGATGCATAATGTCCCTGGAAAAATCCGTTGGCGAGGTGTATTTGATGAAAAATCGACTGACCTTGATCGCTCTGGGCACGCTCCTCCTGGGGGTGGTGATCGGCCTGCCCGCCTGCTCGGTGGGGGAAAAACCCAGGCCGGCTTCCCCGTTCGACTACAATGCCTTGGTCCCATTCGCCACGAAAATCGTCAGCCGCCAGGACCGGGATGGGGTGACGGTCACAGACCTGAATTATTCCGCCCACGATCCGGCCTTCTCGCCGATGACCGGGGGGCGGACGATCGCCTACCTGGTCCAGCCTCCGGGCCAGGGACCTTTCGCCGGGATCATCTACCTGCACTGGCTGGGAAACGTCACCGGCAACCGCAGCGAGTTCCTGGACGAGGCCGTGGAGACGGCCCGCCACGGGGCGGTCTGCCTGGTGCTGCAGGGGTATTTCCCCTGGATGGCCTCCCCGCTGGGCACCCAGGCCGATCATCCGCTGATGGTCGGGCAGGCGGTTGAGCTGCGCCGGGCGGTGGACTTCCTGCTTGCTCAGCCTGGAGTCGACCCGAAGAGGCTGGGTTACGTCGGCCACGATTACGGCGCCGTCTACGGCGGGATCCTGGCCGGGATCGACCCGCGCCTCAAGACGTACGTCCTGGTCGCCGGCGTACCCAGCTTCGCCGACTGGATCTCGTTCTTCCACATCGCCCACGATCCCTATGTGCCGATCGCCCGGGACATCGACCCGGTCGGGTTCGTCGCGCGAGCTGCCCCGGCCAGCCTGCTCTTCCAGTTCGGCCGGAAGGATTCCTTCGTCCCGTCTAGCCTGGCGACCAGATTCTACGCCGCAGCCAGCCAGCCCAAGCAGATCGAATGGTTCGACGACATCCACGAGATGGGCACAGCCGAAGTCGCCCGGGCGCGCCTGGCCTGGCTCGTCGAACAGCTCGGCCTCGTCCCCTGAACCTGCCCCGGTCGCCGCATCTACTCACAGAAAGGAACAAATATGAAACGCATTTTGTACGTTGCCCTTGGCCTTCTCTTCGTCCTCTCAGCCTGTACGCCGACGCTCGCCGCTCCCAAGACCCCGTTCGAGTACGATGCGACGGTGCCCTTCGATGCCAGGGTCATCTCGCAGACCGAACAGGATGGCGTGATCGTCACGGAACTGAGCTACGCCGCACACGACCCAGCCTTCGCCGTCAACACCGGCGGGCGGACGGTGGCCATCCTGGTCCAACCCAAGGGAAAGGGTCCGTTTGCCGGCATCCTGTATATGCACTGGCTGGGAACGGTCAGCAGCGACCGCCACGAATACCTCCCGGAGGCCATCACGATGGCCCAACACGGCGCCGTCTGCCTGCTGCCACAGGGGTACTTCCCCTGGTCCTCCCTGCCGACCGGCACGCAAGCCGACCGGTCGCAGATCATCGGCCAGACCGTCGAGCTGCGCCGGGCCTTCGACTTCCTGCTCTCCCAACCTGGCGTGGACCCCAAACGGCTGGGCTACGTCGGGCATGACTACGGCGCGGTCTACGGCGGGATCCTGGCGGGCACTGACAAACGCGCCAAAACTTACGTCCTGATCGCCGGCGCGCCAAGCTTTGCCAGCTGGATCAGCCTGTTCGGCAGCATCTCGAGCCAGCAATACCTGACCTACGTTGGGGACCTCGACCCGGTCAAGTACGTTCCAAATGCGGCTCCCGCCAGCATCCTCTTCCAGTTCGGGAAGAAGGACGCAATCGTGCCGGAAAGCCTGGCGAACCAGTATTACGAGGCGGCCAGCCAGCCCAAACAGATCGAGTGGTACGACGATCTGCACGACATGCACTCCGACCCAGTCCGGGCGGCCCACCAGGCCTGGCTGATCGAACAGCTCGGTCTGAACCCGTAAGGGCGAGGCTTTGCATGACCACCAGGGCTGCGCCGGCCGCAGCCCTGAAAGGAACTGCCATGGATCTGGATGAGGAACATACTCGTCCGGGAAGGAATGCCGCATGAAACGATCCCTGTTGTTGGCCATCTGCCTGGCTGTCGGATTGCCGGGCTGCGCCGCTCGTCCGGCTGCCGGCCAGGAGCGGCAGGACGCCCACGGCATCCGCCAGGTCTGGGTGCCAGCCGGGACCTTTCTGATGGGCAGCGACGAGGCAGCGGTCCGGGCCGTCCGGGAGGCCCAACCGGCTCCTCCCGGTTTCGTATTGGGTGAACTCCCCAGCGAACAGCCGCAGCACGAGGTCCGCCTGACGGCCGGATACTGGATCGACAAAACCGAGGTCACCAACCGGGCCTTCCAGGCCTTCGTCGAGGCGGGCGGATACACGACCCGGGCATACTGGTCCGAAGCGGGCTGGGAATGGCTGGGCGGCCAACTCGCCGGCCAATTGCCCAAATTCTGCCTGGGGAACCTGCCGGATAACCCCGTGGCCTGCGTCACCTGGTACGAGGCGGAGGCTTACGCCCGCTGGCGCGGCGGGCGCCTGCCGACCGAGGCCGAGTGGGAGTACGCCGCCCGGGGACCGGAGGGGCGGATTTTCCCCTGGGGAGATGAATTCGAGCCGGGCCGCTGCAACCTGGTCGGCGGCAAAGGTCTCCAGCCCGTCGGGAGCTACCCGGCCGGCGCCAGCTGGATCGGTGCACTCGACATGTGCGGGAATGTCATGGAATGGGTCCAGGACTGGCTGGGTCCGCACCCGGCCGAGGCGGTGGCCGACCCGACCGGTCCCGCGACCGGGAAAGTGAAAATTGAAAAAGGTGGCTGGTGGGGTGGATCCCAGTTCGTGGGCCGCGCCGCATACCGCCATTTCGAGGATCCCCCGGAATACGGAGATTTCCACATCGGCTTCCGGATCATCACACCTTGATCGCCGTTTGCGGCAGCCGATCCTGAGCGGATGGGAAATTCCCATCCGCTCTTTTTTCACTTTGCCGCCTTTCGCAGTCGCAGGCTGCTATCCCCTGAATTGGTCATTGTGACAGAATTGCCCTATTAGTATACTTAAATCATCATATTTATCGTAATTAATAAGGAGCAATCGATGGAACCAAAGATCGACTACCTTGGCCTGATCAAAAATGGCCTCTCCCAGACCTCCAGTCCAAAAAAGGTCGTCATCGTGGGGGCCGGGATGGCCGGGTTGACGGCGGCTTACGAATTGAAGCGCGCCGGCCACAAGCCGGTGGTGCTCGAAGCCCAGCAGCGCCTGGGCGGGCGCGTCCACACCCTGCGCGATCCGTTCACGGAAGGCCTGTATGCCGAGGTCGGGGCGATGCGCATCCCGCGCGCCCACAAAATGACCCTGGCATACATCGACAAGTTCGGGTTGAAGACCAACGAGTTCACCATGGACAACCCCAAAGCGTATTATTACATCAGCGGCCGGAAGGTGCGCGCAGCCGAGGCGTCTGCCGATCCGAGCCTGCTCGGCTTCGAGGTGGCCGGCCACGAGGTCGGACAGACCGCCGACCAGCTCTGGCGCAAGGCCATCCAGCCCCTGGTGACCCTGCTCGAGAAAAAAGGCGAGGATGCCTGGCCCGAGATCGTCGGCAAATACGACGAGTACTCCACGCGGGAATTCCTGGAGGCCAATCAATGGTCCGAGGGCGCTATCGAGATGTACGGCCTGCTGGCCAACCAGGAGGCCCTGATGAACGCCTCGTTCCTCGAGCTCTTCCGCGAGGACGCCGGCAACTATTACACGAACATGGTCGAGATCCAGGGCGGGACGGACCGCCTGCCATACGCCTTCCTGCCGGAGCTGAAGAATGAGATTCGCTTCGGGGCCCGCATGATCGCACTGGACCAGTCCCCCACGGACGTCACCATTCATTACCAGACAAAGGCGGGACGCCTCGAGGAGAAGGGCGATTACGCCATCATCACCGCCCCCTTCCCGGTGCTGCGGCACATCGAGGCGCTTAAGCCGTTCTCGCGGGCCAAGATGCGGGCCATCCGTGAGCTGCACTACGACGCCTCGGCCAAGATCCTCTTCCAATGCCGCCGGCGGTTCTGGGAGGAAGACGACGGCATCTTCGGCGGCGGGACGATCACCGACCTGCCGGTCCGCAACGTCTACTACCCGGACCACGGCCGCGAGACCGGCCGCGGGGTGATGCTGGCCTCCTATACCTGGTCTGAGGATGCCCAGCGCTGGGGTTCGCTCTCGCCCCAGGACCGCATCGAGCAAGCCCTGGAGGACGTTGCCGCCATCCATCCCCAGGTCACCGCGGAGTTCGAAGTGGGCGCCTCACACATGTGGCACGACGATGAATTTGCCGGCGGGGCCTTCGCCCTGTTCGATCCCGGCCAGCAGACCCTGCTCTACGACGAGATCATCCGCCCCGAGGGGCGCATCTACTTTGCCGGGGAGCACGCCTCGCTCTATCATGCCTGGATTCAGGGCGCGATCGAATCCGGCTTGCGCACAGCCGAGTCGATCAACCGGCTGAGCGCCGGATAGATCGATTGCCTTAAATAAAAGCAGAGGGTGGGAAGCCCACCCTCTGCTTTTTATAACCAAAGGCTATCCCATCACCACTTCGACCAGGCTCTTCTCCCCCAGCCGGTCCGCCGGAAGGAGATTGCCATCCAGCAGTTTCCCGTTCAGGGTCAGGGATTTGACCCCGCGGCAGACTCCGTCGGGGTTCTTGACCTCGATCTCGATCATGTGGCCGCGGAAGCGCCGGGTGGCCTTGAAGCCTTTCCAATCGTGGGGGATGCACGGGTCGAGGCGCAGGCCGTCCGGCTCCGGGCGGATGCCCAGGACGTACTGGGTGGCGCTGAAATAGGCCCATGCGGCCGCGCCGGTCAGCCAGGAGGTGCGGGTGTTGCCGGGCCGAGGCGAGAAGGTCGAATAGGTTGTCTGGCCCTGGACGTAGGGCTCGGACTGGCGCAGCTCGGCCCGGTCGTTGTAGGCGGCCGGCATGAAAGCCCGATAGTACTCGTAGGCCCGGTCGCCGTTCCCGAGCAGGCATTCGGCCATGACTCCCCAGCCCTGGGTATGGTTGAAAATGCCGGCGTTCTCCTTGATGCCGGGATTGAAGACCACCGCCCGCATCACTTCGATGGATGTCCTGGCGAAGGGAGGCGCCGAGAGCATCAATCCGTAAGGCGTGGCCAGCCGTTCCTTGACGGCCTGCATGCAGCGCTCCGCCTGTTCGGGAGTGGCCGCCCCGCTGAGCACCGACCAGAGCTGGGTGTTCAGGTAGACCTGGCCTTCCTCGTACTCGTGCGTGCCATAGACTGTGCCGTCCTCGGTGATGGCCCAGATGAACCAGTTCCCATCCCAGGTGGAAGCCTGGATGGCGGAGTCCATCTTCTCGCGCTCGGCTAGGGCCCACCGAGATTCCTCGGGCTTTCCCAGCCGTTCGGCGATCTCGGCGTAAACCGTCAGGCCGAAGCGGACCTGGAAGGCCACGAACAGGCTCTCGCCGTTGTAGCCTAGCTTGAGGCAGTCGTTCCAATCCGCCAGCAGACCGCAGGGCAGGCCGTGCTTACCGGTCCGCTCCAGGTTGAACTCGAGGGCCCGGCGCAGGTGGCCGAGGACGGTCGTCTCGCCGTGGTCGGCGTAAGGCAGGACCTTGTTGTAGAAGTCCAGGTCGCCAGTCTCGTTGACGTAGGCAGGGACGGCATTGAAAAACCACAAGCAGTCATCCGAGCGGAATTCCTCCGGAGCGGGGGACTTTTCCCGGCCAGGCCGGTGATTGAAGGGTTGGATGATCGGGATAGCCCCGCCGCAGGCAACCTGTCCGGTCAGCATCAGTTCCAGGCGCTGGCGGGTCTCCTCCGGGATGGCGGCCGTCACCCCGAGCAGGTCCTGGACCGAATCGCGGAAGCCCAGCCCATCCCTCTCGCCGTTGTAGACCAGGCTGGCAGCCCGCGACCAGGCGAAGGTGATCAGGCTGTTATACAAACCCCAGACGTTGACGGTGTGATCGAGATCAGGATCGGGCGTTTCGACCATCAGGCTACCCAGGCGGGCATGCCAGGCTTCCCTGAGTTTTTGCAATTCTTTTTCGGCCCGGTCCAGGGAGGCGAACTCGGCGACGGTCTTCCTGCCGACCGTGCGGGCATCGCCGATCCCGAGCAGGACCAGCAGCTCGCGGGTCTCCCCGGGCTGGAGGCTCAGGTCGGACTGCAGGCCGCCGCAGGCGTTATCGCCGAAGGCATTGCTGTTCGAGCACTTCCCCTGCTCCACCGCCAGCGGGTTGTGGTAAGCCCGATAGGGACCGAGAAAAGCGTCCCGGCTGGTATCGTAGCCGGCCAGCGGGGCGCCGACCAGGGTCATCCAAACTTTGAAGGGCACATCGCTCAGGTTGACGCCATCGTCCTTGGAAGGCAGGTTGTCCTGGATGGCGATGCGCAGCAGGTTATCCGTCAATTCGCCTTTGACGATGAAAAGGGAATACTGCAGGTTGACTTGATCCTGGTAGGTCACCCACTGGTTGGTGAACTCGCAGAAGGTGAAGACCGACAGGTCACGCGGCCGGTCGGACCGGTTGGTCACTTTCAGCCGCCAGTATTCGAAACGCTGGCCGAGCGGGACGAAGTAGGTGGCTTCGGTGGCGATCCCGTCGTACTGCGATTCGATCACGGTGTAGGCGGTCCCGTGCCGGCAGGTGGACTGGTAACGGTCGAGGGGTTTCCCGACCGGCTGCCAAGAGGCCGACCAGTAATCCCCGTTTCCCCGGTCGCGCAGGTAGAAATACCGGCCGGGCTGGTCGAGCGGGACGCGGTTGAAGAGCAGGCGCATGAAGCGGCCGCGCGCCCCCGACTGGAAGAAGCCGTAGCCTCCGGCATTGTTGGTGATGATCGCCCCGTACTCGGTCGAGCCCAGGTAGTTGCTCCAGGATTGGGGTGTATCCGGACGGGTGATCACATATTCTTTGGCAGTGTCGTCGAAGTGACCGTATTTCACAGAGATCTCCTGATTATCGTATTTGCCCGGATCGAAACGTGCCACCGGTCCCCGGGCGGGGCCTCACTTGGCCGGCGGATGGACCCACCGCGCCAACCAGTTGGATAAATTGTCGTTCGAGACCTTCCCACCGTTGATCACAGATCCGCCCTGGGTGATGGTGGATGGACATCCCTCGGGGTCGCTCCCCTGGATCGTCTCCTGGGCCAGTTGCTGGCCAGTGGCAGCCGTGAAGAGGCTGACTTTGACTTCGTAACGGTTGCGGACGACGGTCGATCCGCCGCTGTAGTCACAACTCTCAACCTCTACTTTTACCTGGTTGCCAACGCAAGCGACCAGGTCCGTAAAACGCAACGCCATGGGCTCCCAACCATTTCCCTTCAGTCCATCTCCCCAGGCGGAAGAGGAGGCGCCCTTGGCGTCCAGGACCATCACGGTGTGGAAAGATTGATCGTTGGGGTTGATGCGGGCACCATCGATTCCCCGACCGCCGCAGGCCCCGGCGAGCGCCTGCTGGAGTTTCGTGCGGCTTTCCAGTTGGATCTGCAGCAGGGAAGTGGTCTGGGCCAAATCCTCCACCTGAACGCTCAAAAACTTGGCCAGGGATTCGTCGCTCAGCCCTGACACACCCGTCAGGTCGGTTTGCTTGAATTGCACCCCCTGGAGATTTGCGCCTGCCAGGTTTGCCCCGCTCAAGTTTGCATAGGTGAGGTTGGCATTGTGCAAATCGAGCCCGTGCAGGTCATGGCCGGAAAGGTTGCAGCCGATCAACCTGCCGCCTGCAACCAGCCTCTGGTCGCATTTTCCCAGATAAACGGAATAGGGGATCGTTATCCCGGCAATGGCCGCTGCGAGCAATCCAGCGACGACAAGCCTGAGCCATTTCATCGTCCCGGTCTTTTTGCCAAGGTCACGCAATCCCCCGATCAGCAGGTACAGCCAAAGAGGTGTGGCGAACAGGATCATCACGGAGATGCCGCCGGAGTCCAAATTGCCGGTCAGAGTCAGGATGCCCGCAAGCAAACCGAACCCGGCTGCAGTTATGGCGGCCAATAACAAAAGGATGCCGATCACCGTCAGACAACCACCCCCAGACCCACCCCGATTTTGCCTCATCATACCAAGTACCCTCCGCTCTTCCAAAGGCTGTGATCCGGCCTATGATACCATCAGGCCGGCTTTTTCGTCGCTTCCTGCCCGGATTCGCTTACCCTTGCGGGAACGCTTTCCCGTACGCAGCCAGGATCTTGTCCCAGGTGGCGTTCGCTTTCTCGTCGATGGTCCGGCGGACCGGGTCGGCATCGAACCAGGCAAGCGAGCGGCGCAGGCCATCCGACCACGGAACGGTGCAGGTGAAATCCGGAACCAGCTTCTTGATCTTGCGATTGTCGAAGACCGCGCTGTTGATCTTGTCGCCGATCAGGCTGCCGAATGCCTCCGGATCGTAGGCGGCGATCAGGTCGGATGGAATGTGGACGATCTCGGGGTCCAAGCCCAGCGCCCAACCGACCTCGCTGTAGATGCTGTTCCAGGTGAGGACCTCATCGGCGGTGATGTGGTAGGCTTCGCCGATGGCCTTTGGGTTTCCCAGCAGACCCAGGAAACCCTTGGCGAAATCCCCATTCCAGGTCAGGACCCACAACGAGGTGCCGTCGCCCGGAACGATGATCCTCTTGCCCCTCTTCATCCGGTCGACGACCGTGTAAGGATGCTGCCAACTGCCCACGCACAGCGGTATCTGGGATGGACCGTAGGTGAGCGATGGCCGGACGATGGTGACAGGAAATTTCTGTTCCTTGAAGGCCCGCATCAGGCGTTTTTCACAGGCGATCTTGTTGCGGGAATAATCCCAGAAGGGGTTTTCCAGGGGTGTCTTTTCGGTGATCACGTAGAAATTGGGGGGCTTCTGGTAGGCGCTGGCAGAGCTGATAAAGACGAACTGGCCGGTCCTGCCACCAAAAAGCCGCAGGTCCCGCTCGATGTCCGCGGGAGTGTAGGCGAGCCAGTCGACCACCACGTCGAACTGGTAAGGAGCCAACAGCTCAACCAGGGCTGCTTCGTCGCCGTGGATGTCCCCTGTCAGGGCGTGGGCTCCGGCCGGGGAAGCGTACCTGTCGAACCTGCCGCGATTGAGGAGGAAAAGCTCCTGGCCGCGCTCCACAGCAAGTTCCGAGCAGGCCGAACTAATCAGGCCGGTGCCACCGATGAAAAGGATTTTCATTTGCCATCTCCTCGTGAGAATGAACGCCGATCCTTATCCTGTTTTCCTCAAGCTATTTTACACTGAGTTGGCGGATGGGCCGTCCCGAGCAACTTGGCCCAGAGCCCAAAACAATCAGCCGGGCTCCCCGGTCTATGCGCGTGCCAGGAGCACGAATAGATCCGCCTGGCCGGGTTCGCCGGATCCAGTCAGGGAGGCATGCACATCCACATCCCGGAAGCCGGCCTTCGCCAGGAGAGCCCGATATCCTTCCTCGGAGTATGCCTGCATGCTGGAAGCGTAGCGCGCCAGCCGGCCGGTCTCCGCATCGACGATCAAATATCGTTGGGTGGCCACCGCATCCGCCTCCGACCAGAAGCTTTCCTGCAAACAGAGGTGCGGCCGGTCGGAAAACAGGCCGGATTGCGCCGAATACCAACTGGCAGGCTGATGGCCGATCCGGTTGACGAGCTCATCCGAATGGACCTCCAGGAGCAGCGCCCCACCCGGGAGGAGGGCGGCATGCGCTTTTTCGAGGATTCGGGCCGCCTCCTGCGGGCGGAAGACGTTCAACTCGCCGAAGATGAACATGGCCAACCCATAGCCCGACCCGAAATCAGCCTGGCGGACATCCTCGAGTTGATAGCGGCAGTGCAGGCCAGCCGCCTCAGCAACCCGGCGGGCATACTCGATCGAGGCAGGCGAAAAATCTATTCCCTCACATTCATTCCCGCGGGCCGCCAGCCGGCTGGTATAAAGGCCCGGTCCGCAGCCCAGATCGAGCACCCGGGCCGGCTTGTTTTCGAGGACCCCGCCCTGGATCCAATCCACATGGCGATCGATGATCGATGCCCGGCGGCTGGCCCAGTCGTGTTCCTGGGAAAGGTGCTCGCGCAGCATGCGGGCGCTGAACCCCGGTTCGTTCCATGGGATTTTCTCGCCTTCCGACCAGGGCGCGGGCTCGGGATCGCGTCCAACGATTTCCATCAGGTCCATGCTCGTCTCCATTTTCCAATTGCGGATATCGAAAAAAAGGTGGGGCGAATGATCGTCTCACCATCCAAAGCAAAATGCGAGGCTTCGCGCCGATCCTGCGGAAACTACGAACTGGTCTCCACCGCCAGGCTGACGTGCTTGGGGTTAACCAGGACCAGGGGAATGTGGATGGCTTGCATCTGGGGCACAAAGGGGTTGGTGACGTCGATGTCGTAGATCGAGTTCCAGGCCGAACGGGCCAGCTCGATGCTGGCGCTGATGCCCGCCTTGGAGGAAATACGCAGGCTCCCCTTGAAGATAAAGGTCCCCACCAAGGCAGTCACCGGGATCATCACCCGGTTCAATTCATCCTGGGCATAATCCATCGGGTCGGCGGCGGGAGGCGCCAGGTGAAAGGCGATCAAATCCGCCACCGGAACGAACATCTCTGCATACGCCAGGTTCTTGACCCCGCCGCTCCCGAAGAAAAGCACCTGCGCCTTGAAGAAATGAACGTACTCGGGAACGCCCTGCGTACGCAGCCAGGTGCTCACCTTGACGTTCTGCTTGGTGACAACCTCGCCGCGGACGAGCATATTCTGGGTGTAGGCCATCACCAGGCTGGATTTTTCATCGGAATTGAGGGTGGTCATCTTGCCTCCATAAGAATGACGAATGAGAGCCAACTTGATTATACGCCCAAAGCTTTTTTCATCTTTCCGAGCGCCTCTACCAGTATAGCGCGGGGACAGCCAAAATTCAACCGGACGAAGTTCTCCCCGCCCAGGCCGAAATCCGCACCGTTGTTGAGGGCCACGCCGGCATTCTTGAGGAAGAACTCGGACGGCGGGGAACTCAGCCGGCCGGAGGCGACCAGGTCGCTGCAGTCCAGCCAGGCCAGGTATGTGGCGTCCGGGACAGTGGTGCGGACGCCGGGCAATTCCTGCTCGACGAAGCGGACGAGGAAATCCCGGTTCCCGGTCAGGTAGGAACGCAGGGCCTCCAGCCAATCATCGCATTGGCCGGAGAAGGCAGCCTGGGCAGCGACCATGCCCAGGCCGCTGTTCAAATGCTCAACAGTCGTTTCATAACGGGCGCGCAGCTCTGGATCGGGGAGGATCGCAAAGGCGCAGTACAGCCCCGGGACGTTGAAGGTCTTGCTGGGTGCCACCAGGGTCAGGCTGCGTCTGGCGATCTCCGGATCGAGGGAGGCGATCGGGATGTGCTTCGTCCCGCCCAGGAGCAGTTCGCTGTGGATCTCGTCCGAACATAGGAGAGCGCCATGTTTCAGGCAGCTCTCGGCCATGCGCAGCAGCGCGTCCTTCGGGTAGGCTTGACCGGTCGGGTTATGCGGTGAGCAGAGCAGGAACATGGCCGTCCTGGCGCCAGCCGAACCGAAGCCTGCCTCGAACGCCGACCAATCGATCTCATAGAAGACCGTTGATCCCTGTTCAAGCCGTTGGAGCGGAGCCAGCTGCTGGACCGCGCCAGTGTCTTTCGCCACGCTCAGGAAGGGCGGGTAGACCGGCGGCTGGACCAGGATGCCTGAACCGTCACAAAAGGCTCGGGCTGCAGAGAAGAAGGCGGAGACCACCCCCGGCGTGGTGACGATCCAATCCGGTTCGACCCGCCAGCCGTACAGCCGGTGCATGCGCTCCGCCACGGTTTCCAGCAGCTGGGGTGTGGGGATCTCGTAGCCGAAGATGCCGTGGTCCACGCTGGCATGCAGGGCGGCCCGGATCGGTTCGGGGACGGCAAAATCCATATCTGCCACCCAGAGAGGCAGCACATCTGCCGGATATTTGTGCCATTTGATCGAGCCGCTGCTGCGGCGATCGATGAGACGATCGAAATCAAAATTCATTGCCAGACTCCTGAAAATGGAATATTTCCCCCGTGTTTGGCTGCCATCAGGCAGGTTTGCACTTCAAATGGTCTTTGGTCTCCTCGACGATCTGCCAGCTTCCGGCCGCGGCGAGCTGTTCCTTCGTGCGCTGGCGCGGCTGGTGCCCGTCGTCCAGGATCAGCAAGCCGGTCGGCTTGGCGATGCGGCGCAATTCGGCCAGGAAAGCCTTCTGGTCTTGGATCGCGAAGAACATGTCGATGGCGGTGACCAGGTCGGCGACGCCGTCGGGCAGGCCGCTGGCATAACCGTCCGCCAGCCGCGGCTCGACGTTGTCCAGCCCATATTTTTCCATCTGCTGGCGGACCAGGTCGATCGCCAGGGGGTGGATGTCGACGGCAAAGACTTTGCCCTGCCGCCCGGCCAGCCGGGAATAGTATGTCGTATAGCGTCCGGGCCCGCAGCCGTAATCCACCACGGTCATCCCGGGCTGGATGCCGAACCTGGCAACTCGTTTTTCCAGATGGGAGAAGAGGGCATCCTCCATGGCCATGATGGCGACCATCAGCCGGTAACTCGAATCTGCCATCCGCTCGGATCGCGGGCGGGAGGCGCCGCCGTCCTTCATTCCTTGCGCTCCGGGGCTTCCCGCACGATGTAGAGCGGGCGGCCCTTGACCTCGTCGTAGATGCGCCCGATATATTCACCCAAGACGCCCAGGCAGATCAATTGAACGCCGCCCAGGAAGAGCACCGAGATGAGCGTGGTGGCCTGTCCGCCGAAGAACTGCGAGCCGGTCATGCGTAAAATCGCCACCACCGGGATGGCGATGATCCCCACCCCGGCCGAGATGAAGCCGAAGTAGGTCGCCAGCTGGAGAGGAAAATATGAAAAGCCGGTGATGCCGTTTAACGCCAGGCCGAGCATCTTCCGGAAGGGATATTTGGTGGTACCCGAATAGCGCGCCGAGCGCTTGTACGGAACACCGATCTGGCGGAAACCCACCCAGGAGGCCATGCCGCGCAGGAAGCGGTGCTTCTCGCGCATCTGGCTCATCACATCCACCACCTTGCGGTCCAGCAGGCGGAAGTCGCCGGTATCCAGTGGGATTTTCACGTCCGTGATGCGGTAGATGATCCGATAGAACATGGCCGCGGTGATTTTCTTGAACCAGGTCTCGCCTTCGCGCTCGGCCCGGATGGCGTAGACCACCTCGTAGCCTTCGCGCCACTTGGCCGCCAAATCGGCGATCAGCTCGGGCGGGTCCTGCAAGTCGGCGTCGATGATGACCACCGCATCACCGCGGGAGTAATCCAGCCCGGCGGTGACGGCAATCTGGTGGCCAAAGTTGCGGGCAAAGATGACCGGCCGGACGTGCCTATCCTTCTTTGCGAGGGCTCGGATGGCGTCTGTCGAGCCGTCGGAAGAGCCATCGTCCACCAGGACCAGTTCCCAGGACCCGCCCATACCCGTCATCACATCTTTCACCCGACGGTAGAGTTCCGGGATATTCTCCAACTCGTTGAAAATGGGAGCAATGATCGAAAATGTCGTTGGCATATTACCCCTTCCGCCCTTCCTTCTTCCTCATCGATATCTTGGATTTGATCGCCGCAATCTGTTCGGCGCTGCTGACAGGAGGCTCGTCGCTGACGAATGGCTCCGCCTGCGGGAAGGGCTGCATGCCCAGGATACGCCGCCGCAGGTAGTCGAGGATCACGATCAACGAGGCCAGCACCGGGACGACCAGCAATGCCCCGAGGATGCCCCACAACACGGTCGCCAGGATGATCGAGATCAACACCAGGGCCTCGTGCATGTGGACGCTGCGCCCCATGATCAAGGGCCGTAGGATGAAATTCTTGATTCCCATCATCAGGAGATAGACGGCAAAGACGATCACCGCCACCAAATAGTTCGGCAGGAGCGGCCACCAGTTCGATCCCTCCAGCACCGCCACGATGATTGCCAGGGCCGCCGCAATGGTCGGGCCGACATCCGGGATCAGGGTCAAAAATCCGGCGATCACCCCCAGGACCAGGGCGCCGGGCAGGCCAATGACACTCCAGGCAACCGTAAAGACCACACCGACGATCAGCATGAGCAGGAGCTGGCCGCGCAGATAACCCATCCAGATCCGGCGAACCCGCAGGTAAAGCTCGTTCAACTCGGCATTGTATTTTTGAGGGAAGGCGCTGATGAATCCATTGCGCAGGTTCGGCCATTTCGCCAGGAAATAATAGACCGCGACCAGGATGAGCAGCAGCCAAAGCGCGGTCAGCGAGGTTTGGCTCAGCAGCTTGAGCAACTGGTCCGGCAAGGAGGTCAGGAAGGTGGAGCGGAATTGGGAGAGCCGGTTGGCCAACTGGCTGAAATCGACCGGCAGGCCAGGGAGCAGATTGGGCGTTTCGAGCGTGGTAATAAGCTGGTTGATCGAATCCAAAACATCCCGAATGACCCGGGCGAATTCGTCGAAGAAGAGCGGGGCGAGCGTCGCCGGCACGCCAAGGAAGATCGCCAGGCCGACGAAGTACACCAGGTTGACGGCAAACTTACGCGACAGGCGCGTCCGGTAGATCAGGAAGTTTACCGCCGGGTGGATCACATAGGCGATGAACGCGGCGATGATCAGCGGCTTCAGGACGGTGCGAACGTACCAGAACGCGGCGGCTGCGGCCAGAAGGGTGACAGCAAAGACGATATAGCGTACCTGCAGACTCCACTCGCCATACTTCTTCATAGCAACTGCTTGACAGCCTTCAGGGTCGGCTCGATGACCGGGGCCTCGGCCACCGCCTGCATGGCGGCGCGCACGTCCTTCAGACCCGAGCCGGTATTCAACACCAGGATAGGATCCTCCGCTTTGACGATCCCCTCCCGGACGGCCTTCACCAGACCGGCATAGGCCGTGGCCCCGGCCGGCTCGGCGAAGATGCCCTGTGGGCCGAGAGCCGCGATGGCCTGGAGGATTTCCGCGTCGCTGACAGTGACGTAGGTCCCGCCGGTTTGCTGGGCCGCCCGAACGGCGCGTACGCCGTCCCGCGGCAGGTCGACCGAAATACTGTCGGCAATGGTCTGGGCGGAAATCGGGATGATCTTCTCCGTCCCGGCATGGAAGGCATTGGCAATCGCCGCCGAGCCTTCGGCCTGCACGCCGATGATGCGCGGTAGGGATTGGATCCAGCCCAGGGCCTGCAAATCCTTGAACCCCTTGTGGATGCCGGAAATGATGTTGCCATCCCCCACCGAGACGAAGATCGTCAGCGGGGTGTGGTGATTGAGGGGGTTGCCGGGCTCGTGCCAAAGGCGGTGTTCTTCCTGCCACCATTCCCAGATCTCCAGCCCGGCTGTCTTCTTGCCTTCGGCGGTGAACGGGTTGTAGCCGGTATTGCGGCAGTACCAGCCGAATTCGTTGGCGGCCTCGACCGTCAGATCGAAGGCGTCATCGTACGTTCCGTCCACCAGGATGACCTTTGCGCCGAAAACCAGCAACTGCGCCACCTTGGCCTGGGGGGCCGACTTGGGGGCAAAGATGATGGCTTTCTGTCCGATGGCTGCGGACATGCCCGCCAGGGCAGCCCCGGCGTTTCCGGTGGAAGCCGTCACGACGATTTCCGCCCCGAGCTCGCGGGCCCGCGCCACCACCACGGCGCTGGCGCGGTCCTTGAAGGAAGCGGTCGGGTTTCGGCTCTCGTCCTTGAGCCACAGGTATTTCAATCCGAGGGCGTTCGCCAGGCGGGTCAGCCGGTAGACCGGCGTCCAGCCGGCTGCCCGGATAGGCGTCCCTTCGCCGCCCGGATCGGGGACAGGCAGGAGCGGCAGATACCGCCAGAGCGAGCCCTCGGAACGGGTGGTCAGGTCTTCGGGCTGGAATTTCTGGTGAATGGCGTCATAGTCCAGCACCACATCCAGGTTCCCGCCATCCTTGGGACAGGTGTACGTCACCTGCCCGGGCAGATATTCGGCATTGCAGAGCGAGCAGCGATATCCTATAAATTTAGCCATGGCCTTATTATAACGTAGGGGCGGATCGTGATCCGCCCCTACCGAGGTCATTCAGATTCGAACGGCACGCCCAGCGAGGCGGGCGGCGATGCCCGCAGGGCTCGCAACAATTTCCCAAGCACCCGGCGGGCGCCTTCGGGCATGGCCGCCAGGGTGCGGGCCACCCATTCCGCGTCGCTGATGTTGACCAGCAGGAGGGTCAGGATCATCAGCGGGAAAGGCGCCACCTGGAGGACCTGGGTCGGCACTCCCGGGATCTTGGACTGGAGGACCAGGCCCAGCCACTGCAGGAAGGAGAACAGGTAAGCGCCGAAAGCCGCCCGGAGCGGATTCCAGCCGCCGAAGATGGTGATCGACAGGGCGATCCAGCCGACGCCGTCCAGGCCGGATTGGGTGCCCATCCAGCCAGCCTTGACGCTCAGCGAGTAAGCCGGGCCGGCCAGGCCGGCGATGGCGCCGCCGACGATCGTATAGAGATAGCGCATCCGGTTGACGTTGGCGCCGCGGACGAAGGCCGCAGCCGGCCGCTCGCCGATGCCGCGCAGCATCAGCCCCGGGCGGGTGTGGAAGATCCACAACCAGGCCAGGAAAATGATGACATAGCTCAGGTAAGTGATCACGTCCTGCCTGAAAAACAGGGTCCCGAGGATGGGGATGTCCTTCAAGCCGGGGATGGACCAGGCTGGCAGGCGCGGCCCGGACTGGTTCAGGACTGGCACGCCCAGGAAATAAGCCAGGTCGCGGCCGGCAAGCGCCAAGACGAACCCGACTGCAACCTGGGACTGCTTCAGAGTGATGCTACTGAAAGCGATGACCAGGGCCATCAGTGCGCCGATGACCATCCCGGCCAGGAAACCAAAGAACACGCTCCCGGTCTTATACGAAACGGTAAAACCGCCCATGGCCGCCAGCAGGATCGTCCCGTTCATCGACAGGTTGATGATCCCAGCCCGTTCGGTGATGGTCTCACCGATCACCGCAAAAAGGACCGGGGCCGCCGAGGCCAGGACTCCCGCCAAACCAATCAAAAGGGTATGCGTATCCATCGTGGCTCCTAACTCTTCTTCATAAAGCGCTGGCGGGCGCCCTCGCCCAGGAGGACCATTAAGACCAGCAAATCCTGCAGGACGCCGGCAAAGGAGGAGTCCAGCTTGTACTGGATTTGCAGCTGGACGCTCCCGATGTTCAAAGCCGCGAACAGGAAGGCGATCGGCGCAGCCCAAAGGGCCTGGTAGTTGATCAACATGGCCACGAGCAGGCCCAGGAAGCCGTAACCGTTGGAGATGTTCGGCAGCAGGCGATGATAGATGCCCGCCACCTGGATGCCGCCTGCCAGGCCGGCGAAAGCGCCGCACAACAGGAAGGCGATCATGCTGTACTGCCAGGTCGGCACACCCATCAGGAAGGCCGCCTTCGGGTTTTTTCCGACCGCCTTCAGGCGCAGGCCAAAGTGCGTCCCGCGCAGGAGAAAGTAGACGATGACGATCACCGCGACCGATATCCCCAGGGACCACAGGCTGAGCTGGGTTCCCGGGAGGGTCGGCAGCCAGAGGGCCTTGTCGAAAGGCTGGGTTCCCGACATCGAGCCCACCCCGGGGCGTTTCCAGGGACCGAAAACCAGGTAAATGGTCAGGGCGGTGGCGACGAAATTCAAGCCGAGGCCGCCGAAGATCTCGTTCACCCCGCCGAAGGTTTTCAGCGCCCCGGCCAGGGCCGCCCAGACTGCCCCGCCCAGGATGCCGGCCAGGATGCCCAGGAGGATGATCAGGGCCGGCGGCAGGCTGGCGTGTTCGAGCAGGCGCAGCATGCCGGTGGCAAAAATGGCGCCCATCGTCATCTGGCCTTCCATGCCGATGTTCCACAACCCAGCGGAGAAGGTGATCAGGACGCCGGCGGTGGTCAGGAGCAGGGGCGCCCAGGTGATCAGGACAGCCACGACGTTCTGCACGGAGCCGAACGAGCCTTTGATGATGCTGCCAAATACCTTCAGCGGCGGCGCCCCGACGGCCACCAGGATGACGGTCGTGATGACCAGCGCCAGGGCGAGCGCGCCGATTTGAAAGGCGAGGTTGATCCAGGTATTCTTTTTCATGCGCTCTTCCCTGAAGTGGATTCGGGCCAGCCCTTGCCGCCGATCAGCTCCCCGAGTCTCTCGGTGGTCAGGCGGTCGGCGTCCAGCGGCGGGGTCACCCGCCCGCTGAAAAAGACCAGCACCCGGTCGCTGTACTGCAGGATCTCTTCCAGGTCGGAGGAGACGAACAGGATGGCGGTGCCCTGCTGACAGCGTTCCTTGAGCTTGTTCCAGATGTAGATCGTCGACTCGATGTCCAGACCGCGGGTGGGGTGTTCGAGGAGCAGCAGAGTCAACTGACTGCGGAGCAGGGCCAGCAAGGCCCGCTGCTGGTTCCCGCCCGAGAGCGACTCGACCGTATTGGCCGGTGTCCCGCGCACGTTGAATTCCTGGATGCGGCTCTGGGCCAGCAGGCGGCCCTTGTCCCAATTGATGAAAAAGCCCTTGGCCTCTTCCGCCAGGATGAAATGCTCGGTCAGGTTCAGGCCCGGCACCAGACCTTCTTCCAGGCGCGCCGCCGGCAGGAATGCCACGCCGCGCTTCTTGAAAGCCTGGTACGACCGGCCGGTCAGGTCACGCTCGTCCACGAGGATCTTTCCGCCGACAGTGCGGGTCATCCCGCCCACCGCCCGCAGGAAGAGCCCCTGGCCACTGCCTTCCATTCCCGCCAGGCCGATGACCTCCCCGCAGTGCACATCCAGGTTCACATCCCGGATGCGCATGCGGTAATCCTCGACGGAAAGGTTTTTCAGGTTGAGGGTCACGTCATCCGCCCCGCAGGGGCTGCGTGCGCCGACGGAGATCTCCTTGCCGAACATCATCTCGACCAATTTTTTGGTGTTGTACGGCGGCTTGGCTTCCCCCACCAGGTAGCCCTGGCGCAGGACTGCCACGCGATGGCACAAGCCCTCCACGTCTTCCAGCTTATGCGAGACGAACAAGACCGCCTTGCCCTGCTCGGCGAGCAGGCGCAGGGCGGCGAAGAGTTTTACTTTTTGCGGAGCGCTGATGCCGGTGGTCGGCTCGTCGAAGATCAGGACGCGGGCGCCCAGCCAGATCAGGCGCAGGATCTCCAACTGCTGGCGTTCACCGACCGTCAGGGAATCCACGTAGGCTTCGGGGTCGAGGCTGAATGAGAATTGCCCGGCGAGCTCCTTGAAATCCTGCGCCGCGGCTTTCTGGCCTGCCAGCAGGCCGCCTTTGCGGCCGAGGATGAAGTCGTCGATGACCCGCATGGGAGGAAAGTCCAACGGGTCCTGGTGGAGCATACCCACCCCCAGGCGGATGGCGTCCGCCGGGGAGTGAATGACGACCGGCCGGCCGTCGAGAATGATCTCGCCTTGGTCAGCCCGAATAAATCCGGATAATATCTTCATCAAAGTGCTTTTACCGGCGCCGTTTTCCCCCAGGATGCCCTGGATCGTCCCGGCCGGGACGGTTAGATTGATCCCCACGTTCGCGTGGACTGCGCCGAATGTCTTGTGGATGTCCTTCAGTTCAACGTTCATGGTTTTTTCCTGGTCCGACACCGATATTGAGCAAAGCGCTTCGCAGAATAAAATAAAGGGGGGAAGGCAAGCCTTCCCCCCAGGTTCGAAACGGGTTACTTGGCGACGCTATCGCCTTCCATGCCCTCGAGGAGCTGCGGGAGGTACCAGATCTGCTGATCGGTGGCGGCAACGCCATCCGCCAGGTAGACGGTCTTGTCCTGCAGGTTGATCGGGCCGGTCCACAGGTTCAGGCCGCCGGCCAGCTGGGCGATGAACGCATCCAGCTTGGTGGAGTTGTCGGCGCTCAGGCCCTGACCCTTGTTGAAGCCGACTGCGCTGGTGTCGGGATTGTTGATGTTGGTCCAATCCGGAGCGTTCCACTGGAAGTTGGAAGTCCAACTGCCGTCGATGGCGGTCTTGACGGTCGCGGCAAAGGCGGGACCCCAGTTGAAGTACGGGACGCCCAGGCAGATTTCAGGAGCGACGCCGCAATTGTCCTTGTAGTCATAGGCAAGCGCAAAAACATTCTTGCCGGCGTCGTGGGCCTTCTTGGCCTCGACCAGGGCTTCGGTGGTGTCGATGCCGGAGATGACCACATCGTACCCATTGTTGTAGAAGTTATCGGCAACCTGGGTCGGGTCGGAGGTGACGCCCGGGATGTTGAACCAGAAGCCGATCCAGGTGACCGTGAAGGTCAGCTTGGCCGGATCGTTCTTGAGGACGTTCGTCCAGCAGTACTTGGCGCCCAGGAAGGCCGAGGAGGCCAGGCGGCGGGTTTCGTCGTTGATTAATGGACCGAGGAAACCGATCTTGCCCGTCTGGGTGGTCAGGGCGGCTGCGCAGCCGGCGACCATCTTCATGTACTCCATGCGGCCCATGATGTCGACCTGATTGGCCGAAGCCTGGTAATTCTTGCCGTCTTTCCAGGTCCAGTCGTCGGAAACGCCGATGACGAAGACGTTCGGGTTCGCCTGGGCAAACTTAAGGGCTTCGTCTTTCATGTCGTCCGAGTTGAAGAAGATCAGCTTGGCGCCCTGCGAGACCAACTGGTCGGCTAGCTGGGATGCGGTCTGGCCGGGATAGGCCGGAGAGCCGGAATAGACGTTTTCGAGGTAGAGCATCTTCGCGCCGGGAACATTACTCTCGACGTATTGGCCGCCATCATAGGTGGCCTGGCTCCAGCCCTGGTCATTGTGCGGGCCGACCAGGAGCATACCGAAGATGAAGGGTTGCGGGGTGGCGGTCGCAGGAACGGCCGTTGCCGTGGCAGGCGGCTGGGTGGCAGGCGGCACGGTGGCCGGAGGCTGCGTGGCGGTCGCCGGGGTGCCGCAGGCCGACAGGACCATGACCAAGGCCATAGCCAGTAAGGCGAGGATCGTTACATTTTTACGCATAGGTTACTCCTCCAAGAGTAAGTAGGTGAGAGTGAAAAGCGGAATGCACAAAGTAACCAATACACGTCAGTACCTCTCCGACCACCTCCTTTCCCAGCAACCTGGATTTATTGTCTAAACATTGTTAATTCTATCACGAGGGAATATCTTAAAATTATGGGACGATGAGCGTGCCCGTTTCACCGCGAAGCGCCCGGCCGATGTTCTCCGGGTTGGTGATGATGGCCTGCTTGCCGCCATTCTCGAGATACCAGATGACGGCCTGGATCTTGGGGGCCATCGAGCCCTTGGCAAAGTGCGTGCCTTCGGCCAGGTATTTCTTGGCCTCGGCCAAGCTGATCTTGTCCAGCCACTTCTGCTCGGGCTTGCCGAAGTTGACGGCAACCTTTTCGACGGCCGTGGCGATCAGGAACAGGTCGGCGTGAATGAGGCGGGCCAGCAGGCTGCTGGCAAAATCCTTGTCGATCACCGCGGCAGTGCCGCAGTAATCGCCGTCCCCGCTGTCGACCACGGGGATGCCGCCGCCGCCGACCGTAATGACGGTCACACCGGCGTCGATCAGGGTCTTGACCGAGTCCAGCTCGACGATCTCCTTCGGCTGCGGGGAGGGAACCACCCGCCGCCAGCCCCGTCCGGCATCCTCGACCACTGACCAGCCCATTTCCTTCTCCCGGTGTTTGGCCTCGGCTTCGTCCATGAAACTCCCGATCGGCTTACTGGGATTCTTGAACGCCGGATCGTTCTGGTCCACCAAGGTCTGGGTGATGACCGTGCAGACATTCTTGTGGATCTTGCGCCGGTGGAACTCGTTCTGCAGCGCCTGCTGAAACTCATAGCCGATGGCGCCCTGGCTGTCGGCCCCGCACACGTCCAGCGGGACCTCGTGCATGCCTTCGGCTTTCGCGGCGATCTCCGACCGTCGGAGGATATACCCCACCTGAGGTCCATTGCCATGGCCGATGGCCACGTCCCACCCCGCTGCGATCATATCCGTAATATGGTGAGCCGTTTCGACCAGAGCCTGTTCCTGGTCCTCGACTGTGACCCGCTTGGGGTCT
>Ga0335071_10000773_pt1 | contig 34471 bp, 30 predicted proteins | sample Lox_Sample_15_FD_206724 | JGI IMG/M metagenome (GOLD analysis project Ga0335071, IMG submission 206724) | Soil microbial communities from Loxahatchee National Wildlife Refuge, Florida, United States - Lox_Sample_1.5 | ecosystem: Environmental > Terrestrial > Soil > Wetlands | place: USA...
TACAGCGATTGTTGCAAGAGCAGTCGAAATTCCTGCTGTTGTCGGTTTGGAATCCATCACAAAAATGGTACGAACAAATGACGACGTTATTGTTGACGGATCTGCCGGGCTTGTTGTCGTGAATCCTGATCCGGAGATGATTAAAGTATATAAAGATAAAAAGAAGCACTTTGAGGCAGCCAAGGAAAATTATCTGAAATATGCCCATCTTCCTGCAATAACGAAAGATAATTATAAAGTTGAAATAGGCGGGAACATCGAGTTTATCGAGGAGATTCCTTCCACTATATCCCATGGTGCCGAAGGCATCGGTCTGTATAGGACAGAATTTATCTACATAAATAAAGAGCAGTTGCCGACAGAGGAAGAACACTTTTCACATTACAGAAGTGTTGTTAGTTCTAAAGGCTTAAAATGGGCCACTATCCGGACTCTCGATTTAGGTGGCGATAAGTTTTACTCAGATCCTAAATTAGCCAAGGAGATGAATCCTCAAATGGGTCTTAGAGCTATCCGCTTTTGTCTCAAGGAGGTTGGTTTATTTAAGGTTCAATTACGAGCAATCGCCCGAGCCAGTGCTTTTGGCAAGACGAGAATCATGTTCCCCATGATCTCAGGGGTTGAAGAAATACGGGAAGCCAAAAAAATATTTATTGAGGTTAAAAATGATCTTATTGCCCAGGGGATATCGGTTGGTAAAGACATTGAGATCGGAGTCATGATAGAGGTTCCATCTGCTGTAATTGTTGCCGATGAATTGGCGAAGGAAGTGGATTTTTTCAGCATAGGGACAAACGATCTGATCCAATATGCCTTGGCTATTGACAGGATAAATGAAAGGGTAACCTACTTATATGAACCGCTCCATCCGGCTGTGTTAAGACTCATAAAGCAAGTGATCGACGTTGGTCATAAAGCGGGCATTCGGGTTGCAATGTGCGGGGAAATGGCTGGTGAACCGGCTTATATCATGATTCTCTTGGGACTAGAAATTGACGAGTTGAGCATGAATCCTCTGGCAATACCAAGGGTAAAAAAGATAATTCGCGGTTGTACTTTAAAGGAATCCAAAGCCCTGTTGGAAAAAGTTATGACCTTTTCATCAGCCTCTGAGATAAGGGAATTTGTGAATAACTATATGGGAGAGAGATTTCCTGAAGATTTTCAGTCAGACGGGGCTTAGGGATAAACAGTAAAACACAAATCCGACGGTTTCGCAGAAGGTGAGTATTGTATTTGTTTCGGGACGCCGTCTTCAGTTGTTTACGAGATTATCAATGTCCTTCCAATTAAAATTAAAAATTAAAACATGGATGACGGAAAGTAGAAAATTTTTCTCCGGATGCATTTATAAGGACGATAATTTTCCACTATTCTGGCTCATAAAGGACATGTTGGCCGAAGTCGAGCTTGCTGATGAATATGTGGACTCATTAAAAAAGCTCTCGGAAAACGGGATCGTCATTTATGCAATAAAAGATAAAAGCCAGCTCAATAGTCTTATTATACGTGAGCTTTCTGCCAAAAGTGGTATACCCTGGCCTGTTTATTGTCACGGAATAAATATGCTTTTCTGGCAGCCTTTCTCTGCCGCTCTTAGGGCTGTCTTTTCTATTCTATTTTATTTTCCTTTCAAAAAAACAATTCTGGAAACCTACAAGGCCGATTATCTGAAACGGATCCTCATGGAAGGAAAAAGTGTAGTTATACATCTCGGAGGATCAGAGTTTTTTGAAAACCGCATGACTCAGAGAGCGTTCATACAATTGATTGAAACTCAAAAAACTTTGAATAAACCGGTTTACATCATTCCGGTTATGATTACATATGGACGGAGAAGGGATAAAGAGAAGGAAAGTTTAATAAATATATTATTCGGCCAGGCAGAAGAAACGGGTGCGCTTCGGCGGGTGATCACATTTCTCCGGTATTCCAATCAAGCAACGGTGATAACTGCAGATCCTGTTAAGCTTAATGACTTTGTCAATGAAAACAAAGATACAACGACAGAAGTAATATCCCATAATTTGAGGAGAGAGCTCATAGACAGGATTGATGAAGAGAAGACAAGCATTGTGGGGCCTGTTTTGAAGTCAAGGGAAGAATTTATCAACATGGTCCTTAATGAGGATAGTCTAAATAATTTTATAGAAGAGGCGGCGGCCCACGGGACAAAAGAGCATGATGCCCTCCTCAGGGAGGCGAAGAAATATGCACGGGAAATTGCAGCTGACTATAACGATATGTTTATCAATGTCTGGGACAAATTTCTTACGTGGTTGTGGAATAATATCTATGACGGTGTGATGGTTGACAAGTCCGGACTGGCAAAAATAAGAAATATATCGAAAAAAATGCCTTTTGTCATTATACCCTGCCATCGGAGTCACATAGATTATCTTCTCCTTTCTTACGTTTTTTTTAAAAATAATATCCAGCTTCCGTTTGTCGCTGCTGGTACCAATCTTTCATTCTGGCCGCTTGGATACATATTCAGAAAATCGGGTGCCTTTTTTATTCGTCGTACCTTCAAAGGAAACATACTTTACGGTGAAGTATTCGCCAAATATGTAGAGGTCCTTTTAAAAGAGGGTTTACCGCTTGAGTTCTTTATAGAAGGGGGACGAAGCCGCAGCGGTAAGATGGTAATGCCGAAATTCGGTCTCCTTTCAATGCTCATCCAGGCTTTCAAAAGGAAGGCATGTGAAGATCTAGCGGCAATTCCGGTTTTCATAGGGTATGATCGTGTCATTGAAGCGGATTCCTACTTGAAGGAACTTGGGGGGGTACCAAAGGAAAGGGAGAAGACTTCAGATGTAATTAGAAGTCACAAAATTTTACGAAGACGTTATGGACGCGTCTACATGAACATCGGTGAGCCGATTTTTTTAAAATCATATCTTGCATCGCAGGAAAAGGCTTTTGAAGATATGACGACAGATGAAAGGCAGAGCCTGTACAGGAAGATCAGTTATGAAATTGCACTGGAAATCAATAAGGTATCGGTCATAACCCCCTTTTCCCTCGTTTCATTAGGTTTGCTCTGCCATGACAGAAAGGGTATATCTCATGATGATCTGATGGATGTATTAGAATTATTCTATGATTATCTCAGTCATAGAGAAGTAAATTTTGCCGCTACCCTCGCCCGTCGGGACAAGGCCGTTATAGATGCCCTCGACCAGTTTGATCAGTCAGGTATTATATCCAAAATAGGGGCCGACGAAGATGAACAGGATGAAATCGATGAAGTCGTCTACTCACTGGAAGATGACAATCGACTGAAATTGGAGTATTATAAAAATAATATCCTTCACTTCTTTATCCCGATCGGCTTCGTGGCAGCGTCATTGCTTTCAAGCGACGAAGACGTGATACCATTGAACCGAATCATAAAAGATTACCAGTTTTTTAAAAGACTCTTCTGGAATGAATTCATCTTTGATGATCGTAAAGACGATTTGGATGAGGTGAATGACGTGCTTTCCTATTTAAACAACAAAGGTATGATAAACGGTTTTGAGCAGGATGGACAAGCCCTGGTCGAGGTTAAGGGCAGGGGAAGGGTGAATCTAATGCCTTTTGCGGGTTTGATACGCAACTATATGGAATCTTACTGGGTAGTGATCAGAAGTTGCCTGTATCTCAGGAAGGGAGCAATGCAGGAAAAAGACTGGATAAAGAAAATCCAGAGACTTGCCGTTAAGATGTACAAAAAGGGGGAAATACGCAGGGCAGAAGCTCTGTCGCAGTCCAATTATCAAAGTGCTATTCAATTTCTCCAGGATGCTGAAATTGTGTATGTTTCCGAATCTGGTGACAAAGGTGACAAGAAAGAATTTAATCTGCAGATGCTTGCGTCCAGCAAGGTGGAAATGGATTCTATCAGACATAGACTATTCGAATTTTTGTAGCGGCCAGCATCGCAGAAGACACCATGATTCTGCAATGTTATTTCATTGAAACCTTTGAAAAGGCCTCAGTTTTTATTTGACTTACTCAGTCTTTCATGCTATGGAGCGCAACGCATATGGATAAGGAGACTAGGAAAGCAGCCATCCAGCTCGCATACGCCAGCAGTATCGGCATAGCTTTTGTGCTGTTCATAATCATAAGTCTCTGGCTGGGGGTCCAACTCGACAGAAATTTTGGAACCGGATATAAATTAACAATTTTGCTTTTGGTAATAGGTATTAGCGCCGGGTTCTGGAACATATACGGGTTGGTAAAGAAATTTTCCTGGGATGAAAAACCTATAATTAAGTATCTAAAAAGTGAACCACACAGAAAAAGACCCCCTCCAAAAAAAGCTTGAGATTGCAAATTGGATTATTCTGGGGATATTGTTTTTACTAAGTTTTATCTTCATGCCATACAAATTTGCTTTCGGAATGTTGTTGGGTGGTTTCATAAGCGTTGTAAATTTTTATTGGCTTGGGCGGGATCTGAGAAAGGCGTTCGGCAGGCTTTCCGAGCGGTCAAATTCATTAATCATGTTTAAATATTACATCCGGTTTGCCGTTACAGCTGTTGCCCTATATTTTATTATCTCCGGAGATTTAGTCGATGTAATAGGCTTATTGATCGGTCTATCGACAGTAGTTATTTCTATCGTCTTTACTACAATCACGGCGGCATATTCAAAAAAAAATTGTATTGAGGAGGTTAAATAAGAGATGCATTCTTTGTCTTTCCTTGAAAACCACTATATACCAACACATATAATGTACACCTGGTTTGTCATGGCACTATTGGCTATTTCTTCTTTCCTGGCAACACGTCGACTCGATATCTATCCTACCAGGTTCCAGAATGTTATGGAGGTTGTCATCAGTGGATTCGATTCCTTGATAAACGATACCATGGGTCATGAAGGAAGAAGATTTTTTCCTTTGATTGCAACCATCGGACTCTTTATCCTTGTATCAAACCTCTTGGGGCTTGTCCCTGGTTTTGAGTCTCCAACAGCCAATCTCAATACGAATGCTTCGATGGCAATCGTGGTTTTTTGTATGACCCACATTATGGGGGTTAAGGTTCATGGAGTAAAGTACATTAAGCAGTTTTTAGGGCCGGTATGGTGGCTGATGCCCCTCATGTTTCTCATTGAAATGGTGAGTCACTTAGTTCGCCCCCTATCACTTACTGTGCGGTTATTCGGAAATATCGAGGGTGGGCACATCGTTGTAGCTGTATTATTTTTGTTGGCTCCTTTCCTTATTCCGCTGCCGATTCTCTTTCTTAAAATTTTCATATCAGTTATCCAGACCCTTGTCTTTATGCTGCTGTCCATGATGTATATTGCCGGTGCCATGGAAGAGGCACACTAATAACTCAGTATCCGCAATGATCAAAGGAGGGGGCAAGATCCGGGTGGTTTTGTCCCCTCCTCATATGTAAAGAGAGTGGCATCAAAAACATATAATCCTTTATTCCCCGAACTTTATTTCGTGAAAAAGACGGGAGTAGTTCTGTGAATGATAGATCACGCCAATTCAACCCCATCACTGCCAAGGATATTATCTATTTTGCAATGACCGATCGGTTCTGCATGGCCGGGCCAGTTCATCCGGATGTGAATCGTCACAACACTCAGGGGTATCATGGGGGAAACTTTGCCGGGCTGATCAGCAGGATTCCCTATCTGAAGAATCTTGGTGTAACTGCTTTGTGGATCACACCAGTGTACCTCAACCTACACCCAGCACAATATAACCCGACGAGCAACAGTTGGGCTTATCACGGGTATTGGCCGTATGATTTTACTCAGGTTGATCCGCACCTCTATTATCCCTCTGTGAAGTATCCGGCCGGCGATAAACGGTACCTCAAAGAAGTAGCTGATGCGCTGCATAAAGAGGGGATTAAGCTTATACTGGACATGGTAGTCAACCACACAGGTTATGATCATCCCGGCTATTACGAAAATGACATACCCAATCCGACACCGATTCGCCGTGGCTGGTTTAATCCACCCCGGGAGGGATGGGGTGAAGCGGACTGGATCTTCGGTTTACCCGATCTTAATCACAATGATCCCGACGTTGTCCGTTACTTTATCAACGACATTCTGGGATGGATAGAGCAGGCGGAAATTGATGCCATACGCATGGACACAGTCCTTTATGTTGAGCGACACTTCTGGGATGAATTCAAGGTAACCGTACACAGCAAATATCCGGACGTATCCTTGATCGGTGAAGTGCTCGACTACGATGTGGACGATGTTGCAAAATACATGCGGTATCATGATTTCAATTCCGTGTTCGATTTCCCGCTTCAAGGTGCGGCAGTGGCTGTATTTGCGGAAGCCGCAAGCTGCCGGAAACTGGCGCGACCACAATTGACATGGGCGGAACCCAACGGCGCTCTGGACTACAGCATAGATTATACCAATCCGGTCCGTCTGGTTACCCTGCTGGACAATCACGATCTAAGCCGCCGGTTTATGACGGCCTGCCTGGATGGTTGTGGCGGCGACCGCAAGCGGGCTATACGTCGTTTCAAGATGGGTCTGACTTTTTTGGTTACGACACGCGGGATTCCGCAAATCTACTACGGTACTGAGATCGGTATGGAAGGACGAAATCAGCCGTCGGATGCGAATATGCGGCAGGATATGACGTGGGAGGTGTTCGACGGCGGATTGGAGCCGACATCGGCCTACCCGGAGGCCCAGGAGGTCTTCCGACATTTGCGTTTGTTGCTGCAACTCCGGCATGGCAACGAAGCACTTCAATTCAGTACGCCCGAAACGCTGTTTGTTGATGACTGTGTTTATGTCTGCATGCAGGAGTTTCGTGGAAACGCAATGATCATCGCCTTCAACAATGGCCGGGATCCGATGCTTTCGCCTCTGACTGTGCAAGTTGACGCCAATCCACGCTTACCTCAGGAAATTAAAACCTTGTTGCGCGATAAAACACTAATAGAACAGATTGATAACGAACAGGCGTCTATTGAAGTGAAGGATGGCAATTTTCAATTACAACTGCCGGGTGAGACCAGCGCGGTATACAAACTGCCTTGATAGCTAACATTATACACCTTTTCCTATCAGCAATCCTTTTTTTCTCTGGATTCCTGAATATTTTTATTTTCCACAATTATTTTATAAACATGAATCACGGAGATATATATGAAAAGAGGATCTTCAAGTCTTAGTCTGATTGTTTCAATCCTTTTCTTAATTGTCACATTTATTCATGTTACTTATACTTCTTCTTTTGCCGATAAAAACTTTTTATGGCGTGTCCAATCAAAGAGAAGTACTGTTTATATGCTGGGTTCCATCCATCTTTTGAAAAAAGATATCTACCCCCTTAGCTGTGCGATAGAAGGTGCTTTTGATAAATCTGATGTTTTAGCTGTTGAGGCAGACATAAATGATATAAGCCGTCTGGATATTCAGAAATTGATGTCAAGCGCTTTCTACTCAGGAGATGATAACCTAGAAAAACACGTGACCAGGGACACCTTTGAGGTTGTCAAAGATAACATAGGAAGACTGGGGCTGCCCGTAGAGTTTGTCTATAATCAAAAACCATGGTTTCTGGGATTGACATTGGAATCATTGGAGCTCATGAAATCCGGGTATGATCCTGAATGCGGTATAGACAAGCATTTTCTTACAAAAGCATTGGGCAAGAAAAAAATCTTGGAGCTTGAGAGCCTTGACTATCAGATAGACCTTCTTTCCGGCTTAAATGATACTGAACAGGAACTGTTCTTATTGTACACTTTGAAGGATTTAAATATTCTTGTGCAGGAAGTTGACAAACTGGTTGATGCATGGAAATCAGGATCGGCTGAGAGCATGAATTCGATAATATCAAAAAGTTTTTCTGAAGACGGAAGATTCCGTCCCGTTTATGAAAAGCTGATCTATAAAAGAAACAGGAGCATGGCGCAAAAAATTGAAGGATTCCTGGAAACAAACGGGACTTACTTTGTTGTTGTCGGGGCTGCCCATCTACTGGGAGACAAAGGGATAATACAGTTATTGAGAGAAAACGGGTATAATGCAGAACAGTTGTAAATTTTGTTAGACAGTCTTAAAACCGCTAGCAAGAAGAAGCGTAACCCCTTTTCTCACCATCATAACAGCAATGGCAGCCAATAGGAGAGCCGCAAGTTTGGATACCGTTCTGGCCCCGGACTTTCCTAAAAGGCGCATGATCGGTGCGTAGAGCCAAAATGTCATGCCGGCGATCATGATGTTTACAATCAGGGCTGCTACAGTAGCTAAAGGCCCGTGCTCGTTTACTAGGATTAATATAGTTGTAAGAACGGCAGGACCGACGATCAGAGGTACTCCTAAAGGAACGGCCCCCATGCTTTCGGGATCAATCTGGCTCCATCTACTTTCTATATAAAGCAGATCATTCAGGGAGATGATAAAAAGGAGGGTGCCACCAGCGATCATGAAATCAGAGACGGTGATACCCAAAAGATCAAGAATGACCTTCCCGATAGCCAGAAAAATAACTGCCACAACGGTAGCTGTTACAACCGACTGTACAATGATGCGGTTGATCTTTGGACGATCAAGCCCATCTGTAATACTCATGAACATGGGCAGGACACCAATGACATTCACCGCCATAAATATGGGGAAAAAGCAGAACCAGAACTTGTTCATGGGATCTCCACCTCGCGCTTGAAGACCATATAATATTAAATTATAAGTTAAAAGAAAGCAATACAACAATAAAAATTATGAGAAATATTTGTCAAACCCATACCATTTAGTTGCAAAAAGGATTCTAGGGTTCAAGGATTCTATGGTCCAAGTGTTTGGAGACGCGAAGACATGCACATTCATTATTTACAACACGTGCCGTTTGAGGGATTAGGAAGGATTGAACAATGGATAAAGACCCGCTGGTATCATCTGACAGCCACCGGACTGTATCGGGATGAAATCCTGCCGGAAGTGGATGGCATTGACTGGCTTATTGTCATGGGCGGCCCGATGGGAGTCAATGACGAGGATGAATTCCCCTGGCTAGTTCATGAAAAACTAACGATTGAAAGAGCTATAAGACAGGGGAAGATAGTGATCGGAATATGCCTGGGCGCGCAACTCATTGCGGATGTTCTGGGGGCCAGAGTGTATCCCAACCGGTTCAAAGAAATCGGCTGGTTCCCGATTGAATTGACAGAGGCAGGACAACAATCTCCGCTGTTTGGCTTTCTTCCAAAGCGGCTGAATGTGTTCCACTGGCACGGTGATACGTTTGACTTGCCGGCGGACGCGGTGCAGATTGCCCGAAGTGAGGCATGCGAGCATCAGGCATTTGTTTACGACGAGCGGGTAATAGGGTTGCAATTCCATATGGAGTCAACTCCAGAGGGCATAGATGGCCTTGTTCGAAACTGTTCAGAGGAGTTGGTCGACGGTCTCTATATTCAAACGCCATCACAACTAATTGTTGCACCGGAGGCTTTCAATATAGTCAATAAGTTCATGGATGGATTGCTTACACGTATTGAGCAAACGGCGAAGAAGATGCATTGAACGAATTGTTTAACGTCCCCCTTTACATAAAGTTGAGGGGATCAACATCAACTTTGATATCCAAGCCTGTTAAGTATGTTTTTGAGAGGATATCTTTAGCCAGATTATGTACTGCGTGCGTATCTTTGCCCTTCAAGAGGAGTTGCCAGCGGTACCTGCCTTTGATTTTAGCAATGGGAGACTCTGCAGGACCAATAATTTCCACCTTTCCCTTAAGTTTGTTGATTATCACCAGATCTCCGATAATCTGTTTCAGTTGTTTAAGGCCTTCCTTGCCTTCATCTCTTTTTCGGTGTGATAGATGAAGATTCACGACGCGTGCGAAAGGCGGATAAGCTAAGGCACTTCTCAGAGCGAGCTCATCTTCGTAAAATCCCATATAGTCATGTTCTCTGGCCCTGGTTATGGCGTAATGCCTGGGATTAAAGGTCTGGATGATGACCCTCCCGGGGTGGGTACCTCTGCCACCCCTGCCAGAGACCTGGGTCAGGAGTTGAAATGTCCTTTCAGCAGATAGAAAATCGGGTATATTCAGGGACGTGTCGGCTGAAATAACGCCTATCAGTGTAACGTATGGATAGTCGTGCCCTTTGGTAATCATCTGTGTGCCGACAAGGATATCAATGTCCCGCCTGTCAAAGGCCTGTAGAATCTTTTCATGAGCTCCTCGCCGGGTTGTTGTGTCACTGTCCATCCTCACGATTCTAGCTTGCGGGAAAATATTTTTGATTTCCTTTTCCACTTTTTCCGTTCCTACCCCATAGCACTGCAAGCGCTTCCCGTTACAACCAAAGCAGGAAACAGGTGACGCAACGGCAAAGTCACAGTAGTGGCATTTAAGTCTACTTTCACTTGCGTGATATGTCATAGATACGGCACAGTTCCGGCATGTAAATGAATTGCCGCAGTCAAGACAAAACATGAAAGTATGAAAACCGCGTCTGTTCAAAAAGAGAAGCGTCTGCTGTTTGCTCTCAAGGGTATCTTGAATCGCATCTCTGAGTGTCTTGGATAAGATGCGGGATGAAATCTGGCTGTCGCTTTCCGCTTCCCGCTTCATATCGATAATTTCCACTTCCGGTAATGGTTTGTCTTCTACCCTTTTCGGCAGGACAAGGTACTTGTATTTTCCTGTCATTGTATTGAAATAGGTTTGTATCGCCGGTGTCGCGGAACCGACAATGACCGTTGCTGAATGGAGTTTTGCCTTCATAATCGCCAGATCACGGGTATTGTATCTCATCCGGTCGTCCTGTTTATAGGAGGTATCGTGTTCCTCGTCCACAATGATGAGCCGCAAATTTCTGACCGGTGCAAAGATAGCCGACCGGGCACCGATGACAACTTTGATTTCCCCCCGTTGAATACGGCGCCATTGGTCGTACCTGGCGGATATTGATATGCCGCTGTGAAGCACTGCGATTTCCTGGTTTGCAAACCTTTTATTAAAACGAGAGATAAGTTGCGGTGTCAGGGCGATCTCAGGCACGAGATAAATCACCCCTCCGTTCATCTGGAGGGTCTCTCCGATGGCATTGAGATATACTTCCGTTTTGCCGCTCCCTGTAACACCATGGAGAAGATAGGGGGAAAAGCTCGCTGATTCCAAGCCTGTGACAACTTCATGAAGAGCGTCCTTCTGATCTTCATTTGGAGCAATCAAAAGGCTGCTTCCACCGATATCAGGGCTCTGGCCGTGACGGCGGGGAACCTCTTCTTCGGTTATAGATACAAGATTCTTCTCTTCCAACTTTCTGATTAAAGGCAGAACGTTCTTAAATTCTTCGCGGAGCGCAGCTACAGGTAAAGCACCGTGCAAATTTAGATAATCAAGCAGTTTTTTTTGTTTTTCAGTCAGTTTTATGTCAGCTGTATCCCGGCGATTGAGTGTGATTATCTTTTCCTTCTTAGGGACTATTCCAGGTTTCCAGGTCATGTTAGAAACCGTGATAAAACCCGTATCCTGGAGTATCTTGATATCCTTGGAGACATCTTCTTTGCCTATTATTTTTTTTAGGTGTGCTAGAGGCAGACCGGCCGGAATCAGTTTGAGAGCATCAATTATCCTGCGTTGTGGCGCGGACAGCTGGAAATCAATTTTCTGCTGGCTGTCTTTTGCGATGGTAATCAATCGATCGCTTTTCGGATCAATTCCTCCCGGCAGGATCTCGGCCAGCGCCTTACCGAGGGGGTAGATATAGTATTGGGATACCCACCGATAGAATTCCAGATCATCTTCATTAAAAAGCCGTTCAGAGTCTAAGATTCCTATGATCTCTTTGATGTCTTCACAAGTAGTTGAATCTGACCTCTCAATGATATAGCCGGTGAGTCTTCTCTTGCCGAAGGGGATGTAGACGCGTTTTCCTATGAGGATGTCATTCTGAAGAGCGGCAGGGACGGCGTATGAGAATGTCTTATGCGAAGGGATATTGACGGCAACCGTTACAAACATTGCGTTTGACCCGTTCGGGCATGGTGGGAAAATTTTATTAAAAGTCTGATTTACTGGATTGTTCTATCTTTATGTTATGGTTTTAGCTCTGTGGACCATATTTAAATAGGATATCAATCAGTATATTTATTCACCCTTCAGCCTTTCTATCTTTTCCTGTTTGGTTTTGCAGTCGATGCAGAGAGTTGTTACAGGTCTTGCCATCAGTCTTTTTTCAGATATAGGCCCACCGCAGACATCGCATATGCCAAAGATGCCGTCATCGATGCGTTTTATCGCTTCTTGAATTTTTACCAGTAACTTTCTTTCTCTGTCTCTTATGCGGAGCTCAAAATTTCTGTCCGATTCGAGGCTCGCTCTGTCATTGGGATCCGGAAAATTTTCCTTCCCCGTTGTCATGTCGGAAACAGTCTTTTCTGCTTCATCGAGCAGCTCATTTGCTTTTTGAGCCAGCAGGCGTCTGAAAAATTGCAGCTTTTCAGGCTTCATGGTTTGATTTTTTTCCGGTTTTGTGGTCATTTCGATCACCCTGTTTAATATCATATTATATCATATGAAAGGTGCTTCATACATAAAGAAAACCTTTTTGTAAAGGAAAAAAATCGACGAAGCGATAAAAGATATTTATTTTGAAATTATAGATATTTATGCTTATATTGAACTGTTACTGTAGGCGGCTAATATCTTTTCAATAATATTAGTTGTTGATGATCCTTTAACTTCGGGAATGATAATAACCCTGCCGCCCCATTTTTCCACTGATTTTCGGCCTACTACCTGTTCTTCTTTCCAGTTGCCTCCTTTCACGAGCACATCAGGCTTCAGATATTCAATCAACTCAAGGGGGGTGAGTTCAGGGAAAATGGTTACGAAATCAACTGACTCGAGGGCAGCAACAACATCTGCCCGCTCGTTTTCGGGAACAACTGGCCGTTTTTGTCCTTTCAGTGACCGGACTGAGTCATCGCTGTTGAGACCTAGAACTAGGACATCACCCTGCTTTTTAGCTTCCTCAAGATATCGCGTATGCCCCACGTGGATGATGTCGAAACAACCGTTCGTGAAGACAATTTTCTTTCCTTCTTTCCGCAGACGATCAATTTTTTTCTTTAGCTTTTCCCGGGAATAAATTTTATTCATAATGATCTTCTTGTCTTTCCGTCAGACTGCCCTAGCAAGTGTGATAACCGCTATAGCCACGGCTTTGTTTTTCATTAATACCCGTGCACATTCCTTAACAGTGCTCCCGGATGTGAATACATCATCTACAAGAATGATTCTTTGTCCTTTTATCTTATCCGGATCAGTAACTGAAAAAGCACCATGCACATTCGATTCCCGCTCCTTTTTCCCAAGACTGATCTGTGGCTCTGTGTTGACATACCGTCTGAGTGTCATGAAATCCAGCGGTATAGAGAATTTTTTGGAAATTTCCCTGGCTAGAATTAATGACTGGTTGAATCCGCGTTCCCTCAATTTTTTAGAATGGAGAGGAACCGGTACTATCAAGGAGTTTTTTGTGATATTGAATGAGGGGTATGTATATTCCGCCATTAATCTTCCCAGGATTTCTCCGATGTAGATCTTCCCATTATACTTGAAGCGGTGGATTGCTTCCAGGAGTATGGTTTCATAACGTCCAACCGCGCGGGCAACAGCAAAGACTGACTTTGTGGTTATACAATCACCACAAAGGTGATCGTATCTGTCGGCACCGGTAAATGGAGTGCCGCAGCAAGGGCATAGCGGTGACCGGATGAAATGAATCTTGGAAAAGCAGTCAGGGCAGAAAGGACTATTTCTCTGATGGTCGACGATTTCCGTGCATGTAAGACATCTGGGTGGGAATACAATATCGGCAAGAGCGGACAAAGTACGTTTCAATTTCAAATCCCCTTTTCGAGGGCGGTCAGTTCGGCAGCCTTATCATCGACCTTCATGCACGGTGCATCTGACCATAGACGCTCAATATCGTAGAACTCCCTTATGGGCTCATAAAAAACATGAATAATCACATCTTCATAGTCTATGAGAATCCATTTTCCGAGTCGTTCACCCTCGACACCTAGGGGTAAGATGCCATATTCTTTCAGGATTTCTTGAATTGATGCGGCTATGGCCTGGACCTGACGGTCAGACGTTCCGCTGCAGATGATGAAATAGTCTGCGAAGGAAGAAAACTCTTTGACATTTAAAATAGTTAAATTTTTAGCCTTTTTCTTTATAGAAGCATTAACGCACAGGAGTACCCGCTCTTTCCCATTTATGCTTTCTTTAACCAATAACACCTCCTTGATTAGTGTGTGTTGAAAAATATTTTGATGTCCAATTACTAATGTAGTTTACAATTATATTGTTCCGTTTAGCAACAAAATTTTAATATGGTATTTATATCGAAAAAGTAGTTGTATCTTCGGGAGCCAAGGGGCAAACGAGTCGAGGATTCGAATGAAACGCATTTAAATCAATTCTCAATCACTTTAACCATCAAATCCTTCCCTTCGTGGCTAAATTGCGGTTGTTAAATAGTACCCCGTGTGATAAATGGAGCATCGTTTTTAATCATTAAAACTATGGCGGAATCCCATATGCACGATATATTAAGAGCGATTCAGGTTCATATGCCGTTTCATTTTCTCCATAATAAATATCTGCCGATGGTTATTAAAGAGAGGATAAATCCTGAAATCAGCTTCAATCACTATACTCTCGATAATTTCAAGAAAGAGGATTACAGGAAGGTCGCCGATCAGCTCTTGGAGGCAGGTCTGCGGATTACCTTCCATGCGCCATTTATGGATTTGAGGCCCGGGGCCATAGATCCTAAGATAAGGCGGGTTACGATGGAACGCCTGATTCAGGTATTTGATCTCGTCCCATATTTCCGGCCTGTTTCCGTAGTCTGTCATGCTTCGTTCGATAAAAGATATTATGTGTCGAGTGAGCAGATATGGCTGAAAAACAGTATTGAAACATGGCGGCAATTGGTGGCACTGGCCGCGGAGATGAAGATCATCATTGCTTTGGAAAATGTTTATGAAAGCGACTGTCAGCAGTTAAATCTTCTTCTTACAGCCTTTCCTTCCGCGTATGTCTGTTTTTGTTTCGATACAGGTCATTTTAATGTCTTTGCCGAAACTCCTCTGGAAGAATGGATGAATAGTCTGGGATCGCGCCTCGGGCAGGTTCATATCCATGATAATAACGGGATCCTTGATGAACATCTCCCGGTAGGTGATGGTAATTTTCCCTTCCGAGATTTTTTCAAAATGATCCGTGAACGGGGTCTTGAGCCCATTGTGACCATCGAGTCCCACACGGAAAAAGATCTCTGGCGAATGTTGGAAAATATTAAGGCTATGAAACTGTTTGAGCAGGAGTGATCAGAAGAAGGGGGCAGGCAGGGGGTATAATTTGATCAGATACATCGTCAAAAGATTAATATTCATGGTTCCCCTTCTTTTCGGCATTACCATTGTTTGTTTTACGGTTATGCATCTTGCCCCCGGCTCCCCAACCGATATGGAAACACAGATGAACCCCAGGGCATCTGCGGATTACCGGGAGCGTTTAATGGCGATGTATGACCTTGATAAACCTCTCCATCAGCAGTATCTGATCTGGGTCGGTAAACTTGCCGTTCTCGATCTCGGGAAATCATTCTCTCCGGACCGCAGGCCGGTGACGGCGAAGATCCTCGAAAGGCTTCCCGTAACCATCCTTATTAATGTGCTGTCCATGATCCTGATTCTTGTAATTGCCATTCCCATCGGCGTACTTTCCGCTGTCCACCAGAATTCTTTATTCGATAAAGTTACAGGTGTTTTTGTTTTTATAGGCTTTGCCATACCCACTTTCTGGCTGGCCCTTCTTTTAATGATCTTCTTCGGGATTAATCTCGCCTGGTTGCCCATTTCGGGTATACGGTCCCTCAATTATGAATACCTTCCACCCGGAACGGTTCTTTTGGATTTAATAAAGCATCTGATACTCCCCGTAACACTTTCGGCATTTGGCGGACTCGCAGGTTTGTCCCGATATATGAGGTCCAATATGCTGGAGGTGATCAGGCAGGATTACATCATGACGGCCAGGGCGAAGGGTTTGAGTGAGCGGACTGTCATTTATAAGCATGCCCTGAGAAACGCCCTCCTTCCCGTTATCACCATTATGGGATTATCCATACCCGGTCTTATAGGTGGGAGTGTCATCTTCGAGAGTATTTTTGCGATACCGGGGATGGGACAGCTTCTTTTCATGTCAGTAATGGCCAGGGACTATCCGGTCGTTATGGGAATTTTGTTTATTGTTGCCATACTAACCCTGCTGGGGAATCTTATTGCCGATGTGTCCTATGCCCTGGCTGATCCAAGGATCAGGGTTTCATAATGGTGTAAAGAGTGAGAACCGATTTCTGGAAGAGATTTTCAAAAAACAAAATTGCGTTAGCAGGGAGCTGCGTTGTAGTTATCATGTTTCTGATCTCCATCTTTGCGCCGTGGCTTTCACCATACGATCCCAATCAGATTGATCTTAAGCTCGTATTATCCCCGCCTTCCGGCAGTCACTTGTGCGGGACGGATCAGCTTGGTCGTGACGTTCTGTCGCGTATGATGTGGGGGGCCAGGATATCACTAAAGGTGGGGTTTGTGGCCACGGGTATTGCCATCCTGATAGGGGCTGTTCTGGGTTCCGTAGCGGGGTACTATGGAAGGTGGATAGACGCCGTTATTATGAGGTTCGTGGACATAATGCTTTGCTTCCCCACATTTTTCCTCATTCTCGCTGTGATTGCGCTCCTTGAACCCTCAATATGGAACATCATGATCATCATAGGCCTGACTGGCTGGATGGGGATTACACGACTTGTCCGTGCAGATTTTACTTCCCTGAAAGAAAGGGATTTTGTGTTAGCAGCCAGGGCGATCGGTGCCGGTGATTTCCGGATCATCTTTATCCACATTCTCCCCAACGCTATGGCGTCCGTGCTCGTTGCCGCGACACTGGGCGTTGCCGGTGCGATTCTCACGGAATCTGCCCTAAGCTTTTTAGGTATCGGTGTTCAGCCTCCCACACCGAGCTGGGGGAATATCCTCACGGCAGGTAAGGACAACATTGATATTGCCTGGTGGCTTTCTCTCTATCCGGGTTTAGCAATCCTGATCACCGTTCTCGGTTATAACCTGCTTGGTGAAGGGATAAGAGACTCCCTGGATCCAAGACTCAGATGAAGTGATGAACCCTACTGGGCCTGATTGATAGCGGATAGCTGCCATCTGTTGTTTCCTGCGGGCCTGGTAAAAGTCCAGTATTCCTCGAATTTCACGGGCTCCGTTTTGCTTCCCGATAATAATTCGCCGCTGTCGCTTACTGTGTAATCCAGGAGGCTGGCCAGGAATCTGACGGTAATAAAGTCTATTCCTCCTTCCTGCCATGCCTCGGTAATCTCCACTGATCTGACTGCGATATTATCAAGTTTGTTGATCTTCTTTTCCGCCCGCAGTTTATCGGCATCCCTCTGTAAAATTCCGAACATCTCCTCGGTGAGGATATCTTTTACGCTTGCCATATCACGGTTGATCCACGCACCCTGAATCTTGAAAAAGTTATCCATGCTGAGGTCAGAAAACCTGGCTTCATCAAAAGAAGCGTCCAACTGTCGAATATGGCCGATTCCCGTCTGAACGTCAGTCTCAGCAAATCCCTGGTATTGAGGAGAGGCTGAGAATGATGTCTGCCGTTCCGCGGAGGAAGCGCCTGTCTGATAATAAGTCCCGGCGGCAGATTCTGCTTGTTTCCTTCTTCTGAGATATGAATATAGAAAATAGAGAAGACCGCTGATAAGGATGATCTCTAAAAGGCCGATGCCGCTGCCGTTAAAGCCACCCATACCCATACCGCCAAAAAGCAGACTCCCCAGAAAACCACCCGCCATTCCCATGCCAAGGCTTCTCCATATGCTGGGCTGCTGAGTCTGAGGGCTCATCGGTTGTGATGGAGACGAGGACTGGCTGGATGGAGACGTTGAAGAGTAGGGACTGCTTGGGGAACTGTATGAACGTGAACCTCGACTGCCGGAAGATGTTCCCCCTCCAACCCTGGCAAATAGATCCAGTTCCATTGCCCATATGAAAAAAAACAGAGATAAAAAAATTGCTGCTCCTACTTTTGATCTCTTTCCTGCAAACATATTATCTTCCTCCTTCTAGTGACTCATCACGATTAATTGAAAAGACGGATTTAGGCCTATTGTACAGATAGTAGAAGATCCGCGTCGAGCTGCGATTCTAAAGGATATATCGTGAAGTGTCAATATCTCCTTTTTCCAGGCTGCTGAAAAACGCCCGTCTGCATCGTTGCCCTGCGTCCTCTGTCATTCGACGTACGTCTATGTACGCCTCACGACTCAGGCCTTGTGCGCCTTGCATCCGGCCATTTTTGAACACCCTGACAGAAGATGTGTTTTTCCGCACCACCTTTTCGTTTTGTATTTTCAAAGCAGATGGTGTATTAGAATCATTAGTATTAATTGGGGATGGAGGTTACGCCTAATACATTTTATAATAAATTAAGCGGCGGAATATTTATAGAAAATCGAGGAGCGTTCATGGCTATTGACCAATTAAATGGGAAAATCGTTGCAGCGGCAGAAATGATAGTACATGCTAAGAGTATCGTGGTTTTTACAGGTGCCGGAATAAGCACCGAGTCCGGCATACCTGATTTTCGCAGTCCTGGTGGGATATGGACCAAATTCGATCCGGAAGATTTTACCATTCAGAAGTTCCTGTCTAGTCCGGAAACCAGAAAAAAACAGTGGAACATCCTTCTTGAAGGAGGTCTGATAACCGATGCCGAACCTAACAAGGCCCATCGTGCTGTTGCCGAACTGGAAAAGCTAGGCAAGTTGACATGTGTCGTCACACAGAATATCGATAACCTCCATCAAAAGGCCGGGAACTCTCCGGATAAGGTGTATGAACTTCACGGCAACATGAGATATTTAAGATGCATGGACTGCGGTGCCCGCTATCCGGTCGGCGAAATACTGGAGAGGTACCGCCCAAAGAATGATATTCCTGATTGTGAATTCTGCCATGGTATTTTAAAACCTGATGTGATCTTCTTTGGAGAAATGCTGCCGCAGGTGACACTGAAAAATGCAACCTTTCATGCGACAAGGTGTGATCTTATGATCGTTATCGGCTCGTCACTGGTCGTATACCCGGCAGCCTCTATTCCAATATACGCCAAGGAGTCAGGGGCCAAACTGGTGATTATAAATAATACACCTACACCCTGCGACGAGATCGCCGATATTATCATCAATCATTCGGCCGGCGAGGTAATGGAAAAACTGCTGGAAGAAACCAAAAAGAGTCTGTAAACTAAAGTATTCCGTGCGAAATGGTATGCCGAACTTGCAAGTAATCGAGACGGATAGGTTGAAACTGGTGCCCCTTGATTTTGAGAGCATGAATCCTGACGATCATCCGAAAATTGAGCAGAGACTCGGCTTGCAACTGGCGAGCATGATCTTGGGGGAACAGATCGACAGAGAGATCAAAGCGGCCATGAGAACTTCTCTGGAGAATGTCATAAGAGATAAAAAGCAGGATCAATGGTATGCAGACTGGCAGAGCGTTCTGATTATACTGAAGGCGGAGAATGTAATCATAGGAGGATTCTGTTTCCAGAGATATCCGGATAAAAATGGCGCCGTTCAAATCGGATATATGATTCGACAGGAGTATCAGAGAAGCGGATACATAACGGAGGCGCTGAAATGTGGAATTTCGTGGATATTCGAGCGTCCCGGCGTATTTTCTCTGCTCGCAGAGACAACGAAGTCCAACCTGGCATCGCGCAGGGTACTGGAAAAGATAGGTATGACTATCTGCGAAGAAACAGATAAAGGCCTCTGGTGGAAGATCGAAAAATGTGCCTGATCCTTCTATCCTACGGTATGCATGACAGGTATCCCCTTATCCTTGCGGCAAATCGTGATGAGTTTTACGAAAGACCGTCGGCAGCGGTATCTTTATGGGATGATGCGCCGGGAGTGATTGCGGGCAAAGATCTGCAGAGAGGAGGTACATGGCTGGGAATTACGAAAACAGGGCGTCTCGCCATGCTTACAAACTACCGCGAGCGGCCGCCATTCGGGCAAAAGGCACCTTCGCGGGGATGGTTGGTAAGAGATTTCCTCTGCGGTCAGGAGGAGCCAAAAGCTTATCTGGAAAAGATAGAAGTTGAAAAGTTTGAATATAACGGTTTCAGTCTGATCCTGGGTGATATGAATCATTTATTCTACATATCGAACCGGGGGGACATGATGGAATTATCACCGGGTCTGTATGGTCTTAGCAACAGGCTTCTTAATACACCATGGCCGAAGATTAAGCGTAGTAAGGAGGCCCTTGGATCATTACTCTCCAGGTCAGATAATCCTCTCCCAGAAGATATTTTTCATATTCTGGCAGATCGATCAAGGCCGCGCGATGAAGAGCTTCCCGACACGGGGGTCGGACTGGAATGGGAGCGGATACTATCTTCCATATTCATAACGAGCCCGAAATATGGCACACGCTCCTCTTCGGTTATCATGATTGACAGGAGAAATCATATCATGTTTATTGAGAGGGTATTCAACAACCATCCTGATCCATGGATGGAGGTAAAATTTGAATTCAGGATTCACGAAAAATAGAAAGTGCAGGTAATATGTCCAAGCGCGAATATCCCGACCGTCCGATTTGTGGTGTAGGGGCGGTGGTAATCAAAGAGGAGAAGATACTTCTGGTAAAACGGGGTGTTGATCCAAACAAGGGACTGTGGGCCATCCCCGGCGGCTCTTTAAAATTGGGCGAAACCCTGCAAGAGGGCGCTGAACGGGAGATATTGGAAGAAACAGGAATAACGATAAAGGCAAAGGAGCCTGTTTACTCGTTTGATTTTTTTGAAATGGATGGAAATGGTCGAGTTCGGTTTCACTACGTAATTGTTGACTTGATGGCTGATTATATATGCGGTGAGGTACAGGGTGCTGATGATGCACTGGAGGCCAGGTGGGTTTCTTCGGAGGAGCTCAAGGATATGCACGTATCCAAGAATACTTTGAAGATTCTGGATTTCCTAAATATATTTTGTGACTAACCGCATACATTTTTTAGGAGGCATAATTATGAAAGTGATTTATCACAAGGATTTCAACCAGTCGTATTGCTCGGATCCCGCTGCCGCGCCTGGGCGGATTGAAGCCGTTTACAAAGCCATCCGTAACAGTGTGACCTTTGTAGATGCAATACCCGCAAAGAAAGAAGATATAGCCGCTGTTCATACTCCGTATCACATAGAAAGGGTCAATAGCGATGGTATCTACCAAATTGCTGCTCTGGCTGCCGGAGGTGCCATACAGGCTGCCCAGATAGGCTTAAAAGAGCCTTGTTTTGCCCTAATCCGGCCGCCCGGACACCATGCATCGGCCGGGAGTGCATGGGGTTTCTGCTATTTTAACAACATGGCGATAGCGCTAGAAAAGTTAAAACGGGAAAATCTGATCAAAAAGGCCTTTGTTCTGGATTTCGATCTGCACTTCGGGGATGGGACGGTTAACCTTCTTGAAGGTAGTGGTTACGTGTCTATATATAATCCTACGGCATCTTATCCCGAAGAATATGTGAAAAGTGTAGAGAGCCGCCTCTTTTCAGAAAAAGTTGATATCATAGGTGTCTCCGCCGGCTTTGATAATCATGCGGAAGATTGGGGAGGGCTCCTCTCTACCGCGGACTACAAAAAGATGGGAAGAATGGTCAAGGAAGCTAGTGATAAGAACGGCGGAGGGTGTTTTGCCATCCTGGAAGGCGGTTATAATCACAGTGTACTGGGACAGAACGTAAAGGCCTTCATTGAAGGGATGGAGGAAGCTTAGAATTAAATATCTGCGTCACCGGTAATTTCTACTTCCCGATGCAGAAGGTTGAGAATATCCTGTCCAATACTTCTTCAGTAACAGTTTTTCCAGCGATCTCGCCCAGACAATCAAGAGCCTGCCTTACATCGAAGGCGGAGAATTCAGGTGAAAGGCCGTTGATCATGCTTTCCTTCGCCTTTGAAAGGAGGTCTGCAGTTTTTTCGATTGCTGTTTTATGGCGGACGTTGGAGACTGTTTGCGTCAAATGACAATTGTCTATATGGTCAAAAACAATCTCGTGGATAGCATCTCTCAGTGCCGGTATGCCCTCGCCGTATTTTGCGGAGATCCATATGGGAGGCTTAATATCAGGTATATGCAAGCTCAAGTCCCGCTCGTCAAGCGCGTGAGGGAGGTCGGCCTTATTGATTACCGCGAGGAATTTCTTAACCCGACTCCTCTTGATGATTTCCGTATCCTCTTTTGTAAGCGCTTCACTGCCGTCGAGTAAAATTATAACCACATCTGCCTGTGCGAGTTTTTCCCATACTAGATAGATTCCTTCCTTCTCAATGATATTTTCAGGCTCTCGTATTCCGGCTGTGTCGGTCAGTTTTACAGGCACTCCCCTGATGCTGATAATCTCCTCGATAAAATCCCTCGTCGTTCCTGGTATAGGAGTTACGATGGCCCGCTTTTCGCCAAGAAGCCTGTTAAGAAGACTTGACTTACCCACATTCGGTCTTCCCGTTATTATGGCGCTGACGCCATCCCTGTATATTTTCCCCTCCCGGTATGTCGAGGCGAGTTTGCGCAGCTCATCGACAATTGCCCCAATGGCTTCGGCAATCTCGGAAGGTTGGCGAAGCTCTATGTCCTCGTCAGAGAAATCAATGGATATTTCAAGAAGGGCGAGGATGTCAATGATCGAAGCACGGATAGTCTCAATTTTCTCGCTTAAATTACCCTTGAGATGGGAAACAGCCAGTTCGAGCCCTCGGTCTGTTTTCGCCATGATCATATCAAAAACTGCTTCAGCCTGCGAGAGGTCGATGCGGTTGTTAAGAAAGGCACGCCTGGTAAATTCCCCTGGTTCCGCAAGACGAGCGCCGGCTTTAATGACTTCCGCAAGCACGGACTGTAGAATAACATGACCGCCGTGGCAATTAATCTCAATCACATCTTCGCCTGTATAGGTGTGAGGCTTTTCCATAAAGGAGATCAGAACCTCATCTAGGACAGCACCCGTCTCGGGCGAAACAATGTCTCCATGGTAGAGTTGATGGCTTTTGAAACCGTCTGCTTTTTTTGATGGTATAAAGAGGAGGCGGGCGATATCCGCTGCCTTCGGGCCGCTAAGTCGTATGATGCCGATTCCCCCCACACCGGGAGGAGTAGCTATGGCCGCTATGGTGTCTTCCAAACCTGGTGGCCTCGAACAAAGTTGGAAATCGGGTAGAAAATATGCTGACCCCGGCAGATGGACATTTTCAATACTGTTAGGCTCTTCCCTTTTTTACCGGCATGATGACAATCTTTCTGAATTCGCCTTCGCCCCGGCTTTTAGTGGTCAGCGATTCGTCATTTTGCAGTGCCAAGTGGATAATGCGGCGGTCATGAGCGTTCATGTGTCCGACTGTCAATGATTTTTTTGTTTTTTTCACTTTTTCTGCGAGGTTTGCTGCCAGCGCTATGAGTGACTCTTCCCTTCTTTTTCGATATCCTTCCGTATCGACAACGATCATTCTACGGTTATCAGGATATTTGCTTACAGCCTTGTTCACAATGTATTGAATAGCATCCAGGTTTTGTCCTCTCTTTCCGATCAGTAGGCCGCTGCCGTCCCCTTTGATATTGAGGATAATTGCATCAGGCGTTTCTTCGATGGTCACGGGACAATCGAGGCTCATCCTTATCAAGATGCCCTCCAGTATCTTTTTCGCCCTCACCGCCGGTGACTCAGCCGATTCCTCGGTTACAACGGCTTGATTGGATTCTAGGATGACGGATGGTTTTTTTTGAACATTTTGTCGTGATAGCTCCGGCGGTGTATCTATCGTCATGTCGATGGACAATAGACTCGCCCTGATTTTTGCTTTTTTTGACCCGAGGCCGAGGAACCCGGAAGCACCGTCTGAAATGATTTCTATGTTAAGTTTTTCTCTTGGAACACCAAACTCGCCGCAGGCTTTCTCGATGGCCTCATCTATAGTTTTTCCTTCAATTTCCAAAGACTCCATAGTCCTTACCTCTGCTTACTATCGTCGCTTGTTAATGTAATACTGCTGTCCGATGCTTAGGATATTTTGAAAGAGCCAGTAAATAACAAGACCTGACGGAAAATTTAAAAAAAGAAACGTAAAAACAACAGGCATGAGCAGCATCAACTTTGCCTGCATGGGATCGCCCATAGGGGGACTCATCTTTTGCTGTATGACCATGGTTGCCCCCATAATAATCGGTGTAATGTAGTACGGGTCTTTTGCCGACAGATCCTGGATCCACCAGTAGAACGGGGCATGGCGAAGTTCAATGGAATACATAAGAGCCTTGTAAAGACCGAAGAAGACTGGGATCTGAATAATCATCGGCAGGCATCCGCCCAGTGGGTTAACTTTGTGCGTCTTGTAAATAGCCATTGTTTCCTGGCTCAGCTTGGTCTTGTCGTCTTTGTACTTTTCCCGGAGCTCGGCTATTTTCGGCTGAAGCTTCTGCATCTCCTTCATGGACTTGTAGCTCTTATTCCCCAGGGGCCAGAAAATGATCTTTATCAGAATGGTGAGGATAATAATGGCGATGCCGTAGTTGGAAACGTAATTATTCAGGTACTTAATGGAGATCAGAAGAGGCATGGCCAGCCACTTCATCCAAGAACCGAAATCAATAGCATCCTCGAGACCGACTCCCTGGGCTTTGAGAAGGTCGTATTCTTTTGGCCCAAGATACAATGAATAGCTAAATGACCCGGACTGACCGGGAGGAATAATATTTTGTGGGCCCTTAAGATCGACGAAAACCATATTTTGAGCATCTAGATACAGAGAAGCACTCGTCAGCGTTGGGCTCTGTGGTATCATGGAGGCGATAAAATATTTGCTTTCGAATCCAGCCCAGGCTACATCAGGGCCGATCAATTTTATGGAATCAAGTTTTTTGACCTCGTAACGATCAACTTCCTTCGCGATTAAAGAAACAGGCCCTTCGTGGCCGTAACTGTCAGTTTCAGCCTTGGGATCGACGTACTGATCCCAGGAGAGGAGTGCATTCTGGGTGAGGGTTACCTTTGATAAATTGTGCACCTTCACTTCCAGGTCAAAGGCATACTTTCCCGGATAGAAAGTAAAGATTTTTTCCACTTTCATCTCGTTAGGATATATTTGTGTGAAGATAAGGCGACGGTTGTCCGTGCCCTGCGTTAAATCAATTCGGTTGCTATCCGCTGTAAATATGCTGTCAGGACGGATATCAATATTTGATTCCGGAAAGGTAATAGTTAGCGGTCTTTGCATACCGTCTATGATCCGGACGAGTTCTATAAGTTCAGAATTAGCATCAAGTGTGGAGAGATAATTTTTCAGTTTGTAAGATTTTAGGGCGCCGCCTTTTGTACTGAAGATTGCGGTATAAAGAGGTGTTTCCACGGGAATGTCCTTCTCAGGCGCTGCAGCCTTTTGAGACAGGACAGACCTGGATACAGCAGGCTTTACACGCTGCTGGGTGATTTCTTTTCCGGCCGGCTTTACTGTTGCAGGCGTTTCCTGCTGTGCGATTTCCGGTTGTTTCGGGACTGGCTTTTTTGCAAAAAATGCCTGCCAGGTGAAAACGACGATCAATGACAGGATTATGGCAAGGACGGTCTTCTTGTCCATTCAATACCTCCGCGCTTCGGCACTTTAATTTTATTTAACTGGATCGTAACCGCCGGGGCAAAAAGGGTGGCACCTAAGCAGCCGCGTCAGGCCGTAATACAAACCTTTAACAGGTCCGTATCGCCGGATTGCATCTATCGCATATTCAGAGCAGGAAGGGAAAAAGCGGCAGCATGGCGTAAAAAGAGGGGATATACATACCTGGTAGACGCGAACAAAAAAAACAAGAATTTTTCCCAGAATATGCATAAACATTAATCAGGCATCTGAATTTTTGATTAAATGACTTTCCAACTCACGGCAAATATCTTGATATTTGAGTAATGATGAATCTTTTTTTGCAATGACCACAATGTCTTGTGGAGTTGAAAGTCTTGATCTGTTTAATCTAAAATACTCTCTTATGAGACGTTTAATTCTGTTTCTCTGAACAGCGTTCCCCACCTTTTTACTGACTGTTATTCCCAGTCTGCTGACCCCCGTTTGATTCCTGCTGGTGATAACGGTGAAATTTTCAGAATAACTTCGCACCCCCTGCTGATAGACGGTCAAAAAATCCCTTCTTTTACAGATTCTTACATGCTTGCCAAAGGATTGTTTTTCCATGGACCGCTTTTTTCAGGTTAAACGGTCAACCTCTTTCTGCCCTTCGCGCGTCTGCGACTCAGAACCAGTCTACCCCCCTTGGTGGACATTCTTACTAGGAATCCGTGGGTTCGTTTCCTCTTCGTGTTGCTGAAATTTGTCAGGTTCTTTTTCATAACCGTACCCCGTGAAAATAATAAGGCATTCCATTAACCATAACGAGATTTGTTTGTCAAGATTTAATTGGCGAAGCCCGGGTGACCGCGCGGAATTAGGTAACTGTGTCGTAAAACTTCAAATTAGATTAATCCCTTGAAATAATAGTCGATTGAATATCAAAAATCATATTGCAAATGCTATTATTATCCCAAGCTATAAACAAACGATGGAATAAACCGATTCAATATGATAATAGGTGCCGTCGCGTAGTGCAACCGACGGCAAAATAAACTTCAATGTGCGATGGATATGCATGATAATCAAACTTGAAAAGCATATCCAATTTTGACGAAATGTGTAAACCTTACTCGACAAAATCAGATAAAAAAACAGGAATAATATGGGCGGTTTTTTTGGCGTAGTATCCAAAAAAGATTGTGTAAATGAATTGTTTTATGGGACCGATTATCACTCACATCTGGGCACCAGCCGGGGCGGTATGGCTGTGCTGGGTAAGAAAGGATTTACGCGAGCTATCCACAATATTGAAAATACTCAGTTCCGTTCCAAGTTTGAAGGTGATATTCGCGAGATGAGCGGCACAATGGGTATTGGCTGTATCAGCGACACCGAAGCTCAGCCCCTTATTATCCGCTCACACCTTGGCCATTACTCGCTTTCTACAGTCGGACGGATTAACAACATCGAATCACTTGCACAGCAGACCTTTGCCAACCAAGCCATGCACTTTCTAGAAATGACAAGCGGTGAAATCAATCCGACAGAGCTTGTAGCCGCTCTGATTGACCATGGTACCTCTTTTGTGGAAGGGATCCGTAGCGCACAGACTGTCATCGATGGCTCATGTTCAATATTACTGCTGGCCCCTGAGGGGTTATATGCTGTCCGCGATCGCTTTGGCCGAACACCGGTCATAATCGGTGAAAAAGATGGGGCTTTTTGCGCCACTATGGAAACATGCGCCTTCCCTAATCTGGACTATCAATTTAAATATGAACTTGGCCCCGGTGAGATTGTGTTGCTAACTCCGGATGGTATGGAACAGAAATGCCCGCCGGGTGACGTACTGCGCATATGTGCCTTCCTTTGGGTCTATTATGGCTACCCGGCTTCCACTTATGAAGGGATGAATGTGGAAGTGATGCGCTATCGCAGTGGCGCTGCTCTTGCCCGCAGGGATAACGTAACTGTGGATATGGTAGCCGGCGTGCCCGATTCGGGTACAGGCCATTCCATCGGCTATGCTAATCAGGCCGGGCTGCCGCAATGCCGACCCTTTGTCAAATATACGCCCACGTGGCCTCGAAGCTTCATGCCGCAAGACCAGCATGTCCGCAATCTGGTGGCACGGATGAAACTTATTCCGGTTTATGAACTGATTCGAGGCAAGAAACTGTTATTCTGCGAAGACTCCATTGTACGCGGTACTCAATTGCGTGAGACCATAGAGCGGCTGTATGATTGCGGTGCCAAAGAGGTACACATGCGCCCGGCTTGCCCGCCATTAATTTATGGTTGTCGATTCCTCAATTTTTCACGGTCCCGCTCTGATTTGGATCTTGCAGGACGGCAGGCCATCCGCGAACTTGAAGGTCAGGACGAACCTTATCTGACTGAATATGCCATCCCGGACTCGGCCAAACGGCATGCTATGATCGAGCGCATCCGCATTCGCCTCAATTTAACCTCGCTCAGATATCAGACACAGGAAGATATGCTGGCTGCAATTAACCTGCCCCAAGAGAAAGTCTGCACTTATTGCTGGGATGGAGTTGGTTAGAATTTAGACGCACCATTCAGAATCATAAAAGCTCTGATCATATCACCTGTAACATTTAATCTTTTCAGCTTACTATGGATTTGCGGCCATTTTGAGTCGGAGATTAATCGGACGTTGCGGTTGGGACAGAAACTTGCATCATAAATTTCAAAAGATTTTTCATCCGCAAGGAGAATCTCAACAACTCGTTTATGCTCAAGATACGCGTCGCAATCAGCGTCTGTACCGCCAAAGGAAAAAGGATAGAGTCGGCAGACGTCGGGACGAAGGGGGTGGCCATAAATCATGCAGAGTCTCCTGTTGTCCAGGAATAGGCATGGTTCCGTCTTACCGCATAGTCTTTTCAGATAAATATTCGAGTAAAGGCTGATCAAACCTTCTGACGAAAATTTCAAATCCTTGGCAATGGTTATTAAATCTTCCGTCGGTATTCTCGGGATATAGGTCATACAACAAGACCCGCATTTCCGGCAGATGAATGGAACAACAATGTCATTCTCGGGCAGCTCAATTTTTGTGAAGATCGCGTCTCTCGTGTTGAGAGCATCTCTTTTCAGGAGTTCATTAAACATTTACGGCATCCCCCTGATGAGATTTTTTAATGTCAAGTAAATTCGTTACCGATAAATCAGAGTTTCTGGAAACAGGTCAGAGAATAATTGATAATGTTATTGAGGAAACAGGTGTGGAACTGTAATTGTATGGCTGATTAACAGGCGATATATTTACAAATATAATACCATTTATTTGCAAGAATTACATCAGGATAATATTTGCATGGATGGTACTTGAAAAAATGAGACCTGAAGAAATTTGTATCGATTGACGTGGGCAAAGGAAAGCCACCGCTGATCAGGGTTTCAGCAATGATGGTGATACAAAACTATACGGGATCAAGATTCGGCTGCATCACTTCTCTAAAAATGTTGAGCAGCTCTCTACAAGAATAAGCAAGGCGACGGATTTACATTACTGATGGGCATTACGGGAGGCCCGGTGTGGGAAATGAGCAGGCATAAGCCTTCTGGGAATTGTTGACAGATAGATAAACGAGTATGTGAATAAGGCTGTTGATAACTATGTTGATGATTATCAAAAACCTTCAATATTTGATGATTTTGACCTCTTTGCACAACTTTTAGGCAGGAATTATTGTAAATTATTTCAGCTAGTTAATCAATTCTTATCTCATATTGGATTTTTCATATAAATTCACTGTATGTTATAAACTCCAAATGCGAAATGTATACCATTTTTACTGACCATCATCAGTTTTGTCTTTATTTTTTTCTTTGTCCCGTTTATTCTATATTTTATGAAGAAGCCGTCACGAAAAACGATTGTCATACTTCTGATAACTCTTATCGTTTTCATTTCTGCTGCCGCTGGCATCACAGTAGTCCTGATCAAACTATCCGACCTTGATGCCTACAAAGGAGATATAATCAGTGCCCTCAACAAGAAACTGAACCGTGAAGTATCATACGAAAGGGGTGATTTCTCCTTCTATTTTGGTCCCATCTTTACTTTCAGCGGGATTAAGATCAAAGAAAGGGATGGCCAGGACACCTTCGCGACGATTGAAAAAATTACCTTCAGAGTGGCCATTCTCCCCCTGCTATGGAAAAAAATTATCTTCAAAGAGGTGTTTCTTGAGAGACCAACGGCAGTAATGTACAGGGACCGCAAAGGCATCTTCAATATCAACGACCTCCTGGAGGGTCAAGAGGAAGCCCCGGCCGTTGAGATTGAAAGAATGGCCGTTAGTCATGGCAACCTGACATTCACCGATGAATGGATTATCCCAGCAGGGTTGACAACGATTCTGGACGACATAAATCTGAAGATAGGTTATCCTGCCCCGGGGAAAAAAAACAGCATTAATATCTCGACCTCTATCATCCAGGACGGAAAGAAGGGCAACCTGTCTGTCACTGGATATTTTAGACTCTCCGAGAGGGATGAACCTCTCGCGAAGAGCAGTATCGACACCAGGATCACCGCAGCCAACATCAGCGTTGAACGATACCGGCCATACTATGAAAAGTATGTGCCTTTCCTCAAGGTGGCGGGGGACCTGGATCTGGATACCCATCTTAGAGGAAATCTGTATCAATTCAGTTCAGAAGGATCGATTGGATTAAAGCGTTTAAACCTGCGTTATCCGGAAGTATTCCACGCCGCCCTTACACCAAAAGAAGTAGGTCTGGACTATACATTAAAACGCAGCCCTTCTGAGGTCATTATTGAGGCACTGAATCTTTCGGTTGATGACGTCAAAGTTTCAGGTAGCTTCGCGATCAAAGATATCAATAAGGATGACCCGCTGATCACAGCGACGGCATCCTCCTCTCCCATTCCCCTGGAGAAGTTCGGCCATTTTATTCCTTACGGCATCATACCCCGGGGTGTTGCCGATTTCATCGAAACGCGCATTAAAGGGGGAACGTACCAGCTTAAAGAAGGCAGTCTCAATGGGCGGGTCAGCCAGATCGCACATATGGAAGTAAATGACAATTACAACGTTCTCTATATCAAAGCCGGCGTAGATAAGGGATTGCTGGCCTACGGCAGGGACGTACCCGTTTTCAGCGGGATCAGAGGCGAGCTGGAACTGCGGGGCAGGGACTTCCTCCTGCACGGCATGTCCGGCAATTTCGGGGAATCCCCAATGATGCTGGAAGGAAAGATTACCGATTACTGTACGTCAGCCCCGACAGAGTACCAGTTCACTATGACCATGACACCCGGTCAAAAAGAGATAGCATGGCTTCTCGGCAGGGATGGAGACAATAAGTTTGCCTTCACGGGGAAGACCACCCTCCAAATGTCGGGATCAGGCCCGCTGAACAACTATACATTGGAAGGCAACTGGGATCTCTCAGGGGCAGCGTACAGCTACAGCGACGTCTTCACTAAACCGCAAGCGCAGGGCAACCGGCTTGCTTTTAAAACCAGCTTCAAAAGTAATGAGGTGCGGCTCGAATCCTTTTCCTGCCAGCTTGCCGGTCTGGCCGTCACTGCGGCCGGACTTTACAATTTCAAAGACAAGGACATTTTTTCCCTCTCCGTTAATTCAAACCCGTTTCAAATAGAAGACCTTTCCACAAACTTGCCTCGAATGATGAAATATCAACCCAGCGGGCGAATTCAGTTATCCGCTAACGGGAGCGGCATATCAAAATCCATCGCGGACCTGAACTGGCGCGGCAGCATCCAATTTTCCGATGTATCTTTCAAGCCCACCGAGACATCCAGGATCGTAAGCGCCTTAAGCGGCACGGTCAATCTGAGGAAAAACAGGTTTGATACTTCACCACTCTCAGGGCGTCTGGGAAACTCCCTGATAAAGGGGAGGGTGACGTTAAAGGATTTCAAAAATCCATCCGTCAGTGTGACCGCTGCGTCCGCTCTTTTCGACCTTGAAGATCTTGGATGGCGGAGTCCGGCCGGTGAGATCAAGCTGAGAGACTTTGTGGGGAACATCGTCTTCAAAGACAAAGGTCTGCAAATAAAGTGGCTATCTGCACGGGTTAATGACTCGGTCTTCAATATAACGGGCGCTATGCCGGATGTTAAAAAAACTTTTTTCAATATCCATGTCTCCTCACCTTCTCTGGATACTGATGATGTTATCCTCCTGTCCAAAATAAACATTCCCGGAAAGGAGAAGCCGGCATTGTCCCTGAAGGCCTCAGTTCAATCCGATAAAGGCAAGATAAGCCGCGTCTCTTATTCAGACCTCCGCGCGACACTAACATACCGGCAACAGATTCTGGATGTGCCTGCATTGGCAATGAATATCTTCGGCGGAAGATTTTCCGGCATTGGTCATCTTGCTTTTGCTAATGGTAATGTCACGCAATATCAGGCCGGTTTCATCATTGAGGGGATGTCGGCAGAACAAATTCTGAGATATGCCGGGACTGAAAAGGAGCTGATTACAGGGACAGTGACGATGCAGGGCAATGTAACTGCGGAGGGCGCGAGTGCTTCCGATTTTAAAAAAACAGCGCAGGGAACCGCGACGCTCAAGATGGAAAAGGGAACTCTCAACAGGTTCGCCTTCCTGTCCAAGGTATTTTCCATCCTTAATGTATCACAACTGTTTAAATTCAAACTGCCGGACATGGTAAATGACGGGATGCCGTATACGACGATCACGGGCACATTTTCCCTCAAGGATGGCATCCTGTCCAGTAACGACCTGTTCGTCAACAGCAACGCCATGAATATGTCCTTTGTGGGGAAAACGGATATCATCAACGAGGAGCTTGATCTTAACATTGGAATACAACCGCTTCAAACGGTAGACAAAGTCGTAAGCATTATTCCAGTTGTGGGTTGGATTCTCACGAGTGACACAAAGGGCTTGATCACTCTCTATTTTGAGGCAAAGGGGAAGTGGAACGATCCTGCCGTTAATGCCATTCCCGTCAAGTCCATGGCCAGAGGCGTTTTTGACATTTTTAAGAAACTCTTCCTACTGCCGGCAAAGCTCATCACCGACACCGGCGAGGTGATTACTGGGCAATGAGCGCTGCATAATCCTTGATGGTTTAAGTCAGAGTCTGTGCTGCTAGCAAAAAATTCATTTTTTTCATAGATTCCGGATGATGTCAGAAAAAGGAAGGACATATGAAAGTATTATTGAAGTACGGCAAAGAAGGCATTCCGCTGGAGATTGAAAAGACGCCGGGTTTTATCGATGTTCTTACACCGTCTGATCCTGAGCCGATAAAGGACCCGCCGGGAAAAGTCGCAGAAAGTTACCGGAAGCCCATTGAATCAAAACCCCTGGCCGATATTGCACGGGGAAGGAAAAACGCCTGCATTGTCGTCAGCGATATCACCCGCCCTGTTCCTAATGCCTTGATACTCCCTCCGCTTCTCAAAATCATCGAGGCCGCAGGGGTACCCCGCTCAGAAATCACCATCCTTATTTCTACTGGGATACACAGGCCTTCAACAAAAGAGGAGCATATCCGGCTCGTAGGACATGATATTGCCAAACTCTACAAGGTTGTCGATCACTTCTCAAAGAATCGTGAGGACATGGTAGAGGTTGGAAAGATTCAAGGAAAGGTTCCCGCCCTGGTGAACCGCCTCTATGTCAATGCGGATCTGAAAATTCTCACAGGTTTTATAGAACCCCACATGTGGGCAGGCTATTCCGGGGGCAGGAAATCCATCCTTCCGGGCATCTCTTCCATAGAGACCCTTGAATTTATGCACGGCCCGGAGATGATTGCGCACCCAAATACCGAATACGGGATGCTCGAAGGGAACCTATTCCACGAGGCAGGTCTGGAAATCATGGAGAAAGCTGGCGCTGACTTCATAGTGAACGTCACCCTGAATACGAAAAAAGAAGTGACGGGAGTTTTTTCCGGCCATCCTGTGAAGGCGCACCTCATCGGATGTGACTTTCTTGCCCGGCACTGTGTGCGTGAAGTTGATGCACCGCTCGATTTCATCGTAACAACGAATTCCGGCGCGCCGCTCGACCTCAACTTTTATCAAACAGTCAAGGGGATTACCGGGGCAGCCACAGTGGTGAAGCCGAAGGGAGATATAATCATTGCCAGTTGCTGCAACGAGGGAGCCGGGAGCCCTGAGTATAAGGAAATCCTCAATATGGTGGATTTTCCCAGTTCGTTCATATGCCGGCTTATGCAGAAGGACTTCTTTATTCCTGACCAGTGGTGCGCCCAGGAGACCTATCAGATTATGCTGGACAGGGACGTGTGGATATATACGGACGGATTGACAACTGAGGAAGTTAAAAAATATCACCTGCATCCTGTAAAGTCTATCACGGAGACAATCCAAACACTCCTTGCGAAGCATGGCCCGAATGCCCGCTGGGCCGTGATTCCTGACGGTCCTATGGTGATCTTAAAACTCGCCGGCAAAAGTAAATGATCTGAACCTTATATACTATCTCTTATTTTGGTTCTTCAAAACCGGTCCAGCATAGCCTGGACCGGATCATCAAACCAGCAATCCCGCGTAGTGTGTCCAACACTTCTTCGCATTAATTTTAATATCGTCATTTCCGCTCCCGACAAGGACATTTGAAGGCAGGCTGCAGCGGGAATCTAGCTTTGTTCTTATCACACCTGTAAAATAATCAAATAACTTGAAATGTATGTGAACGGAAGGTAGT
>Ga0335071_10000776_pt1 | contig 34450 bp, 25 predicted proteins | sample Lox_Sample_15_FD_206724 | JGI IMG/M metagenome (GOLD analysis project Ga0335071, IMG submission 206724) | Soil microbial communities from Loxahatchee National Wildlife Refuge, Florida, United States - Lox_Sample_1.5 | ecosystem: Environmental > Terrestrial > Soil > Wetlands | place: USA...
CGGGCGCGGCACTTAATGAAACTTGGTTGACCGTCACATTTGGAGCGCCGAGTGGAATTGTGTCTCTTCCCCGCCCACGTCACAATGCGTTTATGCCGCACACAAGAAGAAGCGAGTGCGGCCCAACCACGCCCCCGCAGTTCCGCGGGTTTAGGTTGTAAGCAGAGAGCGTGGCGCACCGTCGCGATTCTGCCGCTCGTCCTTGCTCTTACCACTGCTCCAACGCTCGCGCAGCAAATCACGACCAAACTAACAACCCCTACGAAGCCCGCTGCGAAACCTGCAGTCAAGGCGTACGTGCTTGCTCCCGCACCGGCACCAACGCACAAAACTGGGACGCTGCAGATCAACATCAACTGGCGCGAGCGGACTGAAGACTGGCACTGGTTCCAAGGTGTGACGGGCACGAGCGATTATGTCTTCTGGGATTCGCTGCTCCGGATCGGCCTCGGCCAGACAGGCGAGCATTTCGATTGGTACATCGATGGCGAGCAGCCCGCGATCCTCGGCCTTCCTAACACAGCGGTCGTGGCCGCGCCCCAAGGCCAACTCGGCCTCGGCGGAACCTATTACGCGGCGAACAACAATCACACTAACGTCGCCAACGGGTTTGTGAAGTACGCGTACGTCAACATTCATCCGACTCATCAGTTCGCAGCCCGATTCGGCCGCTTCGAGTATTTCGATGGTCTTGAATCGAAATACAAAGACCCACTGCTGGCGCGCGTTGTGCAGTCGCGCATCTCCAGCAGACTTATCTCGAACTTCGGCTTTGCAGCCGCGCAGCGCACCTTTGACGGCGTTCAGATCTCACTCAATTCGGGCGTGAACAACGTGACTCTCTTCGGCGCGCGGCCCACGCAGGGCGTATTCCAGGTGAAAGGCGAGGACGAGCTCGACGTCGACAACTACTATGGCGCGTACACCCACTCGGGCAATTCCGCCGCTCATCCAAGCTCGCTGCGAGTGTTTGCGGATGGTTACATTGACCATCGCACCACAGTGCTGAAGACCGACAATCGCTCAACTCCGGCGAAAACGGCGGATAAGAACAAAATCGAAATCGCGACGTGGGGCGCGGATTATGTGCAGGTGGTGAATACCCAGACCGCGGGGAAGCTCTACGCGCTCGGTTGGGCTGTGCTTCAGACAGGATCATGGGGCAGCCTGAACCAGCTGTCGAGCGCAGCGGTGGGCGAAGCCGGATGGCAGTTCCCGGTACCGAGCATCAAGCCTGGAATCTCAGCCGGATATTCCTATAGCAGCGGCGACGGCAACGCGACTGACACGCGTCACGGAGCTTTTTTCCAGGTGCTTACCACGCCCCGGCAATATGCGCGGTTTCCCTTCTACAACATGATGAACAACGAGGATGGTTACCTGGCGTTCAACGCTCAGCCGCTAAAACAGCTGAGCCTGTCGACCGAGGCGCACACGCTTCGCCTGGCGAGCGCGACGGACCTTTGGTATTCAGGCGGCGGCGCATTTCAGCCTTCGACCTTCGGCTACCAGGGACGTCCCAGCAACGGGCACCGTAGCCTTGCAAACGTCTGGGATTTCAACGCCGACTATCGTTTTAATTCCGCGTTCAGCGCGACGTTCTACTACGGACACGCATGGGGCAAAAGTGTGATCTCCGCCATCTATCCCACGAACAAGGACGGACAATTGCTCTTCGTCGAGACCAACTTCCGCTTCTGAGTTAATCTCAGCGCGGTGATTGCGGTTCGGGAGCAGTCCGGGATTCGAGCCGGTCGCCGCCACGCGAGGGCGAGACGCCCGCTCGGCGAGAACTACAATGGCGTCTTGCTGCCCCAAGACCAACGCGACCGCTTCGAAATTGTCCTCGTCTCGCCGCGCAATCCCCTCAATATAGGAGCGGTGGCGAGGGCCATGGCGAACTTCGGCTTCGTGCATCTCTCCGTCGTCGCCCCATTTGAACCGCATTGGCGCGAAGCGAAATCTGCCGTCGGCGCTTCGAAAGTACTCCAAAATGCAAAACGCGCGGAGCGGCTCGTAGAGGCTTTAGCCGATTGCGCGTTCGTTGTCGGCACAGGCTCCCTGGGCCGCCGCAAGCCGGAGCAGCCGGTCGTTCCGCTTCCCGAACTGGCGGCTCTCATCCAGAAACAAATGGGGCACGGTGAGCGCATTGCGCTCGTCTTCGGATCGGAGAAGCGCGGTCTTTCGCGCGACGATCTTGCGCACTGCCACGTTGTCACCGCGATTCCCACCGATCCGCTGCAGCCTTCAATGAATCTTGGCCAAGCCGTTGCGGTCTGCCTTTATGAGATCACAACGCGAATGGGGGAATCGGCGCAGGCCGCAACTTGGGGCCAGGAGGCCCCAGTTCCCGCGACGACGAGCGAGTTGGAGTTGCTAGCCAGCGTGATTGAAGAAACCATGTATGCGGCAAAATACTCGCCCGCCGCCATGCGCCAAGCCAATCGTCATGATCTCGATCTTCTGCTCCGAAGGATTGCTCTCACCGATCGCGACGCAGCCCGTATTCTCGGATTCTTCCGTCGCATGCTTTGGCAGCTCAAACGATAGAGCCCGAACTAAAGACCGCGCCGCGACGGGTGCAAGGTGGTTACCACCGAGCGAAAATCGCGGCTGGCCTCCAAAATTTCCTGATAAAGTTGCGTTCAGGTTCCCCATGCTGTGGCCTGTTCTTAGTCCCCAAATCTGTTATCGCGTTGCTTCTCTGCCTCGTGCTCGCCGCTTGATCTTTGGCGCTGCGTTCCTGGCCGTTTGCTTGCTTGCTTCGACTTCTTCACTTGGCGGACAGCAAACCTCAACTTCGCCCGCTTCGGAGAATCAGCCTTCCAGCCAATCAACGCCAGCCGCACGGGCGCCGCAAACCACTTCCGGGAGTACCGATTCACAGGCGCCCGAGCCAGCTGCGCCGAGCCAGCAGCCGCCTGCGGAACAGACGCAGCAACCTGCACAGGCAGCTCCTTCCGGAAGCCCGCTGGCCACAACCCCTGCTCCTGCGGCCGACCAGCAAGTACCGCCCGCTTCGCCAGCACCATCGCAGGCCGCTCCTGCGGCAGTGCAGCCGCCGGCTTCTACTGCAACGCAGCCGGCGACAACTGCTCCAGCCGCTCAGCAAACATCTTCGTCTGAGCCCGCCGAAATCACTGAAGACGAGATTCGCAGCCTCGTTGTGAACAAGCAGCTCTTTTTGCGCGGAGGATACCTCGACAACGATCTCAGCTACAACGAGCACGGCGTCCTGGTCGGCCATTCGCCGCAGGGCTCTTATACGCTGAGCGCAATCCAAATTGACAAGGTTCGCCTGACCAAACACAAGCTCGAGCTCGAGGGACAACGATTCGGCTTGCACTTTCTGGGTGCGCTGCCATACGAAGACCCGACATCCGCTGTGGATCGCGTGAACATCACACCGAAAAAGAAGGTTGTGAAGATCACGATCGATCGCGAGCTCGTCGTGAAGCCAAAAAAAACAAAGGAAAAAAGCAAGGGAGGCAAATCTTCGACGAAACCAGCGTCGCCATCATCGCCGGCCGCTTCTCCCGCCGCGCCTTCATCCGGACCCACGGCTCCAGCGGCAACCGGAAACGACTCGGACCAAGCATCCGATTTGCAGGCGGAGATTGCGGCCGCTCCGGCCGCCGAGCGCCCTGCCGATGCCGCGAGCGTGACTGCGACCACGTCGCAGGCTCACTCAAACAAATTGCTGCGCGACGCACTGGGCAATGTATTCGCACAGGGATTTGACGCGCGCATGATGGACGCGATGCCCGATTTTTGGAAGCTTTATTACGCAGCCGCTGCAGCAAAGTCCGACTACGCACCCAGCGATCCCGCAGTTCTGCGCCAGAGCGCAGTCGACCAAAAAGCTCGCCTGCTTTCCACGTTCGAGCCGGCATCGAACGAATACGCGCAGGACCACGGCGTCGCCGGCATCTGTCTCTATCATGTCGTAATTGGCCCTAATGGAAAGCCCGGCGAGATTGCGGTGGCGCGGCCGATCGGCTTCGGCCTCGACGAAAACGCCGTCGATGCGATACGTAAAGCGTCGTTCCAAGCTGCAATGAAGGATGGCAAGCCGGTTCCGGTGCTGCTCGATCTCGTCGTCGAGTTCCGCATCTACTCACATCGAACCGCGGTCGCTGGGAATCCAACGCAATCGGCGCCCGAGTCGACGCTTCCCGGCCCCTACAGCGTGCAACATTAATCCTCGCAGCCGTTCCGTCAGGGTCGCTATTCCTCTCGCCGGATCATTTCGCCTAAGGTGGGTTTGTGCTTCGCCTTGCGCTCCGTGCGCGGCTTAGCTGGAAGGACGCGCGAGGGTTTTGGCTGGCCGACCCGCTCGCGGGCGTTGGCCTTTACCGCCTTCGCGGCTGAAAACCTGGCTGGCTTGCGTTTCGAAGTCACAAGGTCGAGTATGGAGTAGATTCGGACGGCGCGAAAGTGCCACCTTGGGGTCACCGGGCGACAGCGGTCGAGCAAAGCCTGAAGCAACGACGGGTCCAGAGGAAAAAGCAGGATGGAAGAGCGCGAATTCTTCAACGAAACCACTGAACAGCGCACGCATAGCCTCGCTTGCCCCAAATGTGGCCAGGCAGCGGATTACAAAGTGACATGGATCGTGCGGCGCAAGCGCGCGCAGCTGCCTCGCGGGGCAGACGAGCGCGACCGCGCACGCTTCGCCAAGGCGCAGTCTTATATGGTCCGGCGAGACGACAAGCTGCAATGCGCCAACATCCGCTGCCGCAAGCCCTTCGAGATCACCACGCTGCAGTCGCTCGCTTTCCTCACGGACTAGACCGGCTCCTGAGTTGCTGAAGCCCTTTCTGAGAATGTGCAGGGTGACTCTTCCTTGAGGGAAGAGCCACTTGATGGCAATGGCTTCGGGACGGACTAACTCAGGAACCGGTGTACTGGCGCAGCCCCGCCGCCATATGATTGAATCGTAATCAGGAGCGCGGGCCGCGGAGGTTTTCGAGTGCGGCCGGTGAGAAGGACGCGATGGCAAACACCCTGCTTCCCCCAGAAGAACGTAACCTGACGCCCGATCAGGTGGAGGCGCTCGACAAGCGCCGCGACCTCGGCCATACCTTCCTCGTGATTGCCGGGCAGTTCTCGGTTCTTGCGACTGTTTTACTCCTGTGGGTCTGGCAAGATCTGAAGTACTCGCCGGGCTGGGCGCACCCCATAGCCTACTACTTCTTCCTCGCGCTCATCCTGATCGGCGTCTTCGGCATCACCGGGCTCGTGCTGCGCCGCGGAACGCCCCGCATCGACTGAAGAGCTTGCAAACATGAAGAAGTCTGGACGCCGTTGACGCGCTTTACTCAGGCCATCTGGCCTGGGACCACTGTGACGCCGTATATGGAAGCCGGAGCCAGCGACTCAGTCTATTTCGCGCAGGCGGGCATTCCCAGTTACGGCTACTCCGCCATTGCCCTGGAGCGGGACGACGTCCGCGCGCATGGCGCGACGAGCGCTTGCCCATCAACTCCTACTGGAAATCGCTCGATTTCTGGTACGCCTTCGCAAAAACGCTTGGCGATGACTGAGATAGCCGAAATGCCGCCGCACGATTTCCGTTCCAATGTGAAGACGCGGAACAACAGGCGCACAATTCCCGTAAAACTTAAATGAGTGGCGGAGCTTTCCGGTCATTCCCCATCGGTCTACTCCAAGTTAATCGCAATCGAAAGGGGAAATCGTCATGCCGGAACGCGTATGCCCTTGGTGGCTCGGCTACTGGCTGGCCAGCCCAGTCCGTAAATGGATCTCTGAAGATCCCCAAAAGCTCCTGGCGCCTTACGTTCGACCGGGCATGACCGTTCTCGAACCGGGCCCTGGAATGGGTTTCTTCACATTGCCAATTGCACGCTTGGTCGGCCCCAACGGCCGCGTTGTAGCGCTCGACATTCAGCCAAAGATGCTCCAAGTTCTCGAGCGCCGAGCAAGGAAAGCCGGGCTTTTCAGTCGCATCGAAACCCGAATTGCGAGGCCCGATAGCATGGGCGTCAAAGACCTGGCGGGCTCCGTCGATTTTGCGCTCGCCTTTGCTGTCGTGCACGAGCTTCCGTCATCGGAATCGTTTTTCACCGAAACAGCCGCAGCGCTCAAACCTGCGGCTCAGCTATTCTTCGCCGAACCCGCCGGCCACGTGAACACGGCAAGATTTCAGGCGGAGCTGAAACTTGCCCGTCACGCAGGCCTGGAATTAGTGAGCGAGCCAAGAGTAAACCACTCTCGTGCGGCGGTTTTGCGCAGGCGGTAAGGATCGCAGTTCGAGCAAACGTCCGGGAGACGCAGCAAAGGCCGCGAGGGAAAATGCACATTCCGTATCGCTGCTAAACTAGACACTGATGATCCTCCCGTTTGTCCGCGAGTTGTTCGCGGAGCTGGAGCAGGCCCCGGGATTTGAACGCGTTCGCAGGCACCTCAGCCTGGGTACGGGCCGTCGGCGTGTGTCGGGACTGACCGCAACCGCGCGTGCTCTTTATCTTCCACTCATGGCAAAGGCTGCGCGGCAGCCGGTTATTGTTGTCGTCGCCGACAACAAAGCCGCCGAAGCTCTGGAGCCGCTTCTCAAGGCTGCGTGCGAGCTGACCGGAGCCGTCGATCCCGCCCGCGTCGTCCGTTTTCCCGCACACGATGTGCTTCCCTTCGAGAGTCTTTCGCCGCATCCCGACGTGCAGGAGCAGCGTGCCGCCGCGCTTTGGAAACTTTCCACCGGCGCCGTCGACATTCTTATCGCGCCCGTCGAAGCCGCGGCCATGAGACTCTTCGATCTCAATTACTATGCCGGTCTTGCGGTCACACTCAAGCGCGGCGAAGAGACCGAGATCGAAGTCCTTGTCGCGCACCTGGCCAGCGTCGGCTACACGCAGATGGATCTCGTCGAGATGCCGGGCCAGTTTACGCGGCGTGGTGGAATTCTCGACGTTTATTCGCCCGATGCCGATCGTCCCGTGCGCGTTGAGCTCTTTGGCGACGAAATTGAAACCATTCGAAAGTTCGATCCCGAGACGCAGCGGTCTCAATCGGCCCTTGATGAAACGCAACTATCACCGCTCACCGAGGCGCCGCTCACCGAGCATTTGCTGGCTGCAGTGAACGGTCGCCTGAGCCGCCAGCGCATTGAAGTCCGAGACGTTGAAACCGGGACCGAAATGGACGCCGCAGTGGCCGAAGAGATGGCCGCAGAAGCGGCGGCAGCTGGCGGGGTCAGCGTTTTTCCCGGATGGGAGTTTTTTACGCCAGTCGCCGGCGCTGAGCGCTCGCTGCTCACTCTCCTGCCGCGCTCCGTTTTATTCGTGGACGAGCCGGCGATGGTGAGCAATCAGATCGATCGCTGGTGGAACAAGGTCGAACTTCGCCACGACCGCTCCGGGATCGGTTCACTGGTTACGCCCGAAGACATTTATCTGCGCCCCGAGGTGCTTCAGTCTTCACTCGAATCCCACATTGGGCTCGACCTCGATCAACTCGGCGCCGTCGACGTGCTCGATTCCGACGCAACGCTCGGCGAAATCGAGTTGCCCACGCGGCCTACGCTGCGTTTCCATGGCTCGATTCCCGCGTTAACGGATCAGCTCAAATCTCTCATCGCGGCGGAAGCGCGTATCGTCCTCGCTGCACCACACCAGGGCGATGTGGAGCGACTTGCAACTGTCCTGCGCGACTACCAGGTTCCTTACCGCCTTGGCAGCCGCGTGCCAAAGACGGGCAGCGACATGATGCTCGAGGAAGCGAGCTATATGGCGGGCGACCTGCGCGTGCCTGTCATCGTGCGTTCTCCGATAGCGTCTGGCGTCGTCTTCGCTGACGCGAATCTCATCGTCTTTGGCGCCAACGATCTTACCGATGAAGCCGACGTTGCCGCACGGCCGATCCCAAAGAAATCGAAAACCGCGGCCTTTGTCTCCGACTTCCGCGACCTCCATGTGGGTGACTACGTCGTTCACGTCGAGCACGGCATCGCACAGTACCAGGGCCTTAAGGAAATCGAGCAGGACGGCCTCTCCATCGAGTTCATGATTCTGGAGTTTGCCGAGGGCGCCAAGCTCTACGTGCCGCTCACGCGTCTTGACCTGATCCAGAAGTATCGATCCACCGATACAGGTCCGGCGCCCGTACTGAGCAGACTCGGCACGCAGCAATGGACCAAGACCAAAGCACGCGTGCGCAAGGCCATGCAGGACATGGCCGCAGAGCTGCTCAAGCTTTATGCAGAGCGTCACACCGTTGCAGGCAACGCCTTCACTGCCGACAACGAATTCCAGCGCGAGTTCGAAGACGCATTCGACTACAGCGAGACTGATGATCAGATCACAGCGATCCGTGCCGTCAAGGAAGATATGGAATCACCCACGCCCATGGACCGCCTGCTCTGTGGAGATGTCGGCTACGGCAAGACCGAAGTGGCGATGCGCGCCGCCTTCAAAGCCGTGCAGGACGGCAAGCAGGTGGCTGTGCTCACGCCCACCACCGTTCTAAGCTTCCAACACTTCGAGACTTTCAAGCAGCGCTTCGCGCAGTTCCCGATCCACATCGAGATGATCTCGCGCTTCCGCACCCCTAAGGAGCAGAAGGACATTATCGAGCGCGTCGCAACGGGTCGAGTCGACATTCTGATCGGCACGCACCGCCTGCTTTCGAAAGACATCAAGTTCCAAGACCTTGGCCTGCTCATCGTCGATGAAGAGCAGCGCTTCGGCGTGCGGCACAAGGAGCGGCTGAAGCAGTTGCGCAAGCAGATTGACGTGCTGGCGATGAGCGCGACACCCATTCCGCGGACGCTGCACATGTCGCTCGTCGGCCTGCGCGACATGAGCATCATCGAAACTCCGCCCAAAGACCGCATGGCCATCCAGACTGTGGTAGCCCGCTTCGACGAGAAAATCGTTCGTTCGGCAATCGAAGTTGAGCTCGAACGCGGTGGCCAGGTCTTCTTCGTACACAATCGAGTCGATTCGATCTACGAAATTGCCGCGCGCATTCAGGAATTGGTTCCCTCGGCGCGTGTCGCCGTTGCGCATGGCCAGATGGGCGAAAGCGAACTTGAAAAGGTAATGCTCGCCTTTATGCAGCACGAATTCGACGTGCTCGTCGCCACCACCATCATCGAGAACGGCCTGGACATTCCGCTCGCCAACACGATCCTGATCAACCGCGCTGAGCGCCATGGTCTCAGCGAGCTGTATCAGCTCCGTGGCCGTGTTGGCCGTTCCAACCGCCGCGCTTATGCCTATTTGCTGATCCCGCCGGAAAACGAGCTGACCGAAATTGCGCGCCGCCGCCTCGCCGCGCTCAAGGAATTCAGCGACCTGGGCGCGGGATTCAAAATCGCCGCGCTCGATCTCGAGTTGCGCGGCGCAGGAAACATGCTGGGAGGCGAGCAGAGCGGTCATATTGAGGCTGTCGGCTTCGAGCTCTATACCTCGATGCTCGAGGCCGCTGTGAAGGAGATGAAGGGCGAGGCGAGCGAAGAACATCCGACGACGCAGCTCAATCTCGGCATCGCGCTGCGCATCGATGAGAGCTATGTGCCGGAAGAAAACCAGCGGCTGCGCCTCTACAAGAAAATCGCCGGCGCTGCCACCGAAGCCGCCGTCAATGAGGTTCGCGCCGAGATGGAAGACCGTTATGGCGCGCCGCCCGATGCCACCGTTTATTTGCTTGAAGCAGCCATGCTGCGGCTCGAGTGCGAGCGCATCGGCATTGCGCAGGTGGACCGCAAACGCGGCGAACTACAGATTCGCTTCATGGAGAACGCTTCTGTAGATCCAGCTCAGCTCATGCAACTTGTCTCGCGCAACGCGAAGCGCGGCGCACAGTTCACGCCGCAGGGGCTACTCAAATTCCCGCTGAGCACAACGCGGCCCGATGATGTTCTCTTGGAAATTCGTGAGCTGCTCTCGAGCATCGCGCCAGTGCCTGTCAGCGCATAGAAACATGGGCTTTAGTGCCCGAGGGGCAAAAAGACACGCCAAGCGACCTTCGCTGCCGAGGAGTCAACAACCAGGACGAAGGAAAGGCGAGGGCGATTGCGTCAGGTACAGGAATCTCAAACGGTCAGAGGCATCGCTAAAGATTCACAAGTTTCGCCAGAGCCTCTTCTTTTGCTTCCAGAGTCGGCACGTCTGGATAGCCGCGCACTGTGATCGTGTACGCGATGCCGCCTTTGTGCACGCTGAGCGTAGCACCGTAGCTTAAGTTGCCGCTGGTCATATAAGCGTCGTCGCCGATGCCGCTGACCGGCGTTGTTTTCAAATTGGGTATCGCAACAGATTTGCCCATTTCATAAGCCTGCACGGACTTGACTGAGACGATCACAGTTAGAGCTTTGAATGAATCGACCCCGGATTGAAGCCACTTGCAGGAAGAATGGATGGTGGGAGCTAAGGGCTCCCCTGCCGTTATCGAAACGCCAAGAACTGTCTGGATCTGTGCCGATGTGAGCAGTGCGCAGGCATCCGTCGACGGTGTCTGAGCTGCATTTGGGTTTGTACCGCCGACGAAGAGCAGTAGGGCGAGAGGGACGAAGGCATGAAGCGCTGGACGCACGGAAAACCTCCAACTAATGAAAAGTCTGATTCCATGAAAAGCAGATCAAAATGCCGAAATCGGTTCGCAATGGGAAAGCAATCCAACCGCCGCCGAGGGGGCCCGCGACAGGCTACGGTGCTGCAGATATTTCTAACAAGGGAACGTCGATACCGCAATTTCGTTCCTAAACGCCCTCCAGAACTTCGCTAACTCCTTTGCTTCACGCTTTCCACTTGATGTTGCATCCAATGGACGGCTTCTGTTCCTTGGGCACTGGCTTACCCGCAAGCACCGCATCGATCGCGGCGCGCAAATCCTTTCCTGTGACGGGCACTCCATTTCCGGGCCGGCTGTCGTCATACTGCCCGTGATAGACGAGCTTGAAACTCGCATCGAACAAGTACGGATCCGGGGTGCAAGCGGCGTTGTAAGCCTTCGCCACGTATTGCGTCTCGTCGTAGAGATAAGGAAAGTCAAAGTCGTTGTCGTGCGCCTGTTGCCGCAGACCGTCTGGGTTGTCGGCCGGATGCGTTGTTGCATCGTTCGAGCTGATGGCAACAATTCCGAGCGGCTTGTCTTCGTAGGCAGCGGCCAGATCGCCAAGAGATTTCTCAATGTGTTTCACATATGGACAGTGAGCGCAAATAAAGATCACCAGTAGCGCGTCCATGCCGCGAAAATCGTCGCGGCGAATCGTCTTTCCGCTGATTACATCTGTCAGCGCAAAGTCCGGCGCGGGAGTTCCCAGCGCGAGCATTGTCGATTCAGTCTTTGCCATGATTCGTCTCCCAATCTGTGTTTCGCTCTGGAACAATTGCCTTTACTTGGATGAGCGCGCGGCCAGCCGCGATGCGATTAGATAGCGAAAAATCGAGCCGCACCCGGGCCGAACTTAAAACAATCCGGCCTGGCGCCCCGGCATGGCAATGCCGAAGTGTTCGTAGGCCAGGCGCGTCGCGACACGGCCGCGCGGCGTGCGGTCGAGAAATCCGATCTGGATCAGGAACGGCTCGTAGACTTCCTCGAGCGCATCTTCTTCCTCAGCCAGCGTTGCCGCCAAGGTGCCCAGCCCCACCGGTCCACCGTCGTATTTCTGCATGATCGTCAACAACAGGCGGCGGTCGATCTCATCGAACCCGTGTGCGTCCACTTCGAGCATTGTCAACGCAGCATTCGCCGTCGGCCGGTCGATTCGACCCGCTCCGCGTACCTGGGCGTAGTCGCGAACGCGTCGCAGCAAACGGTTGGCGATGCGGGGCGTGCCACGCGAGCGCAGCGCGATCTCCGCGGCTCCATCGGCATCGATTGGAATCTGCAAAACCTCCGCTGATCGCTCCACAATCACGCGCAGCTCTTCTTCGGTGTAAAACTCGAGCCGCAGCAGAATACCGAACCGCGAACGCAGCGGCGAACTCAGTAGGCCGGGTCGCGTGGTTGCACCGATAAACGTGAAAGGGCGAATCTCCATGACGTGGGTTCGTGCCGCCGGACCCTGGCCGATGATGATGTCCAGCTTGTAATCCTCGAGCGCGGTGTAGAGCTTCTCTTCGAGCACCGGCTGCAGCCGGTGAATTTCGTCCAGAAACAGCACCTGCCGCTCGCGCAAGTTTGTCAGCACCGCGGTCAGGTCGCCCTGAATCACCAACGCCGGCCCCGAGGTTTGCTGAAAACCCACATCGAGTTCGTTGGCAATAATCGTCGCAAGCGTCGTCTTGCCGAGCCCCGGAGGTCCGGAAAGCAATACGTGATCGAGCGCCTCGCCGCGGCTTTTCGCAGCCTCAAGCGCGATCGCAAGCTGCTCCTTGGCTTTTGATTGCCCGATAAACTCTTTCAGCCAGCGCGGCCGGAGTTTGAGCTCAAAACCCTGCTCTTCGTCGGCACGGGCTGCGCTCACCAACCGTTCCGGAGTGTTGTCGCGCGCCAGACTCATATCGAAATGAAGTGTAGCCGTTCGCGCCGCGCCGCGGCAAAACGCCGGAGAATCAATGCGCGCGGATCCAACCCGCTACGGCCGACGAAATGCGGCACTGTCACGCCGCTGAAACCGTTCCAATTTGGCCCATTGCATGTGACCAAAGTGCTGCACCGCTCTGCTGAGAAAAGTCAATACTGGCGCGGTTATTGACTGTCTTGATGCCAAGCCGAAAGTAACACCTTCGTGTGACTGCGGTGCGCTGTAACCATGCCCTATAGTCGAAGGCATACAGGCCAGCGAGAGTCTGCAGTGACGCCCCTCGAGATACGTCAAAGCGGTCTGCAGGCTCCGGAGGGTCAACCATGCATGATCGAGTTCTATCGCCGCGGGTTCTTCTTCTTGTAGCTTTGGTGCTGCCAATAGCTGGCTGCTCCAATCCGTTGGCCGTCTCAGTTTCAATATCGCCCACCACCCAGACCATCGGCGCCGGCCAAACTGCGCAATTCACCGCCACCGGTGTCTTCGGCCACGGAAGCAATCATCCCTCCAGCTCGCAGGACCTTACGAACTCGGTCACGTGGAGTTCGAGCGCGCCGAGTGTGGCTACCATCAGCGCCAGCGGCGTAGCAACGGGCGTCTCGGCGGGCACGACAACGATTACTGCCAGCATTAATGGGTTTACGGGGGTGGTTTCGGCAACAGCCGCGCTCACAGTGACCGGCACCTCGGGAGGACAAGGCGGCCCGGGCACGATCGCAATTATCCCGAATACTCAATTGGTGACGATGGTAGGAGACACGGCTCAATTCCAAGCCATTGAGACCACCACCACTGGTTCGACAGTCGACGTGACCAACTTGGCCCACTGGGTTTCAAGCAGCCCGTCGATTGCCACTATTGTTGCCAACACTGGGCTTGCCACGGCTATGAGTTTGGGCTCGGTCACGATCTCCGCGAGTTATACCGCTGGCGGAAGCACGTTGACGGGAACCGCAACCCTTACCGTGGGAAGCGGGTCCCCCGGCGGCGGCGGATCGACCGAAGAATACACCGCAGTCACCACCGTGCCCAGCGCGCAGTCTGTTTCGGCCTCAGGCCAAACGGGGCAATTCATCGCGCTCGCTACTTTAGGATCCAACGGTCTTGAGCAAGATGTGACCAACTCGCCGCAAACGACATGGGAGTCGAGTATTCCTTCGGTGGCTACCGTGGCAACGGGTCTTGGCTCTGGCAATGGGCTAGCCACCGGCGTAAGCCTCGGCACTAGCACCATCACCGCGGAACTGAAGAACCCAGACGGTTCTCTGGTCTCAAGCTCCTCGACACTCAATGTAACGAACACTCCGGCTCCCGAACCGCTGCTATCACTCAGCATCGTCCCTGGCGCCATCACCGTGGGCAATCTGCTGGATGCGGGACAATTCCTTGCCATCGGAACCTATTCGACTTCGCCCACTGTGCGAGATCTAACCAACTCAGTGCAGTGGCTCACCTCCGCGCCCAGTGTCTTCCCTGTGAACACCAACGGAACGGGTGTCCCGAGCGGCGGCGCGAATGCCGGCGTCGTCACCGCGTACGGAAACGGCAGTGCCACAATCATTGCCGAAGCTACGGATCCGCAGACGGGGTCGATCCAGACGTCTACGGCAACGTTCAGCTGCCCATTAGTCCTGCCCACTCCGACAACCGCAGGTTCATGCTACCCAGGCTCTGAGGCTTCCTCACTGCTCTCCACCCTCACCGTCTACAACGAGGGCTTGAATACAACGAACTGGCTCGTAACAGCTCCCTCCGCCACGGGCACTCCCAACGTGCTGCATTGCGGTCCCGGTTCAACGGGCGCAGGACTCGGCGGATCGGTCTGCGTGGCAACCTACCCTGTCGGCACCACGGTCACTCTCACTGCGCCGGCCGGAGCAGGAGCCTTCGGCGGATGGTCATACAACTGCGTGCCACAGGGAAGCGTAACGGCGGCCGGTCCCAACACCTGCCAGGTGACGCTCACCTTCGACGATACTGTCGGAGCCATCTTCAACTAACATCAATGCCCCTTACGAGAGCCGCCTTTCGGGGCGGCTTTCGTTTTGCGATCCTACTGTCAGATGAAATTGCTTGGGCCTAAATTGGCTTGATGAACGTGTTCGTGAAGTATTTGGCGAAAGTGCTCACGGGCTGCCAGAAAACAAACCCCATTGGATCGTAGATCCGCAGGCCTTGGACATCTGCGCGGGTTTCGATCCCTTCGATCACGACTGCGTGAACAGGTCCATTTGTCGCTCCAGTCGTGTACACCGGCGCGATCACTGGCTTCCCCGCGGTGACCGTATCCACCATCGATTTAAGCCCTTCATCAACTTCGGCGGTGATGTCGATGTTCTTCAACGCAGCGGCCGTTTCCTGCGGAGTAAGGCCGCCGCTGGCGTAGGTTTCGCCGTCGGGCGCAGTTTCCAGCACAATCTTCGGCTTTATTTTCTCCAGGATCTCCATGAGTTGAGTATTGCGCCCGAGCATTTGCGAAAGCCGCGCACACGACAGCACGGCGCAGGTGGGTAGCTCGCTTTGGGCCGGCAGTGCCGGCAGGTCGGACTCAAACACCGCGTCTTCCATAAAGTTCGGGAGGCCCGAAGTGCTCACCTCCGAGGTACCCGCCGTTGAGCCCAACCGCGATTCGAGCTGCTCCGCCTGGTTGGCCATGCTTCCCGATTCCGACGCTGCATCAGCTGCAATTTGCAAAACCTGGCTCTCCTGCGCTACAGCGCCGCCGGCGGCAGCGAGCGTTCGATATTGTTGCGCCACTACCCCCATCATTCTGGCTACGGCGCCAAACGCACTGCCGAACCCTACGCCAACGCCGACGTTATTGTGCTTGGTCACATCCATCGCGTCGGTCATCGCTTTGGAAATTCGTCCCGCGCTTTGCAAAATCGTCTCTGCATCGGCTCTCAGCTTGTCACTGAAGTCCGACGCCGCCTGCAATGCCGGCAACGCTCCGCCACCTGGCGCGGAATTCGACGGACCCGAGCCCGGCGCTTCGCCGGAATCAGTTGACCCTCCGCCGGGATTGTTGCCTGGAGTTCCGCCGCCAGTCCCAGGGGCATTTGTCGTCGGCCCGCTGCCTGGCATTTCCGGTGCACCCCCGCCCGTTTCAGGGGTGCCGTCTGTCGCGATGCCCGTAGAGAGGCATTTCGCAAACTCAACCCTGCCTTTCCCATAAAGCGTCACGACGGTTCTTGCCGACAAGGGGCTCGACTGCTGCGTTTGGCTGATCAGATAGCCGCGCTCCATGGCGTCGATCGCGGCGTTTAAATGCGCGACGCAGGGAACGATTTCATTCCGCTCTTGCTGGCTTAGCTCGGTCCGATCCTGCGCCATTGCCGCATCCCACTGGGCCTGAGCTTTGGCGATGTCCGGCCAGTTCGTCGAGTCCGCTTTCGCCTGCTGAAAATCGAAACTTGGATCGGCGGTGATTTCGGCGGCGAGATTGTAGACCTTTTGAAAAGCCTGTTGTACCGGCTGAGGGGTGCCTGACTGATAAATGTCGCCGATAGGGGGAGCGGTTTGCGAAAGGGCGACGATTGGCGAAACAAACCAGATTGCTTGCCAGAAAAGTCTCATACAAACCCCCTGGGCAAGATGCTGCCCAATGATCGGTTTAAGGAATTTTCCTACTTCGCCAGCGAGCGACCGATCAAAGACGGTCGGGGGGACTCGCTCTGACTTCACAATATAGACTGTTAGGGTTCTTCCGAACGTAATGGCCCACCATTTTGGCATGCTTCGCCGCTTCCGCTTCAATCTACCGCAACGCGTCGCGGCGGCATTGCTGGCGGCATTTCTACTCCAGGGTTTCTGGATCGTCAGCCGCCAGACACTGACAGACACCGACTATCAATACGCGCGTTGCGGACGCGAAACCTGGGAAAAGCCTTCGCCCCTCGCCGGCTACTACACTTCATGCGGCAACATTCACGACGGAATCCTTGCCTACCGCCTCGCGGGACTCCCGCTCACGCTCAACCTGCTCGTTCAACGCGGATTCGACCTTTTTCGCAAGCCAGAGGATCGCGTGGTTCAGCAGAACGGCGCCGAGCCAACCACGTGGGAGCTCCGCCACCAGATGACCCATGTCCTGCTCCTGATACGCCTGCCGTTTCTCTTTGCCGGCTGCGTACTTGGCGGATGCATCTGGTGGGTCACGCGGCGTCTTTACGGCAACCTGGGCGGTTACACGGCGCTTGCCCTTTATTGCTTTTCACCGCCCGTCCTAAAAGCCTGCGTCGCTCCGAATTCTGAAGTTCTGGCCGCGCTTGGCGTCTTCGGCGGTGCCTACACGTGCATCGGCGTGGCCCACGCCATGCAGGGACCGCACCGCAAATGGCGTCCGCGCATTGTTCTTCTTATCGTCATATTCGGTGTAGCCGCGGCTGCGCACATCGCCGCTCTTCCCGTTGCCGCGATTCTCGGCCTCGCGTCCATGATCTGGATTGCCGAAGGCCATCGCAGCCAGACACTGCCCGTAGTGCTTCTCGCCGTTGGCGGTGCGCTCATCCTCGTCTTCGCTTGCTATGGCTTTTCGCCCGACGCGTTCAGTTACGTCTTCCGCTCTTCAGCGGGGTTCCTTTGGTTCTCCAGCGATCCGGCCCGCCGATTCTTTTCGACGCTCTCCAACGGTGGAATCACGCTGGCAACTTTCGCCGCATTTCTTCTGTATCTCGCGACCCGCAGGTCGCGCTACTTCGGTAACACTGTTCCGCTGCTTTGCGCTTTCGTCTGCATGGTGCTGGTAATGACCGGCGCGCCCGGATCACCATGGCTGTGGTCGTTGCCGTTTTTGCTCACGTTTGTTGGCGGCGTTTTTGCTGACGCTTATGAAGGCCCACGCGGGCGCCTCGCTCTCGCCGCGGGTGGAGCCATCCTGGTTGCACAAGCGATTCTGTGCATTCTGAGCCTTCCGCTTTTGTCGCGATAGCCTCCGAATCCGTTACGGTTTTTCCTTTTGGCCAATTCCACTCCGAAGCTCGGCGTTGGCGCGTTCATAGCCGGCATTGCCCGAATTGCAGCCCTGTTGCAGCGTCTTTTCCCGCAACCGCTCCCGCTGTTGAAATCGCCTCATAAATTCAACCAATATAAGGGTTTATTTCCTCCCACTTGCCTTGCTAAATCCCCCTTCGAACCACTAAAATAAACAAAGAGACTTGCGGATTCTGGCCCCGCTTTACCGTGCCTTCCTCTCGCCTTCCTGCAGTCTCGAAACCTCTATGGCAGACGACCAGAACCCACAACTCCCTCTCGATCCGCCCACCCCTCCCGGCGGCACGAATCTCGTTCCCATCAACATTGAAGAGGAGATGCGCCGCTCCTATCTCGACTACTCCATGTCGGTGATTATTGGGCGCGCGCTGCCCGACGCTCGTGACGGCCTCAAGCCCGTGCATCGCCGCATCCTGACCGCGATGGATCGCGAGGGAATGCAGCACAACAAGAAATATTCCAAGTGCGCCGGTGTCGTGGGCGAGTGCCTGAAAAAATATCACCCGCATGGCGACTCATCCGTTTACGACGCGCTGGTGCGCATGGCTCAGCCGTGGGCGCTGCGCTATCCGCTGGTCGATGGCCAGGGTAACTTCGGCTCGGTCGACGGCGACCCGCCAGCAGCATATCGCTACACCGAATGCCGCATGGAGCGCATCGCCGAAGAGATGATGGCCGATATCGACATGGAAACTGTCGATATGGTTCCTAACTTCGACGAGACCACCGACGAGCCATCAGTGCTGCCCACGCGCATTCCTACGCTCATCGTGAACGGATCGAATGGCATCGCGGTCGGCATGGCCACCAATATTCCGCCGCACAACCTCACTGAGGTCGTTAATGCCACCATCGACCTGGTCAAGAATCCTAAGGCAGGCCTTGCCGAAGTGTTCAAGCACGTCAAGGGCCCGGATTTCCCCACCGCGGGTATCCTTTACGGCCGTTCCGGTATCGTTGATGCCTATCGCACCGGCCGCGGCAGATTTCTCATGCGCGCCCGTGTCGCCATCGAAAATGCCACCAAGGACCTAAAGGCGCTTATCGTCACAGAACTGCCTTATCAGGTGAACAAGTCGATGCTGTTTAAGCGCATCGCCGAGCTGGTCGAAAACAAGGTCATCTCCGACATCGACATCAGCCAGGAGCGCACGCGCGACGAAAGCGACCGCGACGGCATGAGAATGGTCATCGGCCTGAAGCGTGGCGCGCAGCCTGAGATCGTGCTGAACCAGCTCTACAAGCACACGCAACTGCAGGAAAGCTTCTCCATGATCTTCCTGGCCGTGGTCAACGGCCAGCCGCGCGAGCTGGGCCTCGCAGAAGCTATCCGCGTCTTTATCGATCACCGCATCGATGTTGTGCAGCGACGCACAGTCTATTTGCTGCGCAAGGCGCGCGAACGCGAGCACATCCTGGAAGGCCTCAAGATTGCGCTCGACAACCTCGACACGGTCATCAAGATCATTCGCGCGTCCGCCTCCCGCGCCGAAGCACGAGAAAACTTATACGCCTGGGGCAAGGGCACTGAGATCATCATTCAGCTCGACCGTGAGTTGCAGCGCCACGAGGAGCGCGGCCTGACTCTCCGCCAGGTCGATGCGATCCTTGAATTGCAGCTTTACCGGCTCACGCAACTCTCCGTCGATGAACTTCTGAATGAACTGAAGGAAATCCGCGAAAAGATCGCCGAGTACGAAGAGATCCTCGCCAGCGAAAAGAAGCTTCGCGCCGTCATCGTCAAAGAGCTGGAAGACGTACGCGACAAGTATGGCGACGAGCGCCGTACGGAGATCGTGGACGAGAGCGCAGAGATTCAGCTTGAAGATCTCATCGCCGACGAGCAAGTGGCTGTGACAGTGAGCCACCAGGGCTACCTGAAGCGAACGCCGATCTCGATTTATCGCCAGCAGCGGCGCGGCGGATCGGGCCGCATGGGCATGAAGACGCGCGAAGAGGACTTCGTCTCGCAGCTCATCGTCAACTCTACGCACGCGTATCTGCTCTGCTTCACCAACACTGGGCGCGTCTACTGGCTCAAGGTCTACGAGATTCCCGATGTCGGCGCGGCCGGCAAGGGCAAGTCGATGCAGAGCCTGCTCGATCTTCAGACCGGCGAAAAGGTGTGCGCCATCCTGCCCGTCCGCGATCTTGAGGAAGAAGGCAAGTTCATCTTCTTCGCCACGCAAAAAGGCACCGTAAAGAAAACGCCGCTCAAGGACTTCTCGAACGTCATGGCGCGGGGCATCATCGCCATCGGCATCGATTCCGATGACGAGCTTGTTGCTGCGCGCATCACCGATGGCTCGCAGGTTATCTTCATCGCCACGCACCTTGGCATGGGAATCCGCTTTGAAGAAAGCGACGTCCGCTCCATGGGCCGCCCAGCTTATGGCGTCCGCGGCATCACTCTCATCAAGAACGACTACGTGGTTGGCACCGTGGTCACGCCCAAGGAGCACGCGCCGGGCGCGTATCGCATTCTCTCCGTCACTGAGAACGGCTTCGGCAAACGTACCGATGTTGAGGAATATCGCCTGCAGTCGCGTGGCGGCAAAGGCGTCAAGAATCTTTCAGTCACCGAACGCGTCGGAAACGTCAACTCCATTCAGCTCGTCGACGAGACCTCTGAGCTGATGGTCATCAGCCAGTTCGGGAAGATTATTCGCTGCGACACAAAGACGATTCGCTCAGCAGGCCGCGCCACGCAGGGCGTTCGCATTCTCACTCTCGAGCCGGACGATAAAGTCGCCGCGACAGTCATCATTCCGCCCGAAGAGATCAACGGCAACGGCCACGAAGAGCAGGGGACGCTGCTGCAGTAACCCTCGCAATCCTGGCGCGGGGCCGCCGCTCTTACTGCCCCGGCGGCCCGTTGTACAGCCAGTTCTCCAACCCGGAAAACAGCTGATTCGCCAGCGCCTGCGCATTCGGGTACGCTCCCGGCACGTACGGCTTCGCCCCCGAAGCGGTCAGTGATCCGTTCAGCGTGCTCGGCACCGCCGAAGTCGGATCCCTCATCGCCGCATTCAATTCCTGCATGTTCATGATCATGTCGGTGTCGTGCGGAATCGCCTCGATGACACCGTTTTTCACCGCCAGCGTAAAATTCGCGGGGTTGATGTCGCCCATGATGTAGCCCGCCCCTGCCAGCCGGTTGAAAATGTTCTGCACCGCGCCTAGGATCTGCCCCTGCATGGCCGGCCCAGATTTCTGAAAATCGGTTGAGCTCAGCTCCTTCGAGTTCGGATACTTCGCCGCCGTGTCCTGCTGCACCAGCGACGCCGGCGTTTCATCGCTCCCCGGTTCCACATCGGTAATCTCGGGATGATCGATTCCAAGCTTCTGCAGCACCTGCGATCCGTTCGCCTGGCCATCGAGCTGATCGTTGAAATATCCGGCTCCGCTGTTCTTTGCGATCTTCCTCACCAAGCTCGTTCCGTTCTTGAATACTGCGGCAAACGTTCCTTCGTCCACATAGGGGCCAAGCTTCACAGGCCCTTTTCCGAGCTCAACATACTTGCCCCCCAGTCCCGCCGCATTATTCGCAACGTTGTTTCCGTTGTTGGTTAGGGCGCCCTTCAGCGAGTTTCCCTGTACCGGATTCTGCGGCGAATTGCCTCCCGTAATTGGCTCCGGCTCCGAGCTTGGTCCGCCGGCGCCCGGCTGCGTCTTATCCACTCCTCCAGGTTCGGTAGGCTGCGTCCTGTCTACACCGGGCGGCTCGCTGGGCTCACTTGGCGTGGGTTCAACGCCGCTGCCCCCGCTGGGGCCGGTTGGCCCCGGCGGCCCACTCGGACCTGCTGGCCCGCCCGGCTCGACGGGCCCAATATTTCCCCCACCGCCCGCCGGACCGGTTGGTCCGGCTCCCGGAGTTCCGGCGGGCGGCGTTCCGCCCTTACCCAGTCCATTCTTAATCGCACCCCCGACGCCTTTGCCTGCTGCGCCGATGCCCTTACCAACGAGCCCGGCAACCGTGTACCCGCACAGCCGCTGCCCATCGATCACGCCCTGCTGGTACGGCGTCAGGTTGTTGGCCTTCAAATTCGGCCCGATAATCGGTACCGACAATTCGCGCTGCAGAATCGTCGGCCCCGACGTGATGCCCCACATCTTTGCGGCATCGACGAAGTCCAGCGTCGCCGCGTAGCCCAGACCGCGAATCAGATTGGGAAAGCTCTGTATGCAGTTCCCGATCCCGGTCATGATTCCCAACGGGTAGTTCTCTTTGACATTGGGCGGAGTATTCGGCTGATTGTTTTGATTCGGCGGGGGCTGCTGCTTTTGTGTTCCGCCATTTTTCGTGCACTGGCACCCCGCCGGCAGCCATGCCCCCGGCCCGTTCTGGCAGTAGTCGTAGCCGCCAGGCCCCTGCGGCAGGCACGGATTCGCTCCCGGTACATATCCGATTCCACCCGCTGGCCCCGGCTGCGGCGCATATCCCGGCGGAGGACCTCCTTGCGGCGGCTTCAGCGTCGGCGGCAATCCCGGCCCTCCGCCCTTCACAATCGTTCCCGGCGGCGGCGAGTAGGTTCGGCCTCCGTAACAAACCGCCATGCACGCGTCCGCCTGATCGGCGCCGCATCCGAACCCCTGCGATTCTGCTGTTCCTACCTGGTCCATGGGCACGACGATGGCTTCAGGCGGTAATGTGATGGGCGCGCAGTAGTAGCACGTCCCGTCAACGTGCTTCCATACCGAGCCGATATTCAGGCTGCACTGGCCGCGCGAATCCTCGGGCGCCATCTCGCCGTGGCAGGTCAGAGGATCCATGCCCGTGTACGGATTGTTCTGGTTCTGCTCCTCGCACGTCTGCGAGCTCTTGTCTTCGTAGGTGATGCCGGTCTTCAGGGTGGGCGTGGACGAAGGCTGTTCTTGTGCGCCCCCACTGGCAGCAGTAAAAGAAAACGGTGCCAGCGTTCCCGCCAGAATCCAGACACAAATGCTCTTTGCTCGGCTCAACTCCGTCATCTGAGGAACCACCAGGATTTGGATTTGGGGGGAAGACCTTACTGCTCTGGATTCTAATGCAAGTTCGACACCTAGGAACTGTGAACCGTTTTTCGCTTCCACAGCAGGTACACCGGAACCCCCAGCAGCACCAGGATCATTCCCGGCCAGGTGTACTGGGGCTTGTAGCGCAACAGTGCCGCGCAGATGCCCGAAGCCATCAGGATGTAGATGACGGGCAGCACCGGATAGCCGATCGCCTTATACGGCCGGGGCGCATCGGGCTGCTTGAAGCGGAGCACGAACAGGCCCACGATGGTGAGAATGTAGAAGACAAGCGCCGCGAAGATGATGTAGTCGAGCAGCTGTCCGTACGAGCCAGACACGCACAGGATTGTCGTCCAGATCGCCTGTACGATGAGCCCCGCCGCCGGCGTTTTGAACCGCGGATGCAGCTTGCCGACGGATTGGAAGAACAGTCCGTCCTGCGCCATCGCGTAGTAAACGCGCGCGCCCGCAAGCGTCATGCCGTTCGCGCAGCCGAAGGTCGACACCATAATGGCCGCTGCCATCAGGAAGCCGCCGAAATGGGGAAAGATCTGCTGCAGCACTGCGGCGCCGATTCGATCTTCAGAGGCATATTGAATGCCGCGCGCGAACACCGTCGCTCCGTGCGGATCGCCGTGCAAGGGCAGCACCATCATATAGGCAGTGCTCGCCAGGAAATACGTGACGACCACAAAGCCCACACCCAGCGCGAGCGAAAGAGGCACGTTGCGGCGGGGCTGCTTGATCTCGCCCGCTGTGAACGTCACGTTGTTCCACGCATCGCAGGAGAAAAGCGAGCCCACCTGAACTACAGCCAGCACCACGACGGAGCCGACGAGTGCGATCGGACCCTGCACGCCGACCTGTACCGGGTGCAGCGAGTGCCAGCTCGCGTTGCGCCAGAACTCAGACCAATGCGCGCCAAAGTTGGCGGCGAGTGCCGCGCCGTTTCGCCCGATTGAGAATCCGAGCACGATCAGCCCGGCCAGCGCCAGCGCCTTAGCCACGGTGAACACGTTCTGCAGGCCGGCGCCAAACTGCACGCCGCGAATATTCACCAATGCCACAAACACAACCACTGCGATGCCCGCCAGGTTCGCGGTGCTCACGCCGATGTCCATATTGCCCAGGACCATGGGACCCACGGGAATGGCGGGCACGTGCGCGATGTGCCACAGCCAGTGCGTGCTTGAGACAGATGGAACAAAGACGCCGAGGAACTTGCCGAAGGCCACGCAGACGGCCGCGATGGTTCCCGTTTGGATGACGAGGAATAACGTCCAGCCGTAGAGGAAGCCCCATAGAGGCCCGAGCGATTCGCGCAGGTAGACGTACTGGCCGCCGGCTTTTGGCATCATGGCCGCCAGTTCGCCGTAGCTGAGTGCGCAGATGAGGGTCATGGTTCCGGTGACGAGCCAGGCCGCCAAAAACAGCGCCGGAGAATCGGTGAGCCGGGCAATGTCGCAGTCGACGATGAAGATGCCGCTGCCGATCATGGAGCCGACCACGATTGTTGTGGCGCTGAACAGCCCGAGACTCTGCACCATCTGCGTGCCGGAGCTAGAGGAAGATGAATGGCTTGGATCTGATTGTGTCGTCATTCGAAAATTGCGGCAGGGCCACGCTGCATTTGATCCTGCCCGATTCAGCCCGCGTGTCGGGAATCCCTTCCATTCCATCAAACATGGTCCGCGGCGGTTTCCACAAGGGATTTCGCAACGCGTGAGTGCGCGGGTGGAAATCCCGACCGGAACTCGATTCTCCCGGCGGCCTGGGAAAGCGTATACTCATCTGGCTTGCAAAAGGCCGGGGTTGCGTTCGGTGAACAGATTCAACCCAATAAACCAACAACATTACGCATAACGACGGACCCGCGAACAGGGAGCTCTATGAAGATTCAATTTGCAGCTTTGGCGACGGCAGTGCTGTGCCTTGCAGGCGCGGCGAGTGTTTCGGCTCAACAGGCGACGGCGCCGCCTGACAAAATCGTGGCGACTATCGACACGACACAGACGGGCGTCCCGGTTTCGAAATACGAGTACGGCATGTTCATTGAGCACATTGGCCAAACAATGTACTCGAGCCTTTGGGCCGAGATGATCGACGACCGCAAATTCTATTTCCCCATCACGTCCGAGGAGCCTGCGTCTTCCACGCAGGCGCCGCGAAACCCCATGCGCATGCAACTTCGCAAGTGGCGCCCTGTGGGACCCAATGAAGTTGTCGTCATGGACAAGGACGATCCATTCGTTGGCAGCCAAAGTCCGCGCATTGCTCTCGACGCTACAACTGCACACGGAATTCGTCAGGCCGGGCTTGCGCTGGTTAGCGGGAAAAGGTATACCGGCCGCATCTATCTTCGTGGGACGCCCGGCGCGCACGTTAAGGTCGCGCTGGTGTGGGGAACCGGCGCCAATGATCGCCAGACGATCTCGTTTCCAGCTTTGACGGGGGCCTACAAGAAGTATCAGCTTTCGTTCACGGCGGGCGCCGACACGACGGATGCCGCGATCGAAATCAGCGGCACCGGGTCTGGCGACTTCCACATCGGAACGCTCTCGCTTATGCCCGCGGACAACATTGAAGGCTTCCGTGCCGACACGATTCCGCTCATTCGCCAAATCAAGTCGGGCTTCTGGCGCTACGGCGGCAACTACACGTCAAACCTGATTTGGTACCACACCATCGGCGATATTGATAAGCGGCCACCCGACTGGGACAACGCGTGGAGCGCGATGCAGACCAACGACCTGGGCATGGACGAATTCATGACTCTCTGCAAGCTGATCGGCGTCGAGCCGTATATCAGCGTCAACGCCGGACTTGGCGACTCGCACTCCGCGGCTCAGCAGGTGGAGTACATGAACGGATCGGCCAACACATACATGGGTGCGCAGCGGGCGAAGAACGGCCACCCGGAACCCTACCACGTCAAGTTCTGGAACATCGGGAACGAACCGTGGGGCTCATGGCAAATCGGCCGCACCGATCTCAAGTACTACTTGATCAAGCACAACGAATTTGCCAAAGCCATGCGCGCTGTCGATCCGTCGATCACGCTGATTGCTTCGGGACTGATGCTTGAAGACTGGTACCTGACGGGCGAAAACCGCGCCAAATATGCCGGCAACCTGGGTCCGCTTTATGGATCGGATGTTGACTGGGATGGCGGGTTTTTGAAGGAATGCTGGGGTAATTTCGACGGTATCGCGCAGCACTGGTACGGCCAGCCGGGACGCCATCTCGACATTGACAAGGAGCGCAATCTGCCGATCAATGCGCCGACTGACGACGCTTACGTGAAGGTGGATCAGACGGTGCTTCAGTTCGCGCGCTATCCCGCTGATCTTGTCCATGAAGAGGCAGAGGAGTGGCAGGGCTATCAGCAGCGTTTCCCTGACATGACGAAAAAGAACATTTTTCTTTCCATCGACGAGTACGCGTATTTCGGCGGCGGCTTTGGCCGCGCGGTAACGCTGAAGCAGGCGCTTGCCTACGGCATGATCTTCAACGAGATGCTGCGCCACACCGATTCGCTCACCATGGCGGCGCATACGACTGGGGTTTCGACCATCGACTTCAACCGCACGGCCGCGACGATGAATGTTCTCGGCCTGACGTTCAAGCTCTACGCAGACAACTTCGTGGGCGCCACTCCGGTTGCGCTTTCGGGAAACGCGCCGCAGCCCGCGCCACGCTTTCCTCCGGGAGGCGATCAGCCGAAGACGAGCTCCGGCAGCGCGACGTATCCGCTCGACATGTTCGCAGCCCTGTCTCCAGATAAGAAGTCTCTGATTGTCTCGGTGGTGAATGCGACGGAGACGGAGCAGACCTTCGACCTGCGTGTAACGGGGACGCATGTGGCCGGCCCGGCGACGCTTTCACAATTGACCGCGAGCACGCTTGACGCGGCAGATCGAGTTGGACAGACGCCGCAGGTAGTCATTAAGCAGATTTCGCTGGCGAACGTGCCTGAAACGGTCACCGTTGCGCCCATCAGCGTGAACGTTTACCGCTTCCCAATGGCACAACAGTGAACCCAAGGAATTAATTCACTTGTTTTGCCCCGGTCCCCAAATGCGAGGGACCGGGGGCACCTTTCAATGCAACTGGAGAATAAACAATGAATCGAGCCAAGAGCTTGGGCGCAATTGCGCTCATGATTGCGCTGATGATCGGCGGCGGCGCTGCGTGCAGCGCGCAGGTGCAAACGCAGGTGCCCCCGGTTGAGCCAAATGCGAAGCCGGTGACGGTCGAGCACATCAAGATTCACGGCACATCGCTGGAAGGCAACCTCGGAGGCGAAACGGTCGATCGCGATGTGTTCGTCTTCCTGCCGCCCAGCTATGCAAAGGACAAGCATCGCCGCTATCCGGTGGTTTATGCGCTGCATGGATATTCGATCGGGGCTGAGCAATGGACCCACGAAATCCATGTGCCGCAGACGATCGAAGGGGCATTCGCCAAGGGCGCTCAGGAGATGATCGTGGTTCTGCCGGACTCGAAGACGATTTACGGCGGATCGATGTATTCGAGTTCTGAGACGACGGGCGACTTTGAGAACTTCATCGCTCACGATGTGGTTTCCTACATCGATGCGCACTATCGCACCATCCCTGAACGCACGAGCCGCGGCCTGGTCGGCCACTCCATGGGAGGCTACGGCGCTTCGCGCATCGGCATGAAGCACCCCGATGTGTTCGGCGCGCTCTACATCATGAGCCCCTGCTGCATGTCTCCGATGACGGGCGGCGGGCCCGGTCCTGCCGATCAGATGAAAGAGCGCGCGATCGCCAATGAAAAGAAGGTTGCAGCGGCCAAGTCTCCGGCCGATCTGGCTGCTCAGTCACCCGGATTCGCTGCAGCGCAATTTGCAACGGCGGCGGCCTGGGCGCCCGACCCCAAAAATCCTCCACTTTATTTCGACCTGACCACCAAAGACGGCGTCCCTCAGCCCGACATCGTGGCGAAGATGGCCGCAAACGCGCCATTGGCCTTCGTCGATCAGTACATCGGCAACCTTCGGAAATACCATGCAATTGGCATCGACGTGGGCGATCAGGACGGCTTGCGATTCGACACGACCAAGCTACACAACATTCTGGACGGATATGGTATCGCCAACAGCTTCGAAATCTATTCAGGCACGCACACGAGTGCCGTGGCCGTTCGCTTCCAGGATCACGTTCTGCCGTTCTTCAGCAAGAATCTTTGCGCGAAGGCAGGTTGTCAGTGATCGCCCGAGGCTGCGCAAGGGTGTGGAATGTTTGAGCCTCAATGATTTGAATTTTGGTCATTGGCAGCCCTCACGCCTTTGAGCAGGTCGTGGAGGTCCCCGATCTCCTCATCGATGTGGTTCAGCTTCTGCGCCAGGCCTTGTATCTCCGTTTCCGCGCGGCGATTCACGTCAAAGTCCAGCTCGCTGCGCACCCTGTCCTTCTTATCCTGGCGATTCTGGCTCATCATGATCACCGGCGCCTGAATAGCGGCGAGCATTGAGAGAAACAGGTTGAGAAGAATGAATGGATAGGGATCCCAGGCTTTGCCGCCGAGCCAGGTGTTGACCATGGCGTAAACGGTGAGAACGACACTAAACAGAATGATGAACGTCCACGATCCGCCGAAACTGGCCACCGCGTCGGCGATCCGTTCACCGAAAGTCTCTTCCTCTTCGATAATTTCATTGGCATTGCGGGTCGCGCGCAAGCGCACGAGTTGCTGCGCGGCATGGAGCTGATGACCCAGCGTTGTCAACAGATCCATGCCGGCGAGCGGCTTCCGATCGAGCAGCACGGAAATATCGTCGCGGGACACCTCGATGCACAAGCTCTCTTCCATGGCAACTGCGTTGGTCTGATGCGGAGTCTGCTCAAGCATTGAAGCGAACCCAAAGAACTCACCCTGGCCGGGCTCGTCGACGACAACCTCCTGATGATCCTCGTCGACGGTTGTGACCTGCACCTTACCCGAGACCAAAACATAGGCCTGCGCGCCTGGATCGCCGGCTTTGTAAATCCGCTCGCGTGGCGCAAATGTCTTTGTTTCCACCTGCGCGGCAAGAACCGCTGTTTCATCGTCGTCGAAGAGGGAAAACAAAGGGACACTCTTCAATACTTCGGGTTTGCAAGTCATGGCGTCCTCCATTGAATCGATGTGGCCAGGAGTTGATGTTTCGCGGCGGTTGCGTGGCAAAGGGGAAAATCGATCTCGAAGCCCACCTGCGCGCCGATCTTCGGACTGGCGATGTGGCTTCCGCCAAGGATTGCGAATGTGATTGCAGAGCGGCTGTTGATCTGATACCAGCCACCGGCGAGCCCTTGTAACTCATCCTTTGCAAGTGCGTGATTATCCGCGTCCGCGCCGAAGACTTCAGCGCCGAGCGTAACGCGCGAGTCGATGTCATGCGACAGCGACAAGCCGCCAGTATAAACATGGCCGTGGGTATTCTGAGTGCCGATTACGCCCGTACTGGTGTTGCCGGCAAACAAGAACCCAATATTGGCGTTGATCCTGGTCTTTTCTGTCAGAGGCTCCTGGGCTATTGAGTTGAGCCAGTAGTCTGTCAAGCCGGACCCAAGTTGTTGCTTTGTATTCCCTGTCGGGAACTCGATATAGAGACTCGCCGTCAGGGCCGGAACACTCAGGGGGCGGTCGGACTTGCGGAAGTTCCATTTAACGCCCATTTCGGTGTCGCCGGGCCCGTTCGCGGTTGGTGATCTTGCGGCATGGAAGATCGAGAGATAAGGCGCATCCATATCGAGCTCGATTCCTTTAGGCAAGCCATAATTGACTTTGTAATTGAAGGTATTCTGGCGCAAGTCAGGATATTGGGCTGATTGCAGGGCATCGTACTCGTTAAAGAACTCGAAGTGAAGCGTGCCCCGATCGGTCACATCAGCATTGTCGGTGTAGAAAGGCATTTGCGCGACAGCCATTCCCGTGCCCCATAAAGCACACCAAAGCAGAACCGTGAGCTGACTCGGGCGCATGCGACGTACCCTTAACTCTAGCTGGGAAGACCATATCGGACGGATGAATGGCGTGTTAAAACCAGCACATTCACTTCATCAACCTCTGGGCCAAACCCGATCGGAATCACGGGCAGAGCGCCCAATTAATCCATCTTCCGAGGTGGGTCGCAGTTTGAATCTTAATTGCCCTGGCCGGGCCGGCAGCCCAGCTAACGAGATGAGGGAGAGGAAATGCTTTCGGTGTAGTGACAGTCCAACTCTGCGCAGTCCCACGTCTCCACCTTCAGCGTGTGGTCCACTTCGGCAAGGTAGAGCGACCCTCCGCAAGTGGGGCAGTCTCGAGAAGACACACGCGACGAGTCGAATTGGTCGTCTGCGAAATCTGAATAACCGTAGCCATCGCGGAAAACGCGATTACAATCGCGCCGTTGGCACTGGTGAAACGATTGACTTTTCTGCGATGCCGACTCTTCAAGCATGACGCGCCGCATGGGGACGTGGTGGAGATCGCACAGCGGAAAGAATTTCGCTTTTGGCTGATAGTCCATGGATCCACACGGGAAGGTATTCCAACTCGCCAGCCGCAATTGACCGAAATGGGGAAACTGGACCTAACGGAGACCGAGCCGGAATCAGCGATCGCAGCGGTTACCGCGCGTCGCGAAAGGACCTTGGGAGATCTGCACGGTTGAACTCCACTCCTTCAGCAACCAACTGTTTCGCGGTCTCAGCGAGCGACGCCCGTTTCGAGAGTAACCTGCTCTCAGCTTCAGTGCGATCGGCAGTCGACTGGAATTCAACGAACTTATCCAGATAGGCGATCTTACGATCGTAAAGGTCTATTTCCTTATGGAGGGATTTGAGAAAGTACTTGTCGTGCGGCACATCTTTTTTCATGAGAAGCTCCATTGAGGAGATTAAGGGTAAGTGGGTTAGAGAGTTTGACCACCTTCGTCTTGAGTTAGCCCAGCAATGAATATCAACTCGGTCTTGGTGGAGATGCGATGAATTGCTGGAGTGCCGGGTTTATCAGCTCCTCAAACACCCGAAAGAAGAGCTAGTGCACGACCCGCATGAACTACGGAGCGCTGACGAAGGCCGATAGAAGAGGGGAAGATGCCAACCACGGCATCTTCCCCGGTTCTTCATTAAATCAGACTATCTTGACGTTCTCGGCCTGAAAGCCCTTCGGGCCCTTCACGACATCGAACTCGACTGCCTGGCCTTCCTGAAGCGAACGGAATCCATCACTCTTGATGGCTGAATAATGGACAAACACGTCTTCGCCGTTGGCACGGCTGAGGAAGCCGAACCCCTTTGCATCGTTAAACCATTTCACTGTTCCCTGTTCCATAACTATTCCTTTGTTGCGTGATGTATCGCTGAACTCAAGTGGAATTGATTGCGAGTTAAGCGGAATAGCAGAACAGGCAAGAACGCCAAGTCGGATTCGACGACCTACTGTTAGTGTAGCACTATTTCAGAACAACCTTCGCGGGCAGCCTCGAAGTTCCGGTTCATTTGAAGCGCCCAACATAGCGGCCGCAGAACGATTTGCAGGAGTTATGAGCACTTCTTTAAAGAGGGGAATTAGGAGAAGCAGTGAATTAGGCGTATGCTGGCGACAAAGGGCGATTCTTAGAATTCCTCCTTTCTTCAGCCCGCCTCTTATTCGTGTCCAAGCGCAGAACTTGAAGAGAGCCTGACAGTTCAGCGAACCACACCAAGACGAGCCCGGCTCTGTAGCAAACGTTCGACTACCGAGAATGGGGCGCATATGCGATCTGAATTGGTATATCTTGCTGGACTCAAAATAGAAAACCGATTTCTGTTGTCCGCCACCGTGATGCGCGCTGCGCGAATGCTGCACGTCAATTCCGGCAGGACTGAAGACACGCTCAATCGCGTATTTAACGATGTGGCCGAAGGCCGCTATGTCGATGTGACGTTGCCGGTAGTCGCTCCTCCTCCTGCCATCGACGAGTTGCTGGTTCCGCTTATCTGACCAGATTTTCCGCTCTCTTAGAATCGACGGCCAGGCTCATCAAGAGCGGTGGACATCGCGCGATACAGGCGAAAGCGTCCATCATCACATTCAGAGTGGGGCGCGAGCCCATCACGTGTTTGGCGCATTTGTCCGAGCAGCCGGTTTCACGACAAAGTGGATGGGGTTTGTAAACATGTGCCGACTTAGGAATGCGGATCTTTTCGGGTGTCGCCCTCAGTAATGCATGCGGCGGATTCAATTCCCCTACAGACCGGTTGTGCGGACTATTGCGGCAATCGTTGGCTCACACGAGCTTCGATGGGCTGGGCCGGTTTGACTTCGCGCACCCGCTGTCGGATCTGGGCAATGAGCACCGCGTATCCGGGATCTTTGGAAAGTTCTCTGACCCAGGGATAATCGTCAAAGGCCGCAAGCTGGAGCGGTTCGACAGCGTGCCGGTCGAAAGAGGCCTTGAAGTAGGTCAGCGCCTCCTGGCGGCGCCCGAGCAACAAAAGGTCTTCGCCAAGCAGAAAGCCTGACTCAGTGCCCTTGTCGAAGGCCGCCTTGAGCGCCTCGGCCCTGGCCTCAAGCAGGCCGGTTCGACCATCCCGGGCCCACCCCTTCGCAACCGCATCGGCCATGGCGATAGCGTCAGGGGAGTGCGTAATAGAAGCAAAACGACGCGAGTCCTTGATATAAGCGGGAAAGTCGCCGGTAGCGAAATGAAGGCCTGCGAGAAACTCGGCGGGAGAGGAAAGTGTCGGCTGCGTGCGCTCGATCTCCTCCAAAGCCTTGATGCCAGACTTGAAGTCGTCGAAATCGGCATGGATGAGTGCCGCGTCGGTAGCGATCGCCGGCGAGGTGGGATCAAGGCGAACCGCCTCGTCGATTTGGCGGATCGCTTCCGCACCTTCGGATCTGCATTGCAGAGTGCCGGCGTACCATTGGTGAGTTTGCGCAGAATTCGGATCCAACTCGAGTGCACGTTTGAATTCTGCGTCCGACCCGGCAATGTCCCAGTCCCAATAGAAAAGGGCAAATGCCTTGGCGCGATGCGCCGAAGCAAGATTCGGATTGAGCGCGATCGCTCGGTCGGCGGCGTTCTCCGCTCGAGTCAGCGATTCTTCCAGATCGGCATTGGCAAACTGGTGCAGCAAGTCGTAACTTTCGGCCAGCCCCGCATATGCTTCCGCATACGATGGATCTTTCAAGATCGCCTGTGTATATGCGTCAATCGCCTGGCTTAAGCTGTCGTGCGTGCGCAGATTCCAGAAATAACGGCCGCGCTCATAGAGTTCCTCGGCGCCCGGCACCGGCACATGCGCGCTCCCTCCCAGGATGACCGGCCGGGAGGGAGGAATTGCTGCGGCACTTTGACGACTCTGCGCCCTCCAGAACAGTGTCGTGGCGAAAACCAAAAGCACAGAAGCCGCAAGAATCCATGGTCGCCAATGGGAAAACGAAGCCTGTGTTGACCGTTGCTCGATCGAAGGAACTGCGGGAGGCAGAACGGGGGCCAGCGATTCTGAAACGTTCTGCGCGACACCGGGCCCGCGAGGCGCCGAGGTTGCATTCAACCCTGCATGATTTTGACGATGCGCTCGTTCTCCCAGTTCCAACCAGGCGTTGAGTTCAGAGACGCGAGCAAAGACAGTGGACCCCTTCTTACCCGGCGCACGATGCACCGGCAGGCCGCGCTCCAGTTCCCAGCGCTTTGCGGTTCGGACGTTGCAGCCGAAATAGGCCGCTATCCCTTTCCAGGACGCCAACACACCCGGGTTTTCCGGGTCGGGATCTGCGTTGTTCGTGAAGGTTGCCATTTCGCGAAACGCTTTCGTTTCTCAGTAGTTGCGGCGCCGATGGCGAGCCCGATGGGGAAGACCATTATACGATCGTTCGATTGCCTTCAGAAACAGTGAGTTAACGAGATGCGCCCTGAGATGCCCCATCCCACCCTGATATGTCCCACATGAAATCCATCGCAACCGGCTATGCTTCGTACCTAAGTTCTCAGCTAAGTAACAGTTTGCACCTACGGTTAACCCCTTGTAAATCTTTCGGTTATCTTCCGCTAGCGGTAAGCGGCGCGGCAGCGGTGAGGACAGCTTGAGGGAGCAGTCCAGTCGAGAGGGTAAAGATCATGCTCAAGAGCAAGCAGACAGTCAGCTTTGGCACTGGGACACTGGCTGGACTCGTTGTAACGACAGCAATCGGTCTGGCCTCGGTCTGCGCATCGGCACAGACCGGTTTCAGCACCATCGACGTCTCCGGCGCCGGAACGGCAGCGCAACAAGGAACCGCCGTCACGGCTATCGATGCGGGGGGCGACATCGCGGGTGTCTATGTAGATACCAATAACGCGCTGCACTGCTTTGTGCTGCCTGCCGGCGGTACGATTGCAAACTGCGATGTTTCGGGTGCGGGCTCAAGCGTAGGCGAAGGAACCTTTCCCACGTCCATCAATACCTCTGGCGTGGTCGCGGGAACATACTTGGACGCAAGCCAGGTCTCTCACGGCTTTGTACGTGCGGTCAATGGCACGATCACGAAATTCGATGCTCCGCTCGCAAGCCAAGTCGGGCACCGCGGAACTATTGTTTTGAGCATCAACGACTCCGGCGTGATTATCGGAACCTATACCACCGGGACATATTCGACGAATTCAGTGTACGGCGGGTTTATGCGTTCCGCCGATGGATCGACATATACGACTATTAACGACCCGAATGAGGGAACCAGCGAAGACGCCAATGGCAAGAAACAGGGCACGATCCCCGTTGTGATCAATGCTTCGGGAGTGATTGCCGGCTATTACATCGATTCCAGCAGCGTGCAGCATGGTTTTGTACGCTCGGCCAGCGGCACCTATGCCACGATTGACCCTCCGGGTGTGGGCACATGCGTGAACCAAAATAACGGTTCGAACTTCGGTGGCGCCACAGCTTCGGGCATCGATACGGCGGGCGATGTGGTGGGAACTTACCTTAGCACAAGCTGTGCACAGCAAGGCTT
>Ga0335071_10000777_pt1 | contig 34436 bp, 28 predicted proteins | sample Lox_Sample_15_FD_206724 | JGI IMG/M metagenome (GOLD analysis project Ga0335071, IMG submission 206724) | Soil microbial communities from Loxahatchee National Wildlife Refuge, Florida, United States - Lox_Sample_1.5 | ecosystem: Environmental > Terrestrial > Soil > Wetlands | place: USA...
CAACTGCGGCGCCATGCCCCTCACTCGCACCGATGCTGAACTCTTTTCGCTCTTCCCTGAGTATTTCGCAGCCATCGAATATTGGCGCGATGAGGACAGCGGCGCGTGGGAAGAAGGGGAGAAGATCAACAACTCCAGCGTCGGCGCCGTGGTCGCCGGGCTGGAAGAAATGAAGAAGTGCGCCGAGTCTGGCACGAATCGCGGACGGTTGGATGGACTCATCGCCGAAGGCCGCAAACGGCTCAGCGAAACGCTCCCCTTCGAAGCACCGCCCGAACGTAGGGTAGACTCCGCGTTACTGCTGCTGATTCACCCCCTCGACGTCATCCGCGATCGCAACGTGGAAAACGCCATCCTCAACCTCGTACAGGCACGGCTAAAGGGCACCATCGGCATCAAACGCTACGCCGGCGACTCGTATTTCTGCCAAGACTACGACGAGTGGTTCAAGCCGGAAGAGATGAGCGCTGATTTCAGCGATCGCCTGGAATTTCGCGATGCTCACCTCCAGCCCAATTGCGAGGCGGAGTGGTGCATCTTTGATCCACTGCTCTCCATCATCTATGGCCAACGATTCCTGGCCGATCGCTCTCGCACCGCCGATTTGCACAAGCAGCTTCACTATTTCAACCGTTCGCTTGCACAGATTACCGCCACCGGTCACTGTCCCGAGCTTTATTTCCTGAAGAATGGGCGTTATATTCCGAATGCTCACACACCGCTGGCGTGGACTCAGGCAAATCACGCGCTCGCGCTGCATCTAATGGAACAATCCGTAAGGGAGATGCAATGAAATCCAATTGGAAAGCCGTAGCGGCAGCTCTGGCTGTCTTGTTTACTGTCACTCTGTTTCCGCAACTCACTCTGGCTCAATTCACTCGCGATTCTTTGGCGCAGACACCTCCGATGGGCTGGAACAGTTGGAACAAGTTCGCCTGCAACGTCAGCGAGGAACTGATCAAGTCCGTTGCCGATTCCATCGCCTCAAATGGCATGAAGGACGCCGGCTATCAATATGTCGTGATCGACGACTGTTGGCAGGTCAGCCGCGACGAAAACGGAACTATCGTTGCAGATGCGCAGCGGTTTCCTTCGGGCATCAAGGCCCTTGCAGATTATGTCCATTCCAAGGGACTGAAGTTCGGTCTTTACTCTGACGCTGGGTCGAAGACTTGTCAGGGCCGGCCCGGCAGTCAGGGCCACGAATTCCAAGATGCAATGCAATATGCACGATGGGGCGTGGACTATTTGAAATACGACTGGTGCAACACAGAAACTCGTAACGCTCAGGAAGCCTACTCCACCATGAGCCGGGCCCTGCTCGGCACGGGCCACCCCATCGTTTTCAGCATGTGCGAATGGGGCACGGCCAAGCCCTGGTTGTGGGGCAAAGGCATCGGCAACCTCTGGCGCACCACTGGCGACATCAGCGACAAGTGGTCCAGCAAGAAAAAATGGGAAGATGGGAGTTGCTGCGAGTATGGCATGGTTGACATTCTTGACCTGCAGGTCGGACTGGAATCTTTCACTGGACCCGGCCACTGGAATGACCCAGACATGCTCGAGGTCGGCAACGGCGGCATGACAATTCCGGAATACCGCGCGCACTTCAGTTTCTGGGCGCTGCTCGCCGCGCCGCTGATGGCTGGCAATGATGTGCGGTCGATGTCAGCCGAGACTAAGGAGATTCTGACGAATACCGAGGTCATCGCTATCAATCAGGACAAACTTGGGCGTGAAGGCCATCGTGTAAAGAAAGACGGCGACCTTGAAGTTTGGTCCAAACCGCTCGCCGATGGCAGCCGTGCCGTAATTCTGTTCAATCGCGGCGGGTCCGAATCCGAAGTCAAAGTCGCCTGGGAAGAAATCGCCTATCCCGCGCACCTCTCCGCCAAAGTCCGTGACCTCTGGGCACACAAGGATCTTGGCTCATTCACCGGGAGCTTTTCTGCTAAAGTAGCCTCCCATTCCGTGGTAATGGTGAAGATCGCGCCGTAAATGCCAGTCAGTCTTCGCGCGACCGCCGGAAAGGTCCTTCTCCGATGGAACCGCGCGAACACTTTATGGCCGCCGCCAGCGATTTTCTCGCGGCGGAGCGCACATTTCTCGCGTGGATCCGCACGGGTCTGGCGCTGATGGCGCTGGGCTTTGTCCTGGCGCGCTTTGGACTCTTTCTCCAGGAATTCAACCTAATGCGCCCAAGTCAGGCGAACCTTTCCTATGGCTATTCGCTTTGGTTTGGAACGGTTCTGATTCTCGTCGGCGTCCTTGTTTGCGTTCTTTCTCTCGTTCGCTATCTTCGCCTGGTGGCGATGATGAAGAGCGGCGCCAAATCGTTCGCGAAACCATCCGCTCTGGCTGTGGTGGTCGCCATTTTCCTGGCGCTACTGGGACTGGCAATGAGTTACTATCTTTTCGCCACACGCAATGTCCCGGCGCAACGGACTCCCTACATTGGAGAGGTTTCTATGCCGCCCACTCCCGCCAACGGTATCGCTCGCATCGAAAGCCAGCATTCTGTCGTTGAAACGGTTGCCAAGCTGGAGGGCATCCTCCGAGCGAAGAACGTCAAACTTTTCGATATTGTCGACCACAGCGGCGAAGCCGAACGCACTGGGTTGAAAATGCCCAATACTAAACTGCTCATTTTCGGTAACCCAAAAGCAGGTACGCCGCTCATGCTCGCCGCGCCCAGCGTCGCTCTAGACCTGCCACTAAAAATCCTCGTTGCCGAGGACGCGACAGGAAAAGTCTGGGTCTCCTACAATGCCCCCGCTTACCTGCAGCAGCGACATAATTTGCCGGAGGATCTGCTGCCAAGCATCGGGGTGATCGCCGCATTGGCCGGCGAGTCCGCGAAGTAACAGGCGATTCACTTTAGCGAAGTTGTCTCGAACGCCGTAAGGTGGCGCTGGCCTTTTGCCATCAACTCTTCAATCTTCTCGACGGGCTGAATTCCGCCGCGCGCGCCGAGCCCTGTACAGTTGAGTGCCGCCGCTGCACAGGAAAATTCCAGTTGCCGTTGTACCCGCCAGCCTTTCCGCATTCCGTAGATGAAGCCAGCATGGAACGTATCTCCTGCACCTGTCGTATCGACAGCATTCACCAGGTACGCCGCCGCGTAATAAAATTCCGCGCCGTCCCACGCCAGGACGCCTTCAGCGCCGAGCGTCGCGGCGGCCAAGCGGCAGCGGTAACGCCTGAAGACTTCCGGCAAAGACTTCCGCAGATCTGTGTTGCCCGTTAACTTCTCCGGAATGTCACGGCTGGTAATCAGGTAGTCGATACTCGGCAGAAGCTCCTCGACGCCGGGATAGAGTTCGTCGAGATCCGCCACCACAGGAATACTCGCTTCACGCGCCCATTTTGCTGCCACTGTCGCCACTGTAGTGTCGTGCCCATCCAAAAGGAGCACGGACGCGTTCGTAATCCACTCTTCGCGCAATTCTTCGGGCAGCAAAGCGAGCCGCCGATCGCGCTTCCATAGTACGGTTCGCTCGCCTGAGTGATCCACCAGGATGTACGCCTGTTGACTGGGGCAGCCAGGTGCGGTGAAAAGGTGAGTTTCCACTCCGAGCTTCGCAAATTCGGTGCGGTGCATTTGCGCGAAATGATCTTCGCCGATTTTCCCGACATACCGCGTCCGCAGGCCCCATTGTTGGCAAGCTGCCATCGCCGAGGCGACCTGGCCGCCGAGCATGACATTCGCCGACGGGATCTCCACTTTCGATCCACTGACAGGAAATTCCTTCACGGGAATCAAGACGTCCGTCGCGTTCAGGCCAACGCCTACTACATCCACTTTTTCAGCTGTCGTCATGATGGAAAGGAAGACTCTATCAATGGAATCGCGTCGTGCGCCAAAGCTTTCTCCCGCAGAGAATCAGCAGAAGCACCGAGGCCAAGGTGAGCGCCAGCGCTGGGTCCCAGCGAATCGACAGATTGGGAACGCGGGCCATCGTCGCGAACCACACCAGAATCAAGGTGGCCAGCGCGACCAGCAGCCAATCCACGAGTGTACGGCGGGGAACAATCTCGCTCGCCGCTTGGCGGCCTTCGAACCGCGCTTCGACGTAGTCGAGCGGAACGGCATAGCGCTTGCTCTCGCGCAAGGCCGCTTCCTTCCAGTGCACCTGCTCTTTCCCTGTAGCCGAAGACGCCGCGATTGCCGCCACTCCCAGGATCATCAGCAGCGATCCGCCGATCACCTGCATGTATGTCATGTGGCTTTTGCCGTGCAACTCCCCGAAAACCAGGATGCCCCACAACATCCCCCACAGTTGATTCGTGTTGGAGAGTGGGATCCCGCGGCTGATGCCCACATACTTCGCGGCATATTGCTGGAACAAGTCGCCGACCACCCATACGAAACCGCCGAGCATCAACCAGAAGATTACACTGCGCGCTGCCTGCAGTTCGTGCCACAACGGCTCCCAGCCGGAGTACGCCAGCGCCAACACGCTCATCATTCCCAGTTCGCCGAACGTAAAAAACGTCACGAACGACAATGGATTCATCCCTGTCAGATAGGCTTTGCGATAAGGAATGTACATCGTTCCCCAAAGCACGCCCGCAGCAAGCGCAGCCCACACGCCGCTCATCGCATGACCCGACGTGCTTTGAGACGCGGACGCGATCGCTAACATCGCACCACCAACACATAACACGAGTGTTCCGCCAACCACACCAGCCCAGCGCTGCCATCCCGCCTGTCGCAGTTCGTTGAATAGCAGGAATCCCCAGAGAATCCCGATCAAGCTGTTGGAGTTCCACAAGGGGAACGCGATACTCAACCCGACATCGCGAATCGCGAAGATTGTCAGTGTATTGGCGACCGCCCACAAACAACCCGCCAGCAGCGCCCACAGGACCAGATGCGGCGCACGACGTACGTCCGCGCGCACCGAGGAGGTGCCCAACACCAGCGCGGGCAAACTCCACCGCGCCAGAAACACGCCAGTCACCATGATTAGTGAAATCACGACCGGCGAAATCCCGATCGACACAAGTTTTGTCGGTGCCTCTGCGGCCCCGAGCCATGCTCCTGCGCTGAATCCGGAGAAGACTCCCAATAGCTGCAGGCTCCGCGACCGACCTTCGTCTTTGATCTTGGGAAGAGCGACCGACGAATGCGCTGGCATGAGCCCCCGGCAACCGGCAAGGTTAGTGGAACATCGTCAACAATAACAACCCGCAAACCAGCACCACCGCCGGCACCCAAAAATGAATGTCCGTTGCAACTGCGGCCAGCCGGCTGCGCATTGAATTGGCTTGCGTCATGAGGGAGTGACTGGCCAGCATTATACCCACCAACTGCCTCCCTGCGTTGGCCAGTCTTTCCACACGCCTGAAAGAATGAGGGTTGCGGGCGCAGGGCCAGCGTGGTAGTCTGAGCGAACAAAAGGCGAAATACGGGAGCCGCTTCAAATGCCTGACTCACTCGCTGTCCGTCTTGCCAACGTCACCCCTCTTTCCGAGCCGCGCGCTTCCACGTCCATCGTTCGGGTCTCGCAAATCCTCGACAATTTCGTCGCACGCGATCCTCACGGCGAGATCCTCACCGCTGTCCGCCACTACGCTGCTCGCGAGGCGCAGTGGGCAGACTTCCCTTCCTGGGTTCACGACGATCTTCGCGCCGCCTACGCTTCCAAGGGCATACGTCAGCTATACACGCATCAAGCCAACGCCGCCGAAGCCGCTCATGCGGGCAAGAACGTGGTTGTCGTTACGCCCACCGCCAGCGGCAAGACCCTGTGCTACAACCTGCCCGTGCTCAATTCGATCCTGGCACATTCGGACACGCGCGCTCTGTATCTTTTCCCCACGAAAGCGCTCGCCCAAGACCAACTTGCCGAACTCTACGATCTGAATCAGCGGCTCGAGAATCGCTTTGGCGTGTTCACCTACGATGGCGACACTCCGAGCGACGCGCGCAAGGCGATCCGCGAAAAGGGTCATATCGTTCTCACGAATCCCGACATGCTGCACACTGGCATCTTGCCCCATCACACGCGGTGGACGCGTCTATTCGAAAATCTGAAATACATCGTCATCGACGAACTGCACACGCATCGAGGTGTCTTCGGCAGCCATCTCTGCAACGTGCTGCGCCGACTGCAACGCATCGCCCAGTTTTACGGGAGCAAGCCGCAGTTCATCTGCTGTTCCGCCACGATTGCAAATCCCGGCGAGCTCGGTTCGCGCCTGATCGAGGATCAGGTCGAGGTTCTTGCGGAGAACGGCGCGCCTTCAGCTGAGAAAACATTCGTTTTCTACAATCCGCCGGTCGTCAATCGCGCACTCGGCATTCGCCGCAGCTACATCAATGAAGCGTCGCGCGTCTCACAGGAATTTCTGAAACATGATCTGCAGACAATGGTCTTCGCCAACTCGCGCCTGCACACAGAGATCATACTTACGTACCTGCAGCAGGCCTTCCCGCAATTTCCGGGCAAACCGGAAACGATTCGTGGATATCGCGGTGGCTATCTTCCCACCGAACGGCGGGAAATCGAGCGTGGCCTGCGCGATGGAAGAATTCGTGGTGTCGTTACCACCTCCGCTATGGAATTGGGCATCGACGTTGGGTCGCTGGACACCGTTGTGATGGCCGGCTACCCCGGTACCATTGCCGCAACCTGGCAACGCGCGGGCCGGGCTGGGCGCCGTAGCGGCAACTCGTGTGCCGTATTGGTCGCCTCCTCCGCGCCACTCGATCAATTCATTGTTCGCCATCCGGACTACTTCTTCGGAAACACACCCGAACATGCTTTCATCCAACCCGATAATTTGGAGATTCTAGTCAATCACCTGAAGTGTGCGGCGTTTGAACTTCCCATCCAGCCCAGCGAAAAATTCGGTGACGTCGACGTGCAGAATTTATGTGCGCGCCTCGAGCAAGCCGGCTACCTGCATCGCGCGGGCGAGAACTATCATTGGACCCACGAAGCTTATCCCGCGGACACGATCAGTCTTCGCTCCGTCACCAGCGATAATTTCATCATCATAGACATTACCGGCGCGGCGCTGGTCATCGGCGAAATTGACTTCGTCAGCGCACTGACCACCGTGCATGAAAAAGCCATATATATTCACGGCGGCCAGCAGTACCACGTTGAGCATCTCGATTTCAAGGAACGGAAAGCCTATGTAAAGCAGGTCGACGTCGATTACTACACCGACGCCATCAAGTACACGCAGGTCCGTGTCCTCGAAATAGCAAACACGCAGCGCGCCCGGGAAGAGAGGCGAGAGGTTCCCGCGTTGCGCTCACACGGGGATGTGCTCGTTCGCTCCCAAGTCGTCGGCTTCAAGAAAATCAAATTCTTTACGAATGAAAACATCGGCGCGGGAAAGCTCGAACTTCCCGAAAACGAAATGCACACTACTTCGTACTGGCTCACCCTGGAGCGGCCGCTGCTCGAATCGCTTCCCTATTCCATCAGCGAGCGGCAATCCGGGATGTTTGGCTTACTGCATGCCATGGAGTCCGTGGCCACGCTTCTACTTATGTGCGACGGCCGTGATCTAGGTACGGCCATCGGTGAGCGGCCGCCTTCTCCCGATTCCGACAGTGAGGGATTCACTCCTACCCGCATGGAAGACGCCGTTGGACCCAACGCCAAGGAATTCTATGAGCCGAACCTGTATCTCTATGACGCTTATCCCGGCGGCATCGGCTTCTCAGAACCACTATTTCGCGCGCACGAGTTGTTGATTGAAAAGACGCGTGAGTTGATCCGAGCCTGCCCTTGCGAAGCGGGCTGCCCGTCGTGCGTGGGCCCGGCCGGCGACTTGGCTCCGCGCGCCAAAGAAGCTGCATTGGAGATACTGGAACGATTACTTGCCTGAGTTCAGGAGAGGGAGAACGTCATGATCGCTCGCATGTGGCACGGCCGTACACCCATCGCAAAGGCCGATGCCTACGAGGGTTTGTTGAACCGCATCGCCATCCCGAGCTACCGGGCGATTCCCGGCAATCTCGCCGTGCATATCCTACGGCGCGACGATGCTGATGTCACACACTTCGTCACCTTCACTCTTTGGGATTCTATGGCCGCGATTGAACGATTCGCTGGCACGCCGGTGGATCAAGCCAAGTACTATCCGGAAGACAGCGAGTTCCTGCTCGAATTTGAGCCAAAAGTTACGCACTGGCAAGTCACCGGCAGTGATTCACCGAAATGAGCGCTGATTGAAGATGGGAATTACATCCGACAAATTCGCAAGACTCGCCGCTCTTAAGCCAACGCGCACCTTTCCCCAAAAGCCGCCGGACTTGCAAATGCCCAGCGAGGACGATTCGATCAGCCGTCTGCTCGGCGGGGGCATCGCACGCAATCACTACGGCGGCCACCTTGCCATTCGCAATTGGTTCTCAACACCAGAGTTTGCTCCACCTTCTCCTGTGGCGTTAGACCTGCTCGCACAATCGCGCGACATCCAGCTTGCACGTCGCAGCCGCGCTGCCCTTGAAGATCCCGAGAAGTGGCTCTTTCTCGACACGGAGACCACTGGCCTCGCCGGCGGGACTGGCACTTACGCCTTCCTGGTAGGCCTTGCCTGGTGGGATGCCGGTGGCCTGCAGGTCGAACAGCTTTTCCTCCGCGATTTCTCGGAGGAACATTCACTGCTCTATGAACTTGCGGCTCGGCTTGCCGAGCGTCCCGTGCTGGTCACATTCAACGGCAAGTCCTTCGACTGGCCGTTGCTCGAGAACCGTTTCACCATGACGCGTGTGATCCGCATACCGCAACTCGCCGCACATCTGGACCTACTTCACCCGGCACGTGCGCTCTGGCGTCTGCGCCTTGGCTCGGTCCGTCTCATCGAGCTTGAGCGCCACGTCCTCAATGCCACGTGTCTCGGTTGGCATCGCGAAGACGACATCGCCTCCGCGCTCATTCCCCAGTTTTACTTCGACTACCTCCGTGGCGCTTCGCCCCAGCCTCTCGCCGCCGTGGTGAAACACAATCAGATGGACCTGCGCGGTCTCGCCGCTCTCTCCGGCAAAATCAACCACATGCTGGAAAACGCCGCCGATGGTGGCTCCTCGTTCGAATCGCTCGACCTCTTCGGCCTTTCCAGATTCCTCCAGCGCCGTGGCAAGAGAGACTGGGCCCACGCCGCCTGTTCGCAAGCTCTTGATCTGGGGCTGCCCGATGAGTTCCGGCCGCAAGCAACGCGCGAACTTGCCCAGATGGCTCGCCAGCGTGGTGAAGTCGCACGCGCCGCCGCCCTCTGGCACGAGCTCGTCGCCCACCCGCGGGATGCCGTATTGGCGTGCGAGCAACTCGCCATCCACTATGAACGCCGGGAAAAGAGCCCCGCACGAGCCCTTGAATTCGTGGAGCTTGCCCTGAAAAAGATCCGGCAGCAAGTGGCCGGGTCGCGGGATCCGTATTTGAGCGCTCGCATCATTCGCCAGGAGCAGAAGCTCGTGTGCCGCCGGGACCGCCTCCGGCATCGAATCACGAAGGACCATGCCGCCACCCGTGCACCGTTATTGGCTCACTCCGCTGCGGCCTCTGGCTCCCGCCAGCGCTCTCGCTGACTTCCCTATCCTCTACGGAATTTGGAGGACCAAATCGGATGGATTCTACGGCCGCAAAGCAGCAAGTTAGCTATGGAGGAGCCATGGCAACACCGGAGATCGCTTACCTTAGAGGGGAACTGGAACAACGCCGCGTTCGCTTGATTGATGCCACACGCGATAACGCCGCCGACACATCGCTGCGCCAACTACTCGGCAGTGTCGACGCCGCACTTGCCCGCCTTCAGGATGGCACTTATGGCATTTGCGAGGAGTGCCACGAATCCATCGAAGCCGATCGCTTGTTGTGCGACCCACTGGTCCGTTTCTGCCTCGATCACCTCTCGACCGAGGAGCAGCGCGCCCTCGAAAAAGACCTCGCCATGGCTGCTCGAATCCAACGCGCTCTTTTGCCGCGCCCTGAGTGGTCCGTCAACGGCTGGCAAGCTCGCTACCACTACCAACCCGCCAATGTTGTCAGCGGAGATTATTGTGATCTCATCGAATCGAACGGCGGCTTTCTTTTCCTGCTCGGCGACGTTGCCGGCAAGGGGGTGGCTGCCTCGATGCTCATGAGTCATCTGCACGCGACGTTCCGCACGCTCGCCGGACAGCATCTTCCGCTCGATCAGATGATGGATCACGCGAATCGGTTGTTCTGCGAGAGCACAACCGCCGGTCAGTTCGCGACGCTGATCGTTGGTTACGCTGCGCCCGACGGAAAGGTGCAGTATGTGAGTGCCGGTCACCTGCCACTATTTCATTTATCGGCGTCAGGAGTGAATTCCCGTGAAGCTACGGGCGTTCCACTTGGCATGTTTAACTGCACGGAATTCCATGTCTGCGAACTGCGACTCGCTCCCGGCGACAAACTCCTGATGTACACCGACGGCCTGACGGAGATGTTCAACTCCCAAGGAGACGAATTCGGAATTCCCGGTGTTCACTCACTAGCCCGGCGCCATGCCGGCGCGACGCCTCAAGGTATCCTGGATGCCTGCCTGGAAGAGATCCGCCGGTTCGCAGCGAGCGCAAAACAATCGGACGACCTGACGCTGTTAGTGCTTCACCGCGCTAACTGACCCCGGGGTGCCTCACCTCTCGTCGTCTGCACTTCCGTGGGTACCGGTTTTGTGTTGGGTCCGGACGGCGTCGAGGTGGCCGGCCAACCGATCTTTTTCTCCCACTCCGCAAAGCTGGCCATATCCGCACCCTGCAAGGAGATGCATTCTTTCGCTTGGCAGCGCAACACTACCGGCCCATCCGCGGCGGTAAACGACACGAACTGCGGTCCCTGGTCCACGTCGTGCCTCTGCGGATATCTCTTGGTCAGCGCGTCGGCGTAGGCCGAAAAGAACTCGGCGGTTGTTTCCTCCGAACGGAAGCGCTCACGCGTCGCCAGGATCAATCGCTTGTCTTCTTTGTGTTCATAGCAGATGTAGTCGTCGCCGTCCCAGGCAGCTGTAACATACTTCGCCAGCGGTTCGTCGATGAATTGTTTCAGAACTTCCTGCCAGCCGAATTCGCCCATCGAATTCTCTTCCAGCAGATTCCATTCTTTTCCGGGAAATCCACCCGGCAAATTGACATTTAATGGTGCCGGAATCTGATTTGAACGATACAAGGCCGGATGCATGATCTGCTGGGTATTCGCCGGAGGCCTCTCAAACACAGATGCGAACCCGCTCCATCCTGACGTTCTCAACACATTCATCGAAAACGTGAGTCCGGCGAAGTATGGGAACAACAGCGAATCCTTGATAAACGGCGGGGCCTGCTTCAACATTGGTGTCTGCGACAGGTCGCCGATGAACAGAGAGGGATCGACATCCGGCAGATCCCGCAGCTTCAGCCCCTTGTCACGCAGCATATACTCCAACATGCCAGCCATGGCGCTGCCTTCCAGCACCGTTTCTCGAGCCATTTCCGCATCGTCATTTGGCCGCGCCGCGTGAACCCACGCGTCGATCTGAAAGTACTGGTCCTGCAACGCGTGCGTCAGTTCGTGGGACATCACCATGCGCTGCTCGTCCGGCGCGATCCAGTCTGCGATATAGAACTCGTGCGATTTCGGGTCGTACAGCCCCGCAATCTGTTCGGTCAGCAAGTCCACCAAAAACGTGTCCAAATCGAAATTCTTCGGGAAGAGCCCAAATGCCTCACCGCTCCGTTTCGACGCATAACGCTCCTTGGCATCCTTTTCGTCATCCATCTGCCGTAAGATGTACTGGCGAATCTCGGCTCGCGAGCGGATCGACTTTTTCAGCGGCGTCTTTAGCTTCCAGCCTGTCAATTGGCTCATCTCATTCAGGACTTCGTCGGTGGTAGCTAGAAACTCGGGCGTAGTTGCAGTACTCGAGGGAGGAGGACTGGCAGGTACTTGCTGAGACCGAGCTTGGGGGACAACGCAAGAAACCGTCAGAAGTATCGTTCCAACAAGCAACCAATGACGGAATCGGGGCGCCAGGGACATGTCTAGGGCAGAATAGCAGATTCCGTCCGACGGCCCGAATTGGCACATTCTGGCCCCGGTCGGCTCGAGTATGCGTAGATATTTGATCACGTGTTCCGCATTCGTAACATTTTGGTAATTTGCTATAGTGGAAATTCGGCCCCCGAATTCTACGAGAAGGAGCACCTTATGAATGTCTACCCCCCAGGGCTTCGATTACGTCATGCACGCGAAAGCTTGGGACTTACGTATCGTGATGTAGAGAAAGCTAGTTATGAAATTGCCGTAAATCGTGGCCGTCCGGAGTTTGTTTTGCACATCAGTCGGCTCGCCGATATCGAGAATCGCAATGTAGTACCCACGCTTCACAAGCTGTATTCCCTCTCTGCTATCCTTCACCTCGATCCTGTGGAAATCTCCGTCTGGTACGAAGCCCCCTTTCATGAGACTTTCCAGGATAGCGTCGACTTCCCTCCCCCACTTACTCACCTCGCGGAATCCCGCCTTCCGAACTCGGTGCGCCAACCCTCTCAGAACGACCCCAAGTTGTCGCAGAACACCAATCTGCTTGATCAGAGACCTGCATCTATGGCGCCCATCCCCAACGTGAATCGTCTCGAGCCCAGCAGATATCGCTACGGATACGTAGGGTTGTCCGATCGCCGGATGGTTCCCTTGTTGCGCCCAGGCAGCACCGTTGTGATCGATACGAAGTGCCGGAACATTAATGACGAAGAATGGACCAACGAATACGATCGCCCCATCTACTTTGTGGAGCTAAGATCCGGCTATCGTTGCGGCTGGTTTCAGAAAGAAAAATCTCGACTGATCATGCAACCGCACACACTTTCCCGCTGTGCCCCCGAAGCCTGGCGAACCCCAGAAGAAGCCGGAATTGTTGGAAAAGTAGTGGGTATGGCGACGTTTCTCAACGAGCCTTGGACCTCTTGTCGAGAAGGACTTCCGTCAGCGCGCGCAGATTGGAGCGGAACAGTTCTTTGAGGTAGCTCGGCGCGCTGACTGGGATCCACTCGTCGGCGCCATCCTTGCGCTTGCGTACATTCTCTTCGAAGCTCCCGGGCAAGGAATTCAGATACTTGCGCAGGTCTTTTTCTTGCCCCGCTAACGGCATCTCCAGCAGGCGTTCAAACAATTCTTCATGGCATTTCGCCAGAACCTGGTCGATCTGCGCCGAAGCATAGACCGTCGCCAGACGATCGTGGACGTATGTACCGGTCGAGGAGTGCCGCAAACCCGCGACATACGCCAGCCTGGAAAACACGTCGGGCAAGGGCTCCAGATAGTTCGCTGTCAGATCGAATAGCAACTGTCGTTGCGTCTGGAACTCGTTCAGCATGCCGAAATTCCCCTCCTAAACATTGTTCTGCCAGCGGAACTTTTTTTGGTCGTGATGCGTGATTCGCTTTGGACGGCCGGACCCTCTAGCTCAGGAGGGAATCCCAATGACTATTCGTCGCGTAATCCTAGGCTTCGCGGTCGCTCTGAATCTAATCCTACTTTCGCTGGCATTTCCGGTCAACCACGGTGCTTCGTCGCCATCGCAGCTAGTTCCGCAGTTGGTCGCAGACGGCATTCCGATGCCACCACCGGTACCCCCGCCGCCGAAGAAGTCTTGAGTTCATCAGTTGCTTAAGAAGCCTCTCATTGAACACGGCTGATCGCCATCCCGGGAGATGTAGCACTATTTACTTCGCAGTTAATTAATGCTACGCTTCTCGGGATGGCTGTTTCCCTCACTTTCACCGAAATCGAGTGGCTGTGTGTCTCTGTGGTGGAGGTTTCGTTTCTTGCTTTCGTCCTGTTCCGGCGCCTGTTTCGTTCCCACCCGTGGTTTTCGCTGTATGTCCTGTCTTTCGTATTGCAAACGATCGTCGTGGCTGCCGTCTATCGCTATTGGGGCACAACGAGCGATGAATACTGGATTGCGGCATGGCTGTCCCAGGCCGTCGTCGTGGCCACCCGTTGGCTGGCCATTGTGGAGATCGCCCGCAACGTTTTTGCGAGTTACTCCGGTATTTGGCGCCTCGCCGGACTCATTTTGTTGACTTCGAGCATTGCTATTCTGCTTTATGCCGTGGCGATCTCGGGGATCCGTTTCGATTCCATGGTGATTGCGGCAGACCGACGAGTGGAATTGTTCATCGCACTATTCGTTGTGGCCATGTTTCTCTTCGCCCGTTATTACCGCCTGCCGATCAGCGACACCGAGCGGCAGTTGGCAATCGGTTTCTGCCTCTATTCTTGCGTGTGGGTGATCAACGACAGCCTGTATGAAGGCTGGCGCCAATCGCTTGGTTCCGCGTGGGACTTCCTCCAGACCATCGCATTCGTTGCCAGCCTCATTATTTGGTTCAACGCTCTTCGCTTGCCGGAACGTCCCACTGTCCCCGCGCCGGGCAAGACTGTCTCTCCCGAGGTCTATGCCCAACTCTCGGAAGAAGTAAATTCTCGGCTGCTTACTCTGAACAACCGCCTGACCCATTTGCTCCGCTCGAAGGATTACCGGTCATGAACCTTACGGTCCTCATCTTCCTGATACTCGCGATCCTTCTCATTCTGGTTCTTGCCTGGGCAGCCCGCCCTCCCAAACGCACGTTTCACTCTGCCCAGAATGTTCTCGACGCACTCTGCCAGGAAAGACACTATGCGCGCATGCCCCAGATTCTACAGGCGCTTCGCGAAGAGGACATCTCCTATCTCCGCGAGGTCGGTCAATCCCGATTGGTCGGCCCCCTTCGCGCCGAAAGGACACGCATCGCGATCCGCTACTTGGATTATTTGGAGGAGGAATTTCAGATTCTGCTCGAGGCTTCACGCATTCTCTCCGGCATGGCCCCCGAGCTCTCCGCCATGCGTGAATTCGACCGATTCAAGCGCAGCTTGCGATTTATGCTCTGCTGTCGCTACTTGGGGTGGAGACTCCGCTTCGGTCTGCAACCCTGGAACGTCTTTGGAACTATCTCCGACATGGCGGGCGACATGACCCTGAAACTGGAGGCCGCGACTGGCCGGCTGGGTGAGCGGGCGATGTTGGGCTATGAATTGTCCTCACTCCCGCAGAAGTGAGGAAGCGGGCACCTGCCTTTCGGCTTCAACGCTTGCAGGCTTTGACGGAAGCGGCAACTCAATCCGGAATGTTGCTCCCCTTTGCGGTCCGTTTCTTACTAGAATTCTTCCGCCGTGCTCCGTGATGATCCCATAGCAGATACTTAACCCGAGCCCCGTGCCCTTTCCGACTGGCTTTGTCGTGTAGAACGGATCGAATACGCGCGAAGCATCCTTCACGCCAGGCCCGCTGTCCGTGAACTCGACGAACACCTGACTCTCTTCCACTCCGGTTCGGACGCGCAGTTCTCCCACCGCCGCCACTTCGAGAATTGCGTCCACGGCGTTATTGATAAGATTCAGAAACACTTGTTGTAGCTGGTGCGGGTCTGCCTGCACTACCGGCAGATCCTCGCTCAGCTGCAGCGAAACCTCGATTTGACTCATGCGCAAATCGTAGTCGCGCAGGGCCAACGTATCTTCGATGATCGAATTCAGGCGCACCAGCACGCGTTCCGGTTTGTGCTGGCGGGCAAAACTCAGAAGGTTCTGGACGATGCGATGCGTCCGTTGAGCTTGTTTGTAGACTTTGTCGACGTAGCTCAGTGCGCGCGAGCCAATTTCGCCACTGGAAGTCAGCAACTGGCTATATCCCAGGATCGCGGTCAATGGGTTGTTCAGTTCGTGGGCCACGCCGGAAATCAATTGGCCGACCGCCGCCAGTTTCTCGCTGTGCAGCAACTGCTCCTGCGTCCGGCGCAGGTTCTCGTAAGCCTGCCGCGTCTCCAGATAAAGCCGGCTGCGGTCAATCGCACTCGCGATCTGACTGCCCACAGCAATCAGCAGGCTGATGTCTGCCGCGGTGAACTCTCGCGCCGTTCGGCAGCCCACCACCAACCCCCCGATCAGTCGGTCCTTGGACCACAGGGTCACCACGTAAGCCGACTCCATACCTTCCTTCCGCTGTACTTCGCGAATCAGCGACGGAAGCGGCAGGCCCAGCGCGGAAATAAACGTCGCATGCGTAGAACACAGTTGCTGGATCAACTCTTGAGAAACCGCAAACGACGGCATGTTTCTTGCATACTCAGAACGATGCCCCACTGCGGACAATCGCCGTAGCGTAACTTCGTCTTTTTCGAACAGGTAGAGCGAGCATGCATCGATCTCGAAGAGTTCGACGATCTGTCGAAGTGTTCGATGGACGGAGTCGTTCAAGTCTAGGCTCGAGGAAAGCGTCTCCGAAATCGAATTCAGCACCACCAGCTCACGGTTTCGTCGCCGGATTTGCTGTTCTGCCCGCCGACGCTCGCTCACATCCAACAAAAACCCCTGATAGGCAATCACATTGCCCACCGCGTCGCGCACTGCCGTAGACGATTCGCTCACCGTCCGCAATTCTCCATCTTTGCGCCGGATCTCAAACTCAAAGTCATTTACAGATCCATGTTCGACGAGAATCTTCAGCAGCCGTTCCCGGTCGCCCGAACTCGCGTACAGACTCTTGCCGATGTCGATGTTGAGCAGTTCGCCGCGATCCTCGTATCCGGTGATGCGCATCAGCGCATCGTTAAAATCCAGGAAGCGCCCTTGCGGCGTCGCAATGAATACGCCTTCTTGAACGCTCGCCACTAGACTGCGGTACTTTTCTTCCGCCTTCTTTCGTTCCGTGATGTCTTTCAAGACATGAACGGTGCCTAGCTTTCTTCCGGCGGGGTCCGTGAACTGCGACGTGGACGCCAGAAAATAACCCGGTAGCCATGGGTCCGGAGAATCTCCCTCTCCAGACACTCCTTCGCAATATGGGCAAACCTCGAATACCGCTTCCCGGGGATTGAAAACGTCGCTCACGGCGCGACCCACAATCGCGGGCGTCTTTTTTCCCAGCATGTCCGCCAGGCGGGTATTCGTCTTCAGGAGCCGGCCTTGTTCGTCGTGCACCAGGATGGGGTCGCCGATCGAATCGAACGTGTATACCCATTGTTGCTGCACCGACTTGATCTGCTCAAATAGGTTCACGTTCTCGATCGTGGTCCCCAGGAAGTTAGCCACATTCACCAGATAACTGAGTTCGTCGTCGCGTAGTGGAGTTCCCGGAGGCATACCGATGTTCAACAGCCCAATCGGCCCCTCCTTCCCGCACATTGGCACGGTGATTAGCTGTGTAATTCCAGCCTCAGCCATGTTGTGCCGAATCTTGAGATCTCTCTCATCTTCAAACCGCGAGATGCGATATTCCTCTCTCAACACGTCCTGGACCCACGCGGCATTCAGCGCCCACCGCTGATTTTGTTTGAGGTAATTCTCGGAAAATCCGACGGATGCGGCGATCACGAATTCAGAAGTGTCCCCTTTGCCCTCCAGCACGCGCAAAATTCCGTGCGAGGCGTTTAGGCTGCCTGCAATCTGCCGCAAGACTTTCTGCAAAAGCTCTCTCAATCCCACCGACTGACTGCTTGAGGCGGTCAGCATTGTGAACTGCTGCATCTTCTCGCTGATCTCTTCCGTTCGGGCTCGCGCTGATTCCAGCAGCATTACAATCATTCCGATGCCCAGGCTCGCGTTCAAAAAGTGGTCAAACGCGAACCGCAGCAGGTGGATGTCCTCGCGCATCCATTGTGGTCGGTCGAGGTTGTTCAATCCCAGCAGTGCGAAGGCCCCGGCCAGCAGCTTTCCCCCGTGCCCTGGCCTCCGGTTCGCGGCGCGCCATAAGAACCAGCCCGCGCACAAGCATGTCGCGCTCTCCAGTAGTGAGGTCTCCCAGCGGGTCTCGGCCCAGCGCGCTCCCTTGCTCTCGTAATAACAGGTGACCAGCGCCATGACTCCAGCCAGCCAAAGCATTGGCCCGTACAAGCGGTTTTGTGCCACGGTCAACTGCACAATCGACGCAAAGAAGAGCGCGAGCGCGGCCACCCCCATCCCCGATACCAGAACGTGCAACTGCCCATACTGGCCGTAGAACATCGCAAGTTCGCTGAATGAAGATATGGTCAGGCAGACCCACCCAAGGAGCCACAGCCTGTAGAAGGTTCCCGCGTTATCCCGTTTCAGGTGGACAAACAACACCAGCAGGGTAAGGCAAACCGTCGCCTCGAAGAAGGCAATCCCCTGGAGGCCTTGATTGGGCACCACCGCGGAACCTCCCGAAAAGCTCCTAAGCTTGGGTAAACCACCACGTGGGTTAGAGACCCTACCTCATAAGGTAGGACCAGTACTGTCTTTTCCGACGCTAACACGCTATTTTCCAACTGGGCAAGCCTCCACCATTCCGTCTGTGCCCTCCCCTATAATGCTGATTGGGAGAACGATGAACGTGGAACCCGAGCAAATCCTGGTCGTCGACGACGAAGAAGCGATTCGAGAGGTAGTGTCCACGATGCTCGAATCGCGTGGCTACAATTGCACCGCGGTATGCAATGGCCGTGCAGCGCAAGAGCACGTGCGCAAGCAAATCCCCGACCTAGTACTCAGTGACATGATCATGCCGGAAATGGACGGCATAAAGCTGCTCGAATGGCTGCGCAGTTTCGACCCCGAAGTTCCGGTAATTATGGTCACCGCTATTCATGATATTTCTACCGCTCTGGAAGCCATTCGCCGCGGGGCCTACGACTATATTCTGAAGCCCTTCGAAAAAGACCAGCTCTATCATGGCGTAGGCCGGGCGCTCCAGCATCGCCGGCTCGTCATCGAAAACCGCAATTATCAGCAGAACCTTCAGCAGCAGGTCGATGAGAAAACGGCCCAACTGCAGTCCGCCCTTGTTCAATTGGAACAGTCTTACGACGACACGCTGGAAGCACTGGGCAGCGCACTCGACTTGAAAGACGCCGAGACCGAAGGCCATTGCCAGCGCGTCACTGCCTTCACGATTTCCATCGCCAAAACTATGCCCGTTCCCGGTGTTTACTTGCCGATCCTCGCCCGCGCCGCTTTTCTTCACGACATCGGCAAGATGGCGATTCCTGACTCCATCCTTCGCAAGCCGGGCCCGCTCGACGAAGACGAAAAGCAGATCATGCGCACGCACTGCGAGATTGGCTACAACGTGCTGACGCGCATTCCTTTCTTGCGCGACGCGGCCGAGATTGTTCTGGCCCACCAGGAATTCTTCGATGGCAGCGGCTATCCGCGCGGTCTGCGGGGCGAACAGATTCCCCTGGGAGCCCGAATCTTTTCCATCGCGGATGCTTTGGACGCGATGATCAGTGACCGCCCCTACCGCAAGGCTTTGCCCATGTCGCACGCACGCGAAGAGATCCGCCGCTGCGCCGGCACGCAGTTCGATCCCAAAATTGTCGATGTATTCCAGTCGATTCCCGAGCGGCACTGGATCGAGTTGCGCGAAAATCTCGGTTCGCCCTTTCGTCTGACGCAACTCAAGAATCTCAGAGCGTAACGTACCTTGCGATTCCCGCGGTCATAGGTCACAGCCCAGTGGTCTGGGCTGCGTTATCCTGAGTATTCGTGAATGCACTGTGCCGTGTTATCTTTTTCGGAGAGCGAACCCATGGCCCTGGTACCTATTAAAACAGCTTCTGAAACCGGTTACTGCGATTGCGTTTGCGGCTGCTACGAACTGGCCAGTCAGCGCGACGAAGATACCGGCAAAGGGTACTGCCCCGCCTGCGCTAAGGATCACCTGGACTGGAACGTCGGAATTGGAATCCCGCAGCCGGCTCCCGGCAAGGTCGAGGCGGAAAGCAGCCCGCGGTTATCCGTGAAGCCTCTACCTCCCTGCTCTGACCCGCCCGCCCGATTGCGCTAAGCCCCTTAACTTCGCGTTCTTCCTTCCAGACAGTTAGTGCTAAACTTGTGCCCCATTGAAGCCCTGGGCTCCGGACCTCCGCGTTGCACGCGTCCCAGGATCTCTCGTAGCAGTCTGCCTCGAGAGTCCAATATCTCGTGTTGGGGGGATTTTGATGACCCGCATCCAGAGCTATCTCCCGGTCGTTTCCTGTCTCGTACTCGCAATCTTGGTTCCGTCGGTTTGCTGTGCCCAGTCCGCCAGTGTCGGCGGCGTCGTCCGCGATCAGAGTGAAGCGCTCGTGAATCAAGCGAAGGTAACACTGTCAAACACGCAAACCGGTGTTTCTCGTCAGGCGACTACGAATGACGAGGGCCTGTTCTGGTTCACTACCGTCTCGCCAGGCGCCTATGCCATCAGTATCGAGCGCGACGGCTTCAAATCCCTTCAGATTCCAGACCTCACCCTCACCGTTAACCAGTCTTTTACATTTGAAGCACACCTCGAGCTTGGCACCATTGCCACAAGGGTCGAAGTGAAAGCCGCAGAATTGCCGCTTATCGACTTCGACAACGCGATGATCAGCAACCTCGTCGATTCGAAACGCATGCTGGAGTTGCCTCTGGTTACTCGTGATCCCTATCAACTCATCCTTCTCAGCCCCGGCGTCATTCAGAGCAATACACCGAACGGCCTGAACGGCTTTTCGACCAACGGTACCAGTCAACGCGACAATAACTTCTTCCTAGACGGCGTTGACAATAACGACACCGATGTCCCAGGTGCCCCAAAGGGCTTGAACGCGCTCAACCCGGATTCCGCTCAGGAATTCCGCGTCATGACCAACGACTACGGCGCCGAGTATGGCCGCAACAATGGCGCTATCGTCCAGGTCGTCACTCGCAGCGGCACCAATGAACTGCATGGTGACGCCTACTGGTTCGGACGTTACAGCGCTTTGGGCGCCCGCGACTTCTTCAACCACCAGGCCGACACGCCAAAAAATCCTTACACTCGCAACGATTTCGGCGCTTCCGCCGGCGGCCCTATCGTAAAAGACAAAATCTTCTGGTTCGCCAACTATGAAGGCCAGCGTTTTATTACCACGCTGACGAACACCAGCGTCGTTCCCACTGCCGCGTTCAAGACCGGCCAGTTTACAGCGCCTGATCCCAACACAGGCGCGCCCGTGCCTGTCGATGTGAGCACGCCGACCAGTCCAGACAACGTCCTAGGTCTACCTCTCGATCCCACCATGCAGAAAATTCTGGCCCTATATCCCAATCCGAACGGCCCGGACTACGTCCCCGGTCTTTCTGGCATCCTCTTTTATCCGAGCGTTTCCCGCCTCGACAACAACATGTTCACCGTGAAGGGCGATTACAACATCTCCAAGAAGCACACTCTCTCCGGCCGCTACACGTTCATGCAGTTCACCGATCCGAACTTCAATCACAGCGACTTTCTGCCAAACAATCTAGGCGGTACAAGCGAATATGTTCGCAACCAGAACGCCGCGATCGTTCTCACTTCCACTCTCACGCAGCGGCTGGTCAACGATTTCCGGTTCGGCGCTAATCGTTCTCACCAAGACTACGGTTGCAATGGCGTCAGCACCTTCGATAGCTTCGGCCAGATCGACAGCCAGGGATTCGGCGCGGACTATTACATCCCATTCGGCCAGCAACTTGGCTACTTTGGCTTCGGCTGTCTGGCCCTGGGTGATGCCAATTCCCAGGCCCGTTACACGGGAACCTATCAGTTAATCGACGCGCTAACCTACTCGCGCGGTCGTCATCTCCTAAAATGGGGCGGAGAATTCCGCGACGTCTATTCCAATTCCTACGACGACTTCAGTGTCCGCGCGTTTTTGGACTTCGCTGCGTACAGCTCGCTTGGTGTGACCGCCTTGCCCGCGAGCTCTCCTCTTGTCGGTGATTATGTGACCGAAGACTCCGTGCTTAGCCTTCTTGGTTATGTGGGTTCCCAGTCGCAAACGCAGTACTTTGACAAAAACCAGGTTCGCCAAAGCACCGATCTCCGCGGTTTTCGTCAACATGAATGGGCAGGTTTTGTTCAAGACACCTGGAAGCCCCTCTCTAATCTCACGTTCACTTACGGCTTGCGCTGGGAGTATTACGGCGTCCCCTACGAAGTCCATAACAACTTGTCGAATCTGTTCACAGATCCCAGCGCGCCCGCTCCGCCCAATGGTTTCGAGTTCACCATCGTTGGGCCGGGTACTGGACACACGCTTTATAACAATCAATACACCAACTTCGAGCCGCGCCTCGGCATCGCCTGGGATCCATTCAAGGATGGCAAGACCTCCGTTCGCGTCGGCTACGGCATCTTCCATGATCGCGCCTACGGCAACCTCTTCGGTAACACGCGCGGCAACCCCCCATTCTCACTCACCGCCTACAACCAGCTCGAAGCACCACTCTCTCAGGTCACGCCGCCAACACAGGTCACTCCGGTTGACCCGCTCCTGGTCCCTGATGGTTCGTTCGCCTATGTGACTCTTATCGACCCCAAGCTCAAGACTCCCTATACCCAAAACTGGAATTTCGGCGTCCAGCGCGCTGTCACTTCTAGCCTCACACTCGAAGTCAACTATGTCGGCGTCAAGGGAACGCACCTTTTCCGCGTGGTAGATGGCAATCCGCCGCAGCCGAGCCTGATTTCGCCAATCCTGCAATACTGCAGCGATCCCACCAACGCGTATGGCTGCAGCAGCGGCACGCTTCAATTCGGCACGCTGTGGAGTGGCGGCGATACCAGTTTCCCCGGCATGGCGGTCAACAACACTGCTTTCCAGTCGGGATCTGGCTTCGGCGGTCCAGGCGCATTCCTTTATAAATCGATTGGCAATTCCATCTACAACGGACTGCAGGTGAACTTGCAGCAGCAGTTCAGTCACGGCTTCCAGTTTCAACTGGCGTACACTTTTTCTCACGCTATCAGCGATGTGAATGACCCGCTCCAGCCAGCGCAAAACAATCCGAATCTGCCTCGCAACTCCTTTGATCTGCAGGCAGAACGTGGTAACTCCGATTTCGACATCCGTCACCGCGCCTCCGTCAACTTCATCTACGAGCCGAACATCGGCCGTGGCCGCGGACACCTGAATCAGGGATTCCTCGGACGCGTACTTGAAGGCTGGGCTCTTTCCTCCATCATCAACGCACAAACCGGACTTCCGTACGACATTTTCGGACTTCAGGATAGCAACCACACTGGTCTGTCCAGCCGCGTCACCATCATTGCTGGACTCGCCCAGCCTCCCGGCACAGACAAGACCTTCACGGGTCCCAATCCCACGGGCCTCGAAACCACTCCATTCGACGTTCAGCCCAATGCCGGGAAAAATCAGTTCTATGGCCCGGCTTTCTGGAACGTCGACATTGCCACTTTGAAAGACACATCCCTTACTGAGAAGCTCAAGCTACAATTCCGCTTTGAGGTCTACAACCTGTTCAACCACACGCAATTCGGTCAACCTAACAATACGTTCAATCCGAGCAATGCTACGTTTGGCGAGTCGCTTTCGACCCTTACACGGGCGGACGGTACCACCAGCGCGCGTCAAATGCAGTTCGCCCTGAAACTGATTTTCTAATTTGTTTCCGGAATTGCTGCTTTGTCAGCACCGTCCCCCGAGGCGGTCAGTTTGGCGAGCCCGGAGTGTGAGCTGAGTATCGTGCTACTTCCCTAGATACAGCAGCGCCAGCAAAAACAACCACAGCCCATCCATAAAGTGCCAATAGTACGACGCCACTTCCGCGGCGTCGCTCTGCGTCACTTGCGCCTGGCGGAAATTCCGCTTTGCCACGTAGACCAGCGCACCCACACCTCCTAACAGATGTAGCGCGTGTGCCCCAGTGAAAATGTAGAAGAAACTGCTGGCAGGATTGCTCGCCAAATAGATTCCTTGCCCGACCAGAATGCGCCATGCGGTCACTTGTCCGACTAGAAAGAGCATGCCCAGGATCGTTGTCACCAGCCAAAGATTGCGGAACCCCCTGGCATCGGAATTGGCCAGCTTCTTCCGCGCCATCTCCAGCGTGACGCTGCTCGACACCAGCACGATCGTATTCAGCCACAGCAGCACCGGAATGCGAACCGGCACCCAGTCCGGGCTTCCTTTGCGCACCAGAAACGCGCTTGCCAAAGCCATGAAGAACATCAGCACCGCAACGATACCGATGGCCATGCCGGTGTAATAGCGCTTCGCCGAGACACTCCGCTTCGGCCGATGCGCGTCATCATCCCCGCCGCCATCGCCTCCGTGGGGCGGCACGTCCCCTCCGCCTCCGCCGTTCTTTTTTTTCACGATCGGCGGCTCCAGGTCCTCAGTCGTCGTTGCCCCTGACATACAGTTCACTTCCTGAATCTAACTCTGTCTCTGTACGGCCATATCCGGCGCGCGGTCCTGCGGCACGAAATCATCTGGCATGGCACCGGTAAACTCATAGGCTCCCCGGTACGCTTGCGGCAAGACGCCGGCAAAATTCACGCGCGGTGCCGGGCAGGCGACACTCCATTCGAGTGTTGTCGCGTGCCAGGGATTGTTCTGTTCGGACGCTTTCGCTCGCAACAAACTGCCGAAGAAGTTCCACACGAATAGAATTTGCGCCGCTACCGTCCAAATCGTCGCAGCCGCCACAACGCTACGAATTGAAGCCCCTGTCGAGGCAACCGCGATTCTCTGTGGGTCCGACAAGAGAGTCGACTGCGTGAGCAACCCCAGCCAGTGCATCGGCATGAATATCAGGTACACGCCAGTGAACGTCATCCAGAAATGCACTTTCCCAAGCGTCTCATTCAGCCGGCAACCAAACAGCTTCGGGAACCAGAAGAAGAGCGCAGCCAGTACCGCAAATGTGGCCGCAACCCCCATAACCAGATGAAAGTGGCCGGTCACAAAGTCTTCGCTCACCGCGGCGTAGACAAGATCGTGTCTTGCCAGAAAGATTCCTGAGAGCCCTCCGGCAATGAACAGCGAGACGAACCCCACGGAGAACAGCAGCGACGTCGTGTACTGGACCTTCCCGTTCCAGAGCGTTGCGAGCCAACTCGCCAGCAAAAAAGCCGCGGGAATTCCCAATGATGAGGCCAGAACGGAAAACACCAGCGGCGCGTACGGGTTCATTCCTGTTGCGAACATGTGATAGCCCCACACGCAGAACCCAATCAGCCCCACGGCGCAAATCGCCAACACCACCAACCGTTCTTTCCACACCGGCTTGCGAGAGAATGTCGAAAGCATGTGCGTAATGATCCCAAAGCAGGGCAGCATCGCAATGTACACTTCCGCCTGTGCGAAATACCAGAACAGGCGCTGCCACAAGGCCGGCAGGCTTCCCTCACGCACCAAGTTCAGCGGTTGGCTCGCCAGGAACGCACTCGAGCTGAAGAAGTCCGATCCCAACAGCCGGTCGGACAACACTGCCGTGGAGCCGGCCAGCAGCACGCTGAAGATCAACAAACTGAGAATCGCGTTTATGAACCAAGCCCACACGGTTACCGGCATGCGCGGCAATGTCATACCTTCTGTTCGCAACTCAATCACCGTCACGCAAAAATTCAGCGCACTCAATAGCGCCGCCAGCGAGAACAGCGCCGCACTCGCCAGCCACACGTCAATGCCGTGGCTCTGCGGCTGAAAAAATGATGCCGTCATCCCGGCGAGCGACACCACCGTCAGCCACAACGAAACGACGTTCAGCTTGGGAAATGCCATTTCCTGCGCGCCAATCTGCAGCGGCAAAAGAAAATTCCCGAAGCCGAGTTGTGGCGCTGCGGTTAACACGAAGAACACCATAAGCGAACCATGCAGCAGCCGTATCGCCGCGTAATGTTCCGGCGTCGCCTCAAGGCGCGTCAGAAACGGAATCGCAGTAGACGCCTGGACGCGCAGCAGCGTCGACAACACCATGCCCACAAGCACACTGGCAAGTGACAGCCACAGATAGCGCAGGCCTATGGTTTTATGTTCCGCGGAAAAAATGCGCGAGGACAAAGTGAGACCGACGGAGGGCGGCGTGTTCGCATTGTCGTCGTAAGTCACCATTATCGAAGCAGTTCCACCTCTCCTCGCACCCGGAATCAGAATCGTATCTTACGCCGGGCCCCATCAAATGCAAAACGCCGGCTCAGCTAAACTGTCTCTGAAACGCCGCGAACTGTTCGCGCAACGTTTCGAGTTCCCTGCGAAGCTCCGCGACTTCCCCTTCCAGTTGCGTGATTCGCTCGGTCTGTCCGCTGACGACCGCCTCACGTTCCACGCCAGGCTCCAGTTCTGCTACGGCTGCCGGAACCGAATCGCCAGACAGGAGGTGGGTGAAACGCGATTCTTTTGTTCCCGGGTGGCGCGGCAGCACTTTCACCAGCGGCGGTTCGCGGCGCATCAGCAGGTTCAGCGCCGAGTGCACCGCATCCAGATCCTCGAACGCATACATCCGCTCGGTACGGGTGCGCAATTCACCAGGCGTCTGTGGGCCGCGCAACATCAGAACGCAGAGGACGGCGATCTCGTGGCGGTGAAAGTTGTAAAGCTCATTCAGGCGGTGCTCATACTTTGCGACGCGTGAGTCTCCGCTGGCAGCCCGCACGAGAAAGAGATCGGTCAAGGAACGCAGCGCCTTTCGTACCGCATCGTCATCCAGATTGGTCACCGGTTCGCGGTTGGATTTCTGATTGCAGGCGTTGACCAGGGCATTCAGCGACAGCGGGTAATACTCCGGCGTGGTAATCTCTTTTTCCACCAGAGCGCCGAGCACCCGGACTTCCGTGTCGGAGAGTTGAAGATCCATGGAAAGAGGATAGCAGAGAGCGGAGAGGGTGCCGAAACGGGACGGTGACGATTGTGATGGGTGAACATGGCCACCCCCCTACCCCCCTTGTTTCTGTAGTACAGCGCGGAAGTGATTAAAAAAACGGAGGTTACGCGAAACGGCGTACGGTACGCACGGTACGAGCATTGGGATGCGATTGTCAAAGAGCGGTGGGCCGGAGCGGGTCCTGTGGCGCGACCAGCGGCCACATACACAATAGGTTATTTTACCATAGAATAATCACAGGTCAAGGAGAAAACTCAGGGAGAAGCCCCCCAAGACCCAGGTTCACAATTCGAACGTGGGGCACCTGACCCCACCCTGTCGCAAAATGCGCCCTTCGTTCTTCAGGGCCACGAAAGGATGGGCCACCCGACAAAAGAAAAAAATCTCTTTCCGGCCGGCGATTGCATCCAACGCGCTGCAGACAATCACCCGCACAACGGAGTCTTTGGTGAGATTTGGCAGGCACTTAGAAGAACCCTCGCCGAGATTTCAGCTTCGAAAGGGAGAAAAGTACATGAGCACCGTTACAACGAAAGACGGCACCACGATCTACTACAAGGACTGGGGATCTGGGCAGCCGATTGTTTTCTCACATGGCTGGCCGCTGTCAGCCGACGATTGGGACACGCAAATGCTGTTCTTCCTTAAGCACGGCTACCGCGTGATAGCGCACGACCGACGTGGACACGGCCGTTCCTCGCAAACCGGTAGCGGCCATGACATGGACCACTACGCCGATGACCTAGCGGCCCTGACCGCACATCTCGAGCTGAAGGACGCCATCCACGTCGGCCACTCGACCGGCGGCGGCGAGGTGGTGCACTACCTGGCGCGCCACGGCGAAAGCAGGGTAGCGAAAGCGGCCATTCTCAGCGCCGTGCCTCCGCTGATGGTGAAGACGGCGGGCAATCCAGGGGGTCTGCCCAAAGAAGTGTTTGACGGCTTACAGGCGCAGCTCGCCGCCAACCGATCCCAGTTCTACTACGATTTGCCGGCTGGCCCGTTCTATGGTTACAACCGGCCGGGCTCAAAGCCGTCTCAGGCGGTGATCTGGAACTGGTGGCGTCAGGGCATGATGGGAGGCGCCAAGGCTCACTATGACGGCATCGTGGCCTTCTCGCAAACGGACTTCACCGATGACCTGAAGAAGATCACTGTCCCGGTCCTAGTGATGCATGGAGATGATGATCAGATCGTGCCCTATGCGGATTCTGCACCGCTGTCTGCAAAGCTGCTCAGGAATGGCACATTGAAAACCTACAAGGGCTTTCCTCACGGGATGCCGACGACAGAGGCCGAAACGATTAACAACGACCTGCTGGCGTTTTTCAAAGGCGCAGCCAGCGCGGCAACGGCGTTGCGGTAGTTCAGCAAGGTCAACGGACAAGGCGCCCTTCGCAGAAACCTAGGCCACCCTCAAGCAGTTTGGGGTGTGCCACACGCCTGAGTTGGTTGCCAAGGTGGGGCGCAGCATACTGCGCCCCTACACGATATGCGTTGGGAATTGAAGATATGGGCCCCACCCGGAAGAACGAAGACAACCCAAGACCCACCCTCCCAAATCGAGGGTGGGGCACCCGCACCCAAAGTCGAAAAGCAAAAGCACGGGTCTAAAGACCCGCCGCTACAAAGGCCAAAGGCTGGCGGCGTAGAACCGCCAGTGCAGAACAAGGAAAAATGCAGCCGCACTCCAGTGGCGGCTCGTGATATAAAAAACAGTAGCGTTCTAACAGCTAGCTGAACGAAACTCCTTCTGAGGGTGCGAAATGAAAGTTCGTGCATTACTGATTTTCGGTTTGCTTTTGAGCTGGGCTGCCGCGTATGCCGCGACCACCACCATGTCGGGCACGATTGTCTCCATGACCTCCGTGGAGTGCGGCTCCAAGAAGAAGGGCAAGAAGGAATCCACGGCGCTGCTCTGCCAGCAGTACCTGGTCCACACGGCGACGTCGGAATACAAGATTCAGCAGCAGAAACCCGGCGATCAGGAGATCATCCCGGCGAACACACCCATTCAGTTCACCATCGACAAGAACAAAATGAAGTTCAAGGTGAACAACAAGAAATACGAGTACATCATCGTCAGCACCGCCGCGCTGAACGCTCAGGCGAACTGATCCACGCTTGTTTAAATCTCTGGAAAAGTAAGGAATGGTGCGGTCGAGTGGATTCGAACCACCACGGTATTGCTACCGCCAGCCCCTCAAGCTGGTGCGTCTGCCAGTTCCGCCACGACCGCACTGAGGTAAGTTGAGTCTATTCTAGCCGCGCCTCCGAAATCGGGCAAGGCGCGATCCCCGACAATCCAATTACGGTTTGGCCGGAGTAGCCGGAGCCGGTTGCTGCGGCGTCGAGGACTGCGGCGGCGCAGGCTGCGGCGTAGCTGGGGCCGGGGTAGTCGCGGGCGCGGGAGCCTTTTGCGCAGGCTTCGAGAACTGTTGAAGAATCGACCCACCCTGTTCCACAGCACGATCGACACGGACGACCATAGCCAGGGCGCAAAGCATGAACATCACGGCGCACCACGCGGTTGCCTGGGAGAGCACGGTTGCGGCACCGCGCGGACCAAACGCCGTCTGGCTACCAGCTCCGCCGAAAGCGCCGGCCAAATCCGCGGCCTTGCCGCTTTGCAACAGCACAACGACAATCAGCACAAGACAGTTGAGAACGAAGAAGGCTGTGAGCAGCCATCCCGCCCAACGGAATCCGACCACGATGATCGCGAATCCGATCAGCAACGACGCGGCCCATTTCATCCAAGCTGGCATTTCCTACACCTCAATCCATGCAAAAATCGCGACCAGTTACCACGGCTATGCGGAGAAGGTCGTCGATTCGCTGAAATCGGATATCAGAGAGCTGATATCGCTTTCTACCGCGGCCAGTCTTTCACCAGGCTGGCGAACGACTTCGGATCCAGGCTCGCTCCGCCCACCAGCGCCCCGTCCAGTTCTTCCTGGGCCATCAACCCCTTGATATTGTCGGGCTTGACGCTGCCGCCGTAGAGAATCCTCAAGGCGGTAGCCTGGCTGGCCGAGAACCGAGCCGAAGCGCACTGGCGAACGTACTTGTGAACAGCGGCTGCAATTTCCGGTGTAGCTGTGCGGCCGGTTCCGATCGCCCAGACTGGCTCGTAAGCTATTAGAATACGGGAGAATTCCTCAGGGGTCAATCCGCCGACGCTGCCGACAAACTGGCTCTCACAGATGTGTTCAGTGCGCCCCGCTTCGCGGTCGGCCAGCATTTCCCCAATACACACGATGGGAGTCAGGCCGGCGGCGATGGCCGCGCGCGTCTTTTTGAAGACGGTTTCATTGGTTTCGCCGAAGTATTGCCGGCGTTCCGAATGCCCGATGATGGAGTATTTGCAGCCAGCCTCCACCAGCATCCCCGTAGAGATCTGTCCGGTAAAGGCGCCTTCTTTCTCCCAGAACACGTCTTGGGCGGAAATGCCGATGTTGGTGCCCTTGGCCTCTTCGACGGCGGCTGGGATGTTGGTGAAAGGAGGGGCGACGACGATGTCACAATCCGTCACGCCCGCGACCAACGGCTTCACCGCGGCAAAAAACGCGCGCGTTTCCGCCTGATTTTTGTACATCTTCCAATTGCCGGCGATGACCCGGCGACGTTTTTGTGCGCTCATTTATTGGTTAATGCCTCCACGCCGGGCAACTTGCGTCCGCCAAGATATTCCAGCGAGGCGCCGCCTCCGGTTGAGATATGAGAAATCTGTTTCGCTACGCCAGCTTGATGTACGGCAGCGACGGAATCGCCGCCGCCGATGATGGTGGTTACGCCGTCCTTGGTGCCAGCGGCGACGGCCTTGGCAATGGCGAGGGTTCCTTTGGCAAAGGCCGGCATTTCGAAGACGCCCATGGGCCCGTTCCACACAATCGTGTGCGCGTGAGAGAGCTGCTCTTCGAAGAGACGGACGGTTTTGGGGCCGATGTCGAGGCCCATCTGATCCGGCGGGGTTGCGGTGACGTCCACGACGGTGGCGGGCGCGTCGGCCTTGCACTCCGGTGCGACCACATGATCGACGGGGAGGAGCAGTTTGAAGTTTTTCGCTTTGGCGTCGGCCAGAATTTTCCTGGCCAAGTCGATTTTGTCCTCTTCGACCAACGACTTGCCGATTCCGATGCCCTGGGCCTTCAGGAAGGTGTAGGCCATTCCGCCGCCAATGACCATGGCGTCGGCAATCTTCATGAGATTCTCGACGACTTCAATCTTATCGCTGACTTTGGCGCCGCCCAGGATCGCCACAAAGGGCCGGTGCGGATTGGAGATCGCTGTACCGATATAGTTGATTTCCTTTTCCATCAGCAGCCCGGCGGCAGCCTGGTTCACAAATTTGGTGATGCCCACGACGGAGGCGTGCGCGCGGTGCGCGGAACCAAACGCGTCGCAGACAAAGACGCCATCACAGAGCGCGGCGAGCTGTTTCGAAAACTCCTCGCCATTCTTCTCCTCTTCGGGGTGGAAGCGAACATTTTCCAGCACCAGCACGTCGCCGTCTTTCAGGGCCTTGCTCTTCGCTTCCGCTTCGGGTCCAACGCAGTCTGACGCGAAGGCCACGGGCTTGCCGAGGAGTTCTTCCAGCTTTTTGGCTACCGGCTTCAGCGAATACTTGGGATCCGGGCCGCTTTTGGGCCGGCCGAGGTGCGAAGCCAGGACCAGGCGGCCACCCTTTTCGATCGCCAACTTCAGCGTTGGCAGCGTTTCGCGGATGCGCGTGTCGTCGGTGACGACGCCGTCCTTGAGCGGCACGTTGAAATCGACGCGAATGAACACACGCTTCCCGCGCAAATCAAGATCTCGAATCGTAAGTTTGTTCATGGAAGTTTCCCGTTCTCAGTGAATTGTTCTGGATACAATTCGACTGTCAGAGTGAAATCCCGAAAGAGAATCAGTGAGCGAAATGGAGCCAGAGTGGTGCGGTGGCAGCCCGGATCGGAGCGACCACCGCACGCGAAAACCAGTTAGAACTTCGATGCCAACAGCTTGATCAGGTCGCGCACGCGGCAGGAGTAGCCCCACTCGTTGTCGTACCACGACAGGACCTTGACGCACTTGTCGCCGACGACCTTGGTGTAGCCGGCGTCGACGATGGAGGAATTGGAGTTGCCCTTGAAGTCCGACGAGACCAGTTCCTCTTCCGTGTAGCCGAGGATGCCCTTCAGCGGACCTTCGGCAGCAGCCTTGAGTGCGGCGTTCACGGATTCCTTGGTGGCGGGCTTCTCGACGAAGACGGTCAGGTCTACGACGCTGACGTTGGGCGTGGGCACGCGCATGGAATAGCCGTCGAGCTTGCCATCAAGTTCGGGAATGACCAGTTTGAGGGCCTTGGCTGCGCCGGTGGTGCTGGGAATCATGTTAATGGCAGCGGCGCGGGCGCGGCGGAGGTCCTTGTGGGGAAGATCGAGGACGCGCTGGTCGTTGGTATAGGAGTGGATCGTGGTCATGGTGCCGCTGACGATCTTGAAGGTGTCCTGAAGAACCTTGGCGACCGGTGCGAGGCAGTTGGTGGTGCAGGAAGCGTTCGAAATGACGTGGTGCTTTGCGGGGTCGTAGGTCTTGTCGTTAACGCCAAGAACGAAGGTGGCGTCAGGATCGGTGGCCGGCGCTGAAATGATGACCTTCTTCACCGGGCCGCGAATGTGCTTGCGGGCATCGGCACCCTTGGTGAAAAGACCGGTGGATTCGACGACGATATCGGCGCCGACGCTGGCCCAGTCGATTTCGGCGGGATCTTTAGTTTTGAAGACCTTGAAGGTCTTCCCGTCGACGCTGATGGAGTCTTCGGTGTGGGTCACTTTGTTGGGAAGATTACCGAGGACCGAGTCGTACTTGAGGAGGTGCGCGAGGGTCTTGGCATCCGTGATGTCGTTCACGGCCACGAACTGGATGTCCTTGTCATCGATGGCGGTGCGCACGATATTGCGACCGATTCGGCCGAAGCCGTTGATTCCAACCTTGATTGGCATGTACTTCCTCCGGTGCGGGGTGTAGTGTGCAGCGCCAGATTGAGCAAAATAGCGCCACAGGTAGAACTAAAAATGCTAACAGCAGTATACGGAAAACTCAATGAAACCCGACGTGTCGCGCATCACGCGGGGTTGGTACATCAATTTTTTTGATAGTGGACGGAAGCGCCTTTTTTGCTCCTTTTTCGCTACACTTTCCGGTATGCGCATCGGGGATCGACGGTCTGGAATCCTCGAGCCAGAAGAACTACGCCATCTGCGCCGCCACGGCTTCGGACCGCCGACCGCTACGAAGATCTTCCCGCCTAACTAAGTGCCCCGCCCAAATGGAGCCTTTGTAGGCTTGGGGGCCAGGCTATTCGTGGCGCAGGGCGACCATGGGGTCGACCCGGGCGGCCCGCCGCGCTGGTAGCCGCACCAGCCAAGCGCGCAACGGCTTCATGAGGTTTGCTCGCGCGCACCCAGGAATTTCGCGAGGATCTCCTGTGTCTGCCGCCAATCGCGCGTCTCGCGGTCCAACTGCTTCTTGCCTGCCTTGGTCAGCTTGTAGAACTTTGCCTTGCGATTGTTGTCGGAAACGCCCCACTCGGAGTCGATATAGCCTTCCTGCTCGAGTTTGAGCAGCGCCGGATACAAGGTCCCGTAGTTGACGCTGAGGAGATCGCCGCTGGTCTGTTCAATGCGCCGGGCAATCCCGTAGCCGTGCAGCGCCCCCATGGATTCGAGGGTCTTCAAAATCATCAGGGCCAGGGTTCCCTGCCAGACATCCGCTTTGTCGCCCACCACGGCCTCCTATGGCTTGACCATAGGAACTCTGGCACAACTCCTATGGCCAAGCAATAGGAAAGTGCGGGCATCAGATGGGGTGAGTTTCCGCGTGGGAGTTCTTACTGAGGGTATTGCTTGACGGTGGTGACGCGCTCGCCGGTGAAGTGCACAAACACGGTCTTTTCGGGCGGGTGCCCGTAAATCCAGTCTTCGGTGTCGTTGCCTTCGTTGTCGCGTTCGCGAACTTTGCGATCCGGCTTACCGATGGCCGCCACCACTTCTTCGCGGTCCATGCCCACGACCGCTTTGCGGTCCGTGATGGCTTTCTTCATCTCGGGAGGCAGAGTGTCAAACCATTGCACCGACGCAGAGCGCTCCTTGGCAAAATCGAGGAACGGAGCGAGCAATTGCTTCAATTCGTCGGGGGTCAAGTCCGGCACATTCTTCGCAAACTGCAGATAAATCGTACCGCCGCGGCCCTGCTGAAAGCCCGGGGGACCCTGTTCTTCGCCGTTGGGATTGGTAGTGGTGGTAGTGCCGGTGGGCATGGGCGCGCCACCCATGCCGATCTGAATGTGATCGCGCCAATTCTTCTTTGGGCGTCCGCCCCCGTTTACATCGATGATGATGGTACGTTCGTGGAATTCCAGCTTGGTGATTTGCGCTTTGTCGCCGGTGTTGACCGCCGCGCCGCGCAAGACCACAGCGTGATTCAAGGCGTCCTCGTCGAGGGGCTTGTCGGCGAACATGGTCACGCCTTCTTTTCCCCCCGGGATCGGTTTCCTGGCCTTGGCAAACTCGCCGGAGACGTAGCGGATCAACTCCAGCTTGGAGCTTTCTTGCAGGGTAGCGCTCTTCTTGGCGTGGCTAGCGGGAGCTGGCGGAGGTGGGGCCTGTTTGTCGTCCGGCGGCGCGGCCAAGGCCGGAAACAACGGAATTCGCTGATCGGAGGGAAAGCTATCTGTGGAAGGAAACGCCGCCGTACGCGCCGGGAACCTCGGCACGTCCGCGTAAGCCATTAAGACGAGGATGAGCGGAATGG
>Ga0335071_10000778_pt1 | contig 34410 bp, 33 predicted proteins | sample Lox_Sample_15_FD_206724 | JGI IMG/M metagenome (GOLD analysis project Ga0335071, IMG submission 206724) | Soil microbial communities from Loxahatchee National Wildlife Refuge, Florida, United States - Lox_Sample_1.5 | ecosystem: Environmental > Terrestrial > Soil > Wetlands | place: USA...
TCATCGAAGTGGCCAGGCCGTCAGCCACGCCTCTGGACGCGTACCTGCGCCTCAAGGGCCATGGAGACCGCGCCTTCCTGTTCGAGTCGGCAGACCTCGGAGAAAAGTCCGCCAGGTTCTCGTTCGTCGGTGCCGGCGGCGAACTCATAACCGTCAAGGACGGCTCCATCCTCCTCAACGGTAAAAAAATACCCTACAAAAAGGGCCCCGTCGCATTCCTCAAGGACGTGCTGGCCGGCTTCCGGCCCGCGGGCCCCGTCTTCGTGAACGAGAAGGCGCCCCTGCCCGTCTTCTACGGGGGGCTCGCCGGGTATATCTCCTACGATTTCATCCGGTACTTCGACAGCGTGGGCTGCTCGGCGTGCGACGACCTTGGCTGCCCCGACGCGGAGCTGGCCTTCGTGAGGGACCTGGCCGTGTACGATCACGGCTTAAAAAAGCTGCTCCTGATATCGAACGACTTCTCCGGCGACATCGAAGGGGCAAAGGCCCGCATAGCCGCCATGAAGAGGTCACTGGCCGGCGGCGAGACGGCCCGGCCGCCCTCGTCGGAGGCCGTGAAGCTGGAGCTTACATACTCCATGCCACGGGAGCGATATATGGAGATGGTGAAGCGGGCGAAGGAGTACATCCTGGACGGGGACGCCTTCCAGATCGTGCTCTCGCTCCGGGCGGAGGCCGAGGCGGACTTCGACCCGGTGGCGCTGTACCAGGCCCTCAAGGAGATCAACCCGTCGCCGTACATGTATTTCCTCGAGTGCGGGGGCACGGGCATCGTGGGCTCCAGCCCCGAGATCCTCGTCAAGGTCGAGGACAGGAAAGTCACCGTCCGCCCCATCGCCGGCACACGGAAGCGCGGCCGGACCCGGGAGGAGGACCTGCTCATGGAGCAGGAGATGAAGTCAGACCCCAAGGAGCTGGCCGAGCACGTGATGCTCGTCGACCTGGGGAGGAACGACGTGGGCAAGGTGGCAAAGTTCGGCAGCGTCAGGGTCAATGACTACATGTCCGTGGAGAAGTACTCCCACGTCCAGCATATCGTGTCCAACGTGGTGGGCGACCTGCGCGACGACATGGACGCCGTGGACGTGCTCGTGGCTACTTTCCCGGCCGGCACGGTGTCGGGCGCCCCGAAAACGCGGGCCATGCAGATCATCGAGGAGCTCGAGGGGCGCCGGAGGGGACTTTACGCGGGCTGCGTGGGCTACTTCTGCTTTAACTCGAACTCCGACCTGGCCATCGCCATCCGGACCATTCTTTTGAAGAACGGGAAGGCGTACGTCCAGGCCGGCGCCGGCATCGTCATGGACTCCGTGCCCGAGAAGGAGCACCTGGAATCGATGAATAAGGGGGCGGCCATGCTCGGCGCCCTGGGAAGATCGCTTAAAGGAGGCGAATAGCGTGAAAGTGCTGATCATCGACAATATCGACTCGTTCGTGTATAACCTGTACCAGTACGTCGGCGAACTCGGGGCCGACCCCGAGGTAGTCCCGAACACCATCACCGTCGACGAGGTGCTCGAAAAGGCGCCAGACCGCATCATCCTGAGCCCCGGGCCGGGCAAGCCCGAGGACTCCGGGAGCTGCGTCCAGATAATAAAAGAGCTCGGGCCCCGGATACCCATCATGGGAGTGTGCCTGGGCCACCAGGCCATCGGCATCGCCTTCGGGGGCGTCGTGTCCCGGGCCTGCGCTCCATTACACGGCAAGTCGAGCTGCATCCGGCACGACGGCCGGGGCATCTACGCCGGCATACGGGACACCATCACGGCCGCCCGGTACCACTCTCTCGCCGTGAAAAAAGAGGGGCTTCCCGAGTGCCTGGTGGTCACGGCGAAGAGCGACGACGGGGAGATCATGGGCATACGGCACCGGGAGTACCCCATCGAGGGCGTCCAGTTCCACCCGGAATCGATCCTCACGGACTACGGCAAGGTGCTGCTGAAGAACTTTTTATACCGGGGTGTCTGAATGCAGCTGATCGCCCATGACATGGGCTTTTTCATCCAGAAGCTCGTGGACCGCAAAGACCTGTCCCGGGAGGAGGCCGCCGACGCCATGCGCCACATCATGTCCGGCCGGGCCACCCCTTCCCAGATCGGCGGGTTCCTGACGGCGCTGCGCATGAAGGGCGCCTCCGTGGAGGAGGTGACCGCCTTCGCCATGGGGATGCGAGAGTTCGCCCTAAACATAACGCCCGACGTGGGCCGGCCGCTCGTGGACATGTGCGGCACCGGAGGAGACGCCATCAAGACTTTTAACATAAGCACCGCGGCCTCCTTCGTCGTGGCGGCGGCCGGCATACCCGTCGCCAAGCACGGGAACCGGTCGGTCACGTCGAAGTCGGGCAGCGCAGACGTGCTCGAGGCCCTCGGCGCCCGCATAGAGCTGGCCCCGGCCGCCGTGAAGCGGATGATCGAGGACATCGGCTTCGGCTTCATGTACGCCCCGGCCTTCCACGGGGCCATGCGCCACGCGCTCGGCCCCAGGAAAGAGCTCGGCATCCGCACGGTGTTCAACCTGCTGGGGCCGCTGACGAACCCGGCCTCGGCGCGGGCCCAGGTCATGGGCGTCTACGACCGGGGCCTGGTCGTGCCCATCGCCCGGGTACTGAGCAATTTAGGCGTCGAGAGGGCGCTGGTCGTCCACGGCGCCGGGGGCCTCGACGAGGCCTCCACGTTCGGGCCGACATACGCCTGTGAATTAAGGGACGGCACGGTCCGCCCGTACACCCTGACGCCCGAAAGCCTGGGCATCAAAAAGGCGAGCGTAGAAGACCTGGGGGGAGGGGGCGCGAAGGCGAACGCCGCCACGACGCTCGACATCCTCCGGGGCGCCCGCGGGCCGAAGCTCGACATCGTGCTTCTCAACGCGGCGTGCGGCATCTACGTGGGAGGCGGCGCGCCGACGCTGCCGGAAGCCCTGGACGTCGCGGCGGAAAAGGTCATCTCCGGCGCGGCCTACGATAAGCTGATGGAATATATTGAATATTCGTGCTCGGAGGCCGGCACGTGAAAGTAAAGATCTGCGGCGTCTGCACGCCGGAGGACGCCATGAAGTGCGCCGAGGCGGGCGCGGACGCCGTGGGGATGCTCCTGGCCCGGTCGCCGCGGCGCATTACAGTCGAGCAGGCCCGGGCGATCGCGAAGACGCTGCCCCCGGCCGTGAGGCCGGTCATCGTGATGATGCCATCCACCGTGGGCGAGGCAGTGGATGCGGCGCACGCCATCCGCCCCGGGGCCATACAGCTCCAGGGCGACGAGCCGCCCGAAATGGTATCTGAAATAAAGAAGGCGCTGCCGGGGACGTGCATCGTCAAGGCGGTCCACGTGGGCGAGGGCCGGGAGATGGAGAAGGCCCTGGAATACGAGAAGGTGGCCGATGCCATCCTGCTGGACACCGCGTCCCCGAACCGCGGGGGCAGCGGGGCGATCCACGACTGGGCTATCTCTAAGAGGATCGTCGCTGCCGTGAAAAAGCCCGTGATACTCGCCGGGGGGCTGAACCCCAAAAACGTGGCCTCCGCCGTCCGGGAGGTCCGGCCATACGCCGTGGACGTGGCCAGCGGCGTCGAGGGCGAGGGCCGGGCCAAGGACATCCGGCTCGTCACCGCATTTATCGAGAACGCGAAGGAGGCCTCCGATGGCCATCAGTAGCCGGTACGGCGAGTACGGGGGCACCTACGTGCCCGAGATGCTGGTGCCCGCCCTTCAGGAAGTGGAGGCGGCATACCTTCGGTATAAGGACGACCTGTCGTTCCGCGGCGAGCTGGAAGCTTACCTGCGGGAGTACGTGGGCAGGCCCACGCCGCTGACGCCCGCGAAGAACATGAGCGCGAAGTACGGCTTTAACATTTATCTAAAAAGGGAGGACCAGGCGTTCACCGGCGCCCACAAGATCAACAACACCATGGGCCAGGCATTACTGGCGAAGCGGATGGGCAAGACGAGGCTCATCGCCGAGACGGGGGCGGGCCAGCACGGCGTGGCCACGGCCACTGCCGCCCGGGCGCTGGGCATGAAGTGCACCATCTACATGGGGGAGGTGGACATCCAGCGCCAGAAGATGAACGTGTTCCGCATGCGGCTCCTGGGCGCCGAAGTGGTCGCCGTGAAGAACGGTACGCGAACGTTGAAGGATGCCATCAGCGAGGCAATGCGCTCCTGGGTCACCTGCCTGGACGACACTCACTATCTGTTCGGCACGGCCTACGGGCCCCACCCGTATCCGGCCATCGTCAAGGACTTCCAGAGCGTCATCGGCCGGGAGGCGCGGGAGCAGATATTAGATAAAGAGGGCAGGCTCCCCGACGCCGTCGTGGCATGCGTGGGCGGCGGAAGCAACGCCATCGGCATCTTTTCCGGCTTCATCGACGACGAAGGGGTGCGGCTTATCGGGGTGGAGGCCGGGGGCTGCGGCATTTCCACAAAAAAACACGCGGCCCGCTTCCAGACGGGAAAGAAGGGCGTGCTACACGGCTCCTACACCTACATCCTCCAGGACCGCTATGGCCAGATCCTCGACACGCACAGCGTCTCGGCAGGATTAGATTATGCGGCCGTGGGGCCAGAGCACGCCTTACTGCGCGACGTGGGCCGGGCGGAGTACAGCTACGCCACGGACGACGAGGCCCTCGCCGCTTTTCAGGAGCTGGGCATGGTGGAGGGCATCCTGCCGGCGCTGGAGTCGGCGCACGCCGTGGCCTGGGCCATGAAGAACCGCGGAGACTTCAATAAAAGATCCGTCGTGGTCATCAACCTCTCGGGCAGGGGAGATAAGGACGTCGAAACGGTGGCTAAGCACATGGGGGTGTCGCTCTGAGGCTGGACGAAAAGTTCTCGGAGCTGAAGGAAAAGGGCGAGGGCGCCCTGCTCGCGTATATTACTTTAGGCGACCCGTCGCCCGAGGAGTCCTTCATCCTGGCCCAGGCGCTCATCGACTCCGGAAGCGTCGACGTCCTCGAGCTGGGCGTCCCCTTCTCCGACCCGATCGCCGACGGCCCGGTCATCCAGGCGGCCGTGGACCGGGCGCTGAAGGCGGGCATGAACACGGACCTGGCGTTCGAGCTCTCGAAGAGGCTCGATAAAAAAGTGCCCGTCGTATATCTCACATACTATAACATCGTGCTACAGAGGGGCGTGGAGAAGTTCGCGGCCGACTGCAAGGACTCGGGCGTCGGCGGCCTCATCGTCGCCGACCTGCCCTTCGAGGAGAGCGGCCGGCTCCGTGATGCCTGCCGGGCGAACGGCGTCGACTACATCCACATCGTGACGCCGAACACTCCCCCGGCCCGCATGCGGATGATAATGGAGAACGCCTCGGGCTTCGTATACCTGGTCTCCAGCATGGGCGTCACCGGCGCCCGCCGTGACCTGGCAAAGGGGCTGGGCGCATCGGTCGCCCGCGCCGTCGAGTGCTCGAACGGCACGCCCGTCGCCGTCGGCTTCGGCATCTCGGGGCCGGAGCACGTGCGGGATATCATCGGCATGGGCGCCGATGGCGCCATCGTGGGGAGCGCCATCGTGGCCATGGTTGCGAGGGGGGCGGGCCCGGGCGAGACCCTGGGCTTTGTGAAACGGCTGAAGGAGGGCACGCTCGCCGGAATCCCGGTTTCTGCGGGGCAGGAAAAGATTAAATAACAACCTGAGCAGTATCCTCTTAGCATGGCCGGGAAGCGGGGAGCTTTAAGGCTTGCAGCCGTCGCAATGGTGCTTATCGTAGCCTGCGTACTGGCATATTTCCTGCTGCTGGAAATTGTGAGGCCCCATACTGCCGCCGGCAACGGCGGCTACGTCGTGGTACCCCATAACTCGAGCGCGAATGAAGTCGGCATCGGGACGCCCGAGCAGATGGCCGGGGCCGATACAGGCGGAGCCGACAGCGCCGTCTCGTTTTTTCAGTTGCCCCTGTGGATACAGCTCTACGCCCTGCCGGGGATACTGATCGGCGCCATCGCCTCGTTCGGAGCGGCGGTATTCGTCGTCCGCCGCACCAGGAAGAGCAATAATCCAAATAAGCGCGAAGTATTTACCTATATTACGGACAACCCGGGCTGCACGGCGCCCGAGCTGGCCAGGGATGAATACATGAACATCGGCACCGTCCGCTATTACGTCCAGTGCCTCGAGGCCGAGGGCCGCATCGTGCTCCGGAAGATCGGCAAGTTCAACCGCATTTTCGTGAACTCGCACACCTACGACGACCGGGAGAAGCTCATCGCATCTTACCTGAGGAGCGACTCCAGCCGCCAGATACTTAGCGCGCTGATGGACACCCCAGGCATCACCAACCAGCGGCTATCCGATAAGCTGGGCATTGAGAAGAGCCTGGTCTACCGGTACATGCAAAAGCTTCTGGACGACGGCATCGTCACCTTCGAGTGGGAGGGCAATAACAAGCTCTATTATATCAGCCAGGGCGCTAAAGAGCCTCTTATCAAGCTCATGCCCCGAAACTACCAGTGCCCGGGCCTCATGAAAGAATAAAGCCTCTCCAGGCTCAATAAGAACGCTCGAAGACTATTTCAGCCACGAAGTAACTCGAAGCGGGCCTGAAGCGACACGAGGATATTATTTAACATTTATGCTGTGTTGTATAATAGCTGTTGTCTTTCTGGATGACTTGTTTTAAGCCCGCGAAGTGAATACAAGACCGCGAAGACTTATTTAATAATTATTTTATGTCTAATGGCTTTTCGATTTTTCAATTTATGATATGACCTTCATTTATATATCTTCGCGGTCTTTGCGTTAGCTTCGCGGCCTTAGCGCTCGAAACAGTCTTCGCGGGCTTGTATTCACTTCGCGGGCTTATACAGCAAAATTTTAAAAAAAGCCTTAGAGCAGCTTTGAGCCGGCCTGGAGTCGCTTCGTGGCTAAAACGGTCTTCGTGTAGCTTAACCTATTTTTGTGGGCCTTGACACGATTACGCCAAAATTTATAACGTATCAGGGTATTAAGGCGTCATGAGGTAGGAATCGTGTATCTAGTCGGAGAAGCATTGATCGGCGAGGGCAACGAGGTCGCCCACATCGATCTGTTAGTCGGAGACAAGGCCGGCCCGGTCGGCATGGCTTTCGCCAACGGCATGACGAACATGTCCGCGGGGCACACCCCGCTGCTGGCGGTCGTCAGGCCCAACCTCATCCCGAAGCCCGCAACGCTCATCGTGCCGAAAGTAACCGTCAAGAACCTGGACCAGGCGTCCCAGATCTTCGGCCCCGCCCAGGCGGCCGTCGCGAAGGCCGTCGCGGACGCGGTCGAGGAAGGCGCCATCCCTAAGGATATGGTCGAAGACATCGTTCTCATCGTCTCAGTTTTCGTTCACCCGGCGGCGAAGGATTATACGCGCATTTACAAGTACAACTACGGGGCCACCAAGCTGGCGCTCGCCAGGGCCATGGAGGGCTTCCCGTCCGTCGACAAGGTCACGTACGAGAAGGACAGGGGCATGCACGCCATCATGGGCTACAAGATCATGCGCCTCTGGGATCCTCCTTATTTGCAGATCGCCATCGACGCGCCAGACCTGGGCGTCGTGGAGCGAGTGCTCACCCAGGCCCCGAAGAACGACCACATCATCATCGAGGCGGGTACGCCGCTCATCAAGCGTTACGGCCTCGAAGTGATCAGCAAGATCCGGGCCATCAAGAGGGACGCCTTCATCGTGGCCGACCTGAAGACCCTGGACACCGGTAACCTGGAGGCCAGGATGGCGGCGGACGCGACTGCTGATGCTGTCGTCTGCTCGGGCCTCGCCCCGCAGGAGACCATCGAGAAGTTCGTCGAGGAGGCCCGAAAGGTGGGCATCTACTCCATCATCGACATGCTCAACGTGGAGAGCCCGGCGAAGGTCGTCGAGTCCCTCAAGCACAAGCCGGACATCGTCGAGCTCCACCGCGGCATAGACACCGAGGGCCAGAAGGCAGAGCACGCCTGGGGCAACATCGCAGGAATTAAAAAAGCCGCGGGCGGCAGGAAGCTGCTCGTCGCGGTCGCCGGCGGCGTGAAGGTCGAGAACGTCGAGGTCGCCATCAAGGGCGGCGCGGACATACTCGTCGTGGGCAGGGCCATCACCAACGCAAAGGACATCGAGGGCGCCACCAGGGCTTTCCTCGGGGCCATGCACAAGGACGAGATCGATCAGTACCGCATCATGACCGATTTCTGAAAAAGGACCCATGGGTGGCGTGAGCCATCCTTCTTCTACTTTTACTTTTTAGCGGTTCGACGCCCGCCCGATGGCGGGCTACTCTGTCTTTTCGGGAGCTACGATGTCAGGGCCGGGCTTGCACCCTATTCGCACGGCTGCTGATGCAGCGTGCTCATACGCAAGCCCTGAGCAGCGTTTTATCCTTCGGAAAAAACGCTCATTACCCCGCCATTGTGCACGAGCGCTCCGCGCGGCGTAGCATCGGCCTGATGGCCGACTGATGCCCGAAAAGCCTCCGCCGAACGCTATTTTTAACTTGAATATACGGTAAATTATAATGAATCTGTTATAACCCTGCGCGCAGAATTGTATTCAGCACATTTATGGAAGCTACTAATGGTACGAAGATGGCGGATCACGATTTTATAAGGTCCGGCTATCTCAGGCAAATACTGGATATCCTGCCCATGGGTATCCTCATTCTCCAGGCGCCGGCCGGCAACATCGTCATGGCCAACCCGGAGATGGAGAAGATTCACAAACGCCAGTTCCCTCTTCCGATAGCGACCGATGAATACATGGAGTGGAGGCTGTTATCCGTGGATGGCCGGCATATATCAGTGATCTTATTTTACTCTCAGCCTTCTCGTCCAGGCGGCCAGGCCCACCATCATTTCTTTTACTTTCTCCCGCGTCTTCGCGTCCGTCACTTTACCGCTGGCGTCGACCTTGTCCGCTACGAAGGGCACCATGACCTCGGGGCGATTTAACGCGTGCATGTTGACGTAGACGAACGTCTGCCGCAGGTGGTACTGCGCCCTCGCCCCGGCGATCATGCCGATGGAGGCGCTCATGACGGCCACGGGCTTATCGTCCCAGGAGTTATCGCCCGGTGGCCGCGAGGCCCAGTCGATGGCGTTCTTGAGGACGCCCGGCACCGAGTAGTTATACTCCGGCGTCGCGATCAGGATGGCGTCGGCTGCCTTGATCTTTTGCTTGAATTCCTTTACCCTGGCCGGCATGTCGTTGTCCAGGTCCTGGTTATAGGGCGGTATACCTTCGATGTCGAAGACCTCTAGCTCCATGTCCTCCGGCGATTCCTCCCGGGCCGTGCGGAGCAGCGCCTTATTGTACGAGCCTTTTCGCAGGCTTCCAGCGAAGCCGAGCACTTTTATCTTATCCATAGATGACCATTATCCCAGTCCTAATATGCCCGACGGACCTATAAATAAATTTTAGACATTTTCCCCGTCCACATAAACAAGCTTTAACATCGGTCCCTCCATATGGGCATATGATGTCTGACTGGGCCTCACGACTAAAATATGACCCTATTCGGCCTTTAACGGGCTCCGATGCCATCGAATATTTTACCCGAAGGGACCTGCTCGGGCTCGATGCGGGGCCCATCGAACGTATTCATCAACTTCCAGATGTCGCCAGGATCGTCCGAAAACAGCGGCCCGACGGCTCCTGGAAATATCCTGGCCGGACGACATGCAATGGCGTGAAATATAGCCTTCTCGAAACCTGGAAACAGCTGCGATTTTTGGTGGACCAGTATGGCATGGGCAGGCCACACATGGCCATTGTGAAGTCCGCCGAATACGTCTTCGCCCGCCAGACCGGCGAGGGCGACATCCGGGGCATCCTGGCCAATCAATACGCGCCCTACTATACGGGCGCCATCATGTCACTCTTGATAAAGGCGGGCTATGGGGACGATCCCAGAATTGAAAAAGGGCTCCGGTGGCTGCTCAACGTGAGGCAGGAGGACGGGGGCTGGATCATCGGCAGCCCCGGCATACTGGGACTGGGAAAGCTTACCAGGGCCGAGCTCGAGGGCCTGGTATCGGACCCAGGGAGGAAGACGGCCCGGGCGTTCGACCCTTCAAAGCCCTTCTCGGCCGCCGGCACGGGCATGGTATTGCGGGCGTTCGCGGCGCATCCGCGCTACCGTAAAAGTCCCGAAGCCATGCGGGCAGCCCGCCTCTTGAAATCCATGCTTTTTAAAAAGGACAACTGGTCCTCCTACGGCCATCCCGATAACTGGGTCCGGTTCCAGTTCCCTTTCTGGTGGACGAACCTGGTATCCGCGCTCGATACCCTTTCCCTCATGGGGTTCACGGCCGGGGACGATGACGTTCGAAATGCTCTGGAATGGCTCATCAGGCACCAGCGGCCGGACGGCCTTTGGAACGTCTCTTATTCGAGGATCCATCGAAGCCCCGATAAACCGGCGACCAGGCTCTGGGTCTCGCTCGCCATCTGCCGCATACTTAAAAGGTGCTATGGATAACGGCCATTCTTCCAGTTTTGAGAAACAATTATAATCGCACCCGCCGACATTATTTTGATCATCATGCAGAAGCCCATCATCATTCTCAACTATAAGACGTATCTCGAAAGCTCCGGAGACAAGGGCCGCCAGCTCACCTGGGCCGCCCGCGACGTCATGCAGGAGACCGGTATCCGCATCATCGCCTGCCCCCAGACCCCCGAGCTGTTCCACCACAAAGGCTACGGCATCGAGATCTTTTCGCAGCACGTCGACCCCATCGAGCCCGGCAGCCATACGGGCCACATCCTGCCCCAGTCCCTCCAGTTCTGCGGGGTCAACGGCTCGCTCATCAACCATTCCGAGGACCGGCGGCCGCTGGAGGAAATTAAAAAGTGCGTCGATATCCTGCGCAAGCACGGCATGACCTCGGTGGTGTGCGCCGAAAGCATCGAGAAGGTCAAGGAAGTCTCGCAGTTCAAGCCCGACTATGTGGCCATCGAGCCGCCCGAGCTCATCGGCAGCGGCATCCCGGTATCCAAGGCCGACCCGGGCATCGTTCGGAACTCCGTCGCGGCCGTAACTGATCCGAACGTGAAAGTGCTCTGCGGCGCCGGCATCTCGAAGGGCGAGGACGTGAAGGCTGCCCTGGAGCTGGGCACTGTCGGCGTGCTTCTGGCGTCGGGCGTGGTCAAGGCGAAGGACCCGAAGGCCGCGCTTCGGGACCTGGTCACATATTAAAGGCACAGTGCCCTATTGTTTATGATTTTTCCGTCGGTAGCTTGGCCGTTTTGCCCCTCGTGACCCTGTTAATATGACAATCCACGAAGGCATGGCGGTATAATTTTGCTCTGTTGAACATCTTATTTTAAGTGCACGGAGTGTACGGAGGCACTATTTCTCACCACAATGGCACGGAGTTCACTAAGGCCCACAAAGCCTTTTTTTTAATATGTAAGTAATAAAGTACACAAAGCGGTTCATTGGCGATCAGGGCACGAAGGATACAGTGGAATGAACAAGAGCACTTTTTGCCCCTGTGCCTTCATATCCTATATCTTATAAGTTCAAAAAGCGGCTTTGTGTCCTTTGTCTCTTAATTATAAAAAAGACTTTGTGAGCCTCCGTGCTCTTCGTGCCTCTGTGGTGAGAAATAGTGCCTCCGTCACCGTTGTGCCTTAAAGAGCAGCAAACCATCATGACATAAACACGGAACTACTGGCCTCCGTGGTGAAAATAGTGTCTTCCATGCCCTTATGAAGCTTAAATGCCGGGACAATTCAACACAGCAGCATAATTTTAAAAGACCCCATAGTAGGCGAGCATCATGAGCCCGCCAGCCACGAGCAGCGAGTAATTCCAGAGGGGGTTAGAGCCTTTTAGCCAGCGCAGCCCCCGCATCGTATTATCGAACGGCCCGAAAAGGGGCACGCCCATCTTCGTGAGTGAGTCGAGCATCACGTGGGAGAATATGGCGCAGAAAGCGGCCAGTGTCGCGTAGTACGCCAGCGCCCCCTCGTGCAGGCCGTAGCTGAAGAGCACGAAGGTGCCCGCCGTTACGGCCACAACGGTGGTCAGGCTGTGCGTGATCCAGCACCTGTGGAAGATGCCCCAGAAGAACTTTTTATCCATGTCGGGCTTCATGGACATGGCCGCCGCTATGCCTCCCGCCGTCACCGAGAGCGCCAGCGTCTGGAGCGTGTCGCCCTTCGGCAGGAAGTACATGATGCCGAAAAATAACAACATAGCTCCGCCGAAATGGCCCGGCCTATCCATCTTCCATCCCCATTGAGAATAGCGCTTGTAGTGCTTATCCTTTGCGCCAGGCCCTCAAGCGCCACCAAAATAAATAATATTAAAGAGCAAATATTATATTATGCTCGAACCATCCCAGAAGTATATGTCCCGATTATTCAGGAACGGCCGGGCCATGTTTTTGGCCTACGACCAGGGCCTGGAGCACGGGCCTAAGGATTTTAACGATAAGAACTATAACCCCGAGTACATCATCGACATCGCCCTCCGCAACAAGTTCACGGGCCTCATCTTTCACAAGGGCCTGGCCGAAAAATACCACGAGAACTACTCCGGTAAAGTGCCCCTTATCGTCAAGGTGAACGGCAAGGACAACATCGCGAAGGCGCAGGCCGAGGTGGAGCCGTTCTCGCCCGTGGTCTGCTCCGTCGACTACGCCGTGAAGCTGGGCGCCGACGCCGTCGGCTACACGCTCTACGTGGGCTCGCCGCTGGAGTCAAAGGCCATGGAGGACCTCCGCCAGGTCCAGGAGTGTGCCCGGGACTATGGCCTGCCCGTCGTCGGCTGGATGTATCCGAGGGGCAAGTACGTGGAGAACGACACCGACCCGAACATCGTCGCCTACGGCGCACGCGTGGGCCTGGAGCTGGGATGCGACCTGCTAAAGGTCAAGTACACCGGCTCGAAGGAAACGTTCAAGAAGGTCGTCGACATGGCCGGCCGCGCTAAAGTTCTCTGCGCCGGCGGCCTCAAGTCGGACCTGAACGTGTTCTTAAAACAGACGAGGGATATCCTGGACGTGGGCGCTACCGGCGTCGCCGTCGGCCGCAACGTCTGGCAGAGCGATAGCCCGGATAAGGTTTCGAAGGCTCTCGAGAAGATAATCTTCGATAATAAGTCGGTCGAGGATGCGCTGAAATAATAGTAGAAAAAAGTCTAGTAAGTAGTTAACCTGCTGATGACATCCATACGGGTGATCATGCCCTTAGGCTTGCCATCCTCCGTAACCAAAAGTCGGCCGATCTTATTCTGGTTCATGACGGACACGGCCTCGTACATGGGTTGCCCCTGGTCTATGGAGATGACATTCGGGGTCATGATATCCGTCACATTATCGTCAGTCTTGCCGCCCGAAATGGCCCGGCCGATGTCCGTATAGGTGACGATGCCCACGATGTCCCCGTCCTTCTCCACGGGCGCCCCGTGGATGTCGTGCTTCGCCAGCACTATGAGGGCGTCCTTGACCGTCGCCGTCGCCGGTATGGTGATGAGCCGGTGGTTGATGTAGTCGCGCACGGGCTTCTTGGGCATGGAGATCATCTCGTTAATGCTGCACAGGATGACGCTGTTGATGTCGTCCCGGCCGACGACCTCCCCCCGTATGACGAGCTTGTTAACGGGCGTGGGCCCGACCTGGATGCTGTCGCCCACGTTGAAGACCCGGGCGTCGCCCAGTATCTTCACGCTGGCCCGGCAAAGCTCGGGGTGGCGGACCGTGTTCAGGTCGATGTCGGCCACGTTGGCGTTCATGATCCGCTCGCCGTTACGGTAGATGGCCACGTCGGCCTCCCTGTCCATGTGCGTCAGGTTCAGCGCCTCGTAGGCCGTGCCGGTCGCCTTATAGCCGCCCTTCGGACCGGGCACGCCTTCCACCAGGCCCAGCGCCTTGAGCGATTGCATCTGGTTCCGGACCGTGCCGGGGTTCCTGTCAATCCGCTCCGAGATCTCCTCGCCCTTTACGGCCCTGCCTTTCTCCCTGAATAAGTTAATGAGCGCGGAAAGGATCTCCCGCTGTATTACCGTTAGCTCAACCATTAGAATCACTGAGATCGATCAATTATCCAAATTATTATGTATGCGCCTATATGAGGCTTTTTATGATTATTAATGTTTTATCATTATATATTTTCTTATAAGTCCTGCCTGAAGACATTCATGTTTAATTGGCATTAAAATACATGAATGCCATGTTATTGCATGGCAAACGATATATAGCCAAAGGGAAACACGACTCCATGGAGTAGGTGGAACGATGGTCACCGATAAAGAGCTTGAGCGTCTTATTATCGATTTCATGAGGACCCAGGGCATGTGCGTGCTTGCGACTTGCTCGAACAACGTGCCCAGGGCGTCGGCGGTGGAGTTCTTCCCGGATGGCACCACTCTCTACATCTTAACGGAGGGCGGCGAGAAGGTCGCCAACATTACCTCGAACCCGCGCGTATCAGTCGCCGTACACACCCAGTTCACCGGCTGGGACAGCATCAAGGGCATACAGATAACGGGCACCGCCGAAGTCGGGAAAGCAGGGTCGAAGATATTTGAGGAGGGCGCGGAGGCCTATAGAAAACGCCGGGGCCTCAAGGGCGTCAGCATCCCCGACTTTATGAATATTATTAAAATAGCTCCTAAAAAAATAGAATACCTGGACACAACTCTCAAGGCAAGAGGGCTGGGTGTCAGGCATGTTCTAGAGTATTGAGCTTTTCATAGGCGTAAACGCCAACTATCACCGATATGACATCCATGGCCGTCCGGACGGCCATATCCTCATACGAGAAGATGCCCAGGCCCGACAGCGGCATGGCGAAAGGTATGGGCATGAACAGGTCATTCAGGAAGATGTTCAAGCCAAAGACGACCACTCCAAAGAAGGCGGCCTTCGCCAGAGGTGTATTGGCCTTCAGGCCCGGCCGGAGGAGCAGGTACATGGCGGCGACCCACAGGCCCAGCGCCGTGCACCACAGTAACGTGTCGAAGGTCCTTGCGTCGAACGTGGAGTATATGTGGAACACATCGTAGCTCACTAATCGTCCTGCCACGAATATGGCCGGGATGGCGAGCGCCGCCAGCGTCCCGGAGTTCACGGGAAACGTGAACCTGTCCTTCGAGTCCGTGGCCACGAACAGGCCGAGCAGCAGTCCGATCAACGCCAGCGTAACGCCGTCTACGACGGGATAATATAGCGCCTGGGGCAGTTGCCAGGTGCCGTGTGGCAGTGGCTCCAGCAGGTAAACGAACCATAGCGCCCCGAAGGCCAGGCTAAACGTCAGCCCCTTTACGAGCTTAGACCCCGGAAGGCCATCCTGTATCAGGATAAACACGAGCGCCAGCAGGCCCAGCATGATGACGCCATAGACTACGAACGCGAGGGGCATCAGCCCCGCCCGGACGAAGCCGCTCGGCGGGAACGGGCTCGGGCCGCTCTCGGGTATGAGCGGCTGGATCATCGTCCGAAAGAGCGTTACCACGATGACGATGAGGATGAGGCTCAGCCATCGTTTTTTTGTCATGCTCTCGAACACCATTTGTACACCTTTTATGACAGCATGCGAATTTTATATTCTCTAACGCAGGAGCTCATCCACGAATGTCGAGCATTTAATATCGGCGTTATCCTGAGTGAGGAGCTTAAGCGCTGCCTTGATCGAGGCAGGGCTGTCGACCGAAGCCACGTTTTTAAGGACGGTCGCGAGGTCTTCGCTGTCCAGTGCCACGCTGCCCGTGCCAAATACTCCTACCTTCGTGCCGCTGTCCGGCACGAGCGCACTCAGGTACGACTTGACCGAGCTGCTGGCATTACCCACGTAGACGGGGCCGCCCACGACGATGACGTTGTATCCCGCCGTTTTACCGGCGTCCGCGCTGCGGATGCCGCACAGGTCGACGACGTATCCCTTTGCCTGCAGGTCTCCCGCGATCTTGACGGCAGCGCTCTTTGCGCTTCCGGTTATGCCAGGATTATAGACGACGAGCGCCTTTCCCGACTCCGCCCCGGAGGGGCTCAGCGTCTCGTGCCCGGTCGCCGTATAGCTCATTACATCGAAGATCACAGACACCATGGCGGCGAACATCGTTAAAACTGCCACGATAATAACCGCTATGATAACGATCAAAATGCTTTTCAGCTTCATGTTAATCCTCCTTCACTCTGCCAGATCTGGCCGCTTTTGCGTTCTCATATAGCTGGCTCGCCCGGTGCTCTATCTTAGCGATGATACCGAACAGCGCGCCCATTTCCTCGTCGGTCAGGTTCTCGAACATGCTGAAGATACTCTGCACGTCCTTCTCCTCCCGGTCCTTAAACAGGGCGATGCATTTGTCTGTCACCTGCATGCGGATGATACGCTTGTTCTTTTCATCCCGCCAGAGCCTCATGAAGCCCCGCTTTTCCATGCCGTCGGCGATCTGCTTGACGTTCTGGTGCGTGTTGCTCAGGGCGTCCGCCACCTCCTGGATCGACGGGGGCGTCTTGAACCCGTTCGCGACGACGATCGCCATGAGCCACTGCTTCGCCGTGATGCCATCCGGCTCCAGCTCCTTCTCGATGACGTACCTCCACCGCTGCCCTACCAGGAATACCATGATGAGCGAGAACCTCGCCATGTCCAGCCGGCTCGAGGCGAACCCTGCCTTCGCTTCCTCCGCTTCAACCAATCCTCGTCATCTCCCTCGCGAACTGCCTCGCGCCTTCCATCTCATCCCGGTCCGGGTGCCCGATATTCACGACGAGGAACGCCCTGCCTTTGCTGTGGTAGCTCCCGAGGATACTGGCTCCCTTATTTTTTAGCGCTTCCGCCATGGCCGACACCTCTTTCCCGGCGCCGGCCCCCGAGGTGCCGAACAGGGCTACTTTCCTGCCCGTGAAGTCATTGGCGGCGATGAACTTCGCCATGTCCTCGCCCGGCTTATCCCCGTAGCAGCCGGATCCGATGAACAGGGTCCCGTCCTCAGGCAGACCGGTTTCTTTTACGCTCAGGGCCTTGACGCCCAGCTCTTCCGCGACGGCCGAGGCCATCTTCTTCGTATTACCCGTCATGGAATAGTAGATTACGCTTGCCATTACTTTCCCTCCATATTATACCGCTCCGGTGGTCGCCGGAGCCTTCATCTTACCATAGAACATGACGTTCAGCCCTATGGCGGCAAGCACGAGCACGATGAGCGCCAGGGCGAACGGCACGAAAACCTCGATGCCGTTCAGCACCTGGAACAGGGCCATCGCCAGGACAGCCGTGCCGTAGGTCGCGGCCTTGATGAGGACGATCGACGCGAGGGCGTACCCCCAGGCGTTCCGCCTCAGGAGCAGGTATCCGGTGATGAGGCCCAGCGGCACCAGGATGCCCAGGTCCATCGCCTGGATGACCATCGTGGTGTACGTCTCCAGCAGGGCGGGCTTCTCTCCAGCCATCAGCGGCGGGACGATGGTCCCGAGCCACATCGCCGTCAGCATCAGGCTCATCAGGAACATGAACACTGCTGCGGCCCTTACCGGCGCATTCGCCAGGCTCTGCCCGACGACGTTGACGTCGAGCGTGAGCAGGCTCGCCCCGAACGCGTAGAGCGAAAGCGAGTAGATGGCCACGTAGACCAGGAAGAGCCTATTGTAGGCCGTCATGAAGGACATCATGGCATATGTATAGAGGAAGTAGAACACAATGCCCGTCCATATGAGCCTTCCCCGAAGCGAGCCCTTTGCGGCAAAGTACGTGGACACTACGAGCAGCGGGACGCACAAAACCAGCGTGACCAGGTCGTTGCCCTGCTCCTGGGCCGCGCCCGATTTCGTGTCGTTCTTATACAACCCGTTCATGAACATCCCCGCGCCGGACGCAAAAATGGCGAGCACGGCGATGAGGGCCGAAGCGATGATAATGATCCTCCTGTCCATTGCTTATTTCTCCTCAATAGGTAACATCTTACCTTAACTATTGGTAATATATTACCAAAGTATATAAGGGTTTCGTTCAGGTAACATATTACCTATAGTAAAAGTGCATGAAGCCGGACAATAAGCTATGTATCTATAGTGCCCCCGGAAGATCGAGGTCTCCTGAAAGAGGTGCTACGTTCTTTGTAATTATAATTTAATATGACCACTCGGTGATGCGAGCCCGGGGTTTTTAGATTGCCGGCCTTTTTTCCAGCCCAAAGGTGTTTTATTATAGTTAAATTATAATTATAATTGTTGGTGGTATAATGGCAGAGAATGTTGAAAGTAACATCGAGAATATGCTCAAGTGGGCGTGGAACGGCGTCTGGTGGGACGTGCTACTGCGGGGCGCGATCGCTATTATCTTCGGGCTCCTTGTGTTCTTTATGCCTGGCCTGACCGTGGCGTTCTTCGTGCTCTTGTTCGGGGCCTTCGCCATCGCCGACGGCATACTGCTGCTGCTCCAGGCGGTAACGGTCAAGGACGGGAGATGGTGGGCCAGGCTCTTACAGGGCCTCGTCGCCATAGCCGCGGGCGTCGTCGTCTTCCTGTGGCCGAAGATCAGCGCGCTGACTCTATTGTACATCATCGCGCTCTACCTGATCATGACGGGCGTATTGCAGGCGATCGCGGCCATCGAAATGCGCAAGGTGATAAAGAACGAGTGGCTATACGTTATCAGCGGCATACTGGCGGTCATCGTCGGGGTTTTACTGGTAATCAGGCCTTTGACGGGGGCCATCGCCCTGGCGCAGACCATCGGCATCTTCGCCATCGCCTACGGCATATTCATATGCGCTTTAGCGCTCGAACTCCGGGGATTACCGCAAAAGGTGGCAAAGCCCACTTAATATTTATTCCTGCCCCGACATCGGAGAACCCAAAACGCCGAGTAGCCCTGCCATCAGGCAGGGCGTCGACCCCATTAATAGAAAAAATATTGCTAGGGCGCCCCCACGGGACGGCCAGATACAAGTTTAGGCTCTATAGCAGCCTTTTATCCGTATCCGTGAGTATATCACTACGTGTCGATAAGGATTTATAATCATACCATTGGTCAAAAATTTCTTAATTTTCGCGTCTTTATTATAACCCTTTTAAAAAATCGGGGTCGGCAGCGACCCGGGGGCGGGTCGCTCGTGAAAGCGGAATGGTACCAAACCGCCAGCTTCCATATGGTCCTGCTGGCCCTGGGCCTGCTCACGTTCCTCTCGACGCTTATCGCATGGCCCGTCTCCTGGCTCCTCAACCGCAGGAAACAAAAGGCTCTGGACAGAATGCAGTCGCTCGCGAGATGGACCGCAGCCCTGGCCTGTGTCCTGTGCATCGGCTTCATCGCGGGCTTCGCGCCGCTCCTGGCAACATCGATAAATGATTTGGCCTACGGCGTCCCGCTCTCGCTGCTCGCGTGCTCACGATGCGCATCGTCGCAGCGTTGCTGACGGTCGGGACCGCCGGCACTAGCCCGGTACCGGCGGTACTGGAGCTTGCCCGGGAGGGTCCAATATACGATCGTCTTGGTCGCCCCTGTGGCATTCCTCTGGTCCTTGAACTTCTGGAATCTGCTCGGGTACAAGTTTTAAGCGAAAAGCGAAATATGGGGCCAAGGGGCTTAAGCCTCCGTGCCCTCAATATAATAAATGGGGGTATTCCTCGCGCATCCCGGCCGCCTCGAAGACCGGCCAGTCGAAGACCTCATGCCGTTTCTGGTCATGTGGGCTGCGATATCCCTCAAACTTTTATAGACCATGTGAAGGTGCATGCCTGGCATGATACTAAAGAGGCGGTTAATGTTAAGACGAGAGGCCGACAGTAGTCTGAAAGTTAAACATATAATGTGGCGATAACTGATGATCCTGGCGGAGATTATATGGTCTACAACTCCTAGGGGGTTAACTATAAATAGCATAATCGATATGGGGGGGATTCGTGACTAATAGTCGGTCACGAATTGCTGGTGAATAAAAATGGGAAGAAGAGTGTCCAAGGATCCGGAAGTCAGGAAGCAGGAGATCGTGGCCGCGGCTTTCGATCTTTTCCGCGAAAAGGGCTACGATCAGGTATCGGTCAACGATATCGTCAAAAAGGTCGGCCTGGCCCAGGGGACGTTCTACTACCATTTCAAGAGCAAGTACGAGCTGCTGGACGCCGTCGTCGAATATGAGATGCGGCAGACCCTTGCGATACTGGAATCGATCGCTACCGATGAAAAGCTGAGCCCGCTGGAAAAGATGCATGCGATCATAAATTTAAACCCCAGCGATGACCGCAGACGGTTTATCAGGCTGGTCCGATCGGAAGAGAACGCGGTCCTGTACCTGAAATCCCAGAAGAAGATGGCAGACGAGCTCGTACCCTACATGGTAACGCTCGTCGAAGCCGGCGACAAGGAAGGCGTGTTCAACGTGCCGTACCCGCGGGAGGCCATCGGGCTGTTGTTAAATATGCAACTCGATTTCGAGCGCATACTGGCGAACACGCCCGATCGCGACAACGCTTACCGCCTGATACGGGCGATGGAAGACATCTACATCAAAGTGTTGGGTATCAAGCCGGGAAGCATCCGGCTGATCCCCTGAAACTCCTGGAGGACTGCGCTTTGATGGATTTCCCCGTACAAAAATTCGTGACTAAAAATCAGTCATTATTTAACGGCAAACATATGGTGATATTATGGAAGATAATAATAGTAAAAAGATTATAGGAAATTTTGAAGAAAAGATCCGCTCGGCGTGGAACGACCAATGGTGGAGCATGCTCCTGGGGAGCATCCTCTTGATCATATTCGGGCTCCTCGTCTTCTTCATGCCCGGCCTGACGATCGCGACCTTCGTGTTATTGTTCGGGGTCTTTGCCATCGCCGTCAGCGTTTTGCAGTTGTGGCAGGCCGTGACGATCAAGGATGGAAAATGGTGGGTCCGGCTCCTGGGATGCATCATCGCCCTTGCGGCGGGCATCGGCGTGTTCCTCTGGCCTAACATCAGCGCGCTTTCGCTGCTGTACGTCATAGCGTTCTTCTTCATCCTGTTCGGCATTCTGCAGGTGATCTCCTCAATCGAGTTGAGCAGAGTGTTCGCGGGCGAGTGGCTGTACTTTATCTGCGGCATCCTTTCGATCGTCGTCGGGGTCATGATGATATTGAATCCCCAGACCGGGGCCATCGCCCTGGCGCAGACGATCGGCATCTTCGCCGTCGCCGATGGCATAGTGCTTGGCGTATTCGCGCTCAAGCTCCAGGGTACCATGAACAAGGTTTTCGGGATCATGGACAAGGATTCCGGGAACGCTAAAAAGGTATCTTAACCAATATCAGCGCAGAGATGCAGGGCCGAAAGGCCCTGCACCTCGGGGGTCGCGCATGTTTTTAGCGATGTCGGCAGTGGCCGGCTTGTCTGGCAATGTCGCCGATCTGATATCCTCCCTGGGCTATGGGGGTATATTCGTCCTAATGATCATTGAGAGCTCTGGCATACCTATCCTGCCCATCCCTAGCGAGCTCGTCATGCCTTTCGCAGGCTACCTTGCCTGGACGGGCCAGATTAACTGGATCCTGGCCGCCGCCGTCGGGACAATGGGCACCGGCCTTGGCTCGGCCATCGGGTACGCCATCGGGGCATGGGGCGGCAAACCGCTCGTCGGCCGTTATGGCAAGTACATCGGCGCCACGCCCGACAGGATGGCGCGGGCCGAGATGTGGTTCTGCAAGTACGGCGCGTCCACCGTCTTCTTTACCAGAATGCTGCCGGTTGTGCGCACCGTGGTCAACGTCCCGGCGGGCCTGGTCAAAATGGACTTCTACAAGTTCATGGCCTGCACGCTGGCCGGCGCCCTGCCCTGGTGCCTCATCCTGTCCTACATGGGGTATACGCTGGGCGAGAACTGGGAATCGATCGGAATCTACTCCGATCTGCTCATATACGCAGTGGTCGTCATCGTAGCCGTCATCATGATCGGCTCCATCGGCCTGTATGTTCTTGACAGGTTGGATATCGTGAAGGCGGAAACGGTAAAGAATTACCTGAGTATCCTCGTGAAAATATGATCTAAGCCCGGCGGACACATGAAAGGCGCCCGGTTCGTGGCCCTGCCGCCGGCCATTGAAAAATATTATTTTAAAATTTTTTATTTGCTATTTCGTCAACTCAATATTTCGAGCCGAGCCAAATCGAGACTGGACCCAGTAAAAGAAAACTGGGCTGAGCCAGATCGAGATCGGATCCAGCAAGAGAAAAATTATGGCGACTAATGGGTTGAATATGGCAAGAACCATGGAAAAGAGCGCGACAAAGACGGGAATCAGGGCACGCACGGAGAGGTAATCAAAGTATCTTTTGTTTAACGCCTTCTCAGCTCTCAAGTACTTCCGCAGGATGTGCCTCCATAGCATGAATAACACCGCGCTGCCTAACGCGACCGTGGCCGCGTACAGGACCACGGCAATACTCTCGTTGCCATACCGGCTGAGCATCGAAGCCGTGAAGGGCATGATCGTGACGAAGAACAGGAACACGATGTTCAAAAAAGTCATATTATTGTCCGCTTCCGGAGCATAGTAGATGATCTTGTGATAGTTATACCAGTACGCGGCGATGAGGCCGAAGCTGATGATATAACTGAGAAAGTTGGGCCAGAGGTTCAACAGCGCGGAAAGCAGGTATTCGCCTCCCGCGATGCCTTCAGGGAGCTTTATGTCGATGGCCAGCAACGTGATAGCGATGGCGAATACGGCATCGCTAAAGTTGACCAGGTTATCCTTCGTGAACTCGAACCTCGTCAGCCATCCGTTAAACGGGCCTCCGGTAGACGTTGCCATACAATGTATATTCCAGTATAATGGCTTATATAGGTTATCAAATCCACCAATCGCTGAGAACCAAAATAAAGTATTATCCGCCGATTCTTAAATGAAAAAGTCCAAAAACTATGAACTGACTAACCACCCCCGATATATAGTGGGACAGAGCAAATTCAAACGCCTGACTATTAATATATAAATGGGGGTTGATTTAAAGGTCTACCACCTAAGCCTCGGGCGAGGTTACCACTACCTAAAAACAATGAATAAGGCGCCCGACATAATGGAGATTTGCATTAAAAAAGTAAACGCCCCCACGGTGTGGCCTGAAACAAGGTTGGACGCTATATCAGACATAGTAAGTAGCGTGTCTACCAGTATGTGCTCGGTGACAACATGAAAACGTTCGCCAACTACATCAGTGACAGGTCGTAAGATATGGAATTCAACGTGCCCGGCGTCCCCATCAGGCGGAACGACGATAACAAGACCCGGGACTTCATCATGAACATAACGCCCGAGCAGCGGAAGGAATTAGGCATCAACAAGTCTACGCTGTGGTATATCCAGAAGAACATGCGGGAGGGCAAGAAGTTTAAGCTATATGACGAGGTCAAGGCTAAAATGGTTAAATGATAGGAATGTTGCTTGACGTATTAGCTTTTGTTTTATTACAAAATATTTATATTAAGATGTGGGATTCCATTTCCGGTATTAGCATTTTGCCGGTTATTTTTACCGGGGGATGGCAGCGGTGTCGGTGGAGTCAGGTATGCATTGTAGTGAAGGTGCCGAAGATAAGGAGAGGACCATCGCCGAGCTTCAAGGCCGCATCCGTGCCCTTGAAAACGAGTTCAGATCAAAGCAAGGGCGGGCCGAGGACTCGCTGGAACTGATGCGGTACATATTCGACCAGACGCAGAATGACGTGTCCCTGGCCGGCCCGGACGGCCACTTTTATTACGTGAACGACGCCAAGTGCAGGTCGCTCGGCTACACCCGCGAGGAGCTGCTATCCATGCACGTGTGGGACGTGGACCTGAGCATAACAAAGGATAAGTGGGCGGACGCCTGGCAGTACATGAAGAGGCACGGCTTTAAAATGTTCGAAACGTGGCACCGGACGAAGCACGGACAGTTCTTCTGGACAGAGGTCTCGGTGACTCACTTCGACTTCCACGGCCGGGAGTACCTGTGCGCGTTCGTGAGGGACATCTCCGAACGCAGGCTGGCCGAGGAGGCGCTGCGGAAGAGTGAGGAGTTCCTGAACAACATCTTCAGGTCTATCCAGGACGGCATTAGCGTGCTCGATAAGGACCTGAACGTCCTCCGCGTGAACCATGCCATGGAAAAATGGTATGCACACAACATGCCCCTCGTGGGCAAGAAGTGTTACGAGGCCTACCACGGCCGGCCCGAGCCGTGCGAACGTTGCCCGAGCCTGCGTACCATAAAAAGCAAGACGATGCAGAGCGAAGTGGTCCCCCGGGTGGGCGCGAGCGGGCCGGAGGGGTGGGTCGAGCTCTACACGTTCCCGATGCTCGACAAGGGCGGCAACGTCATCGGCGTCATAGAGCATGTCCGCGACATCACTGAGCGCAAGCGAGCCGAGGAGGCGTTGAGCAAGAACCTTGCCGAGCTTGTTAAGGCCCAGGAAATTGGTCGCCTTGGAAGCTGGTCCTATGATCCTGATTCCGAAAATTTCGATATATCCGATGAAGTGTACCGCATTTTCGGGTTTACGCCCGGGGCGGTGGAGCCCACAAAGGACCTACTTTTTCAACTGATTCACCCGGATGACCTGGAAAGGTTCAGGGAGAGCTTCGAGTCGCCGGCGCCGGAGGGACGGCGGGGAGGCCTCGATTTCCGAATCATTTGGCAGGACGGCTCGGTACATTACCTGCATACTTATATTGACAGCGTCGTCCGGGCCCCGGACGGCAGGGTAAAAACAATGTCCGGCATCGCCCAGGACATCACGGAGCGAAAGCTGGCGGAAAAAGACCTGAGGCTCGCCCGGTTCTCCATAGACCGGGCTGCGGACATCGCCCTCTGGGTGGCGCAGGATGGCCGCATCGTCTACGCCAACGAGGCGGCATGCAAGGCCCTGGGATATGCACGGCAAGAACTACTCTCTTTGAAAGCCTCCGATGTGGCCCACTCTTTCAACGATGAGAACTGGGGCGAGCACTGGAAAGAAGTTAAAGAGCGGGGCTCGTTCACCTTGGAGGCCGGGTTGATGAGGAAGGATGGCTCGTTCTTCCCCGGCGAGATTACCGTGAACTACCTCTTCTACGAAGGCAATGAGATAAACTGTGCTTATATCCGGGACATCACCGACCGGAAGCGGATGGAAAAGGCGCTTCAGGAAGCGCTGTCGAAGGCGGAACACCACGCGGGCGAGCTGGATGCGTTGGTCGCCTCGATCGCCGATGCGATGATGGTCCTCGATAAGGACGGCAATATCACGTACATGAACGCCGAGGCCCTCCGGATCTTCGGGTACGCCCCCGGGGATTACCGCAAGCCGATGGCGGTCCGCACCGCGCAGCTCGGGGCCCGCTTCCCCGACGGCACGCCGCTGAGGCCCGGGGACATGCTCGCTTACCGGGCGCTGCGCGGCGAGACCGTCAACAACGTCGAGATGGTGTTCCGCCGGAAGGGTACGAGCCCGATATGGATCATCGCCTCCGCCGCCCCCATCAGGGATAGTAAAGGCGGCATATCCGGCGCCGTGATCACCCTGATAGATAATACCCGTAGAAAGCGGGCGGAGGAGGCGCTGCGGGAGAGCGAGGAGAAGTTCCGCACGCTGGCGGACACGGCGTTCGGGTTGATCGCCGTCCACCGGGGGGGCAGATTCGTGTATGTGAACGACCATGCGACCGTGCTCACCGGGTACTCGAAGGACGAGTTAATGAAAATGGCTTATTGGGAGATATTCGCCCCCGAGTCCAGGGAATTGATCAAGCGGCTCGCGAAGGAGAGGCTAGACGGCGTTGCCGTGCCGAGCAACTACGAGACCCGCATACTCACCAGGGATGGTAAAACGAAGTGGGTTAACCTGAGCGCCGGACTCTTCAACTACGAGGGGAAGCCGTCGGTCGTCGCCACGCTCTTCGACATCACGAACGCCAAGAACGCGGAGGAGGCGTTGAAGAACGAGAAGGCGCAGGCCGAATTATACCTGGACCTGATGGGCCACGACATCAATAACATGCACCAGATCGCCCTGGGCTATCTGGAACTGGCGAGGGACATGCCCGCGGGCGGGGAGCAGGCCGAGTTCATTGACAAGTCAGTGGAGGTACTACGGCGGAGCACGCAGCTCATCCGGAACGTGAGGAAGCTGCAAAAGCTCCGGGACGGCGTGTTCCGGACTCAGGTTGTGGACGTGTGCAAGGTGGTCTCGGACGTGCAGCGTGAGCTTGGAGCCGTTCCCAGCAAGCCGGTCATGCTTAACTTCAACGGGCGTGAACGATGCTTGGTCCTGGCCAACGAGTTGTTGCACGATGTCTTCGCCAACCTGGTGAGCAACGCGATAAAGCACACCGGGGACAGGGCGGAGATTGTCATAGACCTCGATGTCATAAATGATAATGGCAGTCGATATTGCCGGGTGTTTGTCGAGGACAATGGGCCGGGTATCCCGGGCGATTTCAAGGCTAAAATTTTCGACAGGACGCTGAAGGGCACGAATAATTCGAAGGGTATGGGCCTTGGATTGTACCTGGTCAAGTCGCTCGTGGATAGCTATGGCGGCAGGGTGTGGGTGGAAGATCGAGTATTCGGTGACCATACGAAGGGCGCAAGGTTCGTGGTCATGCTGCCAGCCGTTGAGAAGTGATTAATATCCAGCTATTTTAATTAGAAAATGTCTAGATTAAAAGATACCATATACCCCAAAAAGAAAGTGGGACAACCCAAATTTGAACCGCTAAACCATCTTGATTTTATAATGTATTAAAGGGGCGAAGCTCAGATTTTTTCGGGCCTTAAACAAATATGTACACTCCATAGATGAGCCTAACCTTGTTTTAGAGCGCCCGGATCGGGATTCGAACCCGAGTCAGAGCCTCAACAGGGCCAAGTTTTGAATCGTCATAAATACTAAAAATAATACCATATACTTTAACCGTGCTATATATTAGCACTAAGGACTTATTATTAATATTTCCCACGAGTAATAAAAGTTAGTCGCTAATAGCAGGCAGCATGACCACGAACCGTGCGTCCTTCGTATGGTCGCCCGGAACCAGCTTGCACTTAAAACTTGTACCCGAGCAGGTTCCAGTAGTTCAGAAACCACAGGAAGGCCACTAGCGCGATCGTTACGAATATATAATGTATCCGGCTTGGCAAGCTCCAGAATCGTCGAATCCACGCGAGAACGGTGAAGCTGATAGCCCCGATCGTGAATAGCACCGCCAGGATGGGCAACGTGAGAACGATGAGCAACACCGGAGGGACGCCATAGGCGATGTCATTGTACGCCGTTGTCAGGAGTAGCAGGAAGCCGATGACCAAGCCAATGTCAAGCAGGATTGCAATGGCTGCGATCCAGCGGGCAACAGCCTGAGTCCGGTCGGGTACACGATGTTTCCTGCGGCGGAGAAGCCAGGATATGGGCCATGCGATCAAAGCCGAGAGGAAAACGAGCATGCAGATGGCCAGCAGTGCCAGATGGAAGCTCATCGTCTGGTACCAGTCCGCTTTCACGAGCGACCCGCCCTCGGGGTCGCTGCCAACGAACAGGTACTGGATTCGGCCATTCGCATCCTCGCGGAAGACCATCCGGTTTGTCCCGTTCAGCTCTTCGAAGTATAGCGGTGCCACTTCGACGAACGTATGACCCAAAATGCTAATAGAGCCATTCGGGTTTGCCATAACATCATACTGCTGGGATAACCCTCCGACGATCTTCTCCAGAGTCGTGTAGGCAGTCCGTGTCGAATAATATGTACCCGCATAGCCTTGAGCCCGTTCCTGATACCCGTCCATTGGTACGGGGACAAGCAGATTGCTAGCTGGATAGTAACGGTCGAATAGCCCTTGAACGACGTTTTGGCAGGCTTGTGCACCGCCATCGCCATTAAAGCTGACGAAGATTCCGAGGTCTTCGTCTGGCAGCAGGCAGATCTCGCTATGGAATAGGAGCGTGTCTCCTGTCTTAACGAGCGCCCGCTTTCCGTTCAAGCCCGTTTCGACCATGCCATAGGCCATCCCATACAGCCTGGGGTCGTTCGAATATTCCCGGGTCAGCATCAGGGCATTAGTGCTCCTGTTAAGGATACTCTTGTTATCATACTGGCCGCCATCCAGCCGTGCTATCATGAAATGCGCTAAATCTGTAGCCGTTGCACTGATTGATCCCGCTGGGGATGGCACAACATACTCGAAGCTGCCCATATGGTAACCGTTACTGGAATAAGTATATCCTTTGGCCAGGCGGACTTCAAGGTCGTTCGGCACAGGTTGCCTTGAGGTAGAGTTATACATCCCGAGCGGGGCGAACACATTCTGATCCAAATACAGGTCGTAGGAGACGCCCGTAACCTGCTGGATCAAATACCCTTCTAGCGCCACTCCATAGTTCGAGTAGCTGGTCGCCTCGCCGGGAGGCCTTACCCGGGCTGGCATATCCTGTGAAACATAGTTCTGTAGTGAGGGCATCTTCGCGGGATCGATAACGAGAGACTTGCCACAGGCATCCTGTACCTCAAAACCAGCCGAGTGAACCATCAGTTCCCGCAGCGTGATCGGCCCATAGCCGCTGTCCGGAACCTTATAATCCTTGAGATATACGTTAACGTCCATATCCAGCCCGAGACGGCCCTGCTCTACAAGCTGCATAGCAGCGGTGGCCGTGAAAACTTTCGAACAAGAGCCAATCCGGAACAAGGTCGAGTCTGCCATCACAGGGGTACGATTTTCAACATCCGCATACCCATAGCCCTGAGCATAGAGGAGCCGCCCGTTTTTTACAATGGCTACAACGCCGCCGGGGGCCCGGTGATCGTCGATCTGCCGCTGCATTATCCCGTCGACAAAAGACTGAAGCACAACAGTATCGTTCAACCCTGGCAGTATAACCGTATCAGTCGACAGACCAGGGCTCTCAATACTCGACTGAGCAAATACCATCAAACATTGGGACTGAACAAGCATCAATAACAATAAAATAATAAGGCCTCGATGGACGACCTGTTTATAATACCAGACAATGCGAAATGCATTAACCCATTTTTTATTGTCAGATCTACCAATCATGCCCACAACCGCTCAAATCTAAACGACAGAAATGTAAGCATTTAAAACATATAATAATATCCTGAAATGAGGACATAGTGACGTAAAATGTAGATTATGTGTCAGTGTTGATCGCGGGCAGCATGACCACGAACCTTGCGCCCTTCGAGTGGTCACCCGCGACGCGATTCTCGACCCAGACGTGGCCGCCGTAGCTGTCCACCAGCGACTTCACCAGGTACAATCCGAGGCCCATGCCCTTCACCTTCGAATCGCCCTTCAACAATCTATTGAAAATCTTGGGCTTGAAATCGTCGGGGATGCCCGGCCCGTTATCGTCTACCCTGACCCGACAATACTTGTCCCCCTCATCGCTAAAAACATCCAATATGATTTCGATGTCCGCCCTGTTTCCCGTATGCTTGATCGCGTTGCTCACCAAGTTAGCGAACACGTCGTGCAACAACTCGTTGGCGTGGACGTGGCAACCTTCGCACCCGTTCAAGTTCAACGTGATGGTCTTGTGGGGCACACTGCCAAACTCCCGCTGCACATCCACCAACAACCCGCAAACATCGATGTCCTGGGTCTGGAACAGGCTATCCTGAAGCTTCTGCAACTTACGCACGTTCTGGATGAGCATGGCGCAGCGCTGCAGCACCTCGATCGGCTTATCCAAAAACTCGGCCTGGTCATCCTTGTGGGGCATCAAGTCCCGGGCCAGTTCCAGGTACCCCAAAGCGATCTGGTGCATGTTGTTGATATCGTGGCCCATTAAATCCAGGTACAGCTCGGCCCGGCTCTTAGCATCGGATAGAGCTTCCTCCGCCTGTTTGCGGTCGCTGATGTCCCTTGCAATGGTCGACGCGCCGGTGATATGCCCTGCCGGGTCGAAGATGGGCGAAACAGTGATAGATGAGGGGATAATACGGCCGTCTTTTGACACCCTCACGGTCTCGTAATGCTCAACGCGCCTGCCCCCCCGGATTTGTTCGAGAATGTTCCGTTCCTCGTCATAACGATCCTCCGGCACGATAAGAGTGATCGGCTGCCCAACGGCCTCTGCCTGCGTATATCCATAAAGTTGTTCGGCACCACGGTTCCAGCTCGTGATGACGCCGTCCAACGACTTGCCGATGATCGCATCATTAGACGATTCTACGATGGCCGCCAGCCTTGCCTGCGCCTCCTCGGCCCGCTTGCGCTCGGAAACGTCTTGGATAGTCCCTGTAAAGCGAACGGGCCCGCCCTGCTCATCGAACACGACGTGACCCAGGGCGTGAATGGTGCGTTTATCGCCATTAGGTCGGATGATCCTGTGTTCACTGTTATAGGCCACATCGCCACTCAACGCTGCTTTTACCCGGCGATCGATCTCTACCCTGTCGTCAGGGTCGACAAGCTCCAAATACTCTTTGTAGGTGAAATATTTCCGCGGGGCCAGGCCCAGTATCCGGTAGAACTCGTCGCTACAGGTCATCCTGTTCTTTTTTAAGTCCCAGTTCCAGCTCCCAACCACAGCAAGCCGCTGTGCCTCGTCAAAGCCCTTGTTCAGCCGTTCCAGCTCGAAGTTCTTCTTCGCGAGCTCGCGCTGCAAAGCAACTAGCTCGTTATTCAGCCGACTGACCTCGTCGTATATGTCCGCGTCGCGCCGGACGTGCTCCGCGATAAACGCGCTCTTATCCTTAATCGCCATACGCAGCGCGTTGACCTCCTCGTTCTCCATCAGCAGCATATCCTCGTTCAGCGCGAGGATGTCCTCACATGCCTGCGCGCCCACGACAAGCATCTGCTCGCCCTTCAGGATGCCGACAAAATGTAAGGGTAATATCTTATCCCTGACCTGGACGTTCATCTCCCAGTCGAACGTGGCGTTATACTTGCGAAGCTCGACCAAAAAGTTGAGCAGCTTGTCCAGGCTTCCCCGGTTGATTAACTGTGTCAGGGGCTTCCCTACGAGCTTCGATTCCGAGACCCCGAGCGTATCATAGAGGACTTCCCGGATAGTCCCTTGAGGATCGCACAAAAGGGCAATACCAGGCTTTTGTTCCTGCTTGTCCCATGCCAAATCCTGTCCGCTCACAACTTTCACGTGCCTGCCAGTTTCTTCGCGATCTCCACGGCTTCCCGGGCATCACCCGCAAAGCCGTCGGCCCCTACATGTCGCCACAATCCGGGAGAGTTGTTGAACGGGTAGCCTCCCACGATGATCTTGATATGCCGGGTCGCTTCGTCGCTGCGGACGGCCTCGATCAGCTCTTTCACCTTGCTCACGTGAAAGGTCATGGTCGCCGAGATCGCCAGGACATCCACCTTGTTTTCCTTAAGTGTCCGCAAAACGCTCCTCGCCGGCGTGTTCGCTCCAAGATAGATCGTGTCCCAGCCCTCCATCTCAAAGAAGTCGGCCACCATGCGAATGCCCAGCTCGTGCAGCTCTTCCTCAACGCACACCGCTATGAGCTTGAGGCCTGTCCTCTCTTCGGAAAAGAGCCTCGGGTACAGCTGGGCCATGATCAGCTGGGTCGCTGCAGTACAATAGTGTTCCTGCGCCACGCTGATCTGGTTAGTCTGCCACAATCGGCCTACCTCGTACTGGGTCGGCTGGAATACCTGCAGGTAAATATCACGAATACTCAGTCCGCTGTCCACCGCATCCATGATTAGCCGGAGAGCCCCCCGCCGGTCGTTTACCAGAAGCCTCTTTAGGTACTCGCCAGCCAGACCTCCCTGGGGGGCCTTATCGTCGAGAAATGATGGCGGAGCGTCCGGTGCATTCGAGATCATATCGAGACCCGCATCGATATACTCGCTCACGATCGGCCTCATCTCTTGGGGGAGCTGCTCGTTCAGCACTTTACCGACACACTTAAGCGTCGTAACAATAATATCCGTGGGGAACTTTAAACTTTTAAACAGAACTTTAACCCAGGCAATATACCCGGTGAACAACGAGATGTCGGAGGCGCTGATGGCCTCCGACAGATATGACAGGTGAAAACCTGCATCGAGGACGCTCTGCCTGCGGCCCTGCTCGCCGTAGGGCTCCCAGAATTCGGGCTGAAAACGATACTGGCGATCAACGATGGCTTCTGCAAGCTCCTGACGCCTATCATCAATATACTTACAGACTATTTTCGGATCCAGTTGTATAGTCTGCCCCGAAATAAAAGCTCCTCCTTTATTGCCATGATTAAATAATAAAAAGTGCTTTTTTTTAAAGTATAAAATCATTACTGTTATCAGAAAAATACATCAGTTCCCACCCCCTGTAAATGGCTGCTAATAGTGTCCTATAACATACTTTTTTTATTTTTGGGAACGACATCCAAAGTTTATATTGATAGGTTCACTAAATCTACTATTAGGCGATCACTTTCCAACCGTGCTATTTATTAGCACTAAGGACTTATTATTAAAAATGTTACCGCATGCTAAATTATAGCATGATTTGGACAATCCGGCAAACCCCTGAAAACGGAGCCTAAAACGAGTTTGTTTCACGAGCGCCTGGTGGGCACCCTATAACAACAACGAAAAAATAACGTGTTTTTCGCCCATCATCGAGCAAAAATCCCCCAAAATGGGGGATTCGACCCTTCACGGTTTAGCGCCCCCACGGGGATTCGAACCCCGGTCTAGAGCTCCGGAGGCTCCAAGGATATCCACTACCCTATAGGGGCACCTGACGAATACAGATAGACTATCTTAGATATAAACTTTGAGATTAGCTCACCCAGAAAGCTTCATTAGACTCGGCGGTTATAGACTTTAGAGAGGGTGGGCTCGGGTTGGAGCAGGAAAAAGATTTAAAAAAGATAAAGATCACGTGGAGAACAGCTTTTGCGGTCGCGCTTGTACTGTTCATATTGTTCGGCCTCGGGACAAAGCTTATACTGTCCATTAACATGAGCCTGAACAGCGACATGGTCGGCGAAGGGCTGGAGGCCATGGACATATGGAAGCACCAGAACTACTTCCTCAGCGGCTACTACCTGCCGTCCCAGGACACGTTTCTCTTCACCGAGCTGTTACCGTTCCAGCTCATCCCGCAGATCCTTACGGACTATGACCCGGCCGCCCTCAAGCTGATGACCTATATCGAGTTCGCGCTGGGCGCGGGCGTCCTCGCGTACATCGTATTCATGATAACGGGCGAGGCTCTAAACGCCCTCCTGTTCACGGCCCTCGCCGTTAACGTCCCGCCGATTGCGTATCAGTTTTTTTCGCTTCCGACCTCGCATGCCGGGACGGTCGTTTTCCTGGGCATTATCCTTGCCCTGCTCATCTATGTTAATAAAAAAGAAGGCGAAAAAAAGCAAAAGACAAAAAAGGGCAGGAAAGTGCGCGATACCAGCATACAATGGCCATATGTGATAGCGCTTATCGTTCTCACGGCCCTGACGGTCGTATCCGACACGATCATACTGCCGTGGCTGATCCTGCCCTTAATACTGGCGTACCTGCTCGTAGTTAAGGAAAAAAGCCGGACCATGAACATAGTGGTAGCGCTGATGGCAGCCGTATCCGCGATAGTTTACATTTATAAGACATATTTCGTATACACCTGGGTTGTCCAGGACGTAGTCACCGGTAAAGGGACGTCTAATATCTTTTCCACGATCCTTCCGCTTTACTTTAAGGCATTGGCGCTTACGCTGAACGAGGGACTTTATAGTGTTTTCAACGGGTTTGCGGGTTTTGGCATATTGGAGGCCCTGTCCCTTGCGGCCTTCGCGGCCCTGGCAATTTACTCGGCCTGGAATATCCTGCATAACGGGCAAAATCGTTTCTTCAATGGCATACTGCTTGCGTCAGTGGTCATCATGTTCGCGATGTTCCTGGTATCGAACTACTCCATAGACATAAGCAGCGCCCGCTACCTGACATTCACGGCGTTCGCCGTGCTCATGCTCATCGCGGCCTCCTGCCGGAAGGACGATAAGATATGCGGTGCGCTGGCCCTGTCGCTTCTCCTGATATCGGCCATTTATGGATATTCGAGCGTGAGCGGGACGGCCGCGTCCCCGAATGCCCAGGAATACGGCCTCATCGATTACATGAAGCAGAATAACCTGACGTTCGGCTATAGCTCGTACTGGTACTCGAATATACTCACTTACCTTTCCGGGGAGGACATCACGGTCAGGGCGACGTTCTTCTACCGTGACGACATGAAGCCCAACGTCTGGCTCGCGAACGAGCGATGGTATCAGTCGACGCCGGACCGGTCGTTCATACTGGTAGATAACAGCTCGATCGGCGATAATGGCCGCGAAGTGATCAGTGCATTGACCACAAAGCTAAATGCGTCGGAAGCGCTGCATTATGAAAAATACGATATATACCCGCTTGAAGGCTATCACATCGGGCCGTTCCAGGTGGTCCGCGACTGACCGGCCTGGCGCTATTCTCCGCTTCATTGGTTCCGTGTTTGTTATGTAATCGTTTGTCCTTTGTGTGGTTCGCTGA
>Ga0335071_10000779_pt1 | contig 34394 bp, 29 predicted proteins | sample Lox_Sample_15_FD_206724 | JGI IMG/M metagenome (GOLD analysis project Ga0335071, IMG submission 206724) | Soil microbial communities from Loxahatchee National Wildlife Refuge, Florida, United States - Lox_Sample_1.5 | ecosystem: Environmental > Terrestrial > Soil > Wetlands | place: USA...
AAATGATGTTGTAGAACGAGGGGTTGGCATTGATTGCATAACCCGCGCTGACCACCAGCCTCTTGTCGAAATCCGGGTTCCACGCCAGGCCGATGCGGGGTTCGAAGTTGGTGTAGACCTGCGCGACTTTGGGGACGGTGCGATCGGCGAGGGGCAATGAGGGATCCCAAAAGGCGGTAGCGGGGTTGGACTCACGCGAGACGCTCTCGTTGTGGAGCTCGTTGACGGCCTGGCCAAAGAACTCCCAGCGCACGCCAAGATGGAGAGTCAGGGTTGGCAGTGCCTTCCAGTCGTCCTGGAAATAGGCGGCAATGTCGGGTTCGGTGAAAGGAACGGTGAGCTTTCCGTCAGCCAGGTTCGTGAAGCCGGACGTGTCTGCGGGTAGGCCGTACTGCTCGATCAGCTCGGTGTCGGGCGAGCCCAGGAGATTGCTGAGGGTTCCATAGAGAGGATTGCCGTTGTAGTAGAAGATTCCCGTGACGGGAGTGTTCTGGTAATCGAACTCGCCGCCGAAAACGAGGGTTTGCTTGCCCAGCGTCCAGGTGGCATTGTCCTGTACCTGAGTGACCTTGACGGTGCGGCCATCGGGAGTGGTGGCATCGCCGCCGAAACTCTCATCGTCGTTGCCGCCGGTGAAGGTCATCTGAGCCGGGCAAGCGCCGAAGTTGGACACGACGCAATCGGGGAAAGCGCCACCCTCGAAGGGGATCTTGGCTTCGAGGAAACTGTAGCGGAGCTGGTTGACAAAGCGGGTCGAGAAGGAATGCGTCCAATCGGCGCCGATTGAGTAGGCAACGGCGGGAACGGTGACCCAGTCGCCGGCGGCAATGAGGTCGCTGCCTTCAGAGATCCCGAAATCGGGCTGATAGAAGTAGCGGACGAAGAAATGATCTTTCTCGCCGGGCTGCCAGTCGAGACGGACCAGCTCTTCCTGATCGTTGAAGGGGAGGGCAATGGAACGGGTGACGCCCTGCTCTTCGACCATGGCGGTGTTGCCGGCGGCATCGGTGACGGGTTCGAAGCAAATGCCGGCGGCGGTGCAGGTGTCGGCTGCGGGAAACAGGTTGGAAGGCACGGGAATGGGCTGGGGATTGCCAACCTTGATGGAGTAGGGGCCGAAGTTGAGAAGCGCCAGAGCGCCGGGGTCGTCGGAGAACACCGATTGAAGAGTGGCGAGCCCGTTGGCGTCGGGGGTGAGACCGGGCAAAGACTCAGATGGCGAAACCCCTGTGCGCACCCGATCCCAATAGGTGCTGAAGAAAAAGAACAGCTTGTTTTTAAAGATCGGGCCGCCGATGGTGGCTCCGGCGCGATTTTCGACGTAGCGCGGCAATGCCGCCGCGAGGCAGCCGCTTGAAGGGCTCACACCGGGAGGGCAATAGCCAAACAGGGGATTCTTGTCCTGATTGGAGAGGGAGCTGAGGAATTGTCCCTGATAAAGATCGAAGGCGCTGCCATGGAATGAATTTGTTCCGGACCTGGTGATGTAGTTTTCGACTGCTCCGGCATTGCGGCCATATTGCGCGCTGTAGTCGTTGGTGATGACCTGGAGTTGTTGAATCGAGTCCTGATTGCCGAAGAAGAGCAGCGGTCCGGCAATGACGTTGTCGTTCATCGACTGGCCGTCAATCTCAAAGTTGTTGTAGCGGCCGCTTTGCCCATTGACGGAATAGTTGTCGCCATTGGTGTTGGAAAAGTTGTCATCGCCGGTGCTGACCACGCCCGGAATCAGCTCAACCGCAGTGTCGAAGCCATTGTTGAGCGGAAGGGTCTGCATGGCTTCAGAATCGAATGTCGTAGTGACCTGCGAGTCGGAGGTTTCGAGCAGCGCGGCGGAGGTACCGCTGACCTCGATCTGCTCGGTTCGGCCTGCCGCGATGGGGAGCTTGACTCCGTTCAAGTTGCTGGTTGCGCCGGCGACAACCTGAATGTTCTCGATCTGCTCGTTGGCGAATCCGTTGGCCGTGATGAGGGCGTGATAGCTTCCAATCGGAACCAGGAAGAACTTGAAGGTTCCGTCGGCCGCGGAGTTCTGAACCTGCTTGAGACCGCTGGCCTGGTTGGTAATTTGAATCTGTGCGCCGGGAATGACTGCGCCGGTGGGATCGGTGATGGTCCCTTCGATGGTTCCGGTGGTAATTCCCTGAGCGACCATCCGCGGCGTGGTCATCGGCATGACCGCGATTGCGAGAAGTCCGGCAATCGTAAACTTTGGAATCGCAAGCCTGGAAAACGCGAGCCTGGCCATCTTTTGCATCATTCCCTCCTGAAGTTGAGTGAGGACGGCGATCCTTGAGCGAACAGTTCTCCGTCGCCGCCGAAGATTTGATTTTTGTAGTTAGTTGTGCCTTCAGACGCGTCGTTCGGTGGAGTTGGGGCCAGCGACTCAACCAGCGTTTTCAGAAGAGTATGAGGTCGTTTAAACTCAATGTAAAGAAGGAGATGGGTGAGTTTGGGATGAACAGCACAGGAGCGGTGACGAGCGGTATTCAGCTGGGGATGAAGCGCGATCGCAATTCAAATCTGAGAGGGGTCGACGCAATCCCGACGAGGCGTCTTTTCACATCACTCGCGCGCCATCGGGGCTGGCCGAGGTGCCGGTGTTGAAAGGTGAACAACCCCACAGACGGTAGTTGCCCCAGGTGCCTCGCCCTTGGGCACCTGGGAAACCGCGAACCTCATTTCACTTTCTCCCGGTAGCGCAAATACTCCGGCAACAGGTTGCCGCGTCGCGCTGCCGTCCACTGGGATTCGATCTCCACCGTTCCGCGCATACCGGTCGCGTAGTGGCGAAAACTCGACCACGGCCAATCCTCTGGTTTGGCGACAAGGCCGCGATCGACCGGGTTGCGATGAATGTAGCGCAGTTTCTCGATGTGCTTTTCGTGGCGGAGCACCGGATAGTCATAGTAGCGTCCCTGCCAAAAGGGTCTTTCTGGCCGCCGCTTCGCCACCGAGAGCTTGAGGGCGTGAACTACGCCACGGACCAGACCCTTCTGCGGTTCACCGATGAGAAGATGAACATGCTCGGGCATGACGACGTAACCGGCGACGACAAAACGGTAGCGATGGCGCACACGCTCCAGGGCATCTTCAAAGAGGTTCCGAGCCGCTCCGGTGCCCAGATACTGAAACCGGTGGAAACAACTGAAGGTGAGGAAGTGAAAGCCTCCCGTATGTTCGTATCGGACCAGGCCGCGCGGCATCGACGGAAAGAGTACAACGGGTCAACGGGAAAGAGCAAAGGTTCGTGCTATCCCAGGTGCCCAGGAGCGAGGCACCTGGGGCAACTAGCGTGGATGGAGGGGCTTCACGGCCTCAGCTGCGGCCTTGCTCAGATGCGCATCGGCATCAGCACGTAGCGGTACTTGTACTCGGCTTCGGGGTCTTCGGGGCGCATCTGGCCGGCTGACTGCGAATCCTTGAACTCGAGCCTTACCTCGCCGGAGTTATCGAGCGCCTTGAGGAAGTCGAGGATGTAGCCGGAGTTGAAACCGACGGTGATGGTCTCGGAAGAATAGGGCGTGTCGATGGTGTCTTCGCTCTCGCCCGACTCGGTGGAGTTGGCGCTGACCTTGAGCTCGTTGTCTTCGAGCCGCATACGGATGGCGCCGGAACGCTCATCGGCAAATTGCGCCACGCGTTGAATGGCGGCCGAAAGCTCGCTGGAGCGGACCACGGCGGACTTGTTGTTGTCGCGGGGCATGACAGCTTCAAAGTTGGGGAACTGGCCGGTGAGCTTGCGGCTCGACAGAGTGCGATGGCCGACGCGGAAGAAGAGGGTGTGCTCGTCGTCGGCGAATTCAACTTTTTCGGCCTCGGAGTTGGCGAGGAGGAGCTGCAGCTCCTGCAGGGCCTTGCGCGGAACCAGCACGCGCTTTTCGCCGCTGATGCCCTCGAGAGATTCGCCGGGCTTTTCGACAAAGGAGAGGCGATGGCCGTCGGTTGCCACCATGGCGAGCGATTCAGCTTTGAGGATGAGCAGCGCGCCGTTGAGCGTGTAACGCGATTCTTCGTTGGAGATGGCGAAGATGGTCCGCGCAATGAGGGTGCGCAACGAGGCGAGCGGGATGCTGGTGACGGAGACAGTGGGAAACTCGGGGACCTGGGGGTAGTTGGCGCGCGCCATGCCGACCATCTTGGTGTTGGAGCGGCCGCTGCGAATCTGCACCCAGTGATTCTCGAGCAGCTTGATGGAGATGTCGCCATCGGGCAGAAGCTTGATGTAGTCGTAGAGCTTGCGCGCGGGAATCGTACAGGCGCCGGGCTTCTTGACCTTCACCGCTGCGCTAGTGCGGATCGCCTGGTCGAGATCGGTGGCAGTGATGTTGAGCCGGTCGTTATCGGCCTCGATGAGGAAGTTCGACAGAATCGGGATCGTGGTCTTGCGTTCGACGACGCTCTGCGTCGCCGTGAGTTCTTTTACCAGATCCTGGCGGCTTACAGTAATCTCCATCGCTGCCCCCTGCACGGATGACTTCTCAAGCTCAGCTTCGAGACTCGGCATGTGCCCCACCCCGCATCAAGGCATCTCCGTTGCAGAAATGCCCGCACAACTCTGTCCTCCGCTCCTTGACCCAATCTATAACACGCATACATGCGGCGGAAGCAGTTGTCTTTTCTTCCTCTTGATTGTAGCCATGAGACGGGAGCTACGGTGCGTGGAAAAACGGGTTGGTTCTCTGGAATTCGCCGGGAAACTCCGCTTTCGGGATGCCGTGCGGTGATCGGTCCTGCCTCGAGTCTGGGCGGGGTGCTGGACCAGCGGAAGGATATGGTCGGCGAGGGAGAGTGTTTAGGAGAAGAAGATACTAATCAAAAGATAGGAGTCGCCGTAGTTCGAGTAGGAAAAGTGGGAATTGAGGGGAAGATGCCGAGAGATTAGAGGTTGCCGGTCATTAAGGTTTTCTAAATCTCCGCTGCCCGTTTTGGGAGGTTTGGAAATCCGGGAGTAGAAAACGGGAAACGATGCAGAATTCCCACGCCTCCCACAGGCACAAGGAAAAGTGGGCTGTGGAATGTGTTGAGGTTATGTGAATGCTGCGTCAAAGAGGTGTGATGAGAATGAATTGGAGCGGGTGGGCGATTCACATTCTCTTTTTGCGCGCGAAGACGCGGCGAAGCCGTGAGCACAGGGCGGAGATTCTTGACGGGAGGGCGCTGAACTCCGCAGTGGAGGCGATGGTGAGGAATATTTTTCTCATGGGCGCGATGATGACGGCGATCGCAGCGTCGCAAGCACAGACTGCGGCCGCAGGTGGAAGTACGGCGCCTGCGTTTGAAGTGGCGACGATCAAGCCGACGGCGCCGGACGCGAAGGCGGGGCGCTACATCACCATGCAGGGGAGCAATCGCTTTGTGGCGAAGTACTACACGCTGAAGCTGATGATTGCCGCAGCCTACGACCTGAGCCCGAAGGTGATTTCGGGAGGGCCAGGCTGGATCGACTCAGACCATTTCGACATTGTGGCGCTGACGCCCGGCAACACGCAGCCCTCGCGGCCGGAGCAGATGGCCATGCTGAGGACCTTGCTGACTGATCGCTTCAAACTGAGGTTTCATCGCGAGAGCAAAGAGTTTTCAATCTACGCGCTGGAGGTGGCAAAGGGAGGGCCAAAGATGAAGGGGAGCACCGCACCGCCGAGTGAGTTGCCGCAACTGATTTCAACGGTGTATCCCGATCACCTTCACCTGCCGGCAAAGAACGCGGCCATGGGCGATTTCACATCGTTGCTGCAGAGGGCGCTGCTGGACCGGCCGGTGGTGGACCAGACAGGGCTGACAGGAAGATATGATTTCGACCTCGATTGGGCTCCGGATGAGACGCAGTTTGGAGGTGAGTTGCCGGCAGCAACGGCGGATGCGCAGGCTGCGCCGTTTTTCACCGCCATTGAGCAGCAACTGGGGCTGAGGCTGGAGGCGACGCGAGGCAACGTGCAAGCGTTAGTGATCGACCACGCCGAGCCGCCCACCGCGAATTAGTCAGGGCCAAAGGCCGACTTTCTTATGCCCCGGTGTTCAGGGCGCGAAGGCCCCAGCTCCATCGGACGAATTGGGACGCGATTCTGCCGCGCTTTTATACTGAAGTTTCCATGTCCTACTCCGCGGCCATCGATCAACTGAACGCCATGGCGCCAGAGCTGTATGCCGCTGCCGGCGGGCCGAGGCGGAAGTTCTCGCTCGATGAGGTGCGAGTTCTGCTGGCCGAGCTGGGCGATCCGCAGCTCAATTTCCCCGCAGTGCTGATCGCGGGGACCAACGGCAAGGGCTCGACGGCGTCGACGCTGGCGGCGATTCTGACAGCGGCGGGGTATCGCACCGGACTCTACACGTCTCCCCACCTGGAACGGCCCAATGAGCGGGTCCGCGTGAACAGCACAGAGATTGCCGACGGCGATTTTGCACGGCTTTTCTTTCACGTTTCCGACACAGCCGACCAGATGCTAAGAGACCGCAAGCTCCCGCAGCTGCCCAGCTACTTTGAGATTCTGACGGCAGTGGCGTTTCTGTATTTTGCCGAGCGCGATGCGGACGTTGCGGTTTTGGAAGTGGGGATGGGCGGGCGGCTGGATGCGACGAATGTCGTCGATCCGCTGCTGTCGATCATCACCGACATCTCGCTCGACCACATGGAGTGGCTGGGGCCGACGATCTCAGCCATTACGCGCGAGAAGGCTGGAATCCTGCGCCGCGGCGGCACGATGATCACGCTGCCGCAGCATCCTGAGGCGAACCAGGTTCTGGGTGAGGTTGCCACGGAACTTGAGGTGCGCGGCGTGAGCGCGGCAGCCTACGTCCCGGCGGCCGTTGAGAAAGGTCCCTACGCAATTGAAGTACTGGGAGAGGCGATCGAGGTGAACTCGCCGCTGGCCGGCGCGCACCAGCAGCGTAACGTGGCGCTGGCGATCGCCGCGGCTGTTGAGCTGGCGGCGCATCATGGGTTCAAGATCATGCCCGCCGCCGTGGAAGAGGGAATCCACCAGACGCGCTGGCCGGGGCGGCTGGAACGGATTGCCGACGGCGGCGTGGAGTGGATCCTGGACGTAGCCCATAACCCCGCGGGTGCGTGGGCGCTTCGCGCAGGCTTGCGCAGCACGCTTCGTGACGAGGATCCACGAACCTTGATCTTCAGTTGCCTGCGCGACAAGCCGGTCGCGGAGATGGCGCAAATCCTGTTTCCGCTCTTCGATCAGGCGATTGTTGCGCCGATTCACAGCGCGCGGGCCGCCGCCCTGGAGGATTTGCTGGCGGCGGCAAAAGCGACGGGGACGGCGGCTGTTGCGGCGGACAGCGTGCGCGAGGCCGTCGAGATGGCGCGAGCGCGCTCGGCCGGTGGAGTGGCAGTGATTTCAGGTTCGGTGTACCTGGTGGGCGAGGCACGCGGGCTGCTGCTTGCGGGGAAAGGCGAGTCAAGATGAGCGGGCGACCCAATCCCCTGCCACGTTACTACCGATGGCGATCGAATATGCTGCAGGCGCCCGCGCTGTTTCTGGTGACGGTGATCTGCGGCTCATTGGCGCTGCTGGCGTCGCTGGTCGACAAGAAAGGCCGATGGCAGCATCGCATCGCGCGAGCGTGGGCGCGCGGATGTCTCTGGGCCTCGTGGTCCGGGTTGAAGGTCGAGGGCGCGGAGAATCTGCGCAAGCAGCAGGTTGCGGTCTACGCATCGAATCACACCTCGTATATGGACACGCCGATTATTTTTGCAGCGCTGCCCTTTCAGTTCCGGATCCTGGCAAGAAAATCGTTGTGGGCCTGGCCGTTTATCGGCTGGTGGCTGAATCGCTCCGGTCAGATGCCGATCGATACCGAAAACCCCAGCGCCACGCTCTCGAGCCTGGGCGGAGGCGTGAAGGCATTGCGCGCCGGCATGCCGCTATTTGTTTTTCCTGAAGGTGGGCGGACGACAGAAGGGGGGCTGCAGCCGTTTCTTTCCGGCGCGGCCTATCTGGCGATTCGCGCGCAGGCGCCTCTGGTGCCGCTCGCGATTGCGGGCGCGTACGATCTGCTGCCGATTCACACCCACCACTTCTATCCAAGCAGGCTGGAACTGCGCGTGGGTGAGCCGATCGAGACGAAGGGAATGACCGTGCGGCAGATCGATGCGCTCACCGAGCGGCTGCGAGCGGCGATTGAGGCGATGCTGGAGCCGCAGGAGCAGGCGGTATCAGAGACAGCGGCGCCGGCGCACGTCTCCTAAGAAGCCCGATACTATCGCGAATCGTATCGAAGAGCCTCTTCTGCTTCGTCGATTTGCGCGCCTGCACATCCAAAGTATGGGTTCCTCGGGAGGCGAAAAACATGATCGTCGAGATGCGCACGTACAAGCTGAAGCCGGGCAAGAGAGCGGAGTTCCTGGAGATTTTTCGCGCAAAATCGATACCGGCGCATGCGGAGATTGGCATGAAGATTCTGGGCCCGTGGCTGTCGATTGACGATCCCGACACGTTTTTCTTCATGCGCGGATTTCCCGATCTCGCCTCGCGCGAGCCGATGAAGGCGAAGTTCTACGAAGGCGAGTTGTGGAAGCGCGAGCTGGAGCACGTGCTGATGCCGATGATCGAGAAGTACGATGTAGTGCTGGTCGACGATCCGGAAGGGCTGGTGCGGTGGTAGGTTAGCGACCCGGGCAGCCGCCACGGTGGTGCAGACCACCTCGATGGGTTGGTCGGATGGCGCGGCATTACACTGGCTGCATGTCTGTGCGCATTATCCTTCCTGAGCCGAGCTGCGACGCGGAGTACAACGGACGCGCGCTGCCCCAGTACCTGGAAGCGCTGAGGGCCGCGGGTGCGGAGCCGGTTGCGATGCCTCTGAACGCGACCCAGGAGCAGGCAGCCGAGTTGCTCGCCGGTGCGCAGGGAGTGCTGCTGCCGGGAAGCAGGTTCGATGTCGATCCAGAGCGCTACGGCGAAGCGCGTGTGCCGGAGTGCGGCGAGGCTGATCCAGCGCGTACTGCAGCTGACGAAATCCTTCTCGAGGACGCGTTCGATCTGCGGAAACCCGTGCTGGCGATTTGTCATGGCCTGCAAACTTTGAATGTGTGGCGTGGCGGTTCGCTGATTCAGGATTTGAAGACGGCCGTGAATCATCAGCTGGGGCGCGATGTGGTGAACGCGCATCCTGTGCGGATTGAACCAGGTACGAGGTTGGGTGAGGTTCTGGAAAGCACAGGAGACGGCGGGACACAGGTGAACTCGAGCCACCATCAGGCCGTGCGAACGGCGGGTAGAAGTCTGCGCGTCGTGGCGGTTTCTCCTGTCGACGGCGTGATTGAGGCAGTGGAACTGGAGGCGCCCGATCATTTCGCCGTCGGAGTGCAGTGGCACCCCGAAAGGACCTATCAGCAGAGCGCGTTTTCGCGTGCGATCTTCGAGAGGTTCGTTCGTGCGGCGGACGAATGGCAGGGTGGGCGGGGCGGGCGCTGAGCCATGACCGTCGAGAAGGGCACTGACGAGGCCATTGTTCAGAAGATCAATGATGGTTTTGATGGTGCAGGTATTGGGCCTCTAGACCCCGAGACCGCCTCGAAGTTCGGTATTTATCTTTCGCTTATTCTTCGCTGGAACAAACGCTTGAATCTGACCTCGTTGAGAGACGAAGATGCCATAATTTACAGGCACTTAGCCGAATCCTTGGCCTGCGCGCGAGCGATTCCTGAAGGCGTGCGAACCTTGCTCGATTACGGGTCCGGGGCGGGATTGCCCGGGATTCCAATTGCACTTTGCCGGCCGGAGATCGCGGTCACTCTGGCAGAATCGCAGGGCAAGAAGGCGGCATTTCTGCAGGAGGCGGTCCGGACGCTCGGGATCAGGACAAGGGTCTATGGCGGCCGAGCGGAGACGATCACTGAAACGTTCGATTGCGTTGTCTTGCGGGCTGTCGACAAGATGCCGAGAGCGGTTGCGGAGGCGGCAAAGCTGGTTGCGGCCGAGGGTTGGCTGGGATTGATGACGACGAACGCCGATTTGGGCAGACTGCAAAAAGCAGCCGGTTCCCGGTTCTTGTGGGACCGGCGGATAGCGCTGCCAAAGTCGGCGGAAAGAATTGTTGCGCTTGGGCAGCGGCAGGATCGTGGGGGCCAGGCCGATCGCGATCACCGCGATACCCCGCGGGATGCTTGAAGCGTACGCTGACGCGAGCTGCGTACGTGGCGCGCTCGAATGTTCCACGTGGAACGTTGCTGGCTGCGGACCGTGCAGCTGAGGGGCGAGCCAAACCCCGGGCGGTCACTTCCTTTACTAATTACTGGCAGCCAAATTCGTGTTGTTCCACGTGGAACAATACCTGGATTCTGGTCTTACGGCTCTTCCGGACGCCGGCCGCAAAAGACGAGAAATTCCGTGCGGGAACGGGAAGTTTTCCACCGAGGCAGGTTTTTTCGCTGTGTCCGCGGCTGGACCTCGCGGCTATCATGAAACGCTTCGTGCGCAAGCACTTGCGATATGTCAGCGGAATGGCGACCAGGTCGCTTTCCACAACTCTGGCTCTTTTCCCACAACGCAAATTCCGGCGAAGACAGAGCCCCTCCTTTTACTCTGGAAAGCCATGGGAAAGATCGTCGGGTTCGTGAACCAAAAGGGTGGCGTGGGCAAAACCACGACGGCGATCAATCTCTCCTCCTGCCTGGCCTTGGAAGGCATGAAGGTCCTTCTCGTCGACTGCGATCCCCAGGCCAATGCCAGCTCCGGGCTCGGATTGCAGCGCGATGACAATCGCCATTCCGTTTACGAGGTCATTTCCGGAGAAAGCCGGGCGGACCAGGTCATTCTGCCGACAGCGATCGACACCCTCTGGCTGCTGCCTGGCTCGAAGAACCTGACCGGAGCCAATGTGGAGCTGGCGAATGCCGAGAATCGCACCCTCCGCCTGCGCCAGGGCCTGGAATTGGTGCGGGAGGGCTACGATCTGGTCTTCCTGGACTGTCCGCCGGCCCTGGACCTGCTGACGCTGAATGTCCTTTGCGCTGCGGAAACCTTGATTGTGCCGATGCAAGCGGAATATTTCGCGCTCGAAGGGGTTTCGGAGCTGATTTCGACGCTGGAGCGGGTGCGGGCGGCTTACAACCCGACCCTCACGATTGAAGGTGTTCTGTTGACGATGTACGACGATCGCACCAACCTGGCGCAGCAGGTGACGGAGACTCTACGCGAGTATTTTAAGGAGCTGCTATACCAGACGGTGATTCCACGCAATGTGCGACTTGCGGAAGCGCCGAGCCATGGAAAGCCGGTTGCACTGTATGATCCCCGCTCCAGGGGAACCGAGGCCTACTTCGAGCTGGCCGGGGAGTTCCTGGCACGGAACCAGCTGGAAAGCCCGCGAGCCGCACAACGAAGGGCCGCCGGGGCTACGGAGCCGGCGCGATCACGGTCGCGGGGCCCGTTTTGGCCTTATTCTTGAGTCTTTTTGCCTTAGGTTTGTCCGGGAATTGCGATATGCAGTGACCGGACCTCCGGCAATTTGCCGGGTGAAGGATTTCTTCGATGACGAATGTTGTAACTGCAGACCCGAAACGCCGCGCCCTTGGCAAGGGCCTCGATTCTCTTCTCCCGCGCGCCCAGTCCACGGCCACACCTGAATCCGAGAGCGGCAAACCTCGCGAGATTGCCTTGGATCTCATCGAGAGCAATCCATTCCAGACCCGTTCGCAGGTGAATGAAGAGCAGCTGGCTGAGCTGGCTGCATCCATCGCCGCAAATGGCGTCGTCCAGCCGATTCTTGTTCGCCCCCTTGCCAACGGCCGCTTCCAGCTGATCGCCGGCGAGCGGCGGTGGCGCGCTTCGAAGCTGGCCGGCAAGACAACGGTGCCCGCGATCCCGCGCCAGGTTTCGGACGAGCAGGCGATGGAGATCACGATCGTCGAAAACCTGCAGCGCGCCGATCTGAACGCGATGGAGCAGGCGCGAGCGTTTGAGCGGCTGGCACGCGAGTTCCACATGACCCAGGAGCAGATCGCCCATCGCACCGGAAAAGACCGCGCCTCGGTGGCAAATTTCCTGCGGCTGCTCAGGCTGCCCTCGGCGGTGCAAACGATGGTGGAATCAGATCGGCTTTCGTTCGGTCACGCGCGGGCGCTGCTGCCGCTGGAGCATGCCGAGGAGATCGTAAAGGCTGCCCAGCGTGTCCTTTCACTTTCGCTTTCTGTTCGCCAAACGGAGACCTATGTTCAGGGCCTGATCGATCCCAGCCAGAAGCCAAAGAAGGCACCGAAGGAGCCACCGCCGATCGACCCCAATGTCCGCGACGCCCAGGAGCGTCTGCAGCGCGCGCTGGGGCTGAAAGTGACAGTCGAAGATCGCAATGGGCGCGGCAAAGTGACGATCGAATACGCCCGTCTGGAGGACTTCGACGCTCTGATGGAGAAGCTTACGGGCGAATCTTCCTGAGTAACATGCTTTATTACAGGCATATAGGTCAAGAATCATAAAATCTGATAATCTGATCGCGTGGAAACCCGTGCCATCAGCGTAACTGAGGCTTCGCGCAACTTCTCCGATTGCGTGAACCGAGCTCGATACCAGGGAACCAGTTTTGTGTTGCTGAAATCCGGCCTGCCCGTGGCCCGAATTGTGCCTGCGCCGGCTCGGCCGACGCGTGGAGCGGAGCTCGCCGATGCCTTGCGCGAGGCACTGGCCGATGCCCATGTCGGCGAGAAGGAAGCGACCTCGTGGCTGCACGATCTTGAGCGGGTGCGTACCCCTGTGGCGCCTCAGGTGAGCTCATGGCATACCTGATCGCGGCAGATGTAATCATCCATGCCGAGCGCGGGAAGGTCGATCTGGATGCCTGGCTGCGCGCGCACCCCGGCGACGAGGTTCGGCTGGCTGCGATTACGGTGGCCGAGCTGTGGCGGAGCACAGAACGGGCAACGGCGCCGCAACGAACCATCCGGCAGCGCTATCTCGAGCGGCTATTGCAGGTGTTCGAAGTGGTTCCCTATGCCGAGAGGGCAGCCATTGAGCATGCCCGCCTGTGGGCGGTGACGGTTGCGACTGGTCAAACCGTCGCCATGCAGGACCTGATCCTGGCGGCGACGGCGCTGGAGAGCGGAGCGACTGTGGTCACGATGAATGCGCGGCGATTTGAGGGAGTTCCCGGGCTGACGGTGGTTGCGCCGTAAGGGTTTGCCGTAGCTGGGCTGCGCATAGGACGAATGGACCAAGAAGAACCCGCGCAGAAACGGTAGAATTCTCGTTTCTGGAAGGGAACTCAGTTTATGAGTGGATGGGGAAAAACTATTCAGCTGCGCATTCTGGCAGCAGCAGCATTCGCGATCGCGATCACCAATTTGCCGGCGCAGGAGCGCTGGACCGAGGCGCAGGCAAACGCCTGGTACCAGGAACAGTCCTGGCCGGTGGGCGCGAACTTTCTGCCGTCGACGGCGATCAACGAGCTGGAGATGTGGCAGGCGGACACGTTCGACACCGCGACCATCGACCGCGAGCTGGGATGGGCGGAGGGGATCGGCATGAACACGATGCGCGTGTTCCTGCACAACCTGCTCTGGGAGCAGGATCCGGACGGATTCAGGAAGCGCATCGACACTTTTCTGACGATCGCGGCGCGGCATCATATTCGTCCCGTGTTTGTGCTGTTCGATTCGTGCTGGGAACCGTTTCCCAAGCTCGGCCCGCAGCATCCTCCGATACCGGGAGTTCATAACTCCGGTTGGGTGCAGGCGCCGGGCGCAGCCGTCCTCAAAGATCCTTCGCAATACCCAAAGCTCGAAGCCTACGTGAAGGGAGTGGTGGGCGCCTTCGCCAACGATCCGCGGATTCTGGCATGGGATATCTGGAACGAACCAGACAACGGCAACGACGACTCGTACGCCAGAGGCGAACCACGCGATAAGAACGAGATCGTGCTGAAGCTCGTCCCGCAGGTGTTTGCGTGGGCGCGTAGCGTGCATCCTGTGCAGCCGCTGACCAGCGGCGTGTGGCACGGCGACTGGGCTTCGCTGGACGTGATGCCGCCGATGGCGCGCGTGCAGATTGAGCAGTCGGACGTGATCAGCTTTCACAACTACGGCTGGCCCGAGGACTTTGAAAAGCGCGTCGAAGAGCTCGAGCAGTTCCATCGGCCGCTGATTTGTACCGAATATATGGCGCGCGGCGCGGGAAGCACCTTCGACACCATTCTGCCGATTGCGCAGAAGCATCATGTGGCCGCAATCAACTGGGGACTGGTGCAGGGCAAGAGCCAGACGTATCTGCCGTGGGACTCATGGCAGCGGCCGTATGTGCTGATCCAGCCGACCGTGTGGTTTCACGACGTCTTTCATCCCGACGGAACACCCTACCGTGAGCGCGAAACCGAGATCATTCGCGACCTGACCAGCGGCAAGCAAGCGCCGCTGTGATAGCTTGATTGCGGTTTATCGCAGGGCTTGGCGCGCGGCCTGAATTCTCCTGCTGCGCAGAGCCAAAGGCGCTTTCATGAGCTACACCACGTTCAAGTATGCGAACTTGCGCGCGAACCGGCGGCAGATGGCGAAGGATGGCGAGGCAACGGTGAGCGTGGACGTGACCAGCGATATCCAGGCCAGTACGACGGTGAATGTGGAGTGAGACGGCTGTTGGTCTTCGTCTGCGGCGCCGGGTTGATGGCGGCAGCGCAGGCGCGCGATTCCGATTCGGTTCTCCCCCCGGTTTCAATCTCCGTCGATCTTGCCAAGCCGGTCGGCGCGTACACGCCGATCTATGCATGGTTCGGCTACGACGAGTCGAATTACACAACCATGCCGCATGGCAAGCAGCTTCTGGACGAATTGCATGATCTGAGCCCCGTGCCGGTCTACATCCGCGCTCATCATCTGCTGACCTCAGGCAACGGAGTGCCCGAGCTCAAATGGAGCTCGTCGAATGTCTTCAGTCTGGATGCGGAGGGAAAGCCGGTGTACGATTTCACCATCACCGATCAGACCTTCGACGAATACCAGAAGGCAGGCGTGCGGCCGATGGTCGAGCTGGGCTTCATGCCCAAGGACCTGGCCGCGGCAGTTCCGGGAATCAAGGAGTATCAGCTTCACTATCCCCAGCCGACCATGGGCGGAGCGTCGAACAATCCGCCGCGCGATTACCGGATGTGGGGCGATCTGGTGCGCACATACGTAGCGCACCTGGTGAAACGCTACGGCCGTGAGCGCGTGAGCACGTGGTACTTCGAGGTGTGGAATGAGCCGGACATCAGCTACTGGCACGGCACCGAGCAGGAGTACTTCAAGCTGTACGACTACGCGGTGGCCGGTGTGGGTGCTGCGTTGCCGGGCGCGAAGGTCGGTGGGCCGGCAAGCACGGGACCGGGAAGCGCGAAGTCGCAGGCATTTCTCGAGAGATTCCTCGACCATTGCGTCCATGACAAGAGCGCGGCCGACGGCAAGCCGGTGCCGCTGGACTTTATTTCGTTTCATCCCAAGGGCAGACCCTCTCTGGTGGATGGGCACGTGCGGATGGGGATCGCAAACGAACTACAGGCAGCACAGGCTGGGTTCCGGATCGTAGCGAAGTATCCGCGATTCGCGCGGCTGCCAATCATCTTGAGCGAAGCCGATCCCGAAGGCTGCGCGGCGTGTTCGATGAAGGAGAATCCTGCGAATGCGTATCGGAACGGGCCTCTCTATGCCAGCTATACGGCCACGGCGATGAAGGCCCTGTTCGAGCTGCAGGACGAAGCGAAGGTGAACCTGATCGCGATGCTCTCGTGGTCGTTCGAGTTCGAGGGCAAAGACTACTTTGAGGGATTTCGCACCCTGGCAACCAACGGCATCGACAAGCCTGTCCTCAATTTTTTCCGCATGGCGGGCATGATGCATGGTGAGCGCGTTGCGGCAACCAGCACCGGCCGCGTTGCAGTCGACGATCTTGTCAGCTCAGGTGTGCGTGGCGCGCCGGACGTGGATGCAATGGCGACGAAGGCGGAGCACGAGGCCGCGGTCATGGTCTGGAACTATCACGACGACGATGTCGCCGCGCCGGATGCCGAGGTCGAGGTGAGTGTCGCCGGGATTCCGCCGGGAGTAAACCGGGTGCTGGTTGAGCAATATCGCATCGACGAAGCGCACGGCAATGCCTATGCCGTGTGGAAGAGCATGGGGTCACCGCAATCGCCCACCCCGGAGCAGTACACGCGCCTGAAGTCCGCCGGCCGGCTCGAGCAGCTGAATTCACCGGCGTGGCTCGATGTGCGGCAAGGAAAGCTCGCAATCGATACGGCATTGCCTAGGCAGGCTGTGGAGTTGATCCGGCTCAACTGGTGAGAGACCCCTCGCGTGTGGCGGTCCAGGCTGTCTCGCCCGCGTCTGATCTTTGTCAGTTGATAGTCATCTTTCATTGACTCTGCGGCACTTGGTGAACGCGAAGAGCTTCCTGATAAGCCGGAGTGGGAACGAGCCGCCGCAAGCGAGCCTTAGGCCGGAGCCCATGGCGAGTGAGCATCCGCCCCAATCGGGGTCAACGAGTTCTACCTATTTGCCGATGCAGAAGGTGGAGAAGATCAAATTGAGTACGTCGTCGGGGGTGGTTTGGCCTGTGAGGGAATCGAGTGCCCAGAGCACGCGGTAAAGGTCGAGCAGGATCATCTCGTGGGGAATCCCGCCGGCGTTCGCCTTTGCGGCATCGGCCAGTGCGCCCAGTGCCGTGGTAACGGCCTGGTGCTGGCGGAGATTAGTGAGCATGCCTGGTTCGGCTGCGGCGCCGCCGGTGGCCAGAGCAAGAATCTTGTCGCGCAGCGCCGGAATGCCTTCGCCGGTGAGCGCGGAAGTGGATAGCGCAGGAATTTTAGCGCTGATCGGGCCTGCCTCGGGTACAAAAGGCTCATCCTTTATCTGCGGTGAATTCGACAGTCGGGGATAAATCTCCGGTCCACCACTCGTGCTCTCACCGAGAAGATCGCATTTATTGACAACGACGATGGCCGGACGGTCAGCGACGGCCGCCAGCAAACTGCGCTCTTCGTCGTTGAGCGGCTGGCTGGCATCGAGCACCACGAGAACCAGCGCGGCGTCGGCGAGGGCTTCGCGGCTGCGACGGATGCCGATCTGCTCAGCCTCGTCGATCGCATGCTCGGGGGCATGTTCGCGCAGTCCTGCGGTGTCGACAAGCTCGATGTGAATGCCGCCGATCGAGATGCGCTCCGTAACCGTATCGCGCGTGGTGCCCGGAGCCGCGGTGACGATAGCGCGATCACGCTCGACCAGCCGGTTGAACAGCGAGCTCTTTCCAACATTGGGCCTGCCCACAAGCGCCAGCGACAATCCATCATGAACAATGCGTCCGCGCGAGAAGGAGGCTTCGAGGGCAGCGAGCGGCGGCCTGAGTTCGTCGATGCGGCGGGCGATTTCGTTCTGTGGAGTCACGTCGACATCGTCTTCGGCAAAGTCGATCCCGGCTTCGAGCAGCGCAATCAGTTCGAGGAGCGCCTGCTTCACGGGAGTCACGCGGTGGCTGAGCGCGCCGCCCATCTGGCTGGCCGCCTGGCGCGCCTGGGTGAGTGTCTGCGCTTCGATAAGATCGCGGACCGCTTCGGCCTGCGTAAGGTCGATGCGGCCGGAGAGAAACGCGCGCTCGGTGAATTCGCCGGGCTCGGCGAGGCGCGCTCCCAGCTCCAGCGCGCGGCGCAGCAGGAAGTCCAGGACCACCGGCGAACCGTGCGCTGCGATCTCAACCAGGTCTTCAGCGGTATAGGAGTTCGGCGCAACAAAAAGCGTCACCATCGCCTGATCGATGCGGGTGCGCGTAGCCGCGGCTTCAGGAGCGGTGCCGCCGTCGAGAACATCGGCCAACCGCGCATGGGCATGTTCGAGAGGCTGGCGCGGCGACACAAGTTGCGCGGCGATGGACGCTGCCATGGGCCCGCTGAGGCGCACGATGCCGATGCCGGCGCGGCCCGGCGGCGTGGAGATGGCGGCGATGGTATCGGTGACAGCTCCGGATGAGTCCATGGAATGTACTCAGTTTAGTGCCGCCGCACCGTATCGCCGGATCGGGATCGCACCTGAGTTTGCCATGGTCGAAACAGGTTGGCGAAGTCCTTGGCAAAGGCCTCGGACCTGGACGTACGATGAAACAAGGGGCGGCTGCTTGCTTGCGGGCTGTCGCCCCGGGATGCGCCATGAAAGCTACGCGTCTTGCTACCCTCAAGTTGTTTGCGTTGCTGTTCCTGCTGCCGGGGCTGGCCGGACTCATCGCCTCGGCCATGGTCTCGACGCATTATCTTGACGCTATGCCCAAGTGGCCGGTGCCGGAAGAGCAGCGTGTCGTTCCCCGCGAGATCCATGGCACCACGATCTACCAGACCGTTGCCGAAGATTGCAAACTCAGCCTGATTGAGTATTCCTCGGTCGCGGTTTTTCTCGTCGGACTGGTGATCGGGGTGATCTATCTCGAGAAGTGGGGCGCAGCGCAAGCGCATGCGGACGAGGAAACCGATCTGGCGAAAGAGACAGGCCGATGAGGATTGCGCTCGATCGCAGCCGCCGGCTCGAATCAGGGCCCTGCAAAGGTGGACCGGCGCGTCCGCGAAGCCATCCTCTACAATAAGCCGGTGCCGGAACTGCCCGAAGTCGAAACGGTTGCACGAGGCGTAGACCGACACGTCCGCGGCGACCGCATCACCGAAGCGTGGTTCAGCAGCTACCCGCAGCCCTTCAAGAATCCACCCAACCAGCAGCGCGAAGGCCTCGTCGGCTGCAGGATTCTTGAAGTCCATCGAACGGGCAAGCACATCGTCTTCGAACTCAGCTGTAAAGAGGAAAAAAAACCGCGCCAAGAACAGCCGGCCGCGTTGCATCCGGAGAAACCCACCACACCCGATGCGCAATGGATCGTGCATCTGGGAATGACAGGCCGGCTTCTGGTCACGAGACCCGACAGCCCTCTCGCCCCGCATACGCACGCGCGGCTCGATCTGGCGAGTGGGCGAGAACTGCGATTCGTCGATCCAAGGCGCTTCGGAAGGCTCGAATTCCGCCGGCTGGGGGCTGGGGCGGCTTTCGCAGCGCCCGGCGCAGAGCCGCTCGACATCGATTTGGAGAAGTTTGCGGCCTTGTTTCGCGGCCGACGGCTGCCGATCAAGGCGGCCCTGCTCAATCAAGGGCTGCTTGCCGGCGTGGGCAATATCTATGCCGATGAGAGCCTGTTTCGGGCGGGGATTCGCCCTCGGCGGCGAACGAACCGGATCTCCATTGAAGAGTATGAAAGATTGCGGACCGCGTTGCGCGAAGTGCTGCGTCGCGCCATCCGGATGGGCGGGTCTTCCGTGTCGGATTATGTAGACGCCGACGGCGAGCGCGGATTCTTCCAACTCCAGCACTATGTTTACCAGCGAAGTGGTGAGCCTTGCCGGAAGTGCCGGACACCCATCCGGCGGATTGTGATCGCCGGCCGCGGTACACATTACTGCCCGAAGTGCCAAGTGTAGGAAGGCTACCTCGTCGAGAAGCGATCCTACGGTTTTTGGGAGCGATTTTTTCCATATTTGAGACTTTCGCGATGCTCGATTTTGGTAAGTGTTTGAAAATAAATAACCTGAGCAACGGAATGACAATTGCACTACTTATTACCGCCAGTGATGTATCGGCCGCCGGATCAACCCGGCAGAGCCAGGACCACACAGGCACCCGGCAAGAGCAACCGCCATTGAGCGGGCCTCAAAAAGGCAGAGCCAGCCGGGAAGCCTGAGACCGAGCGGTGGATCGATAGCCACCGCTCTTCCTGTGATGGGAGGCCAGTGACCAGCGCAGGAAGCGAAACGCCACTCTAGCCAGTGGCGTTTCTTGCGTTTGCGGCTCAGTTTACGAGCCCTCGGCTTACCCAAAGGTCACATGGCAAGCAGGATTCCTCCTTCGTTGGCCCCTTGCCAGCCGAATGGCTTCGCTGTAGTATCGGAATTGCCTATCAGGCGGCTGATGCGGGCTACCCGGGAAATGGGTAGAGCAAGCTCGCCGTCCAGCAAACCATTTCGTCCGCCAATTCAGTTGAGAGCAGGCTTCGCGCGACGGTGGTTCACATAGGAAAGGGCATCATCTGAGAAACTCGAGAGGCCGCGCCGAATCGATACCGGCGAACGGATGGAGCCGCAAGCGGCTCCCGTCAACAATGCGGCAATCGCATTTCCCAGAGAATCAAAGGGTGGATTCGAGGAATTTTTGACTTGGTGGCCGGCAGGTTTGCTTTGCCGGCGGCTTGGTTTGGCGCGTGAACGATCTTCGTCGACCGTTCAATCTTGAAGGATAACTGTTGCAATGCGACTTCAGTTTGTCGCTGCGGCAGAGCGCGATCCCGGATCTGATCCCCAGGCTAAAGCAGGACGAAGTTCAACGTAGCAAAGAGCAATGCACCAGGACGTACACGCATCATGACAATCGAATCGACACCGCCCCAGCCAGAGCAGGGGCTCGCGCCTGACAACGGTCAGGCGCAGTCGCGCGGCCATCGCCGCCGCCGCCGTCGCCGTAAGAACAAATCGAGCCAGCAGCCCGGAATGGCGGCCCAGCCCGCGCAGGGGCAGGCGCCGCCGCCGATGCAGGCGCCGGCTTCCACCCCTCCGGCGCCCCAGCATGCCCATCATCAGAATCAGGGGCATGGCCGAAAGAAGAAGAAGTTCTTCCAGAAGAGCTCGCCACCCGGACAGCCCGGCAATAGCATCTCGGGACAGCAGCAAGGCAGGCGCAAGGGCCGGCAGAAGGGGCCGCGCATGTTTGTCGGTCCCATGGACCACAGCTATCGTGCGGTGAACGGCAACGTAGCCGACGGGCCGCCTTCGACGATTCCCGTTGCAGGCAACGGCCATGGCGGCAGCTATTATTCCGACGCCTACTCCGCGCCCGCTGCACCGCCGCGCCACGACGCGCCTACGCGCATCTTCTGCTTTATCGAAGACCTGTTTTTCCTGGCGAAGATTCAGGAGACGGCGCGCAAGCTGGGCGTGAAGGTGGAGTTTGTGAAAGGCGACAAAGACCAGGTGGCGCGGATCTACGATGCTCCTGATGGCGAGAAGCCGTCGCTGCTGGTCTTCGATCTGAACAACCTGAATGCCAAGCCAATGGCGCTGATTCCCAAATTCAAAACGAAATTCAAGAAGGCCGTTTCGATCATCGGCTTCCTCAATCACCTGCAGGGCGACCTGAAGATGAAGGCGATCGAGGCCGGTTGCGACGCGGTGATGCCGCGGTCGGCTTTCTCGCAGAGCCTGCCGGTTCTTCTGCGCCGCTACGGCGTGGAAGAGCAGGAAGAACTCGAGCAGCAGCCGGCATTCTAGAAGCAGGGACTAAGGGAACTAGGTGATAAGAAAACGAAGGCGCGCTGAGAAGCGCGCCTTTGTTCGTTCATGCAATCTCTTTGCCGCCGATCAGCGTTCTTGTTCCCTTGTCGCCTCGTCCCCTTGGTTCCTGTTTCTTACCCCGGCGGCCAGGTGAGCAGGCGGCCGCCGAGCAAGTGCAGATGAAGATGGTCGACAGTCTGGCCGCCTTCTTCCCCGGTGTTCACCACGATGCGATAGCCATTGGCGAGATTTTTCTGGCGCGCGATCTCGGCTGCGGCCCACAGCAGATGACCGAGCAGCGCGCGCTTGTCTTTGCCGGCTTCATTGAGGGAGCCGATATGCTCGCGGGGCACAATGAGAACGTGCACTGGCGCCTTGGGATTGATATCGGCGAAGGCGTAGCCAATCTCGTCCTGGAAGACCGGGGTTGAGGGGATCTGCTTGTCGAGGATCTTGCAGAAGGTGCAACTCATGGCCTGACCAGTGTACACGCGAGGGTTGCAAAGCTACTTCGAAAAAAATCCATCGCAAGCGGGCCAATGAACCAGGGCTTCCGCGCCGATAAAAGTCGTCGTCGCCGGATCGTCATACGCTTGCATAAACGCGTCCGACCTCACGAACGCCCCCGAGGGTAAACGTATACAATTGCGCTGACTCAAATGCCTGACTCTCTTGTCGCTCCCAGCCTCAGGCCGCGGTGCGTCGTAGGAGAGCAGGTGCCATGAAAGAGGAGACGTATGGATCGGCGCGACTTTCTAAAGACCTCGGGGACATTCATCGCGGGCGCAACCGTGGCTCAGAATCTGCGCAGAGCCGCCGCGGACGCAACGAGGGATGTATCGGGACGCAGCGTTCTGCCCATCAACCGCAACTGGCGATTTAGTCCGAAGGCAACCGAGGCCGCTCGGGCCTCGGCCTTTGACGACAGCAAATTTGCGCGCGTGACAGTTCCCCATACCAATCTGCGTGTGCCGTGGCATAGCTTCGACGAGAAGAGCTACGAGTTCGTATCGATCTATCGCCGGCGATTCAGGCTGCCAGCCGGGGCGCGCGGCAAACGGGTCTTCGTCGATTTCGAGGGTGTGATGACAGCATCCACCGTGTGGCTGAACGGCGCGAAGCTCGGCGAATACAAGGGTGGATTTACCCCATTTTCGTTCGAGCTCACGCAGAACGTGAACTTCGATGGTGAGAACCTGCTTGCAGTCGAGGTCGACTCGAGCGAGCGGCCGGATATTCCGCCGTTTGGTTACGAAGTCGACTACCTGACATTTGGAGGCATCTATCGCGAGGTGTCTCTGAGGATCGTGCCGCACACGTTCATCGAAAACATCTTTGCCCAGCCTAAGAACGTTCTCTCCGGCAAGCCGGCCGTCGATGTGCAGTGCTGGCTCGAGAGCGGTAGCAAGTCACTGGAAGAAGGCTTGACCCTGGCCGCCTTTCTCTACGACGGGGACAAACTGCTGGCGAAGGCGACCAAGGAGATTCCCGGCGGCGAGGACCAGGGCAATGTTCCCCGCACGCTCACGCTCGACAACCTGGGCGAAATCTCGCTGTGGGATCTCAAATCGCCCAAGCTTTATCGCGTGGAGGTGCAGCTACTCGAAGGCGGCCGGATTCACGACAGCGATTCGCGGCGCATCGGGTTTCGCGAGGCCAGGTTCACGCCCGAAGGCTTCAAGCTCAATGGAACGGTGATCAAGCTGCGCGGGCTCGACCGGCATCAGACTTTCCCCTGGGTGGGACAGGCGATGCCAGGGCGCGTACAGCGCCGCGACGCCATCGTCCTGCGCAAGAATCTGCACTGCAATATCGTCCGCACTTCGCACTATCCGCAGTCACGGCACTTCCTCGATGCCTGCGATGACCTCGGACTGCTGGTGCTCGAAGAGATCCCGGGATGGCAGTACATCGGCGACCAGGCCTGGCAGGATATCTCGGTAGATAACGTAAGCCGCATGATCCGGCGCGACTGGAACCACCCCTCGATCATCCTGTGGGGCGTGCGTATCAACGAGTCGCGCGACAATCACGACTTCTACGTGCGCACCAACGCCCTTGCCCACAAGCTCGATACCACGCGTCAAACCGGCGGCATCCGCTACTTCCAGGAATCAGAGTTCCTGGAAGATGTTTTCACGATGAATGACTTCGGCTGGCCGCTGATGCCGCCGAATCATCCGCTGTACCTGAATACCGAGTTTGCCGGCCACACTTATCCAACCAAGACCATCGACAACGTCGAACGGCTGCGAGAGCACACGATTCGCCACGCGCGCGTTCACGATCAGCTGGCTTCAAATCCGCAGTACGCCGGAGGCATCGGGTGGTGCGCCTTCGACTACAACACCCACGCCAACTTCGGCTCGGGCGACCGCATCTGCTACCACGGCGTCACCGACATCTGGCGCGAACCGAAACCCGCCGCCGGATTCTATCGCTCGCAGTGCGATCCGGAAGAGGAGATCGTGCTGGCGCCCGCATTTCACTGGGCCCGAGGCGACGAGAGCATCGGGTTCACGACCGCGTTGGTGTCGTCGAACTGCGAGCGCCTGAAGTTTTCCGTCGGCAACGGGCCGGCGGTTGAGGCGGATCCAGACCGTGCGCAATTCCCACACCTGAAATATCCGCCCTTCACCGCGAACCTGACGAATATTCGCGAAGATTGGGGCGATTTGCGTATCGAGGGCTATATCGGCGGCAAGAAGGTCATCGAGAAAACCATGTCGGGCAAAGGCCTCGACCAGAAATTCGCTGTGCTCGCCGACGACGCGAGCCTCATGGCCGACGGCGCGGACACGACTCGCGTGGTGCTGAGGGTGACTGACGAATTCGACGCCATCCGGCCGTTCGCGGCCGACCCGATTCGCTTCGAGCTGACTGGACCGGCTGAGCTCATCGGCGACAACCCATTCACGCTGGTCGGCGGCACCGGCGCGGTGTGGATTCGAGCGGGAGAGCAGGCAGGTAAGGTAAGGCTGACAGCGCACCATCCTTATCTTGGCGCGAGGTCAATCGACATCGAGGTGACGCCGGCGCCGGCGGAGCAAGCATAGTCGAGTTTCGGCGAGCGGAGAGGATCGGCAAGATCCATACAGACGGTGCATCTGCCAACTCCGGCGCGCGGGATGACGCCATGACGAACCTTGCGGTCGTCCCGTGTCGTGTCAGCTTGTGTGATCCAGGATGATCCTCCATCCCTTCGCACCCTTGTGCCAGACCAGCGAGAACACTCCATCGTTCTTCTTCGCCTCGCCCATCGCCGTTCGGTCCAGGTGGAAGTTGCCCGTCACAATGGCGTATTCGACCGATCCGCCCGCGTCGGGCAGCAGACGAACTTCCAGGTTGCTGAACGTCAGCGTCCCCATCTGTTCGCGATTTGCGTAAGCGGTTCGATACCGCTCGAGGATCGGCCGGTAGCCCTTCCGCACCTGTGCGCCGATAAAGGTAGTCTCCGGGGAATCCTCGTAGGCCTGCATGAACGCATCCAAGTCGCCGCGATTCCATGCCGCGCTCTGTTCCCCGATCACCGCTCGAATCGCTGCCTCCTCGTTTTGCTGAGCCCGAACACACGGGATCGCAACCGCAAAGAGCAAAACCCAACCCAATCTCCGCATCCTTTGTCCTCCGCGTCCAGCCTACAATGTCGTTATGGCTTCGCTTCCCGCCGAATCACCTTTTCGCGTCGTTCACACGGTCTGCTCGCACGACTGTCCCGACTCGTGTGCGGTGCTGGTGACGGTCGATGGCGAGGGCCGGGCAGTGAAGGTGGAGGGTGACCCTTCGCAGCCGGTGACGCGGGGATTTCTGTGCGGCAAAGTCGCCAAGTATCTTGACCGCGTCTACGCACCCGACCGGCTTCTGTATCCGTTGCGGCGCAAGACCGGTATCCGCAAAGGCCCGCTGCAGAGGGGGCGCGAACTCGAAGCCTTTGAGCGCGTCAGCTGGGATGAGGCCCTCGACGCGATCGCCGCGCGGCTCCAGCAAATCGCCGATCGCTATGGGCCGGAGTCGATTCTTCCCTACAGCTATGCCGGCACTATCGGCCAGCTCGGCTTCGGATCGATGGATCGACGTTTCTTCCATCGGCTGGGAGCGAGTCAGTTGGAGCGGACGATCTGCTCCGAAGCCGGTGGCCAGGCCTGGAACCTGGTTTACGGCAAGAAATTCGCTACTCCGACCGAAGATTTCCGGCTGGCGAAGTTGATCATCGCGTGGGGCGCGAACATCCACGGCAACAACATTCACCTGTGGCCATTTGTTGAGGAAGCGCGGCGTAACGGCGCCCGCCTCATCGTGATCGACCCCTACCGCACGCGCACAGCGGCACTCGCCGATTGGCACATCGCCATCCGCCCCGGAACCGACGTGGCTCTCGCGCTGGGCATGATGCACGTGATTCTGAACGAAGGCCGCGAAGACCGCGCCTACATCGCTGAGATGACGCACGGTTTCGATCGCTTGGCCGAGCGCGTCCGTGCGTATACGCCGGAGCGCGTTGCCGGCTGGACAGGCATGACGGCCGCGGAGATCGAGCAACTGGCGCGCGAGTACGCGACAACACGCCCGGCTGCGATTCGCCTGAACTACGGCGTGCAGCGATCGGAGAACGGCGGTGCAGCGGTGCGGGCGATCTGCATGCTTCCCGCCCTGACGGGCGCATGGAAATATCGCGGCGGCGGCGCTCAGCTTTCTACGTCGGGCGCATTTGCGTGGAACAAGCACGCGCTCGAGCGTCCCGATCTCGCGCAGGCATCCCCGATCGGCCGCCTGGCGCGCGTCGTCAACATGTGCGAACTTGGCCAGGCCCTGACGGTGCTGGGAAGAGATCAGGGGTCGGAGATCAGGGATAAGAAGGACAGTCGAGACGGTCCGGCGGTGCATGCGCTCTTTGTCTATAACTCAAATCCCGGAGCTGTGACGCCGAATCATGACGCGGTGCGTCGGGGCCTCGAGCGCGAGGATCTCTTCACCGTGGTGCACGAGCAGTTCATGACTGACACCACCGATTACGCCGACTACGTCCTGCCCGCGACAACATTTCTTGAACACACCGAGATCCAGGGCGCGTACGGTCACTATTTCGTGCAGCTCTCGAAACAGGCCATCGCCCCGCCGGGCGAAGCGAGATCGAATGTCTGGCTCTTCAGCCAACTGGCGCAGCGGATGGGATTCTCGGAAGCCTGCTTCCGCGACACGCCGGAAGAACTGATTCGGCAGGTGCTCTCGATTGGTGCCGACGGCCATTCGACCAACGCCAACATGGAACACATCACACTGGCTGATCTCGAGGAGCGCGGGCACGTGCCTCTCGCTTTCCACCAGCATCGTGCCCAGGCGCCGTTCTTGCCCTACGCGTCTGGTTCGGTCTCGACCCCCTCGGGCAAGATCGAGTTTTGCTCCGAGTCACTGGCGGCGAATGGGCTGGATCCGCTTCCCGGATTCATCGCGCCCACCGAATCGCGCTGGAGCGAAGCCGCAACGCGCTATCCGCTCGAGTTGCTGCCGCGCAAGAACGACAACTATATGAACTCGACGTTCGCCAACTTGCCCGGCCACCGCAAGATGGAAGCGCGGTCGGATCAGCGGCTCGAGATTCATCCGGCAGACGCAGCGCCGCGAGGCCTGGCCGAGGGTGATCGTGTGCGCGTCTTCAACGATCGCGGATCGGTGGAGCTGATCGCGATGCTGAATTCGCGCCTTCCTGCCGGTGTGGTGGCCGCGCGTCTCGACTGGGCCAAGCTCTCTGCCGGCGGCAACAACATTAACTCCCTGACCAGCGAACGGCTCACCGACATCGGCCGCGGGGCGACCTTTTACTCGACGCTGGTTGAAGTGGCGAAGGCTTAGGTCTCTGCGCGGACCATGAGGCCCGCACATAGCCAGAAAAATGGGCCGCCCTACCGGACCAGCTCTGCAACCACTTCAACATCCTCATGACGCGAGGTCGCGGGAGAGTCGAGCGATCCCAGAACGAGCGGCTTGCCCGGCACCAGCTCCGAAGTTCCTTCGAGGACAGTCTGATGCAGGTCGGGGTCCCGCGCGCCAGAGCCCGCCGTTTGCAGCCCCGATAGCTCGACTTTCGAGTGCAGAGTCAAGGCGTCGGTACTCGTCGACAGAATCGCGTTGATGTTGAGGCCCACATCGAGATATTGCACCTGGTTGGTCTGCGAGGCATCCTTGCCGGTGCTTCCGGTAACGATGGGCACGCGGCCGCCCTGTTTGAACACTGTTTTATCCCCCGAGGCCACGACCAGCGTGTAGTGCTGGCTTCCCTTCACCTGGCCGTTTTCGCTGTCGGTAATGGTGTAGGTCAGGCGATAGATCCGGCGCGGCCGGTCGAGATCGGCGATCACCTTTTGCGCCATGGCGATTTCTTCGGGAGTGCCGCGCATGGTGATGGCCGCCTCCGACGACACTCCATAGATCTTTGCGTGGGGAATCATGTTGCGCAGCGCGGTCTGGATGTCGTTGAGGCTCTCCTGGTCGGTGGCATTGGCGAGGTAGAGCGTTTGATACATCTGCTGATCGGCCTTGGCCTGCGGCGGCGTTGCGTCGTCGGCGGGTGACTGGGCCGGCACCCTGCCTGCGAAAACGGTGAGGGTCAGAACGAACAGAATTGTTGAGCAAACAGAGATCAGGCACAGCCGCTGATTGGCGGCACACTTCAAGTTCATGGGTCCTCCATAAGTCTCTTTGGCGAGCACCGCCAAAACTGAACGTCGATTTTCCCCGGAGTCGATCTGGTTCGATTCCTGATCGACAGACGCAGAACGCCCGCCGGCGCTCGAAATCTTTTGCAACCTGGGCAAATGCGAATCCGAACTGTGCGGGGGGCTTCCGGTCAGCGCCTGGCGGCGCGCTCGCGCTGCAGCTCGCGGTACAAATCACTCTTCGACCGTCCCAGTTCGCGCGCCAGTCGCTTCAGCGCCTCTTTTTCGTCGATGCCCGCTTCGGACTGCAGCCGCACAACGCGCGCGGAGATTTTTTCGGTTGCGGCGCCGCCCGGCGCGGTGACCGCCCGATCTTTCGATGTCGCGGGCGCTTCGACCAGTAGCGTGATTTCGCCGCGTACCTGGTCGCGGCCGGCAAGCTCGCGACGCACCTCGGCAACCGTGCCCCGAACAAACTCCTCATGGATCTTGGTCAGCTCGCGCGCCACAACTGCGTTGAGCAGCCCCCCAAACACTTGCTCAATGTCCGAGAGCGCTTCGAGAATCCGGTGCGGCGCTTCGTAGAAGATGAGTGTCTGCGACGACTCGCGGGGCGCAGCCGCAAGCTTTTCGAGATACGTGCGGCGCGCGCCGGCTTTTTCCGGCAGAAAGCCCAGGAATTGAAACTCACTGGTGGGCAGCCCGGAAGCGGCAAGCGCAGTGATGGCGGCGTTGGCTCCGGGAATGGGAATCACCGCGACTCCGGCAGCGATGGCCTCGCGAACCAGATGCGTTCCCGGATCGCTGATGGCCGGAGTTCCCGCATCGGTGACGAGCGCGACAGCCTTCCCGGCCTTTATGTCCTGGACCAGCTCTGCGGCGCGAGCGCGCTCGTTATGCTCGTGATAGCTGACGGTTTTTTTCAGGATTTGGAAATGATTCAGAAGTTTTTGGGTCTGGCGCGTGTCTTCGCAGGCGATGCGATCCACACCGCGCAACACGTCGAGCGCGCGCAGTGTGATATCGCCGAGATTGCCGATGGGCGTGGCGACGAGGTAAAGACCAGGAGCGAGGGGTGGGTCGGCGGCGTGCATGGCTGGCCGAAGGATACAACTTTCTAGCGGTCGTAGACCTCGCTGCGGTGGCCGACGCCAACGGCTGGAATAATCAGTTTCGCATCCTGAATCTCGCCGATGATGCGTCAGTCGCCCACAGGATACCGCCAAAACTCACCGAGCTTGGAGCCACGCGCTCGAACAGAAAACGCTCGATGCGTCGCGTAACTTGTGAGGCCCCTGCTACTCTTCCGCGTCCTGGCGCTCGATGCGCCGTTGCTCGGCCAGCAGCGACATGGAACTCATCAGGTTCTGCACGCTGACAATGCCCACCACGCGCCCGCTTTCCGTTACCGGAATCAACGACAGGCCGTGGCCGGCCGTCAAGCGGCGGATGGTTGTGCCCAGCGTGTCTTCGGGCCGCGCCACCTGAAAGGCGCGCGACATCACCGACTGCACCGAGGCGTTGCCTTCGTTGCGCAGGGCATCCACTATGCGCTGCCGCGAGATGATGCCGACCAGTTGCGGGCCGCGCACCACGGGAAACTCCTCCTGCAGAGAGTGCACGCAGCGGTAGAGAGCGTCGGCGAGCGTGTCGGAGGGAGAGAGCGTGGCAAAGTCCGTGAGCATCACCTCGCGCATGCGCACCGTATCGACGACGGATTGGAAAAAGACACCCTGTTCTTCGATCTGCGCGCCGACCAGGATGAACAGACCGGCCAGGCTGAGCCAGTAATCGCGCAGAAGAATGCCGGCCAGGATGGTGGCAAGAGCGAGGATCTGACCCAGGCCTGCAGCAGCGCGGCCGGCGGGACCGAATCCATGCTTGCGCGCGAACGCGTTGCGCACCAGCCGCCCGCAATCGAGGGGATAAGCGGGCAGCAGGTGCAGAAAGCCGAGAGAGGCCTGCATCCACACCAGGCTGCGCAACAGGTAGGCAGGAGTGATGAGAGGATGCCCAAGGAGCTGCAGATCGGGGCTCACACCCAGCATGGCTCCTGCGCACGCCAGCGCAGCGGCCCAATTGGCCAGCGGTCCGGCGAGGGCGAGGGCGAACTGGCCGCGGCCGCCGCTCGCGATTTCCTGGCTCTCGGGATTGGCGTAAGCGAAGAGTCCGCCGATGGGGAGCAGCAGGACAGCGCGAAGGCGTAAGCCCATCCAGGCGGCGACCAGAAGGCGGGCGGTCTCGCGCACCACAACCGCGCCGACAAGAATCAGGAAAAGGGCTATGCCGCGCGACCATTGGGTATCGCCGCTGATGGCAAAAACCACAAACAGCAGCAGCGGGAAGAAAATATGCACGCGCAGTTCTACGCCCATCCACCGCCCCAGCGGAATTGACCAGCCGCGCATGGTCTGATTGTAGAGCCTGGGGGGTGAAAGGCAGCTCGCAGCTCTCAGCTTTTGGCTTTCAGCTCCTTCCCGTGCGAAATCCATCATGGCGGCTCAACCGGCATTCCGATTGATGGCGGGTCCTTTATGCTGTGAGCGATGCGCGTCATTGCAGGAACCTTTCGCTCGCGACTGCTCGAGGCGCCGCCCGGGATGAGCACCCGGCCCACGAGCGACCGGCTGCGTGAATCGCTCTTCAATGTTCTCGCTCCGCACATCGCTGACGCGAACTTCCTCGATCTCTATGCCGGTTCGGGCGCAGTCGGCATCGAGGCCATCAGCCGCGGAGCGCAGACGGTCACCTTTGTCGAACATGGAAGGGATGCGGCGAGAATCCTGCGCGGCAACCTCGAGCGCCTGGGAATTACAGACGGCTTTCGCATTCGCGCGGGGAGCGTAAAGGTCTTTCTGACGGCGCGCTCCTCAAATTCCGGTCCAGAGCCACAACGCTACGAAGTTGTCTTTCTCGATCCGCCGTATGACGCTGACGAGGAGTACACAAGCACCCTGGGCCTGCTGGGCGGGCCGGCTGCCGTGCATCTCGCCCCTGGCGCGGTTGTGATTGCCGAGCACCGCCGCAAGCAATCGCTCGAGGATCGCTATGGCAGCCTCAAAAGAACCCGCTTGCTCCAGCAGGGTGATGCGGCCCTTAGCTTCTATTCGTTCCATGGCGACGTGCCTCCGAAAGAAGCGGGGGCACTCAGGCCTCTCGAACCGTGAAGCCGCCAGGCGGGTCTTCAGGACCGGAGCCGCTCCGGACCCTTCGCGCCCGCTTACAATGGAGCGCATGAAAATCGAGAAAGTGATTGTCGGCGTTGTGGCTTTTATGCTCGCCGCGACACCGTTCGCCATTTACGCGCAGACGGCCGCCATGCCGAAGATGTCCACCCCGCAGCTCGTGATACTCGATACGGATATAGGCGACGACATCGACGATGCCTTTGCGCTGGCGCTGCTCCTGCATAGCTCTGAAGTCAAGCTGCTGGGCATCACCACCGCTTTCGGCGACACCGAACTGCGTGCGAGGCTTGTGGACCGCTATCTCAGGGCCGTCGGCCGCAGTGAGATTCCTGTGTTTGCCGGTGGATCGACCAAAGCCAAGAATAATTTGTCACAAGCGGCCTACGCGCAACAGTCGCCGGCGCACAAGCATGGCGACGCGGCCGACTTCATCCTCCGCTCAATCCGCCTGCATCCTGGGCAAATCACGCTGATCGCAATCGGTCCGTTATTCAACGTGCAGGCGGCTATCGAGCGCGATCCGGCGACGTTTCGCAAGCTGAAACGGATTGTCATCATGGGCGGCAGCGTTTATCGCGGCTACGATGACGGCAACGCGACGAACAACCCGCCCTCGGCCGAGTGGAACATTCTTTGCGATCCGCAGGGTGCACGCGCGCTGTTCGCCTCGGGCGTTCCTGTTTTCGTGATGCCGCTGGATTCAACCCAGATCCGGCTGAAGCAGGCTGACCTGGCTACGATTCTTGCTCACGGCTCGCCGCTGACCGACCAGTTGGCGCTGCTCTATCACCAGTGGAGCGGTACCGGCGACTGGCACACACCCACGCTGTTCGACCCTGTCGCAGCCTCCTACGCGATCCGCCCGAATCTATGCCCTACCCAGCCCATGCGGCTCGATGTCGACGATCAAGGCTTTACCCGGCCGGTTACGGGCGAGCCCAACGCGCAGGTCTGCCTCAAGTCGGATGTTGATGGGTTCGTCGATTTCCTGGTCCACCGGATTCTGGCTGATCCGGCGCGATAGCCCAGGCGAGCTGGCCGACGCTTTTTGCCGAAACCCTCCCTCATGCATTTACCGGGTGTGAGGGCAATCACTTTCAACCGCATTGACACCGGAGGAAAGTAGGAGAAAAATGGCGAGGCAAACAAATTCGAGGCGATTCGTGTCGCCTACGGAGGGAACGTGAGAAACGCGGCAAAATTGCAGGCTTTGGCGGCAATGGCTCTATTCACAGCAGGGTTGTTCTTGGCGGGGTGCAAATCGGCGCCGGTTCTGACCTCGGACCAGGCGAGCGCGATGATCCAGGCCAAATACGACCAGGATCCCGGCTTTGCATTCAACATCAGCGTCGACGATCGCGGCATGCAGCAGGGGGTGGCCGCAAAGTACTGGGTAGGGGTCAGGCGGTTCCCTAATGGCTACTGGGGCGACTTCAAGCTCACCGATGACGGCAAGAAGGTGCTGAAGCTGGCTGGTGGCGGCGACGTGATTCAATGGCGTCCGGAAGGTCCTTCGGACCCGCACTATGCCATCGTTGTCGTGCCCCTGGCGGTGAGCCATTTCAAGGTGCGAAGCGTCGGCGATGTTGAAAGCATCGGCGACAGCCGCACAGTGACCTATATGGAGGATGTGAACCTGACCGGGATCCCCGACCCGTTGCAGAATATCGCGCACAATCCCGTGAACAAATTGAGCACGGAGCGGCAGGCGACTTTCGTTTTGACGAACAATGCATGGACGCTGAAGTCGATCATGTAAAGCAGAGAAGGGCTTGCATCGAGATTGGCCGCGGGCGTTTGCCTGCGGCCAATATTTTTTGCGGAGAGCGCCCACTACTTGACGCTAAGTTCGGCCAGAAGCTGCTGGAATTTGGGATCGTTGCTCAGCGCCGCGAAGTTGCTGTCGCTAGCCACCTTCGTGACATTTATGTAGCCCTGGTTGATCGCCATGCGCAGATGCTCGAGAGCGCAGGCGGTTTGGCCGGCGCGCGCGCAGTCGATGGCCATGTAGTAGTTCATCGCACCACGGTCCTTTACCGACGTGGGATTGTCGACCGTGAGGCTGTTGCCGGGAGCAAAGATGGTGGGGTCGAGGGCCAGGGCTCGTGCATCTGCATCGCGGCCCTCCTTGTATTTCCGATGCGCCATCAGGCTGGTGGCGAGATTCTTGTAGCCAAGAGCAAACTGGGGATCGATTTGGACGGCTTTACGGTACATGTGCTCCGCCTGCCTGTAATCTCCCAGCGACTCCAACGCGGTTCCAAGATTATTCAGGACGTTGGCATTGCGCGGATCGAGCTTCAGTGACTCCCGATAGCACCGCGTGGCGTCATACATGTTGAGCATCATCTGGTAAGCGATGCCCATCTGGTTCCACACTGGCGCCGTTTTTTCCGGAACGCGCGAGTACGCGGCAATGGCCGCCTGATAGCGCTTGTGATACATCATGGCGTCGCCAAGCTCGTCAGGCGGCAGGGTCGAAGCTGGCGATGCGGCAGGCGCGGGCGTTTGAGCGGTCGGTTGGGGAGCCTGTCCGCCGGCGTTTCTTGCACTGGCGAACACACACGCACTGCCCGCAACAAGGATGGTGAAGCCGCGCAGTGCTTCGAGCCTGGACATCTTACCCTCCGGGAGAACCTATCGAAGGGGCAACTCGATTCTCCCGATCTGCGATTCGGGCAGCTCGCTGCCATCCATTACAGCACCAAACCGAGGCGAAAGGAAGTGCCGGCGGTTATCGATCCAACTGGGCAATGGCCCGGCCCCGGAGGCACAAGCGGGAATCTTGCGCCGAGTATCCAGCCGGAGAGCCAGCTTAGTTGTCCGGTTCGGCCAGTAGCCTCTGAAAGGCCTGATTCGAACGGAGACTTGCGAACCGCTCATCGGCAGCGACACTTTTGCGGTTGGTAAAGCCCTCATCCAGCGCCGCGCGCAGATACTGCAGTGCGCTGGCGATATAGCCCGTCCTTACGCAGCCAAGCGCCATGTAGTAATTCAAGGCTCCGCGATCTTTTACGGTCGCGGGGTCATCGACCTTCGGGTTCCTGCTGTTGCCAAAGATCCTTGGATCGGCGGCCAGCGCTTTCTCGTAGGCTGACCAACCCTGGTCATATTTGCCTTCCGAAAGCAGATTCGTGCCCAGGTTCTTCAAGATCGATGCGTTATCAGGCTGCAGTTTGAGAGCTTTTCGATAGAGGCGGTCGGCCTGACCGAGTTGCTTCATCGACACGTAAACTGTGGCCAGGTTGTTCAATACCCGAGGGTTGCGCGGCTCCAGCTTCAGTGACTGCCG
>Ga0335071_10000781_pt1 | contig 34372 bp, 33 predicted proteins | sample Lox_Sample_15_FD_206724 | JGI IMG/M metagenome (GOLD analysis project Ga0335071, IMG submission 206724) | Soil microbial communities from Loxahatchee National Wildlife Refuge, Florida, United States - Lox_Sample_1.5 | ecosystem: Environmental > Terrestrial > Soil > Wetlands | place: USA...
CTGGTCAGCGTAGTGCTCTGGGGCGTTGGCGTGCTGGCCTCGGCGCGCGGCCTCGGCCGAGGCCGCCGCTGGGCGAGGTCGCCGCTGGTCATGACCTACCTGCTGCTGCTCGCCGTGGGCTGGGCGCTGGCGCGCGGGTCGGGCGCCGAGGTCGCGGTCGGCGTGGCGGTTCTTGCGCTGGCGGTGCTCGGCCTCGTCGTCATGCTGGCACCGTCCGTGGGCGCCCAGCTGCGCTGACCCCGCTCACTCCTCGGCCGCCTCGCGGAGGCGTCTCAGGCTGCGGGAGAGCAGGCGCGAGACGTGCATCTGCGAGATCCCGACCTCGGCGGCGATCTCGCTCTGGGTCATGTTGCGGAAGAACCGCAGGAGCAGGATCTGGCGCTCGCGCGGCTCCAGCCCCGCCAGGAGCGGCTTGAGCGCCTCCCGGTTCTCGACGTCGGCCAGCGCCTCGTCCTCGGCCCCGAGGGTGTCGAGGACCGCCGCGCTCTCCGCCGCGGTGTCCGCCGTCGCCTCGAGCGACACGGCCGTGTAGGCGTTGGCGGTGTCGAGGCCCTCGATGACTTCGTCCTCGCTGATCCCGAGATGGGCCGCCAGCTCGGCGACCGTGGGGGAGCGCCCCTGCGCCTGGGTGAGCTCCTGCCCGGCTGCGGCCAGCTGGAGGCGCAGGTCCTGCAGGCGTCGTGGGACCCGGACCGCCCAGCCCTTGTCCCGGAAGTGACGGCGGATCTCGCCGACGACCGTGGGCGTCGCGTAGGTCGAGAACTCCACCCCCCGCTCCACGTCGAAGCGGTCCACCGCGTTGATCAGCCCGATGGTCCCGACCTGGACGAGGTCGTCGTAGGGCTCCCCCCGGTTGCGGAAGCGCCCCGCTAGGTGCTCGACGAGCGGCAGGTGGAGGGCGACGAGCTCGTCGCGCAGCCGGCGGCGCTCGCCCTCGTCGCCCGGCGTCCCACCCAGTGCGCGAAGGCGGACGAACAGCTCCCAGCTGCGCTCCCGCTGCTCCTCGCGCGAGGCCGGCTGTCCCTCGGGGGTCATCCGCCGGGGCCTCGCCCGCGTCGTTTGCACAGGGTGAAGTAGGTGCGCCCGTCGACGCGACCCGACTCCACGGAGCCGGCCAGCGCCTCGAGGACCGTCCAGCCGAAGCTGCCGCGCTCGGGGCGGTGGTCGCCCACGGTACGCGCGGAGACCGTCACCTCGAGCTCGTCGGAGCCCACGCGGAACAGGCACTCGAGGGACTCACCACCCGCGACGTCGGGCAGCAGGATGGCGCAGGCCTCGTCGACCGCGATCCGCAGGTCCTCGATCTCATCGACCGTGAAGTCCAGGCGCGCGGCCAGCCCGGCGGTGGCGGTCCGGACGACGGAGACGTACGCCGCCTCCGCCGGGAGCCGCAGCTCGACGACGTCGTCCTGGGCCACCTAGGCCTGCCGGGCGAGGTCGTCGAGGGAGGCGCCGGAGATGCGCATGACGGTCCACTCGTCCATCGCCTGCGCACCCAGCGAGCGGTAGAAGCCGATCGAGGGCGCGTTCCAGTCCAGCACCCACCACTGGAGCCGGGTCAGCCGCCGGGAGACGCACTCGGCGGCCAGTGCCGCCAGCAGCGCCCGACCCAGGCCGCTGCCGCGGTGCTGCGGTCGCACGTACAGGTCCTCCAGGTAGATGCCGTGGCGGCCGTCCCACGTCGAGTAGTTGAGGAACCAGACGGCGAACCCGGCCAGGTCGCCGTCCGGCGCCTCGGCCACGTGCCCGAACAGCGCCGGGTTCGGGGCGAACAGCGCGGCTCTCAGGTCCTCGGCGCTGGCCCGGACCTCGTGCCGCGAGCGCTCGTACTCGGCGAGCTCGAGGATCATCGCGTGGACGTCGTCGACGTCCGCGGGACGTACCCGCCGGATGGCATCCATCCGGCCCACGGTAGCGAGCGGGGTCCGGTCAGGCCTTCTTGGTCTCCCAGAAGATCTCGGCGATCTCGTCGATCTTGGCGAGCAGCTGGTCGGCCACGGCGACGTCGGTCGCCGCCTTGCTGCCGCCCGCCCCGGCCAGCTTGGTGGCCTGGTTGAACAGGGTGTGCAGCTGGGGGTACTCCTCGAAGTGCGGCGCCTTGAAGTAGTCCGTCCACAGCACCCAGAGGTGGTGCTTGACCAGCTCGCTGCGCTGCTCCTTGATGATGAGCGCACGTGTCCGGAACGCGGGGTCGTCGGAGCCGTTGTACTTCTCCATGATCGCCTTGACGGACTGGGCCTCGATCCGCGCCTGGGCGGGGTCGTAGACACCGCAGGGGAGGTCGCAGTGCGCGTGCACGAGAGTGGGCATGCCTGTCCTTCCGACTTCGGTCGACTCGGGTGCGGGGGGCCGTCGCGGCGCGCCAGCTCCCTCGCGCGACCCTACTCCCGCGGTCCGGCCCCAGTCGGGCCACGCTCCCGCTGCACGGCCCCGGCCCGGGTCGGGCGATGAGGCTGCTGCGCTGGGGACGCGTCGTCGTCGCCGGCCGCTCGATGGAGCCGACCTTGCGCGCGGGCGACCGGCTGCTCGTGCGCTGGTCGGCGCCCGCCGCGAGGGGCGACGTCGTCGTCGTCCGCCTGCCGGATGGCCGCCCGCTGTCAGTGAAGCGGGCGATCCACCACGACGCATCGGGCTGGTGGGTCGAGCGGGACAACCCGGCGGAGGGCGTCGACTCCTGGGCCCTCGGGGCTGTTGCGGACCGAGACGTCCTCGGGGTGGTCCGCTGGCGATACCGGCCGCTGCGGCGCGCCGGTCGCCTGCCGCCGCCGCCGGTGCCCCTGTAGTCGGGTCAGCTCGCGCCGGTTTCCGTCGTCTCGGCGGGCTCGGCGTCGGCGAGCACGAGGTAGACCGCCCGGCGCGCGTCGATCAGGATCCGCTCGACCTGCCCCCGCTGGGTGGCGGTGCCGGTACGGGCCACCTGGCGAACGGCGCCGCCCAGTCCCTCGAACGCGGCCCGCAGGCTGCCGTGGTCTCCCGCTTCGCGCAGCTCGGCGAAGGGGTCGCCGATGCTCTCGGCGTTGGCCTCGAGCTCGGCGCGGCCCGCGTCGGTGAGCGAGGCGAGCTTGCGACCGCCCTCGCGGGTGACGACGACCAGGCCCTCGTCCTCGAGCTGGGCGAGCGCGGGGTAGATGGCGCCGGGGCTGGGCCGCCAGGCGCCGTCGGTACGAGCCGACATCTCCTGCATGAGCTGGTAGCCGTGCATCGGGCGCTCGGCGAGCAGGAGCAGGATCGCGCCGCGGACATCGCCGCGACGGGCCCCGCCCCGTCGCCCGCCCGCGAAGCGCGGGCCTCGGGGGCCGCCCGGTCCCCTGTGGTGCATGTGGTGCTTCATGAGGTCTCCTCAGTCGATGGTTCGTCTGTGTTCAATCTGTGTCGCGTGTCTATCACGCTGCACTCAAGATATATCGAGATTGCATCGTGTGTCAACCCGGCCCCCAGACAGCCGTCCGGGCGGCTAGCGTCAAGACGTGCTCGCTGCCTACGCCGCCCGCCTCTCACCCGACGACCCGCTGGCCGGACTGGAGGTCGGGTCCGTCCCGGACCCGGAGCCGCCGGAGGGCTGGACCGTCGTCACGGTCCGCGCCGCCGCGCTCAACCATCACGACCTGTGGTCGCTGCGCGGGGTCGGCCTGCCCGCGGACCGGCTGCCGATGATCCTCGGCTGCGACGCCGCGGGCGTGGACGCCGACGGCAACGAGGTCGTGGTGCATGCCGTCATCGCCGACACCGACGCGGGCGGCGGCGACGAGACCGCCGACCCGCGGCGCTCCCTGCTCTCGGAGGTCCACCCCGGCACCCTCGCGGAGCGGGTGGCCGTGCCCCGGCGCAACCTGGTGCCCAAGGCTCCCGAGCTGTCCTGGGCGGAGGCCGCTTCGCTGCCCACCGCGTGGCTCACCGCCTATCGGATGCTGTTCGTCAAGGCCGGTGTGCGTCCGGGCGACCGGGTGCTCGTCCAGGGCGCCGGCGGCGGGGTCTCCTCCGCCGCGCTCGCCCTCGGGGCCGCCGCCGGGTTGCGCATGTGGGCGACCAGCCGCGAGGAGGAGCGTCGCGCTCGTGCGGTCGAGCTCGGCGCCGAGGCGGCGTACCCGCCGGGGGCCCGGCTGCCCGAGCGGGTCGACGCAGTCCTGGAGACGGTCGGGTCGGCCACGTGGGACCACAGCCTCAAGGCCCTGCGTCCGGGCGGGACGGTGGTGGTCGCCGGGGCGACCAGCGGCCACGAGGTGGTGACCGACCTGCGCCGGGTCTTCTTCCTGCAGCTGTCCGTCGTGGGGTCCACGATGGGCACCCGCCGCGAGCTGGTCGCGCTCCAGCACTTCCTGGTCGCCTCGGGGGTGCGGCCGCTCGTCGACTCGACGTACGTCCTCGCGGACGCCCGGGACGCCTTCGAACGGCTGGCCTCGGGGGAGGCCTTCGGCAAGGTCGTCGTCGAGCCCTGAGCCTCGAGCGCTGAGCCTCGATCCCGCCCTGATCCCCCACTGGTGGCGGGTTCCGCGTCTCTCACGTCACGTTGATCGACGTAGACCCCGCCACAAGTGGGGGGATGGATGGGCTCAGTCGTCGTCGGCGTCGTCGAGGCGGGCCAGCCAGGTGGCCAACCGCTCCACGGGCACCTCGAAGTCGGGGTTGAGGTCGACGAACTCGCGTAGCCGCTCGGCCAGCCAGGCGAGGCTGACCTCCTCGATTCCGCGGCGCGCCTCGAGCTCCTCGATGCCGCGGTCGGTGAAGTACACCTCAGGCCAGCGCGGCGTCGATGATCTCGCGCTGCTCCTGCTCGTGGCGGTGGTGGGAGCCCGCCGCCGGTGAGGACGAGGCGGTTCGGGTCACCGGCGCCAGCGTGCGGCCGATGATCTGGGGGACGTTCATCGACATCGACCACCAGGCCCCCTGGTTCGCCGGCTCCTCCTGCACCCAGCGGACCTGTGCCGACGCCGGGTAGCCCTCCAGCGCCACGGGCAGGGTCTTCGCGGGCAGCGGGTAGAGGCGTTCGAGGCGCACGATGGCGACGTCGTCCGCCCCGCGCTTGGCACGCTCGGCCACGAGATCCCAGTAGACCTTCCCGCTGCACAGGATGATCACTCGTACGCCGGCCCGGTCGACGTGCTCGTCAGGGATCACCGGGCGGAAGTGGCCACTGATGAACTCCTCGGTCCGCGAGGTCGCCGCCTTCAGGCGCAGCATGGACTTGGGGGTGAAGACGACGAGCGGGCGCTGCAGCTCGGAGTGCACCTGCCAGCGCAACAGGTGGAAGTACGACGCCGGCGTCGACGGCATGGCGACCGTCATGTTGTCCTGGGCGCACAGCTGCAGGAAGCGCTCCACCCTGGCCGAGGAGTGGTCCGGCCCCTGGCCCTCGTAGCCGTGGGGCAGCAGCAGGGTCACGGCCGAGCGCTGGCCCCACTTCTGCTCACCGGAGGCGATGAACTCGTCGATGATCGTCTGCGCGCCGTTCGCGAAGTCGCCGAACTGTGCCTCCCACATGACCAGGGCGTCCGGCCGGGCCACCGAGTAGCCGTACTCGAAGCCCATCGCGGCGTACTCCGACAGCAACGAGTCGTAGACGTAGAGCTTCCCGCCGTTCTCGTAGCAGCGCTTGAGCGGCTTGTACTGCCAGCCGGTCACCCGGTCGACGATGACGGCATGGCGCTGGCCGAAGGTGCCGCGCCGCGAGTCCTGCCCGGCGAGTCGTACCGCACGGCCCTCGGTGAGCAGCGAGCCGAAGGCCAGTGCCTCGCCCATGGCCCAGTCGATCGCGTCCTGCTCGACCATCTGGGCGCGCCGCTGCAGTTGAGGGGCCAGCCGAGGGTGCACGGTGAAGCCCTCGGGCACGGTCAGCTGCGACTCCACGACGCGCTTGACCACGTCGAGGTCGATGGCGGTGGGTACGTCCGCCGAGGGCCGCTGCGGCTCCAGATCCTGCTGGCCCTCCCGCTCGACCTGGCCGGACCGCTCGTTCAGGGGCCCGGCGCCCGAGTCGTCGACCGACGCGTCCTGGGCGCGGGTTGCTTGGAAGACCTTCTCGAGCTGCTCCTGGTAGTCGCGCAGCGCCGCCTCGGCCTCCTCGACGGTGATGTCGCCGCGGCCGATCAGCGCCTCGGTGTAGAGCTTGCGGATGGAGCGCTTGAGGTCGATGAGGTTGTACATCAGCGGCTGGGTGAGCGAGGGGTCGTCGGCCTCGTTGTGCCCACGCCGTCGGTAGCAGATCAGGTCGATGACGACGTCCTTGTCGAACTCCTGGCGGAACTCGAAGGCCAGGCGTGCCACCCGGACGCAGGCCTCGGGGTCGTCGCCGTTGACGTGGAAGATCGGCGCCTGGACGGTCCGGGCCACGTCCGTCGCGTAGGTGGACGAGCGGCTGGCGGCCGGCGAGGTCGTGAAGCCGACCTGGTTGTTGACGACCACGTGGATCGTCCCGCCCGTGCGGTACCCGCGCAGCTGGCTCAGCTCCAGGGTCTCCGCGACCACGCCCTGACCGGCGAACGCGGCGTCGCCGTGGAGCAGCACCGGCAGGACCGGGAAGTCCTCGCCGCGGTCGAGCACGTCCTGCTTGGCGCGGGCGATCCCCTCGAGGACCGGGTTGACGGCCTCCAGGTGTGACGGATTGGCGGCCAGGGAGACCGCGACCGTGCGGCCGTCCTCCACCGTGAAGGTGCCCTCCGCCCCCAGGTGGTACTTGACGTCGCCCGAGCCGTGCGCGGCGCCCGGGTCCACCGTGCCCTCGAACTCGCGGAAGATCTGCCCGTAGGACTTGCCCACGATGTTGGCGAGGACGTTCAGGCGGCCGCGGTGCGGCATGCCGATGCACACCTCGACGAGGCCGTCGTCGACGGCGGAGCGCAGCACCGCGTCCAGCAGCGGGATGACCGACTCCCCGCCCTCGAGGGAGAACCGCTTCTGGCCGACGTACTTGGTCTGCAGGAAGGTCTCGAAGGCCTCCGCCGCGTTGAGCCGGCGCAGGATCCGCAGCTGCTCGTCACGCTCGCAGCGCGCCTGCGGGCGCTCCACGGCGGCCTGGATCCATTCGCGCTGCTCGGGGTCCTGGATGTGCATGTACTCGATGCCGACGGTGCGGCAGTACGAGTCGCGCAGGATCCCCAGGATGTCGCGAAGCTTGGCGATCGGCCGACCCCCGAACCCGCCGGTGGCGAACTCGCGGTCGAGGTCCCACAGGGTCAGTCCGTGGCTGACGATGTCGAGGTCAGGGTGGCGGCGCTGGCGGTACTCCAGCGGGTCGGTGTCGGCCATGAGGTGCCCGCGCACCCGGTAGGCGTGGATGAGCTCCTGGACACGCGCGCCCTTGGTGACGTCGTCCTCGTGGCTGGCGCTGATGTCGCGCTCCCAGCGCACTGGCTCGTACGGCACGCGCAGCGCCGCGAAGACCGTGTCGTAGAAGCCTTCCTGGCCGAGCAGGAGCTGCTCGACCGACCGGAGGAACTCCCCGGACTGGGCGCCCTGGATGATCCGGTGGTCGTAGGTCGAGGTGAGGGTGAGGATCTTGCTCACGGCGTTGCGGGCGAGGGTCTCCTCGGAGGCGCCCTGCCACTCGGCGGGGTAGTCCATCGCGCCCACGCCGATGATCGCGCCCTGCCCCGCCATGAGCCGGGGCACGGAGTGCACGGTCCCGATCGTCCCGGGGTTGGTCAGGGTCAGCGTCGTCCCGGCGAAGTCCTCTACCGCGAGCTTGCCCGCCCGTGCCCGGCGGACCAGGTCCTCATAGCTCGTCCAGAACTGTGCGAAGTCCAGGCGGTCGGCGTCCTTGATCGAGGGGACGAGCAGCTGACGGGAGCCGTCGGGTCGCGCGAGGTCGATGGCCAGTCCGAGGTTGACCTGCCCCGGGTCGACGAGGGTGGGCTTGCCGTCGACCTCGGCGAAGTGGGCGTTCATGGCCGGGATCGCCTTGACGGCCTGGACGACGGCCCAGCCGATGAGGTGGGTGAAGGAGACCTTGCCCCCGCGCGCCCGGGCCAGCTGGTTGTTGATGACCAGCCGGTTGTCGATCAGCAGCTTGGCCGGGACGGCGCGCACCGAGGTCGCGGTCGGGACGGTGAGGCTGGCCTCCATGTTGGAGACGACCCGCGCGGCCGGTCCGCGCAGCACCTGGCTCTGCGGTTCGTGGCGCGGTGGCTCGACGACCTGCAGGGGGGTCGTGGTCGGCGGGGTGAGCCCGACGGGCTCCGCCTGCGGCGGTACGGCGCGCGGCGCCGGCTTGGCCGAGGACCGTGGGACGCCGCCGACGGTCGGCTCCGGCGTCACCGCGTCGGACGCGGGGCTGCGGCCCGCCGGCGGAGTGGCCTCGGGGGTCGCCGCCGGTGCGGCGGCCGGCTCCGTGGCGGGCTCGGTCGCCCCCGGCAGCTCGTCGGTGGGCGCACCCGCGGGGAGCGTCGCGTCCGCGGGCTTGTAGTCGGCGAAGAACTCCCACCACGCCGGGTCGACGGAGTTCGGGTCGCTGAGGTACTGCTGGTAGATCTCGTCGACGAGCCACTGGTTGGGGCCGAACTCGGCTACCTGGCTGGACACGACGCGCGGCGCTCCTGCGAGTCTCCTGGCTGCTGGGAACGGGGCCGGCCGGGTCACGAGCCAGGAACGAGCGACCACCTGGGCCGGCGCACCAGCCTAGCCCCGCCACCTGTGTCGGGCCGCCGGCGGCGATGGTGATCCGCGTCGCTACCCCGTCCGGGCGAGCCGGCTCAGGCGAAGGCGGCGAGGACCGCGGTGACCAGGCCGCCCAGGGTCGGCAGGTGGTAACCGCCCTCCTGGACGAGGACGCACGGCAGCCCCGTCGCGGCGAGGCGGGTCCCGGTGGCGCCGTACCCCTCGCTGCTGACCCGCAGCGGTGACTCCGGGTCGTCCATGGCCGCGTCGACGCCGAGGGAGACCACGAGCACCTGGCTGCGGTGCGCCGCCACCGCATCGAGCAGCTGGTCGATGCCGTGGAGCCACGTCTGGTCGCCGGCTCCGGGGGCCAGCGCGACGTTGCGGTTCGCCCCTGTTCCCGGACCACGTCCCGTCTCCTCGGCGAAGCCGGCGTAGTGCGGGAACCAGCCGGCCCCCGGGTCGACGTGGACCGAGGCGTAGAGCACCTCCGGTCGCTCGTAGAACACCGCCTGGGTGCCGTTGCCGTGGTGGGCGTCGACGTCGACGACGGCCACGCGCTCGTACCCCGCGCCGAGCAGGGCCGAGGCGGCGACCGCCGCGTTGTTCAGGTAGCACGAGCCGCCGTATGCCGCACGTGTCACGTGGTGGCCCGGGGGCCGGGTGAGGGCGTACGCGCTGCGCGCCCCGGCCACCACCAGGTCGACCGCGGTCAGTGCCGCGTCGACCGCGGCCCTCGCGGCGGTCCACGTCCCGGGACCGACCAAGGTCATGGTGTCGTAGCACCAGCGGCCAGCGCGGGCGTGCACGGCCGTGGGGTCGCGCACCGGGAGCCCCTGCAGCATGCCCTCGGTCGGGAAGACGTACGGCACGACGCGGTCCTGGCCGGCGAGGGCGGGGATGTCCGAGGCCATCCACTGGGCGTGCACGTCGCGCAGGTGGCGGACGAGGCCGCGATCGTGGACGGCCAGCAGGTAGGTGTCGTCGTGCGGGGTCGCGGCCACCTCGCTCGCCCCGGCGGCCAGCAGCGACTCCCGGATCAGGCTCGCCCGCCGCGCGACCTCGGTGCCAGGGGTGCTCACCCCCACCCAGACCTCGGCGCCCGGGACGTGGTCGAGGACTCGCTCGGTCCAGACGAACGGCAGGTGAACCTCGGCCACGGAGGGCCAGTCTGGCAGTGCGGTGCGGCAGGATGGGCCGATGCCGCGGGTTGCTGACCTACAGATCAGGATCGGCGACCTGCCACCGGGCCCGACGGGCAGCGTCGTGGACGTGCCCGGCGTGGGGTTGGGCCATGCGACGCTGTGGCGGGACGAGCCCGAGCCGCCGCTGGGCCGCGGCGTCGCCCGGACCGGGGTCAGCGTCCTGCTGCCCGCCCAGGACACCTTCCGACGGCCGGTCGTCGCGGGCGCCGCGGTGCTGAACGGAGCCGGCGAGTGCACCGGGCTGCTGACGGCCGGGGAGTGGGGCGTGGTGGAGACGCCGGTCTTCCTGACGTCGACGATGCAGCTGGGGCGTGTCTACGACGCGGCGTGCGAGCTCATGACCGAACGCGACCCGGGCGTGGCCGAGGACGTGGTCATCCCGGTGGTCGGGGAGTGCGACGACTCCTGGCTCTCCGACGCCCGCCGGATGCAGGTGACCCGCGAGGACGTCGCCGCCGCGTGGGCGGCAGCCGAGGCCTCCGTCGCGTCGACCGTCGCGCCGGCGGAGGGGTCCGTCGGAGCCGGCACCGGGATGATGTGCATGGGCTTCAAGGGCGGCATCGGTACCTCCTCGCGGCGTCTGTCCACCGGTCACATGCTCGGAGTGGTCCTTCTCTGCAACTTCTGGGGCAGTCGTGGCCGGCTGTGCGTCGACGGCGTACCGGTCGGGCGCCTCCTGCCACCGGACCCGGATCCGCCCGGACGGTCGCCAGCCGGCTCGTGCATCGGGATCGCGGTGACCGACGCCCCGTTGCTCCCCGACGAGTGCGAGCGCGTCGCCCGCCGGATCGGGCTGGGCATGGCGCGCGCCGGCTCGGTCGCCAACCACGGCAGCGGCGAGATCTTCCTCGGCATCTCGACCGGGCTGCGCTCCGACCGAACCGGGCGACTCGGCGGGGGCGAGCCGCTGCGTGGGTCTGCGGTCGACGAGCTGTTCGAGGCGGTCGTCGACGCATCCGAGGAATCGGTTCTCAACGCCCTGCTCTCCTCGGCTACGGTCGTGGGCCGAGGGGGGCACGTCAGCGAGGGTCTGCCCGTCGACGCGGTCCGGCGCCTCCTGGCGGAGCATGGCCGTGGCTGACGTCGAGGAGGGCCGCGTGGCGGAGGTCATCCGGCTCGACACCTATGTCCCGGTGCGCGATGGAGCGCATCTGGCCGTGTCCCTGTGGCTGCCCGACGAAGCGCTGGGCCCGCAGCCCTGCCTGCTCGAGGCGTTGCCCTACCGCAAGGACGACCTCACCGCGTCCTACCGGCCCGAGTACGTGCGGCTGTGCCGCGACTACGGCTACGTCGTCGCGCGCCTCGACCTTCGCGGCACCGGCAGCTCGGAGGGCATGGCGGTCGACGAGTACCCCGAGCAGGAGCGCGAAGACCTCGCCGATGTCATCGGGTGGATCTCCGAGCAGGCGTGGAGCACCGGCAACGTCGGGATGTTCGGGACGTCGTACAGCGCGTTCAACTCCCTGCAGATGGCGGCACAGTCCGTGCCGGCGCTCAAGGCGGTGCTGGCGATCTACGGCAGTGACGACCGCTACGCCGACGACGTGCACTGGATGGGTGGGGCCCTTCGGCTGCTCGACCTCGTCGACTACTGCCACTACATGACCGCGATGAACGCCCTGCCGCCCGTGCCTGCGGTGTGGGCGTCACGCCCGGCGGCGGGGGACGAGGACGCGACCGGCTGGCGCGAGGAGTGGCTGGCCCGGGTCGACGCCCACCAGCCCTGGCTGCTGACCTGGCTGGCCCACCAGCTCGACGACGAGTACTGGCGGGCGGGCTCCATCCGGGCCGACTACGCAGCGGTCTCGATCCCCGTGATGATCGTCGCCGGGTGGGCGGACGGTTACCGCAACAACACCTTCCGCACCGTCGCCGCGCTCGAGTCGGCCGGAACCCCGCATCGCCTGCTCGTGGGCCCCTGGTCGCACATGGCGGCGTCGACCTCCTATCCCGGCCCGCGGATCGACCTGGTGCCGGAGATGGTGCGCTGGTGGGACCGCTGGCTGCGCGGGATCGACAACGGGGTGGACCGCGAGCCGAGCGCCGTCTGGTACGTGCGCCGCCCCCACGCGCCGGAGCCGGACCTCGTCACGGTGCCCGGCGAGTGGCGCGCCGAGGACTGGCCCTCACCGCGCTCCGGCACCCGGGAGCTGACCCTGCTCGGGCGGCGCGCCTACCCGGTGGTCCCCGACGTCGGTACGGCGGCGTGGATCTCCTGCGCCGGTCACCTGCCGTACGGGCAGCCGCTGGACCAGCGTCACGACGATGCCGATTCCCTCACCTGGGACTTCGACGCCGTCGGCGTCGAGCTCGCGGGCAACCCGGTCCTGCGCCTGTCGGTCGCGACCGACGGGCTGGCCGCCACTGTGTCGGCGAAGCTGTGCAGCCTCGCACCCGACGGGACGTCGACCCTGATCACCCGCGGGGTCCTCGACCTGACCCGCCGCGGCGGGCTGGACCGCGCCGAGGCCCTCGAGCCCGGCGAGGCCTACGACGTCGAGATCGAGCTCGAGGCGACCGCCTGGCGCTTCGACCGCGGTCACCGGCTGCGCCTGTCGGTCGCGGGCGCCGACTGGCCCAACACCGTGGCCCCGCCCCGGCCGGTGACCCTCGACGTCCGCGGCGGCACGCTCGTGCTGCCGGTGATGGAGGGCCCCTCGCCGTACCCGGTCCCGACGTTCGTTCCCGGCGAGGAGGCCGACCCCGCCGAGGGCGAGGGAGTCACGTGGCGGGTCGAACGCGACGTGCTGCGGCGTGAGACGGCCTGCGTCGTGGACCACGGGTCCGAGTACGAGACGCCGTACGGCTCCGCGGTCGAGCGCTACTGGGGACGGGTCAGCGTGGACACGAGGACCTTCGAGCAGCGCGCCCAGGCCGAGGTGAGCTTCACGCTGCGCTTCGACGAGCCCGCGGTCGAGGTGGTGGTGCGCTCCCGGCTGGACGTGCGGGTCAGCGCCACCGAGTACGCCGTGCACACCGACGTCGAGTGCTTCGAGGACGCCAAGCCCGTGGCCGAGCGTCGCTGGCGGCGCGTCGTCGAGCGCCAGCCGTGACACGGGCCGGCTGGCCATCGGCTACCAGCCGCGGGTGCCCTCGCCGCCCTTGAAGGGGCCGACCACGTCGGAGGTGATCCAACCGCCGTAGAAGTCCCCCTCCTGGGCGAGCACCGGCTCGTCGTCCACGAAGCACGCGTCGACACGTCCGGGGTAGAAGGCGAGGTGGTCCCTGAGCCGCTCGTAGCCGGGCCGGGGGTCGGGGTAGGACCAGGCGGCGTCGACGCTGAGCGAGCCGTCCACGCGCAGCGACCAGTACGTCGCGAACCCCTTGAACTCGCAGAAGCTCTGACGCCCGGTGGGGGACAGCAGGTCGACGCGGACGTCGGCGGCGGGCAGGTACCAGGTCGGCGGGTGGCTGGTCTCGAGGACCCGAAGGGCGTGCACCGTGTCGGCCACGACGACGCCGGCGTACAGGACGCGGGCGCGGCGAGCGGACGGCTCGACCGACGGTGGGCGCGGGTAGTCCCAGACCGATTCCGGCGCGTTGCCGGCGTGCCCGGAGCCGCTCACCGCGGGGACAGAGCAGGGATCTCGGCCAGGGCGGCGAACCGGTACCCCTGGGCGCGCAGCTCGGGGACGAGCAGGCGGACGGTCTCGAACGTCAGGTTGCGCGGCTGCCACTCGGTGTGGTCGGCGGTGCTGTCGTGCATCAAGACGATGCCCCGGCGGGTGCTCTCCACGGCGCGACGATAGGTGGCGGCGCACGAGCGCGCACTCCGACCGTCGCGCCAGGCCGCCCAGTCCCGGCCGTCGATGTCCCACAACACGGGTCCGACATACCCGGCCGCCAGACCTCGTCGCGTGTTGAGCGCAGCCGCGACAGCGGGCGACCAGCTGCCGTAGGGCGGCCGGAAGAAGAGCGGTCCTTCCTGAGCGCGGATCAGGGCGTCGGTGGCCGCCACCTCGGACACCACGTCGAGGCCACCGGCGAGGGCGACCTGCAGGTCAGGGTGGGTGTGGGTGTGGTTGCCGACCGCGTGGCCGAGGGCGCGGACGCGCTCCACGACCCCGGGCAGAGCGGCCACCGGCTCGCCGCAGGCGAAGAACGTCGCCGGGACGGCCTCGTCGGACAGGTACTCGGCCAGCTCGAGGGTGCGCGGCCCCGAGCCGTCCGGCCCCGGTGCCCCCGGCCCGTCGTCGAAGGTGAGGCAGAGCGTCCCCTCGGGCAGGGACGAGCCGAGCAGAGGTCGGTCGATGAACACCTAGTCCTCCATGTCCTCCATGTCCTCCATGTCCTCCATGTCCTCCATGTCCTCCATGTCCTCCATGTCCTCCATGTCCTCCATGTCCTCCATGTCCTCCATGTCCTCCATGTCCTCCACGTCCGGGTCCCGGCCAGTACCGTGCGCACGTGGTCCGCAGGAAGGTCGAGGTCCGACGCGAGGAGATCCTCGACGCCGCCGTCGACGAGGTCGAAGCGCGTGGGCTCGCGGCGACCCGGGTCGCCGACGTCGCGCACGCCCTGGGCGTGAGCCCGGCGCTGGTCTTCTATCACTTCGAGACCAAGGAGCGGCTCCTCGCGGCCGCCCTTCGCCATGCCGTCGAGCGCGACCTCGCCCGGCTGGACGCGGTCATGGCCAGGGCGCGCACCCCGGTGGACCAGGTCCGCGGGATCCTGCGCCTGTACGCACCGCAGGGGAAGGCGCCCGGGTGGACGCTCTGGGTGGACGCCTGGGCGGAGGCGCTTCGCAGCGACGACATGCGGGAGGTCACCCGTGATCTCGACCGCCGATGGAAGGACGCCCTGGCCGAGGCGATCCGCAGCGGCAACGCCGAGGGGACCTTCGCCTGCGCTGACCCGGACGCGGCGGCGTGGCGGCTGACGGCCCTGCTCGACGGTCTGGCCGTCCAGGTCACCGTCACGCGCAACCTCACCCGGGCCCAGCTGAACCGCTGGGTACGGGGCGCGGCCGCCGCGGAGCTCGGCGTCCCGGCCGAGCGCCTCGGCTGACCGGCGCACTCAGACCAGCCAGCTCGGCTCGACGTCGGGTTCGGTCAGCGCGGGGCGGTCGAGGCGGAACGGGGCCAGCTCCGGGCCTGGCTCGTCGCCCTGGGCCAGGTCAGCCAGCCGCCGACCGAAGGTCGGTGCGAACTTGAAGCCGTGGGCGGCCCCCAGGCCGACGACCACGCGTTCAGCTCCGGGCACCGGCCCGAGCACGAAGTCTCGGTCGGGGGTCAGCGTGTACAGACAGCGCTTGGACCGGATCGGGACGCCAGCCCCGGGCAGGTGCCTCGCCATGAACGCGGCCAGGTCGGCCAGCATCGAGGCGTCGACGTGTCCGGAGCGGTTCTCGGGCGTCACCACCGGCCCGCCGCAGTCCTGCGCCGCCTTGACGGTCGGCTCGCCGTAGGTCGGGAAGCCGTAGTAGGACGGGTCGTCCATCCAGATCCAGACCGGGAATCGATCGCCCGCGAAGGTCTCCGGTACCTCGGGCGCGAAGTAGGTCACCTGCTCCTCGGTGACGGTCAACGGGAGGTCCCACCCGAGCGGGGCGAGCAGCCGTCCCGCCCACGCGTCGGCGCACACCACCGCGGCCGCGCAGGAGTACGTCGTGCCGTCCGCCACCACCTCGACGCCGTCGGCGCGGGGTCGCACCGCGGCCACGGCGCTCCGCTCGAGCAGGTTTGCCCCGGCGTCGCGGGCGAGCCGTTGCATGGTCGCGGTGCCGAGCGCGGCCGGAACGACCGCGGTGCGCTCCTGGTGGACGGCCACCGTGCCCTCGGGCAGCCGCCACTGCGGCCAGCGGTCGTGGACCTCGCTCGTGCCGAGCACCTCGAAGGGCACGCCGACCTCCGCCATCGACGCCACGTAGTCGCCGCGGGGGATCGCGGCGTCGGGCGGGTAGAGGTCCACCCCGCCGGTCACCGTGACCAGGGCCGTGTCCGAGGCGTCCTCGAGGTCGGCCCAGTCCTGGTAGGCCTCCATCGTGAGCCGGACGTAGTCGGCGGTGTGGTAGCTGTGGCGGAGGATGCGCGAGGTGTCGTGGGAGGCACCCCGCTCGTGCCCGAGCTCGAACTGCTCGAAACCGACGACTCGCCGCCCGCGTCGGGCCAGCTGCCAGGCGGTCGCGCTGCCGAGCGCACCGAGCCCGACGACGGCGACGTCGTAGGTCGGGCTCATCGACCGCGCCGGTCGAGCCGCGGCAGCAGCCAGCGCCGGATGTCCAGGCTGGCGTCCTCCATGGGGGCGTACCAGCCGCCCGAGAACCAGCGAGAGGACATGCCGCGCTGGACGGCCGCGCACACGGCCCAGTCCTGTCGGTTGACCAGGTCCCAGAGCTCCGCGGCGTCGGAGGGGTCGAAGCCGGCCCGGGCCGCCTCCTCGGGGCTGAAGAGCAGGTCGCAGACGACCCGCGTGCGATCGACCGCGGTCGGGGTCAGGACGAAGGCGGCGACGTGGTCCGCCGACAGCGAGAGCATCAGGTTGGGGTAGACGAGCTCCCCCTTGTGCCGTACGCGCTCCGCCTCGTCGAGCTCTGGGAAGGGGGCCCGGTCCGAGGTCCCCGACAACGTGAACGTCCACGCTCCCTCGCGATGGGGGATCCCGTCGTCCCACTCGAGTCCGCTGCCACCCCCGGCGAACGCGGGTACCAGCCGACACAGCTCCGGGTGCACGGGGCCGCAGTGGTAGCACTCGTTGTAGTTCTCGGCGATGACTTTCCAGTTCGCCGAGACGTCGTAGACCAGCCGGCGGCCCACGACGAGGCGCTCGAGCGGGTAGCGACGGACGCGCTCGGGCACCGGGCCGAGCGCGTCCGTCAGGCTCTCGGCGGCCGACGGGGTCGCGTGCAGCCACAGGAAGCCGCCCCAGACATCGGCCCCGATCGGGTGCAGGCGGAAGTCCTCGGGAGAGAGGTCAGTCACGTCCTCGGTGTGCGGAGCGTGCAGCAGGCGACCGTCGAGGCCGTACGTCCACGAGTGGTACCCGCAGCGAAGCGCCTTCGCGTCGCAGGGCGGCGGCGGGGCCTCCTCGTCCTCGACAGGGACCAGCTGCGACCCGCGGTGGCGACACACGTTGGCGTGCGCGCGCAGCACGCCAACGCCGTCGATGGTGACCAGGCAGCTCTCACCGAGGAGGGGCACGACCGCCAGGCGGTTCGGGACCAGCGCCCCGTCAACGGCCAGGCCGAGGTCGTCGAGGCGTCCCGCACAGGTCCACTCACGAAGCAGCACGAGCTCCCGTTCCTCCTGGAACCGGACGGGGTCGACGTAGTGCTCGCGCGGAAGCGCGGCCTGCAGCGCTCCGCTCATCCCCGGTCACCCTGGCCGAGCGGCTCGGCCGAGACGATGGTCCCTCCGTGCACCTTCCCCTCCCTCGTGAGCGTCGGGACAGTTTGCTATTGACTCAGGAGTCAGTAAAGGCACGCCGTTCGGGGTCCGCGAACCAGCACGCCGCGGTATGCCCCGCACCGACGGGGATCACGGGAAGCGGGTCGCGTGCGCAGCGTTCCACGGCCGATGGGCAGCGAGGGTGGAAGCGGCACCCGGAGGGGATGCGGGTCGGGTCCGGGGGCTCGCCCTGGAGCACCATGGGCTCCATCTGGTCGATCTCGGGAACGACGGACAGAAGGGCACGTGTGTAGGGGTGCTGCGGATCGCGGAGGACGTCCTCGGTGGGCCCGACCTCGACGACTCGGCCGAGGTACATCACCGCCAGGCGGTCGGCGATGTTCCATGCCAACCCCAGGTCGTGGGTGACCACCAGGACGGACAGGCCGAGCTCGTCGCGCAGCTTGAGCAGGAGCGCGAGGATCTCCCCGCGCACGGAGGCGTCCAGGGAGGAGACCGGCTCGTCCGCGACGAGCACCTCCGGCTGGAGCACCAGGGCCCCGGCGATGACGACACGCTGTCGCTGTCCGCCGGAGAGCTCGTGCGGGTAGCGCAGGAAGTACCGCTCGGGAGGACGCAGTCCGGCGCGGGACAGCGCCTCGGCGACCAGCTGCTCCTCGTTGCCACGAACCCGGTGGATGCGCAGACCTTCGGCCACCGCCTCATAGACCGTGTGCCTCGGGTTGAGCGAGCCGGTCGGGTCCTGGAGCACGAGCTGGACCCGCCGGCGGTACGCCCGCAGCGCGCGCCGGCTGCTCTTCAGCGCCTTGCCCTGGAAGCGGACCTCACCCTGGGCGGGCGGGACGAGACCCAGCAGGGTCCGGGCCAGGGTTGTCTTGCCGCACCCGGACTCCCCAGCGAGCGCCACGATCTCCCCGGGCGCGATGGCGAGGTCGACGCCGTCGACGGCGTTGGCCACCCCCCCGCCGCGCCCCCGGAAGCGCACGCTCAGGCCCCGCGCCTCCAGGACGGGGACCGCGCTCGTCGTGGCGGCCATGAGGGACTCTCTCACCTCGGTCTCGCTCATGGGCGAGCCTCGACCAGCAGGCAGGCCGCCGTTCGACCGGGGGACACCTGCTCCAGCTCGACGGGCCGTTGCGAGCACGCCTCGATCGCCGACGGGCAGCGGGGGTGGAAGGGGCAGCCCGGCGGCAGGTCGCCGGGGAAGGGGGGGTCGCCGGGAAGGCCCGAGGGCGCGAACCGCGACGACGGGTCGCCGATGGTGGGGAATGCGGCGGCCAGGGCCCGCGTGTACGGGTGGGTCGGCTGGCCGAGGACCTCCCGGGCCGGTCCGTGCTCCACGACGCGCCCGGCGTACATCACCATGAGCTCGTCGCAGGTCGTCCCGAGCACGGAGAGGTCGTGGCTGATGATCACCAGGCCCAGGCCGAGCTCACGGACCAGTGAGGTCAGCAGGTCGAGCACCTGCGCCTGGACCATGACATCGAGCGCCGTCGTCGGCTCGTCCGCGATGACCAGCTGGGGCTTACAGGCCAGCGCCATCGCGATCATCACGCGCTGCTTCTGGCCGCCGGACATCTGGTGCGGATACGACGAGGCGAGGCGAGGGGGCAGCCCGACCTGGGTGAGCAGCTCGGCGACCCGCTTGCGCGCCGAGCCGGTCGTCGCCTTGCGGTCGTGCACGAGGATGGGCTCGGCGATCTGGTCGCCGACGCGCTGGACCGGGTTCAGGGAGTGGAGCGCGCCCTGGAACACGATCGAGGCGGCCCCCCAGCGGACCGCGCGGAGTCGCCCGAACTTCATGGTGAGGACGTCCTCGCCGTTGAGCAGGATCCGGCCGCCGAGCGTGGCGCTGGCGGGCAGCAGGCGAAGCACCGCCGCCGCCAGGGTCGACTTGCCGCAGCCGGACTCGCCCGCCACGCCGAGCGATCGCCCCGCGGGAAGGGTGAACGAGACGTCACGGACCGCGGGTACCGGTCCCTCGGACGTCCGGTAGGTGACCGAGAGGTCTTGCAGCTCGAGCAGCTCGGACATCTCAGCGTTCCCTCATCCGCGGGTCCACGACCACCTCGAGCGCTCGCCCGACGAGGGTGAAGGCGAGCACCACGAGCACGACGCACAGACCGGGCGGCAGCAGCCACCACCACGCGCCTTGCGAGATGCCCGCGTTCTGGAAGACGTCCTCGAGGATGGACCCCCAGGAGACCTTGTCGCTGGGACCGAGGCCCAGGAAGGCGAGCGTCGTCTCCGAGAGGATCGCCACCGCGACCGTGAGCGTGGTGTTCGCGAGGACCAACGGCATCACGTTGGGGAGGACGTGGCGTCGCATCTGGTGCCAGTCGCCGGCGCCGAGCGCCTTGGCCCGTTCGAGGTAGGGCCGCGCCCCGACCGACAGCGTCTGCGCACGCACGATCCGAGCGGTCCCTGGCCACGAGGTGATACCGATGACGACGATGACGTTCTGCAGCGTCGGCCCCAGGATCGTTGCGAGGACGACGGCGAGGGGCAGGAACGGGATCACGAGGAACCAGTCGGTGAGGCGCTCCAGGCCGGCCCCGATCAGGCCCTTGTAGTGGCCCGACGCGATGCCGACGAGGGTGCCGATGACCATCGAGATGGCCGTCGCGGCAAGGCCGACGATGAGCGAGACACGCGCACCCCAGCAGATCAGCGTGAGAACCGATCGACCGAGGTAGTCGGTGCCGAGCGGGTAGGCCCACGAGGGCGGAGCCAGGATCGGCCCGGTCGCCTGGGAGACGTCCAGGTCCGATGCGGGCCAGATCAGGGGCGACACGAGTGCGACCACGATGAAGAACGCCAGGATGATCACCCCGGCGATCCCGCTCCGCTGCTTGCGGAAGATGCCCCAGCTGCTCGACCACGAGGCGCGGCGCCGGGCCCAGGCGATGGCACGGGGGGAGCGGTAGCGCGTACCGGCGGTGGCCTCGGTCATGAGCGCGTCCGCGGGTCCACTGACGCCACCACGATGTCAGCCGCGACGTTGGAGGCGATGACTGCGACGGAGAAGAGCAGGAACAGCGCCTGCAGCAGGGGCACGTCAGGGCCGCGGATCGCCTCGTAGGTGAGCTCGCCGAGCCCGGGCCAGCTGAAGACGGTCTCGATGGTGACCGCCCCGGAGATGATGAAGCCCAGGTTGAGGAAGATCAGCGTGATGCTCGGCAGCAGCGCGTTGGGGACAGCGTGGCGGCGGCGGACCAGCTTGTCGCGCAGTCCCTTGGCCCGGGCGGTCTGCAGGTAGTCCTGGCTCTTCTCCTCGAGCACGGACGCACGCATGACGAGGGAGTACTCCGCCAGGTAGATCAAGGTCAGGGTCGCGCAGGGCAGCGCCAGGTGGAAGAGGATGCTGAGGACCCCCGCGGGGCTCGACTGGCTCAGCTCGGGGTTGTGGACGCCCCCGGAGGGGAACAGCCCCGGCAGCGGGCCGAGGCCGGTCGAGAACAGGATCAGCAGCATCATGCCGAGCCAGAACTCCGGCATGGCGTAGAGCACCAGCGTGGAGCCCGTTGACCACTTGTCGAAGCGGCTCCCCCGACGCCAGCCTGCCTTGATCCCGATGAGCAGGCCGAAGATCGTCGACAGGACGGTGGCGGTCCCGACCAGCAGCAGGGTCGGCCACACGTGGTCGCCGATGACCTTCCACACCGGCTGGCTGAACTGCGCAGAGTCGATGTGACTGGAGAACGGATTGCGGATGTAGTGCTTGAACTGCACCCACAGTGGACCCGTGTACGCCTTGCGCAGCTCGCGGATCTGGTTCTGGTCGACGTTGCGTCCGCGGGTGTAGTTGGTGAGCGGGTCGCCCGGGAGCATGTGGAAGAGGAAGAAGTTCACGACGACGACGAAGACGGTGGTACCGAGCCCGGTGAGGATCCGGCGGACGGAGTACCGGCCGAGGCTCTCGCCCTTGCCGCGCTGCCGACGTCGAACCGGCGCCTCCGGTGAGGGCGGCGGTTCGACGTCAGCCGGGATGATCGAGGACATGGACTACTCTTCGTCGTCCTCGTTGGTGCTGCTTCCGCGGCGCCGCCCGAGCCAGAAGGCGCCGCCGCCGATCACCACGATCGCCGCAATGCCCGTGACGATCAGCCCGGTGTTGGAGCTGCCGCCGTTCGAGGACGAGGCGTTCGACCCACCGGAGGTCGTGGCACCTGCCGAGGAGCTCGCCTGGGCCTCGCTGATCGGCTCGACCTCGCGGTAGGTGTACGTGCCGTACGACTGGAAGATCAAGGCTCCATCGGGCTCGGGCAGCGGCTGCACGTTTGTCCACTTGTCGGAGCGGTAGGCCTCGAGGTCGTCGTAGTAGTACGTCACGATGTAGGGGCAGTCCTCGTAGAGGATCTGCTCCATCTGCTTGACGATCTGGTCCCGCTTGGCGACGTCGGTGGTCTCACCCTGCTCCTTGTAGAGCTTGTCGTACGCGGGGTTGCAATAGAACGAGTCGGACAGGTCGGCGTAGATCTGGCCGGCCTGCTTGTAGGAGCGCTTCGCGCAGGTGAACACCGACAACTGGTAGTCCGGGTCGGCCTCCCCGATCCAGCCCCACTCGAAGATGTCGTAGTTGCCCTGACCGATGACCTCGGTCAGCGTGTCGTTCGTCATGGCCCTGGTCGTCGATTCGATGCCGACGGCCTTGAGCCAGCCGGCCAGGAACGCGATCGCCTGCTGGCTGCTCTGCGACTCGGAGCGGGCGAAGAGGCGCAGCTTGATCGGCTTGCCGGTCTTGTCGACCCGGATCCCGTTGTGGCCCCTGGGGTAGCCCGCGGCGTCGAGGAGGGAGTTGGCCTCCGCGACGTTGTAGTCGAAGGTCTGGGGGCCCGGATCCCAGTGCTGGTCCGGGAAGATCGGCGGGATCACCGTCGACCCGACCTCACCCCGGCCCTGCAGGCTGCGAGCGACCAGCTGCTGGAGGTCCACGGCGTGCGCGATCGCGACGCGGAACTTCTTGTCCTTGAGGACGGGGTTGCCGTTGCCGATCGGGGTGCCGTTGGCAAGTGCGGCACCGGTGTTGAAGGCGAACTCGTCGAAGCCCGGATACTTCGCGGCGACCGTCGTGATGCCCTTGACCTTCTGCAGAGAGTTGAACGGGCCGGCGTCGATGCTGTCGACCATGTCGACGTCGCCCTTCTTCAGCCCGAGGATCATCGCCTCCTGGCTGCCGTACCAACGGAAGTCGAGCTCATCGATCTTTGGCGCACCTTGGAAGTAGCCCTTGTTCGCCGTGAACCGCATGTACTGGTTCTTGCTGTGCGCCGTCAGCACGAACGGTCCGGACCCGACGATCGGGTGGCCCGCGGTCGGCTCGTTCGCGAAGTCCTTGACCTGCTTCTCGCTGACGTTCTTCCAGATGTGCTCGGGCAGGATCGGGATCTGCAAATGGGTCATGATCGGGCTCGGCCGGGAGACCTTCATGACCACGGTCGTGGGGTTGGGCGCGGTGACCGAGGTGATGCTGGCCACGTAGTTGCCGTAGTTGGTCTGCTCGTACGTCCCGTGCATGATCCGGTTGAACGTGTACGCCACGTCGGCCGCCGTGAGCGGGACGCCGTCCGACCACTTCACGCCTGACCGGATCGTGTACGTCCAGGTCTTGTGGTCGGGAGACTCGACCCACTTGGTGGCGAGCTCGGGCACGGGCGAGAAGTCCTTCTGGCTGTACCCGGTCAGGTAGTTGTACATGACCTGCCACGCCTCGTACGCCTCGGCGTTGATGCCCGTGAAGGGGTTCAGCGAGTCGGCGTCCTCGGTGATGCCGACCGTGAAGGTCACGTGACCGGCCGCCGACGCGGGCGCCGCAACGCCCAGCAGGGTGGGAGCCAGGGCGGTGACGGCGGCCAGCCCACTCACGAGCAGCCGGGGAGCTAGGGTCCGGCCATGCCGCCCGCGTCGTCGCCCGCCTCCTTGCCGCCTCTCGCCGCTCGCGAGGAGGTGGTCCGCGAGCTGCACGGGGTGCGTCGGGTCGACCCCTACGCCTGGCTGTCCGACCGTGACCGACCGGACACCGCCGCCTATCTTGCGGCGGAGCGGACCTACTACGAGACCGCGACCGAACACCTTCGCTCCCTCCGGGGCGAGCTCTTCTCCGAGATGCGGAACCGGCTGCTGTCGACTGACGAGTCAGTCAGGTGGCGCCGGGGACCCTATGTCTACTCCACCCGAACCGTCGAGGGGGCGGACTACACGCAGTTGTTGCGGCGAGAGGCAGGCTCTGCCGACGAATCCACGCCCAAGGTGGTGCTGGACGAGAACGATCTTCTGCGCGGCGGGAGCTACCTCGCTACCGGGGTGGTCGAGCCGAGCCCGGACGGGCGCCTGCTCGCCTACTCGGTCGACCACACGGGCGACGAGGTCTTCCGCCTGCACTTCCGGGACGTCGACCGCGGGGTCGACCTGGACGAGGTGATCCCTCGCAGCTACTACGGCGCGGCATGGTCGGCCGACTCCTCGACGTTCTTCTACACCGTTCACGACGAGGCCTACCGTCCCTTCCAGCTGTGGCGGCACCGCATCGGCACCCCAGCGGAACGAGACGTGCTCGTCCTCGCCGAGGACGACGAGCAGTTCGAGCTCACGGTCGAGAACTCCCGGTCAGGTCGGTACGTGGTCATCGCATCCAGCAGCCGCGACACCACGGAGGTCCACCTCGTCAGCGCGGACGAGCCGACCTCTGCCCCGGTTCTGGTCGAGGCCCGGCGCAAGGGCGTGGAGTACGCCGTCGCGCACGCGCCCCGCCCGGACGGTGACGTGCTGCTCATCGTGACGAACGACGGCGCGACGGAGTTCCGCCTCGTCCGCGCGCCGGTCGAGAGCCCTGGTCGGGATTCGTGGGAGGAGCTGGTCGGCGAGCACCCGCTCGAGCGCCTCGCCTCGGTGGACGTCTTCTCGGGCCACGTCGTGCTGACCCTGCACACCCAGGGCCGTCAAGTGCTGCGCATCGTCCCGCGCGACGGTTCCGAGACCGCCCTCGACGTCGACTCCGGCGACCCGGCCGCCTCCATCGCCCTGTGGCGCAACGAGGACCCTGATGCGACCGAGGTGACCGTCGTCGTCGAATCCTGGGTCTCACCACCCGTCTGGTACGCCGTCGACCTGGACACCGGTGCCCGGCGAGAGCTCAAGCGCCTCGAGGTCCCCGGGTTCGACCCGTCGCGTTATGTCTCCGAGCGCCTCGACGTCGCGTCGGCCGACGGTGTCCGCGTGCCCGTCACGATCAGCCGTCGGCGTGACGTGGATCTCGACGGGACCGCGCCGTGCCTGCTCTACGGGTACGGCGCCTACGAGTCCTCCTCGTGGCCGGAGTGGGAGAACCCGGTGGTGTCTCTGCTCGACCGCGGGGTCGTCTACGCGGTCGCGCACGTGCGCGGTGGTGGGGAGTGCGGGCGGTCCTGGTGGCTGCACGGCTGCCTGGCCGAGAAGCAGAACACCTTCGAGGACTATCTCGCCGTCGCTGACCGGCTGGGCGACGGCCTCGTGGACCCCGACCGGATCGTCAGCCGCGGGCTCTCCGCGGGAGGGCTGCTCCAGGGCGCGGTGTTCTCCCAGCGGCCCGACCGCTGGCGGGCGGTCGTCGCCGAGGTGCCCTTCGTGGACGTGGTGACCACGATGCTCGATCCATCGGTGCCGCTTACGCCGGGCGAATGGGACGAATGGGGCGATCCACGCCGCCCGGCCGACTTCGCCGTCCTGCTGGCGTACAGCCCCTACGACAACCTGCCCGCCGCGGGAGGTCGTCCCGACCTGCTCGTCACGGGCGCCGTGCACGACGCCCGGGTCATGTACTGGGAGCCGGCGAAGTGGGTGGCCGCCCTGCGGGCGAGCGACCCGGAGTGGTCACCGCGCTGCCTGTTCCGCATCGAGACGGGCGTGGGCTCCCACGTGGGGCCGAGCGGACGATATGGACACCTCGCCTACGAATCCGAGGTGCTGGCCTGGGTCCTTGACCGCCTCGGCAGGCGGTGATCGCCCGTCGAGGACGCGGACGGGAGGTGAGCCGGGCGAGGGAACGTGGTGGCGGGACGCCTCGTTGGCTCGCTAGCGTCGGGCCCCGGCGATCCGGAGGAATGTCGCCCTGACCCGGTACCGTTGTCTGAGAGAAGTCTGTGAGTCTCGAGCCAGGCGACCGGCGTCCGCCCTCCCCGGGGTGGTCCGGAACCAGTCGACCGCGCCGGGGTGGCTCGAGCGGGGTGCACGTGGGCGAGGAGACGGACATGGCGGCGCAGCAGCCACAGCAGGCGGGTGTGGTCGCCCGCCGGGCGCGGCGCCGTTTCGTTCTCACCGAGGTCGCTCTCATGGGCGGCCTCTACGGGCTGTACACCCTGGCCCGCGACATGGCCATGCACAACCTCGACCGGGCGACTGACTTCGCGCACCAGCTGGTGGCCCTCGAACGGCTGCTGGCCATCGCCATCGAGCCCCAGGTCAACCACTGGGTTGATGCGCGCGCGTGGATCGCCGTGCCCTTGTGCTTCTGGTACGCGAGCCTGCACTACCTGGTCACCCCGTTCGTGCTCGTGCTGGTCGCGAGGAAGCGACCCGATCTCTACGGATCGGCCCGCACGAGCGTGGTGCTCGCCACCTTGGTGGCCCTCGCCCTCTACTGGACGCTGCCGACGACGCCCCCGCGCCTGCTCGGGGACGGGCAGTACGTCGACACGATGCAGCACTACGCGAGCTGGGGCTGGTGGGGCAACCAGGGGTCCGCGCCCGGTCCCGCCTCGTGGACCAACGAGTACGCGGCCTTCCCGTCCATGCACGCGGGCTGGGCGACCTGGGTGGCGATCCAGCTCACCCGGATGTACCCCAGACGATGGCCCGCCGTCGCGGGCTGGCTCTACCTGATGGGCACGGCTTTCGTCGTGATCGGCACGGGCAACCACTACGTCATCGACGTCATCGCCGGCGTCCTCATCGTCGTGATGTGCCACCTGGTGAGCCTGCGCATCCCCTCCCGCTACCTCATGCTCGGGACCTGGGAGAGCCAGGCCCTGGTCGACCTGCGCATCGCCGCTGCCGCCGACACGGTCAGCGGGACGCATCGGTGGAATCGTCGAGGCGGTCCGGTCGACCTGCGCACTCCGCGGCAGCGTGAGCTCGACCGGTTCCTCGCCGGGTTGTCCACCTCGGTGGAGCCGGACCGCCAGCGCGAGGGGCGCGGGCAGGACCCCCCGCGGGCCTGACCGGGCCCCCCGGCAGGCGACCGCTCAGAAGGCCCCTGCTCCGGAGAGCACCACCTTGACGGTGCGCGCGAGGATGACCAGGTCGAGTGCGGGCGACCAGCGCTCGACGTAGTCCAGGTCGAGCTGCATGCGCTCCTGCCAGCTGGTCTCCTTGCGCCCGGAGATCTGCCAGAGGCCGGTCAGGCCAGGCTTGGTGAGGTGCCTCCGCTGGTCGGCGTCGTCGAGCAGGTGGGCCTCCTCCAACAGCATGGGCCGCGGCCCCACGATCGACATCGACCCGCTCAGCACGTTGATCAGCTGCGGGAGCTCATCGAGGGACCACCGGCGCAGGAAGCGGCCGACCGGCGTGACCCTGGGGTCGGTGCGGTAGCGGTCGGGCATGTCAGGGTCCGGCTGGCCCAGCACGTCCTGGCGCATCAGGTGCGCGCCCTCGACCATGGTGCGGAACTTCACGAACCGGAAGGTTCGCCCACCCCGGCCGATCCGCTCCTGGACGAAGAACACCGGGCCGCGGCTGGTCGACGTGACGGCGAGCGCGATGAGCAGCATCAGGGGGAGCAGCAGCACCAGCAGGGTGGCGGCGGCGACCCGGTCGACGGCGGACTTGAGGAAGCGCTGGGGGCCGGAGAGGCGGGGCTCGTCGAGGTGGAGCAGGGGCAGGTCGGGAGCCGCGCGCGAGACGAGCCGAGGCCCGAAGATCGCGAGCAGGTCGGGCGCGACCATCAGGTCGATCCGCGGTCCCTCCAGGTGCCAGGCGAGCCGGCGCAGGGTCTCGGGGTGCAGAGTCGTGGAGCGGGCCACCGTGACCGCGTCGATCCGTTCGGTGTGCAGCAGCCGGTCCAGGTCCTCCAGCCACTCGCCTACCGGGGCAGCCGGCTCGGGGGGGTCGAGGACGGCCGCGACCGTGAAGCCGGCCTGGGGTTCGCGGTCGAACGTCGCGACGAGCCCGGTGCGCTCCTGCGACGACCCCACGACCAGGGTGCGGTGCAGCATCTGGCCGCGGGCGCGACGCGACCGCAGCCACCGCCGCATCACTCGCCTGCCCAGGAGCAGCAGGGCAAGGCCGACCGGGATCGTGACGGCCACGAAGCCACGGGAGATGCTCGCCTTGAGCAGATAGGAGGTCGTCGCGATCGTGGCCAGTGCCACGGCGGTGCCGCTGGCGACCCGCTTGAGCTCCTCGCTGCCGGTTCCGAGGACCCGGGTGTCGTAGGCGCCCCGGAACGCGAGCACCACCAGCCACGCCACCACGAGCAGCAGCGAGGCCTCGACGTAGGTGACCCGGTCGAACCCCGGCTCGGCGTGCACGCCGAGGCTGTGGAAGCGGGCGGCGACGCCGACGCCGGCGGCGGCGAGCACCGCGATCGCGTCCATCACCAGGCAGCGGGCCTGGTAGGCGCCGAGGACGTCACGGCGACGGCTTCGGACCGGCGAGGGAGCCACGTCGGTACGTCGCCGGTGCGTCCCGTCGACGCTCATCCGAGAGGCTCCTCACTGGCGGCGGTCCCTGGTTGCCGACCTGCCGAGTACTTCGGCCTCGGCCCCCGCGGTCTGAAGCCCGAAGCACGCGGGTGAGAGCATGCGGGGATGGCCGAGCCAGGGCCGTTCCGGCTGCTCGTGGTGTGTGCCGGCAACGTCTGCCGCAGCCCGGCCGCCGAGCTCCTGCTGCGCCCCCGGCTGGCGCCTGGGGGCATCGAGGTGGGCAGCGCCGGCCTCGTCGCGCCGCAGGGGGCCCCCGTTCACCCGTGGACCGCCGAGGCGCTGGCCGCCCTCGGGGTGGACGCGGGCGGCCACGAGGCCCGCCGGCTGCTGCCCGACCACCTCCAGCTGGCCGACCTCGTGCTCGTCGCCACGCGCGAGCTGCGGGCGGAGACGGTCCAGCTCTGGCCGCCAGCGGTGACCAGAGCCTGGACGCTGCTCGAGTTCGTGCGGCACGCCGAGGCGGCGTACGGGCAGCTCGCCGCCGCGGCCCCACTGCCGGATCCGGGCGCCCCACGCCTGGTGGCCCTCCGGGACACCGCGTCGGCCCTCCGGGGGACCCTGCCGCGGGTGCCGCCGGACGCCGACGACCTGCCCGACCCGATCACCGGGGGCCGCGCCGACCACCAGGCCGTCGTCGCCCGGATCTCCGTGGCGTGCGATGCGTTGGTCCGCGTGGTCGGCCAGGACCCGGCGCGCTAGCGCCCGCGGCGCTTGGCCCCGGCGGTGATCGTCTGCGCGCCGTTCTCGTTGATCCGCGGACGGTTCGCGTCGGTCGCGGTGTAGTAGCCATAGCCGTACTCGTAGCCGTAGTTCTGGCCGCCGCCGCGGCGGGGGACCCGGTTGAGCAGCACCCCGACGACCCTGCCTCCGACCTTGGTGACCGCGTCGGCGGCGGCCTCGAGCTGGTCGCGGCGGGTGTGGCCGTAGCGAGCCACGATCAGCGCGCCGTCGCACACGGTGGACAGGACGGCGGCGTCGGTCACGGGCAGCAGCGGCGGCGCGTCGAGGATCACCACGTCCGCATGGGCGCCGAGCAGCGTGACGAGCTCGGCCATGGGCCGTGAGCCCAGCAGCTCGGAGGGATTGGGCGGGATGGGCCCACTGGGCAGGACCTTCAGCGGCAGGTTGCCCCATGTCTGGAGCACGTCGCCGACCGACACCTGGCCGAGCAGGACGTTGGTGAGCCCGACGGCGCCCTCGACCCCCAGGTAGTCCGCCGTACGCGGGCGACGCAGGTCGGCCTCCACCAGCAGGACGCGCGCCCCGGTGCGTGCGAAGGCGATCGCGAGGTTGCAGGCCGTCGTCGACTTGCCCTCGTCGGGGATCGCCGAGGTGATCACGACGGAGCGGACCGAGCGCTCGACGTCGACGAACTGCAGGTTCGTCCGCACCTGGCGGTAGGCCTCGGCGCGTGGGTTGCCCTGGTCGGCGCTGATCAGCGGCCGAACCCGGGCCTCGCTGTCCTCAGGGACGATGCCGAGGACAGGGCTGCCCGTGAGCCCGGTCATCTCCTCCGGCGTCTTCACGGTGGTGTCCATGGACTCGCGCAGGACCGCGGCTCCCACGCCGAGGGCCAGCCCGACGAGCAGGCCGAGGGCGAGGTTGATCTTCGGGCGCGGCGAGACCGGGACGGTCGGCAGGCCCGCGTACTTGACGACGGTGGCCGTGACCAGCGGGGTCGAGCCGCTCGGCGTCTCCAGGCGGCTCACCACCTGGGTGAACTGGACGGCGACGGCGTTGGCGATCCGTTGCGCCTGGCGCGGGTCGTGGTCGGAGACACTGATGTTGAGCAGCACGGTGTCGAGCGGGTTGGTCGCGCTGATCTGGGAGGCGAGCTGGTCGTCGCTCGCGGACAGGTGCAGCTGCTTGATCACCGGGCTGGTGACGATCGGGGTGCTGACGATGTCGGCGTAGGACTTCACCCGCTGCTGGGTGAAGCTGCTGCCCTGAAAAGCCGAGCTCAGGTCCTCAGCCGTGGCCCTCGCCGAGACGAAGAGTTGGGCATGGGCGGCGTAGACCTTCGGCGACAGCGCCGTGATGGCGGCCGCCCCGAGCATGCCCAGCAGGACGCACACGCTGATGATGCGCCAGCGCTTGCGCATCAGGCGCATGTAGTCGCGGAGGTCCAACCCGCACGTCCTCTCATCGAGTGCGCAGGCAAGGCTACCCGCTCGAGCGCGGCACACCGCCGCAGCGACGTGCGCAGGACACCCGCGCGTGGGCACCGCGCCTCGCGGCCCGGCCGGCGTCGCGGGGGCCTTCTGGTCCTCGTGCTCGCCGGCGCCGTGCTCGTCGTGGCACTGGCCTGGGCGGGTGTCACCGCCCTGCTCGCCCGCGGCGCTCTCGAGGACGCCCAGGGACATCTCGACGCGGCGCGGGCGGCGGCGGTCCGGCAGGACTTCGCAGTGGCCTCCGAGCAGGTACGCGCGGCCGCCGGACCGGCTCACCGGGCCCGCCGCCTGACCTCCGGACCGCTCTGGGCGCTCGGTGGGCGCCTCCCGCTGACCGGCCCCACGGTGCGGGCCGTCACGGTCTCCGCGCGACAGGTCGACGTCCTGGCGACCCGCGTCCTCCCCGAGGTGCTGCAGGCGGCGCAGGAGGCGGCTCCGGACCGGCTGCGTTCCTCGGTGGACACCATCGACCTGGCGCCCCTGGCGGCCGCTGCTGCGCCGCTCGCGGACGCGGACAGCGCCCTGGCCCAGGTGCGGGCGGCGCTGTCGGGACAGGGGCGCGGTGTCGTGGGGCCGGTTCGGCGCGGTCTGACCGGCCTGCAGGGCTCGGTGGCCGACCTCGCGGCGTCGGTGCATGCCGCCGCCCTGGCGGCTCGGCTGCTCCCGCCCATGCTCGGCTCCGCCGGCCCGCGGGAGTACCTCCTGGCGTTCCAGAACCCCGCCGAGGCCCGCGGCACCGGTGGGCTGGTCGGCGGCTACGGCGTGCTGGACACGGACCACGGGAGGCTGTCGGTGCAGACCCTCGGCACCGACGCCGACCTGACCGGCCTGCCGAGCGTGCCCGCCTCGCTGGGCGCGGACTACACCGCGCTCTGGGGATCGGACCCCGCGCTGTGGGTCAACTCCAACGAGAGCGCGAACTTCCCGTTCGGGGCCGAGATCTGGCTCGATGCCTGGCAGCGCCAGCACGGTCGACGCCTCGACGGGGTCGTCGCGCTCGACCCCGAGGTGCTCTCCGCTCTGCTCGGCGTCACCGGTCCGGCGCGGCTGCCGGACGGCGAGCAGATCAGCGCCGACACCGTCGTGCGCCAGACCATGCAGACGGCGTACGTGCGGTTCGCGGCCGACCCGGCGGCGCGGAAGACCTACCTGACGACGGTGTCCGCGGCGGTCGTGCGGCGCCTCCTCGGGACGACAGGAGACACCTCCGCCATGCTGCGCGCCCTCGGCTGGGCCGCCGGCCAGCGCCGCCTGCTCGTGTACTCCTCCCACCCCGACGAGGAGCGGGCGCTCGCGGGCCAGCCGATCGCGGGCACCCTTCCGGACGGGCCGGGACCGTCGGCGCTCGTAGCGGTCAACAACGCGGCCGGCAACAAGCTCGACTACTACCTCGACCGCCGCATCAGCTACCGGGGCAGCGTCTGTCGCTCGGGGGGCATGCGTCCGACGCGGATCGAGCTCGACCTGACCAACACCGTCGCACCCGACGCCTCGCTGCCCGACTACGTGGTCGGGGTGCTGGGGGCCCATGCGGCCACGGCCGCGGAGCGAAACGATGACAAGGTGACGGCGGGCTTCTGGCTGAGCCCCGACGCACTGGTCCAGCAGGTGCTCGTCGACGGTCATGCCGCCGCGTTCGGCCTGGGTCGTGAGGCCGGGCACCCGGTCGTGCTCACCACGCTGACTCTGCAGCCTCGGGTCACGCACACGGTGGTCGTCTCGATGCTCGAGCCGGCGACGTCCGCCACCGCTCGACTGGTCGTCCAGCCGCTGGTACGCCCGGCGACGACCTCGGTGAGCGTACCGACCTGCTCCTGACCGCGGGCGCGGGTGCGCTCTCCGCGCTACGGTCCCGGCCCCGGCCTGCCGATAACCAGCTCACTGCAAAGGCTCAGGAGTCTCGAGCCCCGGGGTTGAAGGAGGCAGCCGGATGGCGCTGCGACGTGTCCTCGTGGCCGCTCTCGCGGTGGTCGCGGCAGGTCTGGCGCTGGCTGGGCCCGCCGGGGCCGGCACGTACCCGCCGAGCGCGCCGGAGCACCAGCGCGTGGTGTCCCACGGCGTCATCTACGGGGGCCAGGACAAGGGCGCCCTGCTCGTCTCCTGCTCGGGCTCGCGAGCCCATACCGTGAGCGAGGGCGCCTTCTTCCGGATCGAGGTCTGCGGCTTCGTGCCGGCGACGGACATCTCCCTGGACGTCGACCCGCCGCAGGCCGGCCGGACCCACGTCGGCAGCCTCGTCGCCGACGGGAACGGGGCGGTGGTGGGCGGTCCCTTCGCGCTCACTGACCCCGGCCACTACGCGTTCTACTTCACCGGCACCCTGGGCAGCAGCTCGGCCCTCGGGGTGGGCGGCCTGCACGCCCGGGGGCTGTCTCGGGTCTTCGCCGACCCGACCACCGTCGAGGTCGACATCACCGTCACCGGGGCGGGCGTGATGCCGCACACGGGTGGTGACGGCGGGGCGCACACCGCTCTCGTCTGGGGCGCCGGGCTGGTGGCGCTCGGGTCCGCGCTCGTACTCGCAGTCAACCGGCGTCGGCGGGCCGGCGTGGCGCACGCCTGAGCCCGCGCTCAGCCGGACTTGCGACGGAACTCCCGGCGTCCCACGCTCTGGTTGTGCGACGGGCCTAGGCCCTTGTTGTCCTCGTGGTCGGCGCTGGCATGCTCCGCGGCCTTCTTGCGGTCCAGCGCCTCGCGGTAGCGGCGTCGGGTCTCGTCATCAGCGGCCGGCTTCTTCGCTGCATCGCTCATGACCCAAAGGCTAGCCTCCCGTCATGGCCGATCCTGAGGGCGTGAGCACCTATCTCGTCGTCGACGGCGAGAACATCGACGCCACCCTCGGCAACAGCGTCCTGGGGCGACGCCCCAACCCGGAGGAGCGGCCGCGCTGGGAGCGGGTGCGCGAGTTCGCGGAGGCCCTGTGGGACCAGCCGGTCAAGGGGCTGTTCTTCCTGAACGCGAGCGCGGGCACCTTGCCCATGCCGTTCGTGCAAGCGCTGCTCGCCATGGACTACCGGCCGATCCCGCTGTCCGGAGCGGCGGGGGAGAAGGTCGTCGACATCGGCATCCAACGGTTGCTGGGCGCGCTCGAGGATCGTCCCGGCGACGTCCTCCTGCTCAGCCACGACGGCGACTTCCTGCCCGAGATCCGCCGGCTCCTCGGCACCGGCCGCCGGGTCGGGCTCATCGGCTTCCGCGAGTTCGTCAACGCGGGTTTCACCGAGCTGGCCGAGCAGGGCCTTCGCGTCTACGACCTCGAGACCGACGTCCGCTGCTTCAACACCGCGCTCCCGCGCGTCCGCATCATCCCGCTGGAGGAGTTCGACCCGCTCGCCTACCTCTGACCCCGGAGGTGCGGGCTTCCGTCACCACTCCTCACCAGATGACCGGGAAGTCCGGGTCGGTCATGGCGCCCGCGAGCGCCACGTCCCAGGCCGGCAGCGGCGTGAGGCCGGCCTCCAGCCAGCGACGGTGGCCCAGGACGGACCAGGTCGGGCGAGCCGCCGGTCGCGGCTGGTCGGCGGTGGTCACTGGTCGGATCCTGGCGGGGTCCGCCCCGAGGAGCGCCGCGATCGCTCGCGCCTGGCCGAAGCGGGTGGTGTGGCCGCCGGCCGTGACGTGGTGGATGCCGGAAGGCCCGTTCTTCTGGACCAGCTCGAGGATCGAGGTCGCGAGGTCCCTGGTCCAGGTGGGCGTCCCGATCTGGTCGTCGACGACGTCAACGGTGGGACGCAGGTCGAGGGCGCGCCGGATCGCCTGGATGAAGCCCTTGCCGCGAGGGCTGTAGACCCAGGAGGTACGCACGACCCACGACTCCGGGTCCGCTCCGAGGACTTCGAGCTCGCCGTCGCGCTTGGTCCGCCCGTAGACGCTGATCGGGTCCGTCGGATCGTCCTCGTCGTAGGGCCTGCCGGCGGCGTCGCGCCCCGAGAAGACGTAGTCGGTGGAGATGTGCAGCAGCCGTCCGCCCTCCTCGGCGGCAGCCGCCGCGAGCAGCCCCGGCGCCACGGTGTTCACCGCGTGGGCCAGCTCGGGCTCGCTCTCGGCCCGGTCCACGTCGGTGTAGCCCGCCGCGTTGACGACGACATCGGGCCGGTAGGTGTGGACGACCGCTCGCACCGCGCGCTCGTCCGTGACGTCGAGGTCGGCGTGGCCCAAGGCGATGACCACGATCGAGCGCGACCGCAGCAGCCCGACGAGCTCGTTGCCGACCTGGCCACCCGCCCCGGTCACCAGCCAGCGGGCGCCCCTCACGGTACCCCCACCAGCAGCGGGCGCCACCATGCCTGGTTCGTGCGGTACCACTCGATGGTCTCGGCCAGCCCGTCGGCGAAGGTGTGCCGCGGGCGGTAGCCGAGGGCGCGCACACGTGCGTCGTCGAGTGC
>Ga0335071_10000782_pt1 | contig 34335 bp, 26 predicted proteins | sample Lox_Sample_15_FD_206724 | JGI IMG/M metagenome (GOLD analysis project Ga0335071, IMG submission 206724) | Soil microbial communities from Loxahatchee National Wildlife Refuge, Florida, United States - Lox_Sample_1.5 | ecosystem: Environmental > Terrestrial > Soil > Wetlands | place: USA...
GGGCAAACCAGGCACTCCGGGGTTCGCGGCGTGCACACCATCGCTCCCAGCTCCATCATTGCCTGGTTAAAGTCGCCCGGACGTCCCGCATCCAGCAGCCGCCCCGCCAGCTCGCCAACCCGGTGCCTCACCCAGGCTCGACCCTTCTTGCGGTTCACTGCATCCCAGCCAGCCACCCGGCACAGTACCCGCTCCACATTGCCGTCGACCACCGCGATCCGCTCCCCGTAGGCGATGCTCGCAATCGCCGCCGCCGTGTACTCGCCGATTCCCGGCAGCAAATGCAGCTGTTCCGACCGCACAGGAAGGTTCCCGCCCAGGTTTTCCGCCACGAACTTGGCGGCCTTGTGCAGCATGCGCGCCCGGCGATAGTAGCCCAGCCCGCTCCATACCGCCAGCACATCCTGTTCCGGTGCGAGCGCCAGCGAAACAATGGTGGGAAATCGCGCGAGAAAAGTCTGGTAGCGCTCCATCACCACAGCCACCCGCGTCTGCTGCAACATGATCTCGCTTACCCAGATGGCATACGGATCGTTGCTTTGCCGCCACGGCAGGTTACGGCGATGCTGCGCATACCATTCGAGCAGCCGCAGCCGCAACTGAGCAATCCTCACGGGATCCCGGTCAAACCTCGACATAGGCGTAGCTTACGGCACTCGACGCGCGGACGGCCCTCGCGCCGCTCAGCTCCATTTCCAACTTTATCAACTCGACGATGACAAAGGTAATCTCGTGGTCGTTACGTACGGCTCACCGTCCCAAAATGCATGCTAGGCTTGAAAAGCAATTTCGTATTACGGCGGGGTGGCTGGGCAAGCTGGTTCAGACAAGATGCGGAACCAGCTTGGCTCAAGATGCCCGCTCACCTGCCGAAAAATAGATAGTTCTTCCTGCGTTGTTCCACTTCTCGCTGTCTTGGAGGCTACTTTGAAACCCACTGTTCTTTGCCTGGTTCTGTCTCTTTCCGCGGCTCCCGCAATCCTCTTTGCTCAGTCAGCAGGCGGTCCTCAAGCGCCCCCATCCATAGACGAATACGCCATCACCTCGGCTTCCCCCCACACCTGGACGCCGCCGAACTACTCGCCAACTCCTTTTTCGCGCCTCGCCGTCGGCGGCGGATTCTCCACCCTGGGCGGCAATATGCAGGTCGCCGTCATCGCCAACCGCTATATCAACCTCCGCGGCACCGGCAACTTCTTCAACTACTCGCTCAGCAACGTCTCGCTCCACGGCCTCAACGCTAGCGGAACTGTGAACCTGGCCACCGCGGGCGCTTCGGTCGACCTTTATCCGTTTCCCAATCACGGCCTGCGCTTCAGCCCCGGCGTCATGTTCTACAACCACAACCAGGTCTCTTCAACCCTGGTCGCGCCCGGCGGCACATCGTTCTCGCTCGATGGATACACTTACTATTCTTCGCAGTCCGATCCCGTCACCGGCACCGCGGGCATCGGCCTGCATACGCAGAACCCCGCCTTCACCATGACCACCGGCTGGGGCAATATGATTCCCCGCCGTGGCGGCCATTTCTCTTTTCCGCTTGAGGTCGGCGCGGCACTCATCGGTTCCCCCTCAGTGAACATGGCGCTTGTCTCCGGCCAGGTCTGCCAGGATCCGCAGGGAACCATCGGCTGCATGGATGTGGTCGGCAATCAGCAGATCGAGTCCAACCTGCAGGCTCAGCAGGCCAAATATCAGAGCGACCTGAACCCGTTCCGCTTCTATCCCATCTTCACCGCCGGCGTAGCCTACAGCTTTAACCTGCGCTCCGGCGGCGAGGCCAGCCCCGCAGCTCGCCCGCTGGCCCAGCCGCACCAATAGGCAGGTTCAGTGCTCCGATGCTGAAATACCACTCTCGCTTCAATCCCGTGCTTTGTCGGCTGAATGCCGCTGAACGTCCACGTGTGTGGTATTGACGCGGGCAAATAAGCCGGTCTATCTTAAAGAAACTATTTCCAGTTATTGACTGACCAGCCGTGGATCGATCCTTGGCGCGCGGGTCAGGTTGTCCTTCGCGGGATCGCTCGTTCTGCCCACTTCCGTGGGCAAGGTTCTGTTTCAGCAACTGGGCCTCAGCATCATCCCGTCCATCTCAAAATTGATCGTTCTTGGAGGCATCATGAAGCACCTACAGCTTTGCCTGATGGTTACCCTGCTCGCCGCCCCCGCGTGCCTGCTCGCCCAAACTTCGACGTCTAGCTCCGATTCATCGCAATCGTCATCGCCTGCGCCGGAGGTCGCCACCAAGCCTCCTTATCTGAGACATGCCCCGGACGTCGCTCCGGCTCCCTTCTCGCGCTTGGCGGTTGAAGGCGGTATCGGCATCGGGGGCATCAACATGCAGGCTGCCGTAATTGCCAACCGCTATATCAACATTCGCGGCATCGGCAACTACTTCACCTACACGGTCAACAACTTCAAAATCGACAACGGCAATGGAACCAGCGGCGTCGAAGTGAGTGGAAAGCTCAATTTCGCCGAGGGTGGAGCTGCGGTGGACTTCTATCCGTGGCCCAACCACGGATTCCGTTTGAGTCCTGGCGTCACCTTCTATAACCAGAACGGAGCTTCGGCAAGCGGCGTGGCGAGCGAGGGCACCAGCGTTACATTCGGCTCGCAAAAGTATTACTCCGACGAGTCCACAGCGACCAGTTCGCCAATGAGCCTCAACGCTAAGCTAGGGCTCAACGCTCGCAAGGAAGCCTTCACCATGACCACGGGCTGGGGAAACATGATCTCCCGCAAGGGCCATCACCTGTCTTTTCCCTTCGAGCTCGGCGCCATCTTCACCGGAGCGCCCACCGTCGGCCTCAATGTCACCGGCTGGGGTTGCACCGTGGAATCCGACGCGCCGATCAACGGTACCTCATGCGCGAATATGGCCACGAACGCTTCGGCACAGGCTTCCATCAACGCCCAAATCTCCAAGTATGAGAAGGACCTGAATCAACTCCAGGTCTGGCCCATCATGTCCTTTGGCATTGCATACAACTTCAAGATCCGCTGATTCGGAATCCCCCGGCCAGGCTCAGCCCTGGGCGGGGGACCGATGACATGCCGGCCCGCTACCCCAGCAGTTCTCCCACAATCCCGGGCGCCGCCTTCAGTGCAGCTTCAATCTGTGACGGGTCTTTTCCGCCGGCTTCCGCGATCTCCGGCTTGCCGCCGCCCGAGCCGCCCACAATCTTCGCCACCGCTCCCACCAGCTTCCCGGCCTGAATGCGCTTCAGCAGGCCCGGTGTCACGCCCGCAATCAGCGCAACTTTCCCATCGGGCTGCGCCGATCCCAGCACCACCACGCCTTCACCCAGTTTCTGCTTCAGATTGTCGACCAGCGTGCGCAGTTGCCCGCGCTCCATCCCATCGGCGCGATACACAACCAGTCGGACGCCTTTCACGTCCACCGCGCGCGCAAGCGCCTCATCCAGCCCGCCCGCCGCCGACTTCATCCGCGCTTCGTCCAGCTCGCGGCGCAGCCGCTTCAGCTCGTCTTCCTGCGCGGCAAACTTGGCGCGCAGCCCTTCCGAAAGATTCTCCACGGACGGAACATACTGACCGGCCACCTTCGCCAGGTCGAAATCACGCCGGAAAGTGTCCAGCGAACCGAGGCCGCTGATGGCTTCGATCCTGCGCACGCCCGAAGACACCGACTCCTCGCCGGTCAGCTTCAGCAGCCCGATCTCGCCCGTCGCCGCCGTGTGCGTTCCGCCGCAGAGCTCGGTCGAGAAGCCGTCACTCAGCTTCACCACTCTCACCTTGTCGCCGTACTTCTCGCCGAACAACGCCATCGCGTGGTATTCGTTCACGGCCACGTCGATGGGCACGTCTTCCAGCGTCTCCACCTTCGCGTTCTTCAGAACCTCGCGATTGACAATGTCTTCTACCTCTTGGAGTTCTTCATCGGCGACTTGAGCGAAGTGAGAAAAATCGAATCGCAGCCGGTCGGGATGCACCGCCGACCCCGCCTGTTTCACATGTGTGCCCAGCACCTCGCGCAGCGCGGCATGGAGCAGATGCGTGCCTGTGTGGTTACGCCGGATAGCATCGCGCCGCTCGCCGTCCACCTGCGTGTTCACGCGATCGCCTACCGCCAGGTCTTGCTTCAGAATCGCCCTGTGCGCCCGCACTCCCTGCACCGGCAGCGTGCAGCCGACAATGTCAGCCACAACTGAGTTTCCATCCGGACTCAGGAAAAACCCTGTATCCCCCACCTGGCCGCCCGAGTCGCCGTAAAAGCTGGTATGGTCGAGAACCACTTCCGCTTCCTCGCCGGCCTTCGCCGCGGGCACGCCCACGCCATTCTTGACGATGGCCAGCACCTCGCAACCATTCGCAATCAGGCTCTTGTAACCTTCGAACACCGTCTTCGGCAGATCGCGATACGCCGGGCTCGCGGTCTTCTGCGTTCCACCTTTCCACGACGCGCGAGCTCGGGCCTGCTCTTCCGCGCGAGCACGCTCGAAGCCCTCCATGTCGAACGCGATTCCCGCATCGCGCGCGGCATCGACCATAAAGTCCAGCGGAAGACCGAAGGTCTCATAGAGATGGAATGCGTCGGCTCCTGAGATCTTCGGCCTTGAAGCTCTCAGTTCATGCCATTTCGTCAGGAGAGCTTCCCCTATCGACGGCGTAAAGCCACGTCTGATAGCTTCCTCGATTTCGAGAAGTGGCTCGGCGTCGGCTCCAAGCATAGTGGAAGTATCAACGCCCAAAGATTGCGATCTAAGCTTGGCGGCGATAGCCGGCGTAGCGGACTCCGCAAGTTCCTTCGTGAATTGCTGCTCCCGAGCATAATTCTCGTTCGACTTTTGAACGATCAACCGATCCCATTCGGCAGAGCCTTTCGCTAACACGCGATCGAACTGCTTCTCTTCTGCTTCGACCACCTTCGCTACGCGAGCGGCGGAATCGATCAACTCCAGATATGCGCCCTTCATCAGATCGCGCACCGCATACACCATCTCGAACAGAAACGGCTTCTCCTGCCCCAGCAACCTGCCGTGACGTATAGCCCGCCGCATGATCTTTCTCAGCACATACCCGCGTCCCTCATTCGAGGGCAGCACGCCATCCGAAATCAGGAACGTCGCCGCCCTCGCATGATCGGCGATGATTCGGAGCGATGCCGACCCAACTCGTTCTCTTTCCCGATCAGCGAGCAGATCTGTGTAGGCTTCAGGGTTGGGAGCAGCATCGAGGGTTGAATCTGGAACTAGATATTTGTAGGCAACGAGGTTTGCGGCGCGGGCGATGAGAGGCGTGAAAAGGTCCGTTTCGAAGTTACTGATTTTTCCCTGCAGCACTGCTGCGACGCGCTCCAGACCCATGCCGGTGTCGATCGAGGGCCCGGGCAACGGAACCAGCTTAAATCCTTTCGGAATAAGCTTCCCAAACGGCTTGTTAAGCTCAAACTCCTTTGAGAATTCTTCTTCATAGAATTCCATTCGATCAAATTGCATGAAGACCAGGTTCCAGATCTCCACATACCGCGCATCGTCGTGCCCGAACGGCTTGTCCACGCCCGGCGTCTCTGCGGCCTCGATCCCCATGTCGTAGAAGATCTCCGAGCACGGGCCGCACGGGCCCGTCTCGCCCATCTGCCAGAAGTTGTCCTTCAGGCCGTACTCGCCGATGCGTTCCTTGGGTACGCCCACTTCGAGCCAGTACCGCTCTGCCTCGTCGTCGCGCGGCACACCAAACTCCGGCGAGCCCTCGAAGATCGTCACGTACAGCCGGTCTTTCGGAATCCCGAACCACTCCGGACTGGTCACCAACTCCCACGCGAACTGGATCGCGTCCCGCTTGAAGTAGTCGCCAAACGAGAAGTTTCCCAGCATCTCGAAGAAGGTGTGATGCCGTCGCGTAAAACCTACATTTTCAAGATCGTTGTGCTTGCCGCCAGCGCGCACGCATTTCTGCGAGGTTGTCGCCCGCACGTAATCGCGCTTCTCCGCGCCCAGAAAAAGGTCTTTGAACTGGTTCATCCCGGCGTTGGTAAACAGCAGCGTGGGATCGTTGGCCGGAACCAGCGACGACGAGTGCACACGGCGGTGCCCCTTCGTCTCAAAGAAGTGCAGAAACAACTCCCGTATCTCGTTTCCCGAGCGCACTTGCATGATTCCTCTAGTGTACTTGGGGTGCCCCGCAAGACTGACGCCTCGTCATCCTCAACGGAGCGCGTTTGGGGCCCCTGATCGCCGGGTGCCCAGGTCTCGATTCTGAGACGTGGGATCGCGCGAATCCCGGTCTACCTTGTCCAACTCAGCACGAAAAGGGTGCCCCACCCTCGTTTTGTCTTTGTCGCTAGGGTGGGCCGGAATTGGCATCGCAAGAAACTTCCGCAGTCCTTCGCCGCGCGTCCGGCGCGGCCTCTCCTCCGTCCAACAAACGCATGCCTTCGCGACGACACGTCCTGCTCATCGCTGCGCTGTTCGCCTTCGCTGTCACCGCGATGCCGCAACCCGATCGCCTCAACATCCCCATCGTCGCCAGTTACCAGATCAAGGTCGCAGACTCGGTTCTCCAGGTCGACTTTGCCGACGGCCCGCTCGATCTGCCCAAAGACGTGCTCCTCGCTCACATTCAGGCGGCAGCCTCCGCGGTGGCCACCTACTACGGCCGCTTTCCTGTCCCGCGCGCCCGCCTCCTCCTCATTCCGGTGCCCGGCCGTCACGGCATCCTGCAAGGTACTACCTGGGGCGATATGCATGGCTTTCCCGGCTTCACGCGCATCCGCATGGGCGAACACACCAATGCCGCCGATCTCGCCGCCGACTGGACAACCACACACGAGCTCGTCCACATGGCCTTTCCGTCATTGCCCGACGATGGGAACGGAATCGATCAGCACTGGATGGAAGAAGGCCTCGCAACCTACATCGAGCCCATCGCTCGCGTTATGACCGGTGAGCTCGCCGCGCAGAAGATCTGGAGCGATATGGTGCGCGACATGCCGAAAGGCGAGCCCGGCCCCGGCGACCAGGGCCTCGACCACACACACACCTGGGGACGCACCTACTGGGGCGGCGCGCTCTTCTGTCTTGTCGCCGATGTCGAGATTCGCCGCGAAACACAGAACAGGAAAGGCCTGCAGGATGCGCTGCGCGCCATCGTCGCCGCCGGCGGCGCCATCGACCAGGACTGGGATCTGCCCCGCACCCTTGCCATTGGCGACCAGGCGACCGGCACGCACGTGCTCACCAATCAGTACAACGAGTGGAAGGACAAACCCGTCACGGTGGATCTGCCCAGGCTGTGGAGCGAACTGGGCGTCACGCCCGGTCCTGATGGAATCCGCTTTGCGAGTAACGCGCCGCTCGCCAACGTGCGCGAAGCGATCACCAAACCCGAGGGCCCGGTCATTCCGGCAGCCCTGATCAATCGGAAGGAGCAGGGGCCTTGAGGCCCCTGAATGGCTGACTTGTCGCGCCCTTAGCCGCGGAACAAGGAAGAGACATCACTCTTCGTGCGTTTCATTCTCGAGACTCTCCAGCCCCGCCAGCTCTTCACCCCCCACGTCCCACTGGCGCAGAACCTTGTAGATCGTGCCCGTCGAGAATCCCGCCGTCACCAGCCGCCGCACCACGCGCGCCGTCTCCTTCTCGTTCGTGGGCTTCCTGATTCGCTTGCGCTCCAGGTGTTGCCTCGCCAGCGCTTCTTCATTCGCCTCGCCGTATCGCGCCTCGACCGCCTGCTCGATCACATCAGACCGCACGCCTTTCTGTCGCAGGCTCTGGCGCACGCGCCGCGCGCCCAGCTTCTCGTTTTCCTGGCGCAGCCGCGCGTAAGTCTCCGCATAGGACGCATCGTTGAGATAGCCATGCTCCTTGAGCCGCTTCACGACCGCCCCGATCACCGCCCCGCCCAGCGCTCCCGGCGCCGCCACCGACGTCATCAGCCGCCGCAACTCCGCCTCGGTTCGCATGCGCCGCCCCAGCGCCTTGATGGCGTAGTTATAAAGCCCCGCTTCTTCCAGCGGCTCTTTCTTCTTCGCGGCTTTTCGCGCGAATGCCATGGAGTTGGTCCCTATGTCCCTGGAACTGGCTGCAGAAATCCCGTCTTGAAAGGGCACGACTTTAGTCGTGCCATAAAGGACCGCATAAACACTGGGGCTTTAGCCTCTGAGGGATGTTTTCCGGCCACCCTCGGGCATTTTTGCGACCACTTCTAGTCCCTGGTCCCTGTCTTTGTCCACTCATCCACCCAGTCGTTCACCGTCTTGTACCAGAGCTGGGAGTTCTGCGGCTTCAGGACCCAGTGGCCCTCATCGGGGAAATACAGCATCTTCGACGGCACGCCCAGCAGTTGCAGCGTGTCGAAAAGCTGGAATCCCTCGCTCACGTCGAGGCGGTAGTCGCGCTGCCCGTGAATCACCAGCGTCGGGGTCTTGAAGTTTTTCGCGTAAAGTGACGGCGACCACTTGCGGAACGGGTTCTCCGCGTCCGGCTTGCCGTAGTAGTCCCACGGATGGCCCTTGAACTCCCAGATGTTGAACCAGTCTTCTTCCGTCGATCCGAACGCCGACTCGGCGTCGAACATGCCGTCGTGCGAGACGATGCACTTGAAGCGGTCGGTGTGGCCCAGCACCCAGTTGGCCATGTATCCGCCGTAGCTGGCTCCGAGCGCACATTCCCGGTTTTTATCGATAAAGGAAAAATGCTGCTCGGCGTAATCGAGGCCGGTCATCAGGTCCGTGAACGGCTTGCCGCCCCAGTCGCCGTTCACCCCATCGACGAACGTTTGTCCGTACCCAGTCGACCCGCGCGGATTGATCATGACCACGACGTAGCCGTTCGCGGCAAACAGCTCCACGTTCCAGCGGTAGCTCCACGAATCGCCCCACGCGCCCTGTGGCCCGCCATGGATCAAGAACTTCACCGGATACTTCTTCGCCGGATCGAACCCCGGCGGCCGGATCAGAAAGCCCTGCACCTTTGTGCCGTCCTGCGCGCTGAACCAGAAGTCTTCCATCTTCGGCAGATCGAGCTGAGCGAGGAGGGCGTCGTTGAGGTGAGTGACCTGACGGAGCTTGTCGCTCCCCGGGATGTTCGACGCAATGCTCGCTGCACTCATTTCGGCGGGTGCGTCGATTCTCATACGACTCGCGATGATGGTGTAGCCGTCCTGAAGCAAATGAATATCGCTGAACTCCCCAAGGTCCGGGAAAAGGTTGGGATCCAAAACATAAGCGGGGTGGCCGTCGATTGTTGCGAGCATTAGCGGTGATTTTCCCTGCTGGCCGGATGTGAAGTAAATCATTTTGGAATTCGGAGCCCAGGCAATCTCATCGACCCAATCATCCAATCTTGGGATTAAGTCTGTAATCGTCCTGGCCCCGCGGTCATAGACCATTAGCCGGAACCGGTCGCTCTCGTACCCCGCCCGCGCCTCGCTGCGCCACGCCAGGTACTTTCCATCCGGCGAATAGGCTGGATTGAAATTGCCGCCCGCCGATGTTGACACCTTCACCGGCTTGGCCGCCGGATCGGTCAAGTCAAGAACATAGATCTGCGCGCTGACCGAGATTGCCGGCACCGGATCGGGGTTCTCGGTAAACGCCAGCTCCTTCGAGTCGGGCGAAAAATCGCAGCCGCAGCTCGAATCGTCCAGCGAGAACGGCGGCACATCGTGCGGGTCTTGCGGGTTCAGGTCGCGCATCGCGCCGGTATCCACAGAAACCAAAAAGAGGTGCGAGCGCTTGTCACCCGTGTAGTGGTCCCAGTGGCGATACAAGAGATGAGTGAAGATCTGCGCTTTGACTTTGCTGTCGGCCAGCGCCTTGTCTCTTTCCTTGTTGCAGCTGTCTCCTGCTCCGCCGTCCCCAGGACTGATCGCAGGGCAGTCCGGGTACACCGAAGACAGGAACACGATCGACTTCCCATCCGGAGACCACTTCGGGCTGCCGGCTTCCGTGGCAATCGCCGTCAGCTTCTTCGCATGACTCGCCGCGCCGCTTGCCGGGTCGAAGTCGGCAATCCAGATTTGTTGACCGTTTTCTCGTCCAGAAAGGAAAAGCACGGAGTGCTCGTCCGGCGAAAACTGCACGCCGTTGTCCCCCGGCTCGGTTCCGGCAATCCTGAACGGCTCACCTCCGGCTATCGCCTGCAGCCACAGCTCCGCCGTTTTCTTGTTTTGCGCCAGATCGACGGTCGTAACACCGTACGCCAGCCACTTGCCATCTGGCGAAACCGCCGTCTCGCCCAGCCGCTTCATCGCCATCATGTCCTCAAACGTCATGGGGCGCTTCGCTTGGCACAAAGCGAGATTGGGAGACAAGAAGACAACCACGAAAATCAAAACGGAGAAACGCATGCGCATGGTCAACCTCATCGCGCGGATCAGAAGCTTCATCTTTGCGAAGAAAGAAGTGTACACCTGAAAGACAGCCTTCGGTCATCGGAGAAAGCGTGCCCTGCGCCCGAGCGAGATGAGCTAGAAGGTAGGAACTCGCAGCTGGAAGCTGGCCGCGAAGCAGTCGTTACTTGTTGTCGTTGCCCGTCAGCCGGAAGGTAATCGTTCCCCAGAACAGCCGCGCCCGCATCTGCACCGGCAGATGGCGATCGTCGTCGGTGTACCAGATCCAGATGTTGCCCCGATTCTTCACCACCCCGGCGTCGGCGGTGGGCTGCACTCGAATCGTCTTAAACGTCCCCAGCGCGGTTTTGACTTCCTCTTTGCCTTCCACCTTCATGGTCACAGGCACCGTTCGCTGCGCGTCCACCACCGGAATCACGAAGTTCTGGCCCACCGTCATTGGCTGCGATGCGGCATAGAAGACCCCGGTCAGCAGATCGGTAAGGCAGCCCTGGACCGCGGCTTCAACATGCTTCGTCTTTCCGTTGACCATGTTCTTTTCATCGAGAATCGAACGGTCGCCGTTGTAGTCGATGTGCAGGGTCGAATTGTTCTGGCGTCGGCCCTCCACGGTCTGCTTGTTGAAGTCGTAGGTGCAGCCCTTCTCCCGGTCGAAATCCGACTGAAAGTTATCCGCGACATGGAAAATCATGTTGATAGCGCCGCTGGTATCCGCGCTGGCCGCAATGCGCTCCCGGTCCCCGGCCTGCTCAAAGTGAATCACTGCGGTTCCGGCGGGGAAGACTCGCCAGTCCACGCTGTAGGTGAGCGTTTGGCGCTGAGGGAAGCTAAAGCCTGTGTGGGGCGGAGCCAGGGCAACAGGATCCTGCCCGTACGACACCGCCATCACGGCAAGCGCACAAGAAAAGACAGCTGCGTTCGCGCGTGTCTTCAATGTCGGGCACAGCTCCTTGTCTTCGACCTGTTTCCTTTGTTTAGACGCTTTTTGCTGGCCAAGCTCACTGGATCCGTCGCAGCACAAGTTGCAGCAGCGGATGCAAAATGACCAGACTGAGGTAAAGCAGCGCGGCCCCCAATGTCGCATTGTACTCGCGGTGCTTTAGATAAAGCATGAGGGAAAAGCCTCCTGGCGCATCGGTGGTAACTGCCTTGGATTCAAAAGGCAGGGCTTTGCTTTGAGCCATCTTGGCAGGCGTCAGGCGGGGCAGAAAACGAGGGACGTGGCGGCAGTAGTCGTCGAAGTTCGCGAATGCGCCGCGTAGAAAGCTCTCCTCAGAGAAAATCACCGGAACATAGATGGCCGCAAAGCCCACGGTGATCACGATCGCCATCGGCCAGTCGAACAGTGCGATCGCGAATCCGGCAGCAATCAGCGCTGACCCAAGATAAAGCGGGTTTCGTGTGTAGGCATAGGGTCCGCTGGTAGCCAGCTCACGGTTCTTCTTCACCGTGCCCGCGGCCGCTGCGCGCAGAGCCAATCCGGGCAAAACCAGCGCCAGGCTCCAGGCCACGGCGGCCGGGTGCACCGGCCGGCGCGCACATTCGATGAGGAAGAGCGCAGCCGTCAGAAAGCCCAGGGGTACGCGAATCCGGCGCGCCCACTCAGCTTTTCCCCCATGCCTCTGCGCTTCTTTGCTCTCCTGTTTTGGATCCCGGCCCTTGGCCGCAGGCGTCGATCTCTCATTCATGGGGCGCGCTCCCCTGCAATCAATTCATCCGCGGCCCGCAGCACGTCTTTCGGCGTGATCGTCAGCAGGCCGGGATCGGGCTCCGGCCTCCGGGAGTGGTCGCGGCGGCTTCCCGGGCTGCGCAGCACCCGGGAGCGCGTGCCATAGGGGCCATTGCGGCTGGGGTCAGTGGGACCATAAATGCCGACCACGGGCCGCCCCAGGGCGCACGCGAGATGAAGAGGTCCGGTGTCTCCGGCAATCAAGAGAGAAACGCGGCGCGTCAGAGCGATCAGCTGGGGCAGGGTCGCGGTCAGGGCGGTGGCCGCGCCGGTGGCGATGATGGGCGCGGCCAGCGGCTCCTCTCCAGGAGCTGCGTTTACCAGCACGCGGAAACCGCGTTCCGCCAGACCCTCGGCGACCATCGCATACCGCTCGGGCGGCCAGCGTTTGGCGCCCCATCCCGCGCCGGGAGCGATCAGCGCCACGGATCTCGTGGCGCCGCGAGCCGGCGGAGTTCCCAATTGGGCATACGTCCACCTCTCCGCCTCAGGATCGAAAGGCAGCATCGCCTCACCAATGTCGAGCGCATCGCCCGCCACCGCGGATGCCAGCTCCAGGTCCTGTTCCACCACATGCGCCCCGCGCGTCGCAACGCGTTCCGTGAACAGCCAGTGGGCAGGCCATTCGCGCGGATGTGCTTCTCCTACGATCCTTTCTCCGCCGGCCGCGCGCGCAATCACCGCTGAACGAATCGCACCCTGTAGATCGAGAATGGCGTCATAACGCTCTGCCCGCATCTCGTCCCGTAAGGCCGCAAACTCGTGGGCTGTTTGCAGGCTGAACGGATGCTGCTTCCACCGGCGCAGTGGGCCCATGTGTAGACGGTCGACAATCGGCATCGCCGACCCTCTCACTTGGGCGCCGGGCGCGGCCAGCAGGGCCTGCCAGCGTGGCTCCACTGCCCAGCCAATGTGCCAATCGGGATGGGCAAGACGCATCGCCGTCACCGCCGGCAGGGCGTGAAGGATGTCACCCATTGCGCCCAAACGGACCACGAGCAAGCGAAAGCTGGACTGCGTTTGCAAGGATTCATTCTCGCATAGCATCTTCGCGCGTTTTCTTGAGCCGGAGCAGACCGTGTCGGCGGAGTGATCGCCGTTGTTCGAAGAGCGAACTGACCAGGGGAGCGTGCGCTCTTCGCCTCGCGGCGCAATGCACCGATTTTGGTGGATATTCTGTGCAAATGCGACCCGGAGTATTGGCCCTGAAACCCCGGATTGGCCTCCGATTCTTCGAAAAACCGTCGCGGACTTCACGAAACCCTTGGCAATGCACCAACCATGGTGAAATCCACAAATTTACTTGTTTTTTGCACTTGCATCCACAGATTCACCGGACGTACTGTCTCATTCAACTGATGGCCAGCAGGGCATCGGGAGTTGATCGCCGGAACGGTTGGTGGAACGAAGCCGATGAGAATCGGGAGTTCACCCATCAACCCAGCCAGAGGGTGAAACCTGAGGCGAAAGCCGCAGAGGGATCGCTGGTCGCGCCAGAAATCGCAAAAACCGACGACGGTCGGGGTTGTTTACGCTGGCAGATCCGGAGGATGCACGAACCGGTGGAAATGGAATACTCATCGACGGCTCAGCCGGCGATGCAAGGTTCGATTGAAGCAAGGGGTGCATCAAAGGCCCAACCGGAGGTAGGTCCACGAGGCGCAAGCCGAGTGCATCGAGACCGGCAAAGCCGGGGGGCGTACAGCCGATGCGAGTCGGAGGTTGCCCGCTGGTTTGGCAGACGGGCGGCAGCCAGCGCGAGTTGGAGGCTGCAGCAGCAGACAGCGCAAGCTGAAGGTTGCAACGGCGGAGGGTGAGAACCCAAAGTCGGACACGTGCCGAGCTGAAGGACGGCGCCAGGTGTGAGTCGGAAGTAATCGCAGGCCTAGCTGGAGGAAGGACGCCAACGCAAGTTGGAGGGTTAGCCGCCAGTCGATCGGAAGCGCGTAGTACACGATGCAAATCGGGTGCTTGCCACCAGTCGAGCCAGGCGAGAAAACACCGATCCGAGCCGGAGGGTTGGCCCGCGGTCGAGCCGGAGGTAGGGCAGCCGACGCAAGTCGGAGGTTCGAAACCGGCGCAGCCAGAGGAGGGAGCGGCAGCGAGAGCTGCAGGTTCGCCGCTGGGGGAGCCGAGGGACGCAATACCGGCTGTACTACTAGCCCATCAAGATTGAGACGCCAGAGGCTTCGGTCTCTGGCGTTTTCAATTTTGGGCCAGTTTCATCCCCTCCCCCTCCCCCCGCTCGTTCGTTCCCTCGCTTTCTTGTCACCTTGCTCCGCCGGGCTCAACCTCGAGAACCTCGACCCCGCGCACTCGCACCACATTCTCCTCGACAGTCTCAGACGCCCAAGCGGACCATCCGTCAAGCGGGACGAGCCGCGCCCCGTTCAGACATAATGAATTGGGTACGGCGCCGCCTGTCGGGATCAACCCTCCTGACCCTCCTGACCCCTGCTCATGATCCTCGATAAATTCAGACTCGATGGCAAAATCGCGCTGGTGACCGGCTCCTCCCGCGGCCTCGGAGCCGCTATCGCCGTTGCGTTCGCACAAGCTGGGGCCCGTCTCGCCATTCATGGCTCGAAGCAGGTCCCCACGGCCACCCAGCGGGAATTACAAGCGATGGGCGCCGAATCCCTCGCTCTCGTCGGCGACGTGAGTGATGCGAACGTCTGCGCCATGCTCGTCGAGGAGACTGTCCGGCACTTCGGAGCCATCGACATTCTGGTGAACAACGCCGGTATCATTCGTCGCGCTCCTGCCGCCGAAACCTCCGAAGAAGATTGGATGGCCGTCATCGCGGTAAATCTCAACAGCGTTTTCCGCCTCACGCAGCTTGCCGGTCGCCACATGCTCAAGCGCGGTTCGGGCAAGATCATCAACATCGCCTCGCTGCTCACCTTTCAGGGCGGCATCCTGGTTCCGGCGTACGCTGCAGCCAAAGGGGCTGTCGGTCAGCTCACCAAGGCCTTCGCGAATGAATGGGCCTCCAAAGGCGTGAACGTCAATGCCATCGCGCCCGGCTACATGGACACCGACAACACCGAGGCGCTTCGCAACAACCACGAGCGCGCCCGTCAGATTCTCGAGCGCATCCCCGCTGGCCGTTGGGGTCAACCAGACGACCTCGCCGGCGCGGCCGTCTTCCTTGCCTCTGCGGCCAGCGACTACGTCAACGGCCACATCCTCGTTGTCGATGGCGGATGGCTCAACCGGTGACGGCCGAGCGCAAAACTGCCGGACTCCGCCGCAGGCCGTGGCGCTTTGCGGCCTCGATCTGGGCTGGTGATGGGGCCCGCGCTGTAGGCTGTAAGCTGATATCTGGTGGCTGAAATCTGGCCGTCAACAGGTCGGGCCCAAAGACAGGCAGAGAGTGCACGCTCTCCGGCTTCTTTCGAGCGCTTCCGGCCTTCGTTCCTCGTTCTGCTCCACCACTGATTCGCTGAACTTTTCCTGCCTTGTTTTCCGGTCCCGAAATCTTGCATCGAATAGCAATAGAAACATTTCACTCACCGGAAAGTTGAGGAGTATGGGATGAAGTTGCGATGGATGAGATCGCTCGTGTTTGCATGCCTCGCTCTGATCGCTGCAAACGCACAGCCGCCAAGGCCCGACGCTGGAATCGTCGGTATCGCCCACGTCGCATTTCGCGTGAGCGACATCGACCGCGAGGTCGCATTCCTGGGCAAGTTGGGATACCAGGAGTCGTTCTCGATCTCCAACAACGGCAGAGTGGCTGAGGTCTTTCTCAAGATCAATGATCGCCAGTTCATCGAGCTCTACCCTCAGACCAATCCTCCCCAGCCGCTCGGTTGGATGCACGTCTGCTATGAAGTCGGCGACCTTAAAACCCTCTACAGCTTCTACGATTCGGTTGGCCTCAAGCTCCTGCCTGTTCGCACCGCCGGTGCCGGCAATCTGATCTCTGCCATCAACGATCCCGAGGGCCGTGTCACGGAATTCACGCAGTATATGTCCGGCTCAAAGCAGATGCTCGACGAAGGGCAGCACCTCGGGCCGGGACGAATCTCCACTCAGTTGATGGGCTTCGATCTTCCCGTAAAGGATGGCGCCGCGCAAAAAGAGTTTTATACCGACCTCGGCTTCGAAACCCAGATTGAAAACGGCAACGTGCGCCTCTCTGCTCCCGCCGCCCCGGGCGTCCACATTGAATTGCGCTCCTGGCATCCCAATGCCCAGCCGCAATTTCTTTTTCCTGTTTCTGACGCGCGCCGCACAGAAGATCAACTCAGGGATGCCGGCGTCAGAGCGGTCCGCGACGACAAAATCGTCTTCGTCCACGATCCCGACGACAACATCTTCGTCTTCCTGGAGATGCCGAACAGCCGATAGCCGGAACAGGGATCGGGTTTCTGGGGCAAACGGTCAGAAGGATCCACGCGGCTCGTTGATGTTAATTGTGCGCTGCGTGAGCAGCAGCCGCCCGGGTGTGTGCCAGCAGATTGGCCAACACCTTTTCAGGGCAAATGTGGATCGCTTCCCGCCGCTCGAGTTCTTCTTCCGTGGCCACGCAACTCGCAATCGTCATAAAGCAATCGAGGCAACGCGAGTTATAGCTGCCATTCTCGTTTTGTGTGCGGCTATACATGCCAGTCTGAGGAAACATCCTCCGATCCTAGGCGCGAAAGCATTTTCTTTGTGGTGACTCTCATCACCAACGCATGTTCAGCCTGTGATCCGGAAGTCCATTCACTCCGCTCTACCCGCTCAATATGCGGGCGAACCGGCGTTGTCCCATTGGTTCGGATGGAGCTGCAAATACCAGCAGGGCGCGTCGCCGCTATGCGGAAAAAGCGCGACGACACACGGCACGCTGGCCGTGCCAAGGAAGTCATACTCCGTCTTCTGACCCTTCAATGGCACCGACAAAAAGCGGTTCACGGTGACCTGGGACTGCGGAGAACCGCGCAGCTTGTAGACTGCGAAATCGAGCACGAAAGCGGCCAGCGAAACCACCGCAAACGAAATCAGGATGCGCAGAAGCCACCGGCCGAGAACCCGCATCGTCGTCCGCCCTTCTCGCATTCAATTCTCAGGCTTCAACCGGCGCGCGTCTATCTTCAGCGCCACGCCTGTCAATTTCAGCCGGCGCGCTTCACTCAGAGTAAACGCCAGCTGCTCCGCCGCTTGCGCATAACGCAGACCTTCGGGCCGGATATTCGAAATGCAGTTCCGCTCGGCATCGGTGCGTCCTCGGCGAGGCTGCCAGGTAACATATGCGCCGAGTGAGTCGGGCGAACTCAATCCCGGCCTCTCACCGATCAGGACGACCGCAACCCTGGCCCGCAAAGCCTCGCCGATCTCGTCGCCGATGGCCACGCGCCCTTGCTCGACGACACAAAGCGGCGCCAGTTTCCAGCCCGCAATGTGCGGAAGCAATTCCCTCAGCAGCGCTGGCGCGTGCCGCTCGACGGCCAACGCCGAAAGACCATCCGCGATAACGAGAGAAAGGTCATAGTCCCCGATTCGCGCGGCCTGAACCAAAAGCTCGCGGCTCGATTCGTCGAGCTTGCGGCCCATGTCTGGCCGCTGCAAGTATGTCACTCGATCGGCGGCAGCCGAGTGCAATCGCAGCGCATCGCGGCTCGACAGATCGGCGATTTCCGCTGCCAGCGCCGCAGCCTCAAGCCGCGTATGCACCGCGTCGCGGGCCATGGCAAGACACCGCGAGAAATCCAGCCAGTCGCGAGTTTCCAGGCTCACTCCCGTGCTGGCGAGGCCGACGCGCGCCGGAGTCAGCGCGCGCAGGCGCGCTGCCAATCCCGGCTTCGTTCGCGGCAACTCCAGGTCTGGCCGCTTCTGATCGCTCATGCCCGCAATAGCCTCTCCGGGTGCTGTGCCTCGACGGCGAGTCGCGCAGAACTTTCTCCAGCCAGCCACGCTGCGAACTCCGGCGCAGGCTTCAGGCCCAGGAGACGCCGTAGATAGAGCGCGTCGTGAAAACTGGTGCTTTGGTAGTGCAACATCACGTCGTCGGCGCCGGGGACACCCATGATGTAGTTCACGCCTGCCGCACCCAGCAGTGTCAGCAGCGCATCCATGTCGTCCTGGTCGGCTTCGGCGTGGTTGGTGTAGCAAACGTCGCACCCCATGGGCAGCCCCAGAAGTTTGCCGCAGAAGTGATCTTCGAGACCCGCCCGCACAATCTGCTTGCCGTCGAACAAGTACTCCGGCCCGATAAATCCCACCACCGTATTGACCAGCATGGGCCGATAGCACCGCGCAACGCCATAGGCGCGTGCCTCCAGCGTCTGCTGGTCGACGCCCAGACCGCCCGTGCCGTGGTGACCATTCGCCGATAGCGCCGATCCCTGCCCGGTTTCGAAGTACAGTACGTTGTCGCCCGTCTGCCCATCTGCGCATACTGCGCCGCGGCGCAGCGCCCGTCCCTGCTCCTCGGCTTCTGCAAGAAGCGAAAGCGATATTCCGAAGCTGCGGTTCGCCGCTTCGGTTCCCGCGATGGATTGAAACAACAGGTCCACGGGCGCACCCCCCTCGAGCGCCTTCATTTGTGTGGTGATATGCGCCAGCACGCAACTCTGCATGGGGATCTGAAACCGCTGCCTGAGCGCATCGATCATACGCAGCAAGCGCGCGGTCGTCTCCACGTTGTCGCCCGCCGGATTGATGCCTACGACCGCATCTCCCGAGCCCATCAGCAGTCCGTCGAGCATCGACGCGGCGATTCCCAGTGCATCGTCAGTGGGATGGTTCGGTTGCAGCCGCGTACTCAAGCGGCCGGGCAGACCGACAGTGGTGCGAAAACGTGACACCACGCGCACCTTTGCTGCGGCCACGATCAAATCCTGCGCGCGCATCAGCTTGCTCACTGCAGCGGCCATCTCCGGCGTCAGGCCTGGGGCGAGCGCAGCCAATCGCTCTGGCGTCGCATGGTCTCCCAAAATCCAGTCGCGCAGCTCGCCTACCGTCAGCGAACGCACCGGCGCGAACGCGGCCGCATCATGCGCGTCGACGATGAGCCGCGTGACCTCGTCGCTCTCGTAAGGCACGACCTGCTCTTCACAAAAGTGCATGAGCGGCAAGTCGGCCAGCGCGCATTGTGCCGCCACGCGTTCCTCGGCGGTTTCGGCAGCCACTCCGGCCAGCACATCGCCGCTCCGCAGCGGCGTGGCCTTGGCCAGCAGCTCGCGAAGGCTGCCGAAAGAGTATGTGCGATTGCCAATAGAGTGAGCGAAAACCATTTCGGTCTGAATCAGGATAGCCGCTGGTTCATTTGCCGGGACATGGAATTCGCGCCGAACTCGTTGTGCCGAGCGTGCTACCCAGTCCGCACCCTGCGCACGGGCACCTGCTCGCCGTTTGTTCCGGAGCCGTTCTCGCCTGATTCGCGCAGGCCGCGTCCCCGCCAAAACCAGCGCGGCAGACGAGTTGTAGAATCTGCGATGATTGTCGCGGAAGAAGAAAGGGATCCAGGTGCGTATCCTGTTCGGCACTCGCCACGCGCAACGATTCTCGATCGGCGAAGCCGCAGCGTGCGTGGCCGCGCTCCTCGTGTTCCTCTCTTCAGGCTTCGCTCATGCGCAGGACGACCCCTACGTAGTCCGCACCACCGCCGGGCTGCTGCGCGGTCAGGCCCGCTCTGCGGGTGGCGCCGAGTTTCTCGGCGTACCCTACGCCGAACCGCCGACCGGTGAACTGCGCTGGAGCGAACCCTCGCCCAGGAAGCCATGGACCGGAGTTCGCGACGCCAAAGCCTTCGGTTCTCCGTGCGCCCAGCCCGTGCTTGGCGACTGGAATCGTCCCGATGCCGAGACGGGCTCAGAGGACTGCCTTTACCTCAACGTGATCGCGCCCGATTGGCCCGCAAAGGCGCCACTGCCGGTCATGTTCTGGATTCACGGCGGGGCAAACCTGGGCGGCTCGGGATCGGGCGATCTCTACAATCGCGGCACGCTCACCGCACACGGGGTCCTGCTGGTGACCATGAACTACCGGCTCGGGGTCTTCGGGTTTTTTGCGCATCCCGCGCTGACGGCTGAGTCGCCGCACCACGCCTCGGGCAACTGGGGATTGATGGATCAGGTTCTCGCCCTCCATTGGGTGCGCGACAACATCGCCAGCTTCGGAGGCGACCCGAACAACATCACCGTCTTTGGCCAATCTGCCGGGTCGATGGACATCGGGATGCTTATGACTTCGCCTCTCGCTGCCGGACTGTTCGACAAGGCAATCGAAGAAAGCGGCGCGGCATTTTCGGCGTCGCCGGTGTCGCTCGCGAATGCGGAACATCGTGGTGTTGATACCATTGCGGCGCTGAATCTTCCCGCCGGCGCACAGGGCGTTGCTGCGCTTAGAGAGATTCCCTCTGCGACGCTGCTCAAAAAGCTCGGAAGCCGCGCCGATGATTGGCCTGGCTTCGGACCCGACATCGACGGTTGGGTTCTCTCCCGATCGCCTGCTGACGTATTCAGCAAGGGCGGGGAGGCGCCGGTCGCGCTGCTAATCGGCACCACATCGCGCGAGTTTGGCAGCTCGGAGCCTCCAGACCAGCTGCGCCTGGCGATGACTCGCGTGACCGGCGATCTTGCTCCGCAGGCGCTTGCGCTCTACGGGATAGCAGGCCGCGGCCAGGGGACCAAAGATCCGCTCTACGGAACGGCAAGTGATCAATGGAGCGCAGATATCGTGTTCCACTGCCCCATCTCCACTCAAGCACTGTGGCACGCTGCGGCGCATCATCCAACCTACGAGTACGAGTTCGATCACGCCATTCCAGGCCAGGAAGCGCAAGGCGCGGTCCACTCCGCAGAATTGCCCTATGTTTTTGGATTCTTTCCGAAGTCAGGCGATATGTCCGGTAACTTCGGCCCCATCGATCTCCGCCTCGCCGACCTGATGGAACGCTACTGGACAAGCTTTGCAAAGACCGGCGACCCGAACGGCGACGGCCTGACGAAGTGGCCGCAGGTTGAAGACGCCCAACGCTACTTGAGCTTCACTGAAGATGGCCAGGCATTGGCCAGCAACGGCGCGCTGCGCGGCCCACAGTGCGAGCTTTACCGCAACGTCTTAAGGGAGCGAGCGAAGTAGGGCCGGGTGCCCGCCCCCGCGGTCTCCACCGACAGCTCCGCCTGATGTGGGTCTTTAGAACTTCACGCTCGCTGCTCTTGGCGAAATGCCGCTCAGCTCAGCCGCCCGCGCCTCGGCGTAGGCTGCGGCTCCGATCAGCGCCGTACGGCTTTCCAGGATCACCCGCAACGGCATATTCACCAGCAGCTGGCTCAGCCGGCCCTTGTCGGTGAATGCCTTCACAAACGTGCCGTCCTTCAGTTTCTCCAGGATGCGCGGTGCAATGCCGCCGCCCACGTACATGCCTCCGACCGACAGAACCTTCAGGGCCAGGTTGCCCGCCTCGGCGCCGTAGGCCGAAACAAACATGTCGAGCGCCTTTTCGCATAGCTCGCTCTTGGCCTTCAGGGCCATCTCGGTGATCACGGCGTTTGGATCTTCCTCGGTCATGCGCTCGGCCAGCCATGCCGGCTCTTCCAGCCCCCGCACCTCGCGCAGAAACTCATAACAGTTGGTAATTCCCTGGCCGCTGACCACCCGCTCGAAGCTGATGCGTCCGTTGTACTTCTGGCGGAGAAATCTCAACAGGTCGATCTCATCTTCATTGCGCGCCGCAAAGTCCGAGTGGCCGCCTTCCGAGGGGTACGGCACGTAGTTGCGCCCATCCCAAACCAGAAACGCCTCGCCCAGTCCCGTCCCCGCCGAAATCAGCGCCCGGTTGCCGACCTGCCGTGCATCACCCTCGCTCAGGGTGTAGATCTGGTCCGGTCCCAGCTCGGCGATACCGTACCCGTTCGCTTGCAAGTCATTGATCAGGAAAACGTAATCGATCTTCAGATCCCCGGCCAGTTCGCGGCTGTCCAGAGTCCATGGCAGGTTCGTCAGCCGCAGGCGCCCGTCGCGCACCGGCCCCGGCACACCAAAGCAGGCCGATGTCACCTTTTCCGTGACGATAAACTCCTTGACGATCTCCTCGAGCCCGCCGTACTCCTTGGCCGGGAAGATCTGATCCCGCAGATGCGTCAGATTTCCATCGGTAAAATCGAAGAGCGCCAGGTGAACTTTCGTGCCGCCCACATCGCCGGCCAGAATCATCTAAATCCTCTCAATCGTGCCCATTCCGCCCTCGCCATTGGCGGGCAATAACGCCGCCGCAGCCTTGTCGAGAAGCAACGTCAGTATACCGCTGGCTGGCGCGATCATCTGGCTCGGCAACCGCTCCCTATCCACTGTCCCCAGAAGAACTTCCTTCAAAATCTCTGCCTTGTCCTGCCCTCCAATCAGAAAGAAGACGTCCGCTGCGTTATTGATCACCGGCTGCGTCAGCGTCACCCGCCAGCTGTCTTTCACTGTCTCCACGTGATTCGCCGTCACCAGCTGGTTGGTCTCGTGCAACGCCGCTGTATGCGGAAACAACGACGCAGTGTGTCCGTCCGGGCCCATCCCGAGCTGAAGCAGGTCAAAACGTGGCAGCTCCTGGTCTCTCAGCCCGAACCCATTGCGCAGCTCCATCTCGTATCGCGCCGCAGCCTCGGTCGGATCCAGCTCGCCTTCCATGCGGTGAATCTGCTCGGGCTTCAGCGGCACCTTGTCGAGCATCGCCTCGCGCGTCATGCGGTAGTTCGAGTCGGCGTTGTCGGGCGGAACCGAGCGCTCATCGACCCACCACAGGTCGAGCTTGTCCCACGGCATTTGTGCCCGCCACGGTTGTCCCGGGTCAGCCAGAAGACCGAACGTCGCCTTGGGTGTCGATCCGCCGCTGATCGCAACGCGCACCCGGCCATGTGCCGCCGCTGCCCCTGCGCACTTCTCGGCAAAGTACTGCGCTGCCCGCCGCGCCAGCCCCGCTGCATCGGGTTCAACCGAGTAAACGATTTTGAGTTTTGCAGCCAACCGGAGACTCCTTCAGCCATGGGTCACTTTGATGGGATTTTCGAGGAGCACCGCTCCACAGGCTGCGGAGCGACAAGAAGGCCTCGCAAAAACGAACCCTGACACCTGAGACCCGAAGCCTGACCCCCGCCCCCCGTCCCTGACCTTACTCGCCCAGGTACACCCTGTACTGCTGCTCCAGCACGCCCGCCGCGCGCGCCAGCGCCAGCTTCGACACGTTGTATTGGTACAGGCTCTCCACCAGGTTCGTCTGTGCCGCGGCCAGCGTGGCCTGCGCCGTCACCAGCGGCAGATTATCGTCGACTCCGGCATTCACGCGATCGGTTTCGTCGCTCAGCGCGTGCGTGGCCAGGTCCACATTCGATCGCGCCACCTCCACCAGCTTGGCATTTGCATTCACGTCCAGCAACGCAGCGCGCACCTGCTCGTCGATGTGGCTGCGCAGTTCATCCAGCGCCGCTGTCGAAGCCGTCAAATTTGCCTGTGAGGCCTGCTCGTCGCCGCGCACCTTCGCCTCGTTGAAGATCGGGAATTGCAGCATCCCCATGGCGATGAAATTCCCGTGCGTGTTCACAGTGGTCACGGTGCTCACCTGGTAGTAGCTGAAGAAAGTCAGCGACGGCAGGCGCTCGGCGCGCGCCGATGAATGCAGCGCCTTGTATACCACCACCTGGTTCTGTTCGTTCTGATAGTCCTGACGGCTCTTGTAGGCCAGCGCCCGCAGCTCTTCGGGAGTTTGTAATGCCAGTTCGCTGTACGGCGCCTGATCCGTCAAAATCAAATCCTGCGCCGGGTCGACTCCGATTTCGCGCTTCAGCAGGATCAAATCCTTCGCCTGCTGGTTCTCGACCGCGAGCAACACCTGCTGCTGCGTCTGTAGCTGCACCTGCGCGCGCAACTCATCCAGGTTGGCCGCTGTGCCTGCCGCGTGCGCCTCGTGCGCGTGCTCCTCGAGCACCTGGGCCTCCTTCAATTGCGCCTGCGCGTTCTCCACTTCGCCGGCATCGGCAAGGGCACGCAGATACGCGCCGGCCACCTGCTGCACCACCTCGCCGCGCGCCGTCATCTTGGCGTAATATGACGAGCGCTCCGCCGCCCCGGCTGCCTTGTACGCCGCAATAGCCGGCGCGGAAAAAAGCACTTGCGTCAGCTGCAGTTTTCCGTCCGTCAGCGTGTCGCGCGTGATGTCAGAAAAGTTAACCGGCGGCTTCCCTCCCGGAAAGAGCCCGGAAAACTTCGAAATGGTGCTCGGACCGAAGCCCAGAGCAGCCAGATTGTGCATGTAGTAGCCGGTATCGGCGCTCGCCGTAATGGTCGGTAGAAAAACCTGCTCCACTTCGTTCTTCTCGCCGTGCAGCGCCTTTTCCCCGTTCTCCGCCTCCTTCAGCCCCAGGTTGTTGCTCAGCCCGCGTCGTACCGCGTCATCGAGCGACAGCTTCAGCGGAGCGTCGCTCACCGGCTGCGCCGTCACGCTGCCCCAGTAGGGATTCGTCGCGGAGGTCGGATTCTGGGCCTGCGCTGCGCGTGCGCCGAACCCCGTGAAGCTCACGCAAACCACCACAAGGCCACGCAAGATGGCCGAATAAGAACGCAAACTCACCCTCACATTCTCTCAGATGAGACGCAAAGCATTGAGGATTCATCCTTAATCCCCATGGTGTTGTGGGATTCTGCCCCAAAGCGACGGCGCCTTTTCCGCCTCAGCCGTGGGCTCCGCTTCGCCTAGTGGCGCAGGCCTTTGCAACCCGGCCGCTTCCATCAGTCTTTCCAAATCGTAGCCCTCCTTGCGTACGCGCTGATCAAAATAGAAAAGCGTCGCGGCAATCGGAAACAGAGGCGCAATCGATGCGGCGATCATGGAATAAAGGAAGATCGTTGCAACAGAGTAGCAATTCCGGCCAAGCAGACCGGGGTGCCAATGAGGATAAAGAAGCATCCAGGCCCACCGTGCAATAAAGTAGACAAGCCAGCTCAAAATGTTTCCGATAGTCAAAATTGACAGCCATGCGAATATGATTCGGCGGCGGCTGCCACGACTCGATCTCCAACTGCGCCTCAAGGCTTTGAGCCCGGAGGTGTGCTCCAGAGCCGAGGATGGAAACGCCAACGCAAGACAGGCTCCGACCCAGAGCATCAGGGCAAAACCCGCCGGAACCGGGAGCAGTGTCACAACCGCGGCGGCAGCCGCCATCGATCCATCAAACAAGCCGTATTTGTCCGCTATCGATCCCACCGCAAACATGACGCAGAATGCAAGGGCTTCAGGGATGATCAGGACGGCAAGATACCTGAGAAACGCCAACCACAAGTAGCTGCGGCGGCGATCGAGTATGAAATGAAGCGAAAGTGAGACCGATGATCTTTCGCCGAAGGCCGCGTTAGATGCCGAACGCACGAATGCAGGCAAAAACAACATGTACAGGAATCCCGAGACGTGATAGTAGGCGAGCCCTCGGAGCAGAAACCAGAGGAACGCGCCTTCTGGATTGTGTGGCTGTAGCAGGGCGCTGAAATGAATCCAAAACAAGTCGGCAAGGTGAACGCAAAACATCCCAGCCGCAGGCAACGCCGCGATCCCACAGAACAGCCAGAAGCTCCTGCGATAGATTTCAACCGTCCGGTCGAGAATCTCGCCCAGGCTCATCGGGCGCAGAGCCGCTTGCATGTGGCCCTCCTCACTCCGCCGGACGAATCCAAATCGCATTTCCGCCGCCCGAAACCATGTGCACATCGAGCACGGTCGTGCGATCCACCTTCTCGTCCGTGAGCACGGTATGGGTCGGCTCTTCCCCGGCATCGGGCGCGTCGGCATACATCTCCGCCACATACTTGCCTTCCCCAAGAAAATCCAGCGGTATCTTGATGTCGCGCGCGTCCCGGTTGGTCAGCGATCCTATATACCAGTCCTTCCCGCTGCGTCGCGCCAGCGAGATCCACTGCATCGGCATGCCGCCGATCGCATGCACCTCATCCCATGTGCACGGAACTTGCTTGATGAAATCGAACTCCTTCTGCCCCGCGTAGTGCTCGGGATAATCCGACACCATCTCCAGCTCGCTCTCGAAAACCACGTAGAGCGCCAGTTCCTGTGCCCGCGTGTTCAGCGCCATCGGCATCACGCTGCGGGGTATGAAATTTGCCGGGGTCACATTGCCAAAAGCGCCCGGCGTGTAGTCCATGGGGCCGGCGAGCATGCGTGTGAACGGCAATGTGGCGTCGTGCGCAGCAGTCACTCGCGCCGTCCCCTTCAAATACTCCTTGCCCATCACGCCTTCGCGCGTCAGCAGATTCGGATAGGTGCGCCTCAGCCCATCCGGCTTGAACGCCCCGTGATAATCCACCATCAGATGATGCTCCGCCGCCGCCGCCACCACCTTGCGATACCAGTCCACCATCCACTGGTCGTCGCGATTCATAAAGTCGATCTTGACCCCTGCGACGCCCCACTTCTCGAAGAGCGGAAAGGCCTGGTCCATGTATTTGTCCACCGAGGTCCAGTGCGACCACAGCCACAGCCCCACGTTCTTTTCCTTGGCGTAGCGCAGCAGCTCGGGCATATCCACATCTGGCGACACCTTCGTAATATCCGAGTCCGCATCGCTCTCATGCGCGCCATCCGCGGGCGCCAACGCCCATCCCGCATCGATCAGCATGTAAGGGAACCCCGACGCCGACGCGAAGTCGATATAGTGCTTCATCGTCGCCGTGTTCATCCCGGTCTTGAAGCTCACGCTGGGCGCGGCATCGCCGCTCCACCAGTCCCACGCCGATTTGCCGGCGCGGATCCACGAAGTGTCCGCGATCTTCGACGGCGGGTTCAGGTTCAGCACCATGTTCGACTCGATCAGCTTGGCCGGCTCATCGGCGATCATCAGCACCCGCCACGGGCTCACAAAAGGCGTCGCCGTCTCCACCGCATAGCTGGAGTCGATGTTGCCCGCGTGGTTCTCGTGCGGCGAGAGATCGGCCGCCACTGTGTGGTTCCCCCATCCCCTCCTCACTGACTTGCGCAGATACATGCCCGAGTAGTGATCGATATCGGCCTCGGTGATCACCACCCAGCCCGTCCCTGGCACATCGGCAAGAAGGGGCAGGCCCACCACCCAATCCGAGTGCAGCCCGCTCACGTTCCGCAGTTGATACTCGTCCTCCCACGACGACTGGTATCCATCCAGGATCAGCGGATAAGTCGAAGCGTCCTTGGCGTAGGTGAATTCTGTCAGTTCGTGCGCGATGCGTACCTGCTGTATCGCCGGCTGCTCCGGAACCTCATAGCGGAAAGCCACGCCGTCGTCGAAAGCGCGCACCTCAATCGTCAGCTTGCGCCCGCTCGCATCCGCAAACTCCGCTCGCGCGCCGCTGTAGTGGTTGCGAACCTCGCGCGTCTTGCCGACGGGAATCGTGTAGGTTTCGTCCGCGCTCTCCGCATGCTGGCCGGTCAAGTGCATCCCCGGCCCCAGATCGGGCTGCCCCGCCAGATTGAACCCGAGCGTGGACCGTTCGAAAAGCCGCTTGCCCCGGAATTCCACGTCGTAGCTCAAGGCAGAGCCCGCCGCGCCTGCTTCATACAAATGCAGAATGATCTGCCCGTTGGGCGAAGCCACCGTGGCTGCAGGTGAGCTGGTGTCAGCAGAATTTTGCGCCGCCATCCATCCGGACGCAAACAGAAGACAAAAGAACGGCGCAGTCTTGCCCAGGATCGACATACTTCCTCCGTACGGCCGGAACTAAAAACAACGCGCTTTCCGGCCACGCGCCAGTATAGAACGGCCGCTTCCCCGGCCTCTCAGGCCGGCGTCGGATCGCCCAAAGGAGTCATACCCTGCTCGCACATGCGCTGGTTGCGATAGAGCACGGCAAATGCAACAGAGTATGCGGCGGAAGAGCATGCCACCCAAAGAATGAGGAAGGCAAGGAGACACATGAGGGCGATTCCAATGCCTATATAGCCCCACGGGTTCATCGCTACGTGCAATGCCATTCCCGCGATCACCGCCAGGCCACCCACGAGACCCAAAATGCACTCGACGACGAGAGCAGCAACGTAACAAATTGCGTAGATCACGGCCCCCAGCAAGAAGATCCGCACCCTCGCTCCCTTGGTCAGTCTCACGCTCCGTACGATAGATGCCGCTGCTGTCAGATCCTCTTGAATGCTCGCCGGGAAAGCGAACGCCATCCAGATGAGCGCCAGGATCATATACGCTTCCGACAGCGTATACAGAAGAATGATGAGCGGAAAGAGCAGCAGCATGGCTCCGCTCGGGCCGAGGTGACCATTTCCGTGCATCGTGAGGATAAGCACGGCGCCTCCCACCATAGCCGCAAATACGATGGTGGGCGCTGCCGCAATAATGCCCTTCAGCATCATGAGCCACAGGTAGCGGCCGACCTTCATCCATGCCCGCCCGTAGGCACCGCGAAACGAGATGCTCTCGCCTGCGTCAGCCTGCAATGCCGCGTAGCTGGCCGCCGGTTGATAAAGAGCATAGGCCACCAGCATTGCCATTTGCGCGATCACCATGGCAACCAACAACAGACCTATCACCGAACCGGCGAGCGGCGCCGGCCTGGGGGCATCGCGCCATGGCTGCACGATTCCGATGAAGAACCCAACAAGCGGCACGAAAGAAGCCGCCATGATGGTCGAAGGGACCAAGGCGATTCTCAGGAGAACTTTCCAATTTCCCTTCAATAGCCTGAAAACGCGATCAAGCGCTTGGCCGAAGGTCATTGGCAGGACAGTTAGCAGCGGAGCAGACGAAGGAACACCCGGGCCGCTCATAGGATTCCTCCAATTTCGACGGCGAGTCCCGGATGGATACTAGCAGATCGGCGATCTCGGAACCGTCTTGGAGATGTCGACCTCCCAATCGATCAAAAGCCTCGGCATCCCACTGATTCCAAACGTAATAAAGATTTCCATGACTTTGCGGATTATTTCTTGCTATTGGCTACACTCGAAGTGTGCTCAAAAGAAACACGCCCGTTCGTCCTGGTGCAACGACAGCGGGGAGAACTCCCGTAGAATCAGGAGTTTGCTTCTAACTCCAGGCGCATCAAAGACCGCACGGATCGGGTTTTGCCGAACCATATTGGGCTCAGGACTTTAGCCCAGAACACGGGCGGGGGAGGGGAGGGGGGTGCCCCCGCAGAAAGAGCAGCGGCCTTCAGGCTGCTGAAAGAGGCTCTGTCGGAGATCTCGGCCTTTAGGCCCGATAGCCGTGTCCACTCGCTTCGCTCCCGCCGGCCGCTCAGCCCATGAACATGCCGCCGTTCACGTCCAGAACGTGACCGGTGATGTACGAAGCAGCGTCGGAAGCTAGGAACTTGACTGCATTCGCCACGTCCTGCGGTGTTCCGCGCCGGCCAAGCGGAACCGTCGCCAGCATCGCTTTCGTCACTTCCTCGCTTAGTACTGCGGTCATCGGCGTCTCGATGTAACCGGGCGCCACGGCATTCACTGTGATGCCTCGCGAAGCGACTTCGCGCGCCAGCGACTTCGTCAATCCGATAATTCCGGCTTTTGAGGCCGCATAGTTCACCTGGCCCGCCTGGCCGGCGCGCCCCACGACGCTGGCGATGTTCACAATGCGTCCCCAGCGGTTCTTCAGCATCGGGCTGAGCAATGCCTGCGTGAGCAGAAACGCGCCCGTCAGGTTGATGCTGATTACGGAGTCCCATTCTGCGCGCTTCATGCGCAGCATCAGGTTGTCGCGCGTGATGCCCGCATTGTTGACCAGGATTTCTACTTTGCCGAACTTCTCGAGGATCGCCTTTGCTCCGGCGTCGATCGACGCCTCATCCGAGACATTCATCACGAACGCTGCTGTTGTCGCGCCCGTCGCAGCCAGTTCCGCCGCCGTCTCGTTCAGCTTCGCCTCGTTCATATCAGCCAGAACCAGCGTCGCTCCGGCCGCGCCGAGTTCCGCTGCAATCGCACGTCCGATTCCCTGCGCCGCGCCCGTAACCAGCGCAATCCTACCCTGCAAATCGCCCATCGTCCCTTACGACCTCTCCGCGCGCAAGAACACCATACGCGCAATTTACCTTGCTGATTATAGATGGGCAGTTTGCCGTCGCTACTGGCTCCAAGCTGAAAGCTGCAAGCGCCTTCTACGTCGGCGAAGCCGCAACCGCTACCGGCCGAGCCGCCAGTTGCGGCCGAACCAGCTCCGCGGGCCAGACGTAAACTGCGAGCCGCCGCGAGTAGTGCAGAATCGGGTCGATCTCCGGTAACTCGATCCCGACGGCTTTCGCGAGATCGTTGCGCTCGATCTCTGCCTCTGCATCTTCCAGCGGCCACGGAACGTGGTGCAGGTTGGCGCGAATCGGCTGTCCGGCGCGATTGACACTGAAGACGCAAGGTCGCTCTGACATGAACTGCTCGAACGAGCCGCTGCGAATCTCCGCCAGTCTGCGGCTTGGCCCCAATCCGCGGTAACGCGCCTTGAAGATCACCTGCTCGCGCGCGAATCGACGCCGGCTGTAAAAGGCGAACTCGCGCTCCGATCGCTGCTCGAGATGCATCTCCGAAAAGAAATAAGGCAAGCGATAGACCGCGTGCGCCGCCGCTATCGCCAGCAGGTTGTTGGAATCCACCGAAAAGAAGTAGATTCCCGGCGTTCCCGTGTAACGGTCGCGCACATACGTTCGCAGGTTGAGATCGGGAAAGTTTCGCAGGCCTGGAATAGGAGGAACTCCGCGAATCTTGATCCGGTCCAGCCAGAAAGGCACCGCACCCAGCCACGCCGATCCCTGAAATGCGTCGGCTTCCAGCCAGTCAGGAAGCAACGCCTCAATTTTGGTGGTGGGAACCGGCCAATGCGCAAAGAGCAAGTCGTTCCAGCGCTGGGTCATCGCCCAGCGTCCCGCCGGCAAAGGCCGCGGTTTGTGCGAAGTTCGCACCAAGAACTCCCGCATGGCAGCTCCGCGCCCGGGCGATGCCTTCAGGCGTACCGTCTCCCGGAATAGGAAACGATTACCGCAACGCGCGGTCGCTCCCTTATGACGTATTCTGTCCGCGAGACCATCCTCATGTCCAGTGAAACTTTACTCCCTCCCGGCGCGCAGAATCAGACCGAAGTCTTTGCCGTTCATGGCGCGGAGCCCGAAATTCTGGCCTTCGCTATGGCGAAATATTCCCGCTCGGCCCTCTCGATGCGAGAGTCTCTGGCGGATATCAGTTCCCAGCGCGCCGAACAGTTTCTTAATACCTTTTATTTTCAATATGGCCATCGTTCGATCGCGGACCTGGCGCACATCGCCTTTGCTGTCGAGCGGCTCAGTCTGATGGCTGCTATTGTCCTGGTCGACGAACCGCGCTGGGACGGTCAGGAGCGTTCGACGCGCTACCAGAACTTCGTGAAATCAGGCTGGTTCATTCCTGAGTTTGGAGAAGACAAGGCATCAGCCGATCTCTATTCGCAAACCATCGATAACCTCTTCGTCGCCTATCAGAATGTCAGCGCCGCGGTGCTTGAGATCCTGCGTCAGCGCGTCCCAAAGCCCGAGGCACTCAAACCCGAAGCCTACGAGCGCACTCTCCGGGCGCGAGCCTTCGATGTGGCTCGCTACCTGCTGCCGCTGGCCACCAACACTTCGCTCGGACAGATTGTTAGTGCGCGCACCCTCGAAACCCAGGTCTCCCGTCTGCTCTCTCATCCTGCAGCGGAAATCCGCAATCTGGGAGCCAAACTGCGCGAAGCCGCTACCAGTCCCGCGTGGGATCTGAACGCAGATTCGGCTCGTGCATTCGTAGCCAAGCTCGGCACGAGCGAAGGCAATCTTGCTGACGAAGCCGCAGCGCTCTTTATCCGCAGCGTTCGCACTGCACCCACGCTCGTAAAGTACGCCGAGCCGAATCAGTACCGGATCCAGTCATTGGCCGATCTCGCGCAGGCCGGCGCAGAATTCCTCAAGGAAATCCCAAGCAGTCCACGCCAACTCGTCGATCTCGTCGAACGGTCGGAACCTCTCGACGTTGAATTGGCCGCGACCCTTCTCTACTCGGCCTGCCACCACTCATACCGCGCGATTCGTGACACGGTTGCCTCCTGGCCTTCCACCCGCGTCGCGGAGATCATCGAGCTTGGCGTCCGGCATCGCGGCAAGCACGACGAAGCACTGCGCGCATTTCACGCCGGCGCAGCCATGCGCTTCGACATTCTGATGGACATTGGCGGTTTCCGTGATATGCATCGTCACCGCCGGTGCACGCAGATCATCCAGGGATTCACGTCCCAACACGGATATGAAGGCCCCGGCGCGGGCGATCTGGCTCCGGGAGTGGACATCCTCTCCGAAGCCGGCGTTCTCACCGAATACGACTCCGCCATCGAATCGGCGCACAAAGCCGCGGCCACCATCGCCGCGGGTTCAGCACCCGAAGCCGAGCAGTCTGCCAAATATCTGTATCCGCTGGCCACGCGAATCCGCGCGTTATTCAAGATGGACTTCGCCGAGGCGCAATACATCTCCGAACTGCGCTCGGCGCCTGCAGGCCATTTCAGCTATCGGCGCGTCGCATTCCAGATGTATCTCGCCATCAAGGATCGTTACCCTTCCCTGGCCGAACTTATTCGTGTCACTGACTTCACCAAGCCCATCGACATTTTTCAGCGATGAAACCCGCATCAGGCGGCGCGACTGCATCCAAAATCTGACGAGCCGGTCACCCGGCGGAACAGGAACGCGAATCATGGACCAACCCGCACACGCCCCATTCAATCGACGAACCTTCGTTAAGGCCGCCGCTGCATCCATCGCTGCGCAGCAGATGCTCGCTGCGACCCTGCGTGCCGACTCTCCGACTGAGAATAACGGCATGATCTACCGACCGCTTGGCCGTACCGGTGAGCGTGTCTCCGTCATCGGGCTGGGAGGCTTTCATATCGGCCATTCCTCGATTTCAGAGGCTGATTCGATCCAGTTGATCCGCCAGGCCGTCGACCGCGGCATCAACTTTATGGACAACTGCTGGGACTACAACGACGGTGTGAGCGAAATCCGCATGGGCAAAGCTCTCGCCGCTGGGTATCGCAATCGCGTGTTCCTCATGACCAAGATCGATGGACGCACCCGTTCGTCAGCCGCGCGGCAGATCGATGAATCGTTGCAGCGCCTGCAGACTGATCGGGTCGACCTGATGCAGTTTCACGAAGTGATCCGGCTCGAAGATCCCGACCTCATCTTTAACGAGGGCGGCGCGATGGAAGCGATGCTGGCTGCGCAAAAGGCAGGTAAAGTGCGCTTCATCGGCTTCACCGGCCACAAAGATCCTTTCGTTCACCTGCGCATGCTCGACGAGGCGCGTGCCCAGAACTTCCATTTCGACGCTGTGCAGATGCCGTTGAACGTGATGGACGCTCATTTTCGGAGCTTCGTTCACGAAGTGCTGCCTGTGCTTACGCGCGAGGGCATCGCGGCGCTAGGCATGAAGTGCTTTGGCGACCACTTCATCCTTGATTCCAATACTGTCAAGCCCGTTGAGGCTCTCCACTACTGCCTCAACTTACCCATCGCCGTGCAAATCACGGGCATCGACACGCCGCAGATTCTTGACCAGGCGCTTGAAGCGGCGCGCACTTTCAAACCGCTGTCGCAGACACAGGTTGCGGATCTCCTCGATCGTACGCGCGCCGCCGCACAAAACGGCAAATATGAGCTCTATAAAACGAGCGCGCATTTCGACGGCACTGCACACAAACCCGAGATGCTCGGCTAACGTTCCCTTTCCTCAAGCCATCGCGGCGATCTGGATCGGATCGGTCATAGCCTTGTGTCCCGCCGCATCGACCGTCGACAGTTGATAGATGTGCGCGGTCTTGTCGTTAAGCGAATCCGCAGACGCGAACGGCTTCCTGGTAGTTTGCGGCTTGTGAGCCACCTGGCTCACAAGCTGATGATCCCGCAGAATCTCATAGTGGGAGATCGGTTCGTCGCCGGCGTAAGCCGTTTGCCATTCCAATTTCACCACGCGCTTGCCGTCGCGAATCTCCTGGCGGGCCACGGTGTCGCGCGGAGGCGTCATCTCCTGCCTGGGAAGCTGGAAGTAGTTCGTCTTGCCGTCGTAAGGCACGCTGGCCAGCTTTTCGATCTCAAGCCGGTCTGTGCCGTTCAGGCCCTCGGGCTCGATCTGCGCTGCCGAAAGATTCTGGCAAAGCTGGCACGCAGACCGGTCATCAGAGATGTACCCGGTGCCGATGATCACCGTGCCGATGCCCTTTGTCGACAACGCATATTCCACCAGGCGATGGCTGGGAAGAATGGCGCTGCCCACGTTGCGGATGACGTGCTTAGGCGTGTGCGGCGCAGGCTCGTTCTCGACGCGGTACATGTTGCCG
>Ga0335071_10000783_pt1 | contig 34322 bp, 33 predicted proteins | sample Lox_Sample_15_FD_206724 | JGI IMG/M metagenome (GOLD analysis project Ga0335071, IMG submission 206724) | Soil microbial communities from Loxahatchee National Wildlife Refuge, Florida, United States - Lox_Sample_1.5 | ecosystem: Environmental > Terrestrial > Soil > Wetlands | place: USA...
CTCATCGTGATCCTTCGGCAGATACCTTTGCGCCTTGGCGAACGCAAAGAGCGTTTGCACCGAGGTTCGCAGGTTGTTCCGTGTCCGTGGCGAAACCCCCAGTCCACGCAACCACTTGTCAATATCGGGCCCCATCACAGTTCCGATATTCCCGTGAAAGACCTTCGCGAACTTTTCCAGATCGTAACGCAAATGCCGGAGATACCCTTCGCTCAAGCCATCGCTTTGCTTGAGCTTGAGCATTTCCTTCACCACCACCATTACTGGACGCGGGGCAATGCGCACCGGATGACGCTTTACATAATACTCCGCCGCTTGCAACGGCGGCACGTCGCCCAGCACTTGTTTCAATTGGACGCACTCCGCCGCCGCATTTTCGATATGGATACCGAGTGGATCGAGCAATTGGCGGGCACGCAGATAGGCCGAGCGGTCGGCACTGGTGAGGGTCAGCACGTCGGCGTCGGAATTGCCGAGGCGGTTGACGACGACGTCCGCCTCATCTTTGGCAGCTTGGAGTGTGGCAAAGGTGGGACGCTTGCGAACGCCATCCTGATAGTAAGAAAGGGTAAAAGATTCGCATCCCCGCGACGGGGTACGATAGATTTTGACCGAAACCGAACCCTGTTTCACCACTATCGGAAACGTGAGCTTCTTCATGTCCCCAATTTGTCAGGAATTTGTCAGGAAGTCAACAAAATACTCAAAAACCCAAATAAAATGTGGTGCGCGCGAGAGGACTTGAACCTCCAATCCTTTCGGAACCAGATCCTAAGTCTGGCGCGTCTGCCATTCCGCCACGCGCGCATCCGTCAACAAATTGCGCCCAGAATGGCAGAATCTCAAGCTTTTGTGGCGCGCCCACCCGCCGCGTGCTTTATTCCGGCCCCGTCATGGCCAGCATTGCGGAAGCGGATTGGTTTGTTTAGGTTCCTTTCATGTCTGTTTGGAACAATCTGGTCAGCAGCATACTTGCCGTGGGGTTGGGACTCGCTTTGAGCGGCTGCAGCCCGTCCGGGCAAAGCCCGGTAAGTGAGGAAAAAGAACCGCATTTTGTGCTGGGTAAAAGCCGCGTCAACGCCATGGATTTTGAAGGCGCGGTCGAAGCGTTCGCGCAGTCGCTCGAGGCAAATCCCAATTCGGCGGCAGCGCATTACGAACTGGGCATGTTGTACGACGCAAAGATACCCGACCCCGCCGCGGCGATTTATCATTACCAACAATACCTTAAGCTCAATTCCAAAGCCGACAACGCGGACCTGATCAACCAGCGCATCATCAAATGCAAACAGCAACTGGCCGGGGAGGTGCAGCCCCGGCCGGACACGCCCGCCGCCCAGCAGCAATTGCAGCAACTCTATGAGCAGAACCGGCAGTTGCAGGATGAGGTCAATAAATGGCGCGCGTATTACGCGAGCCAATCGGCCGCGGCCAAAACCAATGCCGCCCCCACGCCGGCTTATGGCAATCCGCCGCCGACCGGCCAACCTGTCCTGGTCCAATCGGGACCAAAGGTTTCCGCATCCTCCACGCCCGAGCTCGCCGCGCGCGCGGCTAGTTCGAAAGCAGGCGCCGCCGGGCGCACTCATACCGTGGCCGCCGGGGAAACCGCCATGGGAATCACCCGCAAATACGGCGTGAAGTTCAACGCCCTGCAGGCGGCCAATCCGGGTGTGAACCTGGGCCGGTTGCGCGCCGGCCAGGTCCTGAACCTGCCGGCGCCCTGATTTTTCGCCATGGTCCCGCGGCTGCTCTTTCTGCTAATCCTGGGGTTCTGGGTGGCGATGAACGTGCTGCTCTGGCGCGTGGAGTATGGCTCGCGCGGCAACGGCACGCCTCTGCCGGCCGATCTGGTGTGGCAGAAAATCCTGACGGCGCCGGATGCTTCATCGCTGACCGTTTACCTAGGCCGCCAAAAAATCGGGTTCTGCCAGATTTCCACGAGCGTCGAGCAGGCGATGGCCGCGCTCGAAGAGGACACCCTGCCGCCGGAAGGCATTCTCAAGCAGGCGGGCTATCAGATCCGGTTTGACGGCAACGTGAGCGTCGGCGCGTTCACCAACCGGTTGACGTTCAACGGCCGCATTCAGTTCTCGTCCCGGCGCGCCTGGCGCGAAGTGAATCTGAAAGTAACCGCCCACCCCAGCGTGGTGGAAGTTCACTCCGCCGCCACCAACCAGGCGGTGCATTTGAAAATCACGACCGACGAGGTGGCCAGCGAATATGAATTCACCTTCGCCCAACTGCAAAATCCGGACACCCTGGTGCGCGCCATCGCCGGTGATTGGCCCGGCGGCTGGGCGGCTGGAGCGGATTGGATGCCCTTGCCGCAAAACTCCCGCGCCCTGGCCACCGCGCTTCGCTGGGAGGCCCATCTTGAGCGGCTGACGATCGGGCGGGAGCCAGTCTCGGTTTATCGTCTGGAAACGCATGTCCTCGACCATCCGCTGGTGGTTTATGTCAGCACGCTCGGTGAAATTCTGCGCGTCGAACTGCCGGGCGGGATAACGGCGGTGCTCGATCAGATCGGCGGCGCTTGAAGCGAAACCGATGATAGAATTCGTCCATCTCGTCAAGCAATTCGGGCCCCTGATGGCGGTCAACGACGTGACGCTCACGGTGCCGCGCGGTGAGTTTTTCGCCCTGCTCGGGCCGAACGCCGCCGGGAAGACCACCACGCTGAAAATTCTGGCCGGCTTGATCAAGCCCACCGCCGGCGGCGCGCGGGTTTGCGGCTTCGATGTGCAACAGCAGCCGATCGAAGCGCGGCGCCGACTGGCGTATGTCCCGGATTTTCCCTTCCTTTACGAGAAGCTGACCGCGTGGGAATTTTTCCGCTTCACCGGCCAGTTGTTCCAGATGGATGATCTGCGGATCGAGGCCAGCGCCCACACCTTGGTTGCCCGCTTCCATCTGGAGGACTCGCTCCATCGTCCGCTGGAAGGTCTTTCGCATGGCACGCGGCAGCGGGTCGCCATTGTGTCTGCCTTGTTGCACGACCCCGAGGTGTTTGTGATCGATGAGCCCATGGTGGGGCTCGACCCGCAACACGCACGGGTGGTCAAGGATGTTCTGAAGGAGCGGTCGCGCCAAGGCATGACGGTCATGTTATCCACCCACGAACTCAGCGTCGCCGAAGAAATGGCCGACCGCATTGGCATCATTCAATCCGGCAAATTGATTGCGGTGGGTACGCGCGACGAGCTTCGTCGTCAGAGCGGTGCTGCCGGGCCAATGGAAAATGTTTTTTTAACCCTCACCAACGCGGAAACGCCAAGCCGTTCATAAAAAGCAACGGAGGTGTGCCACCGCGTTCGATTTTCGATTGACACAGGCATCAATTGTGACAAAATGTCACTCCATCAAGGCGCCGAGTAAATGAGTCGACCGGCGGTTGTTTGTATGCCAACGTCAAAATCCAGCTTTCTCGACAAGGTGCTAGGCCGTATCGGCCGGCTGGACACGGCAGGTTTGCAGACCGTGGTTCAGCGGCTCGCCCGAGAGCGCGGCTTTCTTGAAACCCTGTTCAATACCATCGAAGATGGCGTTCTGGTGGTCGATGAAGAGGGCCGCGTCATTTACTTCAATCAGGCCGTAACCCGGCTCCTGGGGCTGCAACCGGATGTCGAGGGGCAACCCATCTCGGAGTTGTTGCCGGAGGGGGACTGGGAAAAAATTTCGCGTGCTGACAGAGCCGGAGGTGTGCACGTGACCCGCCACGAATTCGAAGTAAGTTATCCCCGGCCGAGGTTTCTGCGCCTTTACGCCGCGCCGCTGGACGGCGAGGCCGCCGGCAGTTCGGGCGTCGCCCTGATTTTGCATGATGCGACCGAGGCGCGGCAGAAAACGTTCGAGGCCATCGAAAGCGAACGCGTCCAGGCACTCACCCTGCTCGCCGCCAGCGTCGCGCACGAAATCGGTAATCCGCTCAACGCGCTGCATATTCACCTCCAGCTCATGGAGCGTGAGCTGAAAAAACTCAAAAGCGACGAGTGGCGCATGACGAGTGGCAGGAAAGTCGCGGCTCCCGTTACCGGCCACGCGTTACCGCCGGAGGCCGCCCGCAAACTGGAGCAATATCTGAACGTGGCCAAGGGAGAAATCAACCGGCTGGATTACATCATCACCCAATTTTTGCAGGCGATCCGTCCGGCGCCACTCCAAGTGAAGGTGATGACGCTGAATGCGGTGGTGCAAAAAACGCTCGACCTGCTGCGGCCGGAACTGGAAAACCGCGGCCTGACCGTCAGAACCCGGCTGGCGCACGGGCTGACCGCCACCCCGATTGACCCGACGCAGATGCAGCAGGTGCTGGTCAACTTGATCAAAAACGCGATGCACGCGATGACCCGGCAAGGCACACTCACCCTGCAGACGGGTGAGGGCGCCGATGGCGTCTGGATGAGCGTAACGGACACCGGTGGCGGCATCGCCCAGGAACAAATCAATCGCATCTTTGAGCCATTTTATACGACCAAGAAGACCGGCACCGGGCTGGGCTTGATGATCGTGCAGCGCATCGTGCGGGCGCACGGCGGCCGGATCGAACTCGAAAGCCATGTCGGCCGGGGGACCACCTTTCGTATCCGGCTGCCGCTCCACGAGCCCCGACCCCGCTTGCTGGAGGAAAGAACCACCGGCGCGCCCCTTTGAAATTTGTGATTGAAAAACCGACCTTATTGATTGTGGACGATGAGAAGCCGACGCGCGACGGACTGCGCGCGGCCCTCGAAGATCGATATGATGTTTACGTCGCCGAAGACGCCGTGGCCGCCACCGAACTGCTCGAGCGCGAACACTTCCAGGTGTTGCTCACCGACTTTCGTCTGCCCAACGAGGATGGAATGAAGCTGATCACCCGGGCAAAGTCGCTGGCCCGGCCGCCGATCTGCATTTTGATGACCGCCTACGGCTCCGAGGAATTGGCCGTGGACGCCATGAAGCGCGGGGCGGACGATTACATCGCCAAGGGCCGGCTGCAGATTGATGAATTGGAAATGCGGATTGCGCGGGCGCTCCGGCGGCAGGACCTCGAGGCGGAGAACGTTTCGTTGCGGCAGCAGCTCGACGCGCGGTTCGGCCTGGAAAACATGGTGGGCGAATCGCCGCCCATGCGCGAGATTTTCGAGGTGGTGCAGCAGGTGGCGCCCGCGCGCGCGACCGTTTTGCTCACCGGGGAAAGCGGCACGGGCAAGGAGCTTGTGGCCAAGGCCATCCACCAACTCAGCCCGCGGGTCCAACAGCCGTTTGTGACGGTGCATTGCGCCGCGCTGGCGCCGACGCTGCTGGAAAGCGAATTGTTCGGCCACGAAAAGGGGGCGTTCACCGGCGCGCATGAGCGGCGCATCGGCCGCTTCGAGCAAGCGCAGGGCGGCACGCTGTTCCTCGATGAGATCGGGGAAATTGACGCAACGGTCCAGGTGAAACTGCTGCGTTTTCTGGGAGAGCGCACCTTTGAGCGGGTCGGGTCCAACAAAACCCTGACGGCTGACGTCCGGCTGATTGCCGCCACCAACAAGAACCTGGAGGAGCTGGTCAAAACCGGCCGGTTCCGGGAGGATTTGTTCTTCCGGTTGCGGGTGGTGGAGATTCATCTGCCTCCGTTGCGCGAGCGAGCGGATGACATTCCACTGCTGGCGCAGAAATTTCTGCGGGAATTTGCCCGGGAAAACAGCAAGGTGGTGAACGATTTCACGGCGGATGCGCTGGAATGGCTGATGCACTATTCCTGGCCAGGCAACGTGCGGGAATTGCGCACGGCCATTGAACATGCCGTGGTGTTGTGCCGCGGGGAAAAAATCTCGGCCCGTGATCTGCCGGGACCGGTGCGGGCGGGCGGGGCCGGCGGTTTGGCGGCCGTGCCGGCACCAAGTGACTTGACGGTCAAAGAGGCGGAGAAACAATTGATCATTCGCGCCTTGAAAGAAACCGGCGGGAACCGCACTCTGGCGGCGAAAAAAATCGGCATGAGCCGTCGGACGTTTCATCGCAAATTGCATTTGTACCATCTGGAAGGATTTTGATTTATGCCATTGTCGGAACAAATTCAGAAACTGATTCACCTGACGGAAGTCGGTCCGGCCGCGCGTTATCTGCGATTTTTCGTGCTGGGTCTGGCGGTATTCGGGCTGGCCTTTCTCTACAATTTGCGCGCCTATCGGAACTTCGCCACCCAGGAGGCGATGGATTCGGCCCAGCTGGCGCGCAACCTGGCGGAGGGCCGGGGGTACACCACGCGGTTCATCCGTCCGTTCAGCCTTTTCCTGCTGCAAACCAACAATATGGTGAAGTATGCCAGCCTGCCCGGGAATACGAACCTGGATTTTGCGCGCGTCAAAAACACGCCTCACCCCGACATTGCCAACCCGCCGGTGTATCCGGTGGTACTGGCCGGGCTGATGAAAGTGCTGCCGTTCCATTATCCAGTGGAAATCAAGAAGCCCTTCTGGAGCAACAACAGCCGGTTCTGGCGGTATCAACCGGATTTCCTCATCGCCATCTTCAATGAGTTTTTGCTGCTGATGACCGCCGCGCTGACCTTTTTCATTGCGCGCCATTTGTTTGACCTCAATGTCGCCTGGCTGACGGCTCTGCTGCTGATTGGCTGCGAATTGCTTTGGGAATTCAGCGTGTCCGGCCTGTCCACCTTGCTGCTGCTGGTGCTTTTTTTGGGCCTGATCTGGTTGTTGATGCGGCTCGAGGAATTGGCGCGTGAACCGCATCCGGGAGCCAACCGGCTGCTGGGACTGGCCCTGGCGGCCGGCTTATTGACGGGCGGGGGGGCATTGACCCGCTACGCCTTCGGCTGGACGATTGTACCCGTTGCGATCTTCTTGTTTTTGTTCAGTGGGCAAAGGCGGATCCTGAATTCGTTGGTGGCCGTGGGCGCCTTTGGGCTGGTGCTGGGCCCGTGGGTCATCCGCAATTACGTGGCGAGCGGCACGCCCTTCGGCACCGCCGGCTTTGCGATTGTGGAGGGGACCGGCTTCTTCCCCCACTTCCAATTGGAACGCTCTGTCCACCCGGATTTTGCCCACGCGCTCTGGTTCCGACCCTACCTGACGAAGCTGACCGCGAACACCCATGAAATTGTGACCAATATTCTGCCCCGGCTGGGGGGGAGTTGGGTGACCATGCTTTTTTGGGCCGGTTTGCTGCTGGGCTTTCGCGGTCTGGCGGTCCGGCGGATGCGCTATTTTCTGATGATGTGCCTCGGCACGTTTGTGGTTGCTCAAGCCCTGGGGCGGACCGAACTCTCGGAGGAATCCCCGACGGTGAACTCTGAGAATCTGGTCGTGCTGCTTGTGCCACTGGTGTTTTGCTATGGGGTCAGCTTCTTTCTTACCTTTCTGGACCAGATGAAACTGGCGGTGGTGCAATTGCGTTATGCGGTCATCACCGGCTTTGTCGTCCTGTGTTGTCTGCCCATGATTTCCACCCTGTTGTCGCCCAAGACGATGCCCGTGGTGTATCCACCGTATTTTCCCCCGGAAATTCAGCAAACCGTGGGCTGGATGCGGGAAAACGAAATGATGATGAGTGACGTGCCTTGGGCCGTCGCCTGGTACGGCGATCATCAATGTGTCTGGCTGACCCTGAACGCCCAAGAGGATTTCTTTGCCATCAACGATGACATTAAGCCGATTTCGGCCCTCTATCTGACGCCGGTGACCACCGACGGTCGTTTTATCACCGACTGGACGCGCATGGGGGAACATAGTTGGGGCAGCTTTATTGTCCAAGCCATGCTGCAAAATCAAATCCCCCAGAGCTTCCCGCTCCGCAATGCGCCCACCGGATTCTTGCCCGAGCGCCTGTTTCTCACCGACCGGGAGCGCTGGCGAACCACGCCTTAAATTCGTCACGCCGCCGCGCGCCGCAACCGGTCGGCAATCCCCGCCCACGCCGGCGTTTCCGGCAGCGCCTCCACCACGATCCATTCGGCGCCTTTCGCGTCGCAGCGATGCAGTTCGGCGTAAATCGCCCGGGCAAATGCTTCGGCATCGTGCGGGATCACGCTCACGACCGCCCAATCGCCGGCAGCGGGGATATGGGTGTGCGCGATGACGAACGTGGTGGCCAGGGGCGCGTTGCGCGCAGAAAGTTGCGCGCGCAAATCGAACTCGTCGCGCCAACGCAACACGACCAGCTTCGCCTTGGGCGAATAGTGCTTTGGCAAGAGGCCCGGACTCCGGAACGGACCCTCTTGGCGGCGCCCGGTTCGTGGCTCGAGGTTTTCCCCGACGGCGGCGAGGGATTCCGCGTGAATCATGCCCGGACGCAGCACCCGCGACGGCGAGACCGTCAGATCCAGCACGGTGGATTCGATGCCGACCTGCGCCTGACCGCCATCCACGATCAGCGGTATCCGGCCGCCCAGTTGACGCTGCACGTGTTCGGCATTGGTCGGGGAAATCTGCCCGGACAAATTCGCGCTGGGGGCGGCCAGCGGAAAACCGCACTCCTGAATCACCGCCTGGATGAACGGATGGGCCGGCCAGCGCACGCCAACGGTGGTTCCGCCGGCCACGACGATGTCAGGGACCTCCCTCGTGCGGGGCAGGACGAGCGTCAACGGCCCCGGCCAGAACGCCCGCGCCATTTTATCGGCCAGCGGGGGCCAGACCGCCACGCAACGCTTGGCCAGGTCCATATCCGCAACGTGAACGATGATGGGATTGTTTGCCGGCCGGCCTTTGATTTGAAAGATGCGGGCGACCGCCTTCTCGTCCAGGGCGTTGGCCGCCAGACCATAAACCGTTTCCGTCGGGAGGGCGACCACTTCGCCGGCCCGGAGCCGTTCGGCCGCACGCTGGACGGCCACGGCAAAAAGCGCCGGGGTGTGAGTAGGCAGAATTTCCGCAGTCACACGCTATTCATAGCGCAAAGCCTCAATCGGGTCGAGTTTCGAGGCTTTCCAAGCGGGATAGAATCCCGAAATGATCCCGGCGACGCCGCTGGAAACCGAGGCGATGCCAATCCAAATGACCGGCGTTAATGTCGGCCAACCGGTGAGGTAGGCAATCAGTTTGGAAAACCCGACACCGCTGGCGACGCCGATCAAGCCACCAATGATGCTCAAGGTGACGGCTTCAATCAGAAACTGGACAAGAATGTCGCCGCCGCGCGCGCCGACAGCCATGCGAATGCCGATTTCACGGGTCCGCTCGGTGACACTGACCAGCATGATGTTCATGATGCCGATGCCGCCGACCAGGAGCGATACACCCGCGACCGCGGCGAGCAGGAGGGACATGACCCGGGCGGTGCTGGTGGCAAAGTCGGCGATTTCCTGCTGGGTGCGCACGGTGAAATCATCGTCCTTGCCGGGGGTAATGCGGTGACGTTGCCGCAGCAGGTCGATGATTTGTTGCTCGACCGGATTGAGCAATTCCGCGCTGGCGGCCTGGACATTGATCGTGCGCAGGGTCGTTCCCCCGAGCACGCGTTTCATGGCGCTGGTGTAGGGAACGACCACGATATCGTCCTGGTCCTGTCCTTGCAGGGAAAGCCCTTTCGGAATCAGAACCCCGCCCACAATGAATGGCACGTTTTTAATCCGGATGATTTTACCGAGCGGATCCTCGTTGCCGAAGAGCTGCGTCGCAACCGTCTTGCCGATAACGGCAATCTTGGCGGCGGAGCGCACATCCTGGTCGCTGAACGCCGCCCCCTCGGCAAACGGCCAGCGGCGGAGGTCAAAATAATCGGCGGACTCGCCGAGAATGGTGGTGAACCAATCCTGATCGCCGGCGGCCACCTGCGCGCCGCCGCGCACTTCCTGGCTGACGATGGTGACGGCGGGGATTTCCCGTTTGATGGCCGCGGCGTCGTCCAGCGTCAGGGTCCCGGCGCTGCCCCAACCGCCCCGCACGCCGCCGCGGGTAAAGTTGCCGGACCAGACCAAAATCACGTTCTGACCGAGACTGGCAATTTGGCCCTCGACCTGGGATTTCGCACCGCTGGTGATGCTCACCGAGGCAATGACCGCGCCCACGCCGAAGATCATGCCCAGCATGGTCAGCAAGGTTCGCATTTTGTTCCGGCGCAGTGCGCGCGCGGCCATGCGGAGCGCGGCCAGGATTCTCATGTGCTCAGCTTAATGGCTTGTTGCGCCTGACGCAAACGGCGCAATTCCGTCTCGGCAACCAGCCGCTCGCGCACCGGCTCATCGGTCACGATGCTCCCGTCGCGCAAGACGACGGTGCGTTTGGTGTACCGCGCGATATCCAGTTCATGCGTGACCATGACAATCGTGATGCCCTGTTCGTTTAATTTCTGGAACACGCCCATGATCTCAATGCTCGTCTGGCTGTCGAGATTTCCCGTCGGCTCATCGGCCAGCAACAGGGAAGGCTGGTTTACGAGGGCGCGGGCGATGGCCACCCGCTGCTGCTGCCCGCCGGAAAGCTGGTTGGGTTTGTGATCGGCACGATCGCCCAATCCAACCAGCTCGAGCGCGCGCACGGCCCGCTCCCGTTGCTCGGATGCCGAGTGCCGGTGGCGATTGTACAGCATGGGCATCTCGACGTTTTCCAGCGCCGTCGTGCGCGCCAGCAGGTTGAAACCTTGGAACACGAAACCGATTTTCTGGTTGCGGATGTCGGCGAGCGCATTGCGGTCGAGCGTGGAGACGTCTATGCCGTCGAGCCGGTAATTTCCCTGCGTCGGGCGGTCGAGGCAGCCAATCAGGTTCATCAGGGTGCTTTTGCCCGAACCGCTGGATCCCATGATGGCAACAAATTCCCCGGGCAATATCTCCAGCGAGACACCCCTCACCGCGTGAACGTCCACCTCGCCGGTATGATAAACCTTATGAATCTCCGCGAGTTGGATGACGGCATTGGTCTGCACAATCAAGAAGCCTCGCGTGGTAAACTCAGCGAAACCGTGGGGCAAACGGGTTGCGGGCCGGCCCTCCGGCGGTGTCCGTGTCATACGCCAAACCGGTCACCACGCGGTCCGTTTCGCTCAAGCCCGAAAGCACTTCAGTGTAAACGCCATCTGTAACGCCGGTTTTGATCTGCACCGGCTTTAAGGCGGCATCCTTGCCCTGGCCGGAAAGCAGATAAACAGTGCGCGTCGGCTGGCCGCCGTGCCCCCCGCCCGAGCCGCCGAAGCGGCCGCCCCCCATTCCGCCAAATCCACCCGGCGGACGACCGCCGCCTCCGCCTTGCCCGCCGACACTGCCCGGCGACCGCCCGCCCGCACTGGCCCCGGCTGCCGCCGCCCCGGGGATTTTTTCGACAGCGTTTGTCTCGGGCGGGCGAAAGCGCAGCGCGGCATTGGGAATTTTCAACGCGTCCTGTCGCTGTGCGATGACGATGTTCAACGGATTGGCCGTCATCCCCGGCTTCAATTTATAATCAGGGTTTTCGACCGCAATGACGCAATCGTAGGTCACCACATTATTCACCGTCGTCGGCGCGTTGCGCACTTGCGTCACCGTTCCATGGAACGTTCGATACGGGTAGGCGTCGACATTGAAAGTCACGGCTTGCCCGTCTTCGACGCCTCCAATATCGGCCTCGGCCACGTTGGAATCAATCTGCATTTGGGTCAGGTCATTGGCAATTTGAAACAGGGTGGGGGTGTTGAAGCTGGACGCCACCGTCTGGCCCACGTCGACGGCCCGCGAAATGACCACGCCATCGACCGGCGAACAAATCTTGCAGTAACCCAGATTCGCCATGGCATTGCTCAGCGACGCTTCTTTGATCTTAACCATCGCCTCGGCTTCGTGAAGGTTGGCGATCGCCGTGTCGTAATCTGAACCGGAAATCAAATTGTTCGTAAACAGGTCGCTGCTGCGCCGGGCTTGGATCTGCTGCAGTTCCAAGTTGGCGTGCGCATTGGCCAGGTCCGCCGTGGCTTGGGCCACCGCCGCCTGGTACGTGGAGGGATCAATCTCGGCGATCACCTGTCCGGCCTTTACCGGCGAGTTGAAATCTACGTAAATCTTGCTAATCCGGCCTGAGACCTGGCAGCCGACCTGGACGTTGGTAACCGGATTCAATGTGCCCGTCGCGGTCACAACCTGCATCAACTCCCCGCGGCTGACGGAGGTAGTCTGATACGCCGGCGCATCGCTATGGCTCTTTCGAAAGTGCCCAGCGGCGCCCGCCGCCACCATGATGACCACCCCAACGATGATGGCCCATTTGATCCAACTGCGACTTTGCTTCTCTGCCATAAAATGACCTCTAGACGTACCTATGTGCAGACCACACCTGAGGGGGACAAGTTACGGGAATTTCCGGTTCTGTCCACGTTTTCATCGGCCACTTTCGGTTTGTGCCCAGCTGGCTGCGGTCTAAAATCCGCCCGTGCTCGAATCATTGATCCGGCAAGTTGATGGCGCGCAACCGCTCACCGACGAACAGGTCCGCCAAGCGGTGGAGGAACTCGTGTCGGAAAAAGTCCCGGTCGAGGCCAAGGCCGACTTTTTGATCGCGCTGGCCAAAAAAGGCGAGACCCCCGCCGAGATCGCCGCCTTCGCCCGTACGCTGCGTGACAAATCCATTGCCCCGCCACTCGATGCTGAACTCCGTGCCCGGGAAATTCTTGACGTCGTCGGCACCGGTGGCGATCGCCTGAGCACTTTCAACATTTCCACGACCGTGGCGCTCGTGGCGGCGGCCGCGGGCGTGCTGGTCGCCAAACACGGCAACCGCGCCAGCACCTCGCCCATCGGCAGCGCCGACGTGATGGAAGCCCTGGGGCTTCCTTTTGATCTGGAGCCGGAGGCGGCCGTTGATTCGCTGCGCCAGCATAGCTTTGCTTACTTCTTCGCCCCCAAATATCATCCGGCTTTCCGGCACATTGTCCCGGTGCGCAAGCTCTGTGCCGGACGCGGGCAAACCACGATCTTCAACTATCTGGGCCCGTTGCTGAATCCGGCCCGACCCACGGCGATGTTGGTGGGCGTGCCGCGCCCGGAACTTTGTGAGCCTTTTGCCCGCGTCCTTCAGTCGCTGGGCGTCCGGCGCGCCATGGTGGTTTGTGGCGCGGCGCACGATGAGGCGGGCGCATTGCGGCATCTCGATGAGCTCTCGCCGCTGGGACCGACTACGATTGCCGAGTTTTACCAGGAACGGGGGCTGGCTGTTTCCGCGTTGTCCCCCGAGCTGTTCCCGCTGCAAACGGCGACGCTGGGAGATCTCCGCGGCGGGGATCGGGAGGCCAATGCCGACATCATCCGGCGCGTCGTGCGCGGCGGGGAACGCGGTCCGAAGCGCGACGCGGTGTTGCTCAATGCCGCCGCGGCCTTGCTCGTTGCCGACAAAGCCAAGTCACTGGCCGAAGGTTGGGAACTCGCGGCCGCAGTGATTGATTCCGGCAAGGCCGCCGCGAAACTGGCGGAACTCTCCCGCTGAACGCTTCACGGTGAATCCGGGTCCTCAGCCGGATCGGCCGCGGGCGCCGGTTCCCGCTGGGAGGCATAATGCAGACCAAGGTTATGCTGCGCGGTTTTGTCTCCTTGTTGCGCGGCACGAATGAACCACTTCACCGCTTCTTGCTGGTTTTTTTCGACGCCCCGGCCCGTTTGGTAGCAAAGGCCCAGATTGCATTGTGCGGGCGCGCATTCCTGATCGGCGGCGGCACGATACCATTTGACCGCCAACTCAAAATTCTGCGGCACGACCTGGCCCGTCTCGTAAAAAACCCCCAGGTTGAATTGTGCCGCCGGGTAACCGCGCTCCGCCGCTTCGCGATACCATTTGACCGCCTCGGCGTAATTTTGCGGCACGCCCTGGCCGGTTTCGTAAAGCATGCCCAGGTTGAACTGGGCGGCTGGGTCATTTTGCTCCGCCGCCTCGCGCAGCCACTTGGCCGCCTCGCCGAATTCCTGGGGCACCCCCGCCCCGTTCAAATAGCACACCCCGAGATAACATTGCGCAACCGGGTCATCTTGCTCCGCCGAACGGCGGAACCATTTCACCGCCTCCTGATAATCCTGCGCCACGCCCTGGCCGTTCTGGTAACAGACACCGAGATAGCACTGGGCCTGCGGATCGCCCTGCTCGGCGGCGTGGCGCATCGCTTCAAACGTGTCCCATGTGCGGCGATTGGACATGATCTCGGGATTGGAAACCGAACAACTTCTTTTTGCCGGACTTAAAATAGATTGTGCGCGGACAAATTCAAGTCGTGAATTCGAGGCCGGTTTTCGCTTTTGTTGGATGCCATCGCCTGCTACAAAACTTTCATGGCAACCTCCTTGACCATCGGTTTTCTCGGAGCCGGCAAAATGGCCACCGCCCTGGCTCGCGGTTTCATCCGGGCCGAAATCGCGACCCCCAAACACCTCATTGCGGGAGACATCTCTCCGGCGGCGCGTACGGCCTTCAATCGCGAAACCGGCGCTAAAACCGCCGCCGCCAACGCCGAGGTTTTGAAGTTCGCCTCCGTGCTGGTTTTAGCCGTAAAGCCCGACCAGGTGGCCGGGGTGCTGGCGGATATGCGTGACGGCTTTTCCCGCAATCACCTGCTGATTTCCATCGCCGCCGGGGTCACGCTGGCCAAAATGGAGGCGGCGCTGCCTGCCGGCACGCGGGTCATTCGGGTGATGCCCAACACGCCGGCATTGGTCGGCGCGGCCGCCACGGCATTCGCCCTGGGCAAATCCGCCACCGCGGCGGATGGCGAACTGGCCCGCAAACTCCTTTCTGCCGTCGGCATCGCGTTCCAAGTGAAGGAGTCGTTGCTGGACGCCGTCACCGGCCTGAGCGGCAGCGGGCCGGCGTACGTTTATCAATTCATCGAAGCCCTGAGCGACGGGGGCGTGGCGGCGGGACTGCCGCGCGACGTGGCCAACGCCCTGGCCGCGCAGACCGTCTTGGGCGCCGCGCGGATGGTGCTGGAAACCGGCCAGCATCCGGGCGCCCTCAAGGATCAGGTCACCAGTCCCGGGGGCACGACGATTGAAGGGTTGCACGAACTGGAAAAGGGTCAGTTGCGCGCCACTGTCATGAGCGCCGTCCGCGCGGCGACGGAGAAGTCGAAAAAGCTGGGGCAAAGCTGAAGGCGGAAACGAGGCCGGAGAATGGAAGATGGCAATGAGATCAGCCGTGGGACACAGAATCGGCTGGAAGACATGCCGCCCTGCTGCTGTAAGTTAATTTTTAAGCGTGATGAGCAGTGAGGATTACAATGACGCGAAGGTGGAAGCCCGGTGGCTCGCCAAGCAGCGCGACACGGTACTACGATATTTACAGGACGAGGGCGTTCGGCATCGGGGCGTCTCGTCTAAACCTAAATGGTTTATCGCACCTTGCGCTTCCGTTTGGGCGGTCGAGTCCATGAACACTCCCGGGGCGGTCGGATGGTGGGCCATCAGTGGCGACTTGCCTACAGATTATTTGAGCGGGAATGATGCCGTCGATGCTCGCAATGCGTTGGCCGCCTTTGCAAACCGGTGGCGTGAAGTTTCAGGTTACATGTTGCGGGGCGAGAGGCGTCCGACCATCAACATCGGTCCGCCCGACAAGTGGCGCGAGTTGGGTGATTTGCTCAACCGACGAGCAAAGATCATCAAGGCGTGGGCTGATGATGATGCAATGTGGTAGAAGACAGTCCCCCCATACGAAGACAAACAGTAAACCAATGACGCTTCAACGCTTGGCGATCAATTCCCTCACGTCCACCGCTTCCATGCCGGCAGCCCGGATGGCCTGCATCCCCAAATCGGTGTCTTCATAAGCACGGCAGAACTTTGGCGCCACGCCGATGCGCCGCGCGGCCTCAAGAAAAATATCCGGCGCCGGCTTCTGGTGTTTCACCATTTCACTCGTGACAATGGCAGCGAACAGGTGCCGGATTTTCAGGTGGTCGAGTACCTGGGTGATGATTTTTTCCGTGCCGCCGGAGGCCACGGCCATTGGGGTCTTGCCGTGATGAACTTGCGCAATTTCCACGACGGCATGAATCGGTTCAACCTGCGAAAGTGTCGTCAGGTAGGTTTCCTCCTTTTCGTGCGCGACGGCAATATGGTCGAGCGACCGACCCTGTTCCTGCGCCAGCAGCTTGAGAATATCGCGCGCGGGCACACCGCCCAGCGAATAGAAACGGTCTTCGGGAAAATGCAGCCCGTGGCGTTGCGTGACCATGTTCCAGGCGCGCCAGTGCAACGGCATCGTGTCCGCCAATGTGCCGTCACAATCGAAAATCAGTCCTTTGGGATTCATTGTTTGTTGAATTGTTCAATCATTATGTTGTTGCATCGTGATGATGCCCCGGCCGATTTAACGATGAAACGATTTAACCATTTAATGCCTTCAGCCGCTCCTCCAAATCATGGGCCATCAACGGGTCGATCAGCGGGTCGAGATCGCCCTCGATAAATGTCGCCAGGTTGTAGAGCGTCAGCTCCACGCGGTGGTCGGTGACGCGATTTTGCGGGAAGTTGTACGTGCGGATCTTTTCACTGCGTTCCCCGGTCCCCACTTGGTCCTTTCGCTGGGCGGCGTATTTCGCATTTTCCTCGGCCATTTTCCGCTCCAACAGCCGCGAGCGGAGCACCTTCAGCGCCTTGGCCTTGTTCTTTTGTTGCGAACGCTCGTCCGCGCATCGGACAATCAGCCCGCTTGGCTTATGCTGGATTTGCACCGCCGAGTCGGTGGTGTTGACCCCCTGCCCGCCTTTGCCCGAGGCGCGGCAAACATTGATTTCGATGTCTTCGGGTTTGATTTCGACGTCCACCTCCTCGGCCTCTGGCAACACGGCCACGGTCACGGTACTGGTATGGATCCGGCCCTGCGCCTCGGTGGCTGGCACCCGCTGAACCCGATGCACGCCGCTTTCAAACTTGAGCCGCTTGAAGACGTCCGTGCCGGATACGGAAAATACAATTTCCTTGAAACCGCCGAGGTCCGACGGGTTCGAATCCATCGTTTCGATCTTCCAGCCACGCGCTTCGGCATAGCGGCAGTACATCCGGTACAGATCCGCCGAAAACAAGGCCGATTCCTGCCCGCCGGCGCCGGCACGGATTTCAATGATGGTATTGCGCGAATCGGCTGGGCTGGGGGGCAACAGGCCCAGCTGCAATTCCAGCGAGAGCTTTTTTTCAGCCGCCTCCAGCCGGACCACCTCATCCTTCGCCATCTGTCCCATCTCCGAATCAGGGGGCTCGGCCTTTAGCAAGGCGCGATTTTCATCGAGGTCGGCGACGGCTTTTGCGTACGCGGTACCCGTCGCAAGGAGCTCCTTCAGGCGTGCATATTCGCGCGATAATTCCTGGGCCCGCTGTGGATTATCGAAGGCTTTGGGGTCGCTCAAAGCCGTCTCAACTTCAGCAAAACGGCGGCGGAATTTCTCTATGTGCGGACGCAGGTCCATTTCGATCTATGATGACCAGACGACGTAATGACTTACCCGCATGCGCAATTTAAATTCGTTCGGCATGGCTCAGGAAAAGACAACGCCCGCAACTCCGAAAGGTCGGAACTGCGGGCGCCATTCGGTCAAAAGCTACTTCTTTCGCTTGCGGGATGCCGCAGCGGCCTGGGCGGCTTGGGTTTTCACCAGGCGCTGCTGGAATTTGTCCACGCGACCGGCCGTATCCACGAATTTCTGTTGACCGGTATAAAACGGGTGGCAGACGTTGCAAATCCCGACGATAATGACCGGCTTGGTGGAACGCGTCTTGATCACGTTGCCACAGGCGCAGCGGATTTCCGCATCCACATATTTCGGATGAATGTCCGTCTTCATAAAAGGGGCCGAAAGTTACCATGAACCTGCTGGATGACAAGAGTGAATTCGCTCAAAGCTAAATGATTTTCGCTTTGCGCGGGCAGTGCGAAATGACTAGGTTAATAGCGGCTTGTCCGATGGTGTAATGGTAACACAGCGCCCTTTGGAGGCGTTATTCATGGTTCGAATCCATGTCGGACAGCCAAAATTCCATCGCCTCAACCCCGGCTATGGGTCGATTTCTCCCGCACCGTCAGTGCTGTCAACTTGATCAAAAGGTGCATTGGCTTGGTCTTCACCAGCTCCAAATCGCTTCAACCAGACCATTAGAATGCTGACGTCCGCCGGTGAGACGCCGGAAATGCGTGCAGCCTGACCGATGGTAGCCGGTCGAATTTGAGCGAGCTTTTGGCGTGCTTCAAGCCGGAGACTAGGCACCGCCGAAAAATCGAATGCCGAAGGAATAATTTTGTCTTCCAAGGATTTAAACCTGCCAACTTCAACTTCCTGACGCTCAATGTAACCGGCATACTTAATGGCGATCTCAACTTGCTGAATAACCTCCTTAGATAACCCTTCATCTCGATCTGGCAAATCGTTGTATGTTATCTCAGGTCGCGACAGCATTTTGGCCAACGAAGATGAGTCGTAATATACTGATGACAAACGATTTACCTCGTTGTCTATGGCTTTTTGCTTCGCAAGCACCTTGCCGTAATTTAGGCTTGGCAGGAGACCGACATCATGGCCGATTTTGGAGAGACGCAAATCGGCGTTATCTTGGCGAAGTAGCAATCGGTACTCCGCACGCGATGTAAACATTCTGTAAGGTTCAGTCGTGCCTTTCGTGATCAGGTCGTCGATCAGCACGCCGATATACGCTTGGTCCCTACGCAGCACGACTGGCTCAAGCTCCCGAACACGCCTGGCCGCATTAATTCCAGCCATAAGCCCTTGAGCTCCAGCCTCTTCATATCCAGACGTCCCGTTAATTTGGCCCGCAAGGAACAGATTCCGGCAGACTTTCGTCTCAAGGGTTGGGTGAAGCTGCGTTGGATAGGCAAAGTCGTATTCTACAGCATATGCCGGCCTCATGATCTCTGCGCTTTCGCAACCTATGATTGTGCGTACAAGATCGACCTGGACTTCGAAAGGTAAACTCGTTGAAAAGCCATTGACATAGAATTCGTCTGTTTCTATTCCCTCGGGCTCAAGAAAGATTTGGTGCCTTTGCTTTTCGGGGAACTTAACGACCTTATCTTCTATTGAAGGACAATACCTAGGTCCTACACCCTTTATAATTCCCGCATACAGGGGTGATTTGTGCAGGTTGCTGTGTATGATTTGTGCCGTTTTATCTGTTGTAAATGTAATGTAACAAGGAAGTTGTCCGTTTATTCGTTCTAAAATCGAACCTTTTGGATATCTAAAACTTCTGCAAGCAATAGGTGCTTCAGCCATGTTAGAGTGTTCCACATGGAACAAATCGTCCTTCCAAAATGTGAAGTATGGTACGGGTTCGTCACCAAGTTGAGTTTGCGTCTTTGAGAAATCTATGGACCGTCGCAGTAATCGTGGCGGAGTCCCGGTTTTGAGGCGACCAAGCTCCAACCCAATTTCGTTTAGTGACGATGAAAGTGCCATAGCCGCCATGTCGCCAGCCCGACCACCTGATTGTTGGTTTGATCCAACGTGCATTAACCCACGTAGGAATGTGCCGGTCGTAATGACAATAACCTTTCCCAAGTACTGAACATCAAGCGTAGTTTGTACCCCAAAAGCTACTCCATCTTTATGAAGAATACTCGATGCCTGCCCTTGCTTGACATCCAAATAATTCTCTGACTCGCAGATCCACTTAAGCCTAAATTGATATGCCTTTTTATCGCACTGGGCCCGGGGGGCCCAAACGGCTGGGCCTTTTTTTGTATTCAACATCCGGAACTGTAAACCAGCCATGTCCGCAGCCTTGCCCATTTCACCGCCAAGCGCATCTATCTCCCGCGCAAGATGACCCTTTGCTAGTCCGCCAATTGCCGGATTACAGGACATCTGGCCAATGCTGTCGGCATTTATTGTTAAGAGAAGTGTCTGGCAGCCCATCCTGGCCGCTGCCAATGCAGCCTCAATTCCTGCGTGGCCAGCCCCAAGTACAATCACATCATAGCGCTTTGGATAAACAAACATGATTCATTAAATAAGCTGAATAATCTTATACAAACATTTTGTATTAAACGTGTTGCGAATTGCTTGACCGATCTACCCTGCGATATTTGCAGGTTTCCGTAGCTATTTCAAGCTTTTCGCTTTAGTCTTCAATACATATTTCGGTTGTCGTGACACGCCCCCCCAACCTCTACTGGTTCCAATCCAAGTTGAAAACTGCATCAATTCAAGCCAGTCGGATATCGTTATTGTTCGCGTGTTTTAGCTCCCAAAACCGAAGATTTTATGCCTATAACGTTATTACTAATAAACCATCACGTATGGATTAACACAAATGATTCTAGGCGGCGGGATCGTGGATCGCATGGATTGGGGGTTTGATTGGAGTTCTTATCCACCGGGTGAAGTGTTACAACTCTACGGTGCGCCGGCTGAATTAAAATGTACCACACCATCTTTCAGAATCTGAGACCTGCAATGTTGGATTCCGTGTCTGTGCTCGACCACCTGTTGGATAGACGTTCAGATGATTCCAATTATGCAAATGTCTTCTAGGGATTGTTTTTGTTAAGGCACGCTGGCATAAATCCCTTGCCGGAAAATCCCTGCACAAACCTGCGGTTTCTGCTCAGCCCGACTGCTTGACAGGCAGTTTGATTAAGATGCTGGTGCCATGACCTGTCTTCGCTTTGATTTGGATGGTTCCGCCATGCGTCTCCAGGATCCGTCCGACGATAGCCAAGCCCAGTCCCGCCCCTTTGGCTTTTCCAGAACTTAAAACCGCCTTAAACGCGCGTCGCTGTACTTCGGGGCTCATCCCCGCCCCGGTATCCTTGAATTCCAGCAGAACCTGGGACGGGGTAGGACTGGTCCGCGGTGTGTGGATGGCCCGGGACTTGATCATGAGCGTTCCACCTTCGGGCATGGCTTCGGCAGCATTCAGGATAAGATTTAAAAAGGCCTGTTCCAACTGTGGCGCATCGCCCATGACCAGCGGTAATTCGGGTTGGAGTCGGCGGACCAATCGCACGTTTTGGTTGGCCAGCTTATGTCGCACCAGCAATCCAAGTTCATCCACCAACTCATTCAAATTTACCGGTGCCAGCTTGGGTTCGGTCGTGCGGGCGAAAGCCAGGATTTGTTCAACGATCTTGTTTAAGTGCTCAATCTTCGAATCGATGATTCGCGCATCTTTGGCCCGCGGGTCCCCGTCCGGAAATTTCAAATCCAGCGAGTGGTACAACAACTTCATCACCGTGAGCGGATTGCGGATTTCGTGCGCCACTTCGGCGGCCAGGAGGCCAAGGGCGGAAAGCTTTTCATTTTGACGCAACTGCTCCTCCACATCGACCAGTCGCTCATAGAGTCGGGCCTTTTCGATCGCGATCGCGGACAATTCGGCCAGAGCGCTTAAAATTCGGATTTCTTCGTTGGAAAAATGGTAGGGTCGATCCAGGTAAACGCTGAGGGTGCCGATCACCTGCCCGGTGAACAACAGCGGCACGCTGAGCAGGGAAAACAGCCCTTCCCGCCGTGCAACTTCGACATTTTGATAGCGGTTGGACGCCTGGACATTGGCAATCTGCAGGGGTTTCTTGCGCCGCACCACCACCCCGAGCAAACTATCGCTGACGGACAGCCGCGGCTTGTTGAGGTAAGCTTCGCCCGCGCCGTGACTGGCCCGCAAATCGAGCCATTCCTGACTTTCATCCAACATCATCAACGAGCACATCCGGCTGTGCATGAGCGTGCAGGCTTCACGGGTGATCACCCGCAATGCTTCGTCAAGGTTCAGGGTCGAGTTAATGATCCGGCTGACGTTGGCAAGCGATTCGAACAAACGTGCTTTCAGCCGCAGTTGCTCATAGAGCCAGGTGTTTTGTATCACTTTGGCCGCGTGAATGGCCAATTCCTGCAAAAGTTCCTGGTCCTCGGCGGCAAACGCCCCCGCCCGGTCTGAATCCACGTTGAGCACCCCCCGGATTTCTCCGCTCACCTCGAGCGGCACGGCCAGTTCCGAGCGCACGCCCCGGCGCACCAGGACATAGCGCCGGTCTCGGGTCACATCACCGACACAGACGGGTTTGCCGGTTTGCGCCACCCACCCGGTGATGCCTTCGCCGACGCGCAGTTTGAGCCGGGTGGCCGCCACCGGCAGATTCTTCGCGGCGTGGATTTCCAGGAAGCCGGAGGTGGGATTAATCAGCGCGACCGAACCGCTGCTGGCGCGCATCAAACGCACGGCTTCCCCGACAATCAACTGCAACGCGTCCTGCGGCTCCAGCGTGGAGTGAATGACGTTGCTCACCTGGTAGAGCAAGCGCAACCGTTCGTAACGCGACATCAGCTTGGAGCCCTCGTCATTCACGCCCCTAAATCAACTTCATCGCACGCGCATCGTCAATCCCAGGCCCAGGGCGCCAAAAATGAGGTTGGGCAACCACGCGGCCAACCAGGCCGGCAGGTGGCCCCCGGAACCCAGAGCCAGACCCACCTGCTGGATGACAAAATAGGCAAAACAAATGAAGATGCTGCCCGCCACCCCAACAAAAAGATTCCGCCGCCCCGAGGCCGCCCCAAAGGGTATGGCGATCAACACGACCACGAGACACGTCCACGGCGCCGCCAAACGCCCATGCAACTTGGTGAAGAGCCAGCTGGCATCGGCTGGCGGCAAGCGGGGATGCAAGTGCAGGTAATCCCAGATATCCGCGAGCGGGATGTCCGCCTTGCGCGTCCGGCGCTTATTTTGATAGGCGCTGATTTTGATTTCGCTCCGGATTTGGGTCGGCGTTTCGTCAAATTCCGGCATCGCCAGCAAGTTGGTTTGCAATGAAGGCAACAGCGGGGCGCTGGTATCGGCCTGCGAATATTGGGCCACATTGAAAAAAACCCAAACATGGTTGGTGCGAATCGCCCGGTCGGCATACAGGCGATGGCTCGCCCCGTCGGGCGATGTCCAATCCACCTGCGGTTTGAGCATCTCGGCGGTTTTTACATGGTATTCGGCAATGAACCAGGCGCGATGGCCGCGCGCATTCGTGAAGCCGAAGTTGCGAAATTCACTTCGCCGGGCGGCATCCCCCGGTTTTTGAACATAGCGATTGAGAATGCGTTCTGCCTGGTCGCCCCCGCGCGGAACACACCATTCGTTCAACCCGAACAGGAGCGCGCTGGCGGCCAGCCCCATGGCAAAATAGGGCACGCACACCCGCCACAACGTTATTCCGGCCGCCCGCATGGCGGTGATTTCGTTATGGCGCGCGTGGTTCGTCAGCGTGTAAAGCAGGGCCAGTAACAATACGATTGGCAGGACCATGACCAAAAATTCCGGGGTCATCACCGCGTAATATTCGACAATGTCCCAAGGACGCAGTTTGGCTTCCTGAAAGTCCGCCAGGCTGTTGAAGGCGTCAAAGGAAAGCCAAAAGACCCAGAAGCCGCCCAGGCAGAATGCCAGCGGCGTCAGCAATTCGCGAAATAAATATCGGTCCAACAGCCGCATCGTGGACGCAGAGTAAGCCGCGCCCGCCGCCGGGAGCAAGTCTTGTCGACGGCTGAACTGATGCCGTGGGGCCCGAAGCACCGCGGAGCGCTTGCGCCCAACCCATTTTCGCAAAAATGGTGGGTTGGCCGGGACTCGAACCCGGGACCAACCCCGAAAGTCTTCGGGGCTGCTCTACGGCGACTGGCGCATTAACAAAGCCAGCGCCAGACGCGGACTCTTTTTACGTTTCATCTCCCGTTCCAAAACGCGCGCCGCTTCGAGTGTGGCCAGTTCCACCGCCGCGACCATTTCCAAATCACTGCCCAGCCGTTTCGTTGAGTGGGTGTGGCCACGGTGATGTTCTTGAAGCCGACGTTCCAGATCGGTGGTCGAGCCGATGTAATGTCGGCCGGAGGCGCCGCGCAAAATGTACGCCCAAGCCATTTTCGCAAAAGTGGTGGGTTGGCCGGGACTCGAACCCGGGACCAACGGCTTAAAAGGCCGCTGCTCTACCGACTGAGCTACCAACCCATTAATCAAACGCACACCGATCGGGCTCACACCTCGAACCCGGGCCAACCCCGAAAACCTTCGGGGCTGCCCGACCGACTGAGCTGCCAACCCGCCAAAGCGCCGAAGATTATCATCCTAAAATAAACACCCGACCAAGCAAGGCTTTTTACCATTGATTGGCCTGGCTTTTGGCAGTCACCTGCCCCCCGGCGACTAATTCGATACATTTTGCGATTTGTCTTTTTAAACGACCGGATTAAAATGAGGCCATCAAAACCGCCACTTGTGTCAAGTTCTGGGGCGTACGCGGCTCGATTCCGACACCGGGGCCGACCACCGCGCGTTACGGTGGCAACACGTCCTGCGTCGAAGTTCGCATGGGCGGGGAAATTATTATTCTCGATGCCGGCACTGGCTTGCGGGCGCTGGGCCGTTCGCTCCTGGCCGAATTCAAGGGACAGCCGCTGCATCTGACCCTCCTGCTCACCCACACGCATTGGGACCATATTCACGGGTTGCCGTTTTTCGGGCCGATTTATGACTCGAGCTGTCGCCTGCGCATTTTGGGATGTGAAGGCACGCGCAAAGGCCTGATCAACGCCCTGACCGGGCAGATGGAAAGCACCTATTTCCCCGTGCCGTTCAACAAGCTGCCGAGCAACATCGAAATCGAGGAACTCAAGGACTTCAACTTCAGCATCGGCCCCGTGTGTGTGCGGGCGTTGCGCGCCAATCACCCCGGCCTGTGCATCGGCTACCGGCTTTTTTCACCCGACAGCCTGATCGCCTTTTTCCCGGACACCGAACCGCGCCCCAACGGCAAGGACGTGGAAATGATTGAGTTTGTGCGGGACGCGGATCTGCTGATTCTGGATTCGCAGTACGACGCCGACGAATATTTGGAACACCTTGGTTGGGGGCATGGTTGCGTGGATGATTCCGTGGCGCTGGCGTTGCAGGCCAAGGTCAAGCAGCTCTCCCTGTTCCATCACGACCCGGACCACGACGACAAGCGGATTGACGGTCTGGTCCGGTACGCGCGCCAACTCGTGGCGAAGCGGAAGGCGAAATTACGAGTGGACGCCGCTCGTGAAGGCGTGACGATCAAGTTGTCGGCTAAATCTGCGCGCTGATTTTTTGCCGTTTTTGCTGGCGCACAGCCGAAACGGAAACTTGGCAGGATGTGGGCGGCTGGAATCCTAAATTTGAATAACGTGACCAGTTTCAACCACAATAGGCTGCAAATCACGTCGGCTATTAACTGTTAGGCCACAGAGACACCATGCGAAAATCGAAGCGTTTCATTCTCGTATTCACAGACATCATCCTGCTTTTATCCGGGTTTCTTGGCCTGTTGTCATTCCTTGCCCTTGCGCGTGTTTCGCGTGGCCCATCTAGCAGCGACCTTACCCCCATCACAGACGTTGTTCGCCTACAAAGCATCGCCGAAAGAGCTATAACCGGGTGGCAGCAAGTCGTTGCGGTAACAAAGGTAGAGAAGTGGTACTCTCTTGCGTTTGGTATCATTATGGTCGTAGCCAGTATTATTCATCTTTGCATAACACCTTGGAGGATGAAAAACTCTCGTGACTAAGTGGTTTAATTAGAGGATAGGCTGCACATTTTCTCCGCATCTCGTCTGTAAAATTCAACCCACTTTTTCCCCGTAATTAATGACCATGGCGCCGCCGAGCAGGTTGATGATGCGCACGTTCACCAGCTTCAGTGCGCGCATCTTTTCTGCCACGCCCAGTTGCGCCGGATATTGATTCAGCGATTCCAGAATGTAGGCATAGGCGGCCGCGTTGCCGCAGAACAGCCAGCCGATGAGCGGCACGGAACAGCGCAAATGGCCGAAATAAATTTTGCGCCACAGCGCGTTGGCCGGCTTGCCGAAATCCAACACCACCAGCCGGCCACCAGGCTTGGCCACGCGCTGCATCTCCGCCAGTCCGGTTTGCCAGCTGGCCAGGTTCCGCAAACCGTAGCCAACGGTGACTGCGTCGAACGTCGCGTCGGGAAACGGAATCTGTTGCGCGTCACCCTGAACGAATTGCGGAGCGCGGAGTGCGGAGTGCGGAGCGGATTGGGAATTCTTCTGTTGCCGAGCTTCGGCGATTTCCAGCATCGCCTGGCTGAAATCGAGGCCGGTCACGACGGCGCCCCGCCGGGCGAGCGCGAAGGCGATGTCGCCCGTGCCGCAGCACAAATCCAGGGCGCGGCCGCCGGGCGGAACGGCGGCCAGTTCAGCCACGCGGCGTTTCCAGCGCCGGTGCAATCCGAAACTTTGCAGGTCGTTGAGCAAATCATAGCGCCGGGCGATGGCGGCGAACAGGTCATTGACCCTGGCCGCGCGCTGGTCGCCGGGCGCGTAGAACACGTTGCTCATGCCGCAAGATTAACACATCCGCCTCCACAAAAGTCAAAGCGCATAAGGGGTTTTGCCGGGGGATGGGGGTTGGTTACGTTGGCATAAAATTGGCTGTATAATTGCGTTAACAGTTGCAGAATCATGAATTTATGAGCACCGAAACCGCCCCATCCAGCCCGAAAAAGGTTCTGGTGGTTGACGATAATGAAGTCGTCCTCAAGACGATTTCGTTGAAATTGCAGGGCTCGGGTTTCAAAGTGATCACGGCTCTGGATGGTTCCGAGGCGGTCGCCGCGGCGCGCAAGGAAACCCCGGATTTGATCCTGCTGGACATCAACTTTCCCCCGGATGTGGACGGCGTCCCGTGGGACGGGTTTCGGATCATGGACTGGTTCCATCGGCTGGACCCGTCGAAAAAGATTCCCATCATCATCATCACAGGCTTGGAGGACATGAAGAACAAGGAGCGGGCCTCCACCAGCGGGGCGGTGGCGTTCTTCCACAAGCCCATCAACCACGACGACCTGCTCACGGTGGTGCGCGCGACCCTGGGTGGGGCAAATCCGCCGGCCTGAAATCAGGCTTGCAACCCTGCCGGCGAATCCGCATACTCTTGCCTCCTGTCTTCAGGAAGCGAGCGTAGCTCAGTCTGGTAGAGCGTCACCTTGCCAAGGTGAATGTCGAGGGTTCGAATCCCTTCGCTCGCTCCATCTCCATCTCCGCGACTGGCAGCGACAACCCCGGACAAACCGCGTCAAGACAACCGGTTTCGTGCGTTTCTGTCCCTTGGCTCACTGTGACAGGTTGTGACGCATTTTGACCCACTGGGCCAGAAATCTGTGCGCGTATTTGTGTACACCCCAGCCGAGGCAGGTTTTTGATCGAATCGTAAATCGGCAACAAGGTTTCGTCCGTGTACACTTTGGCCGTCAGCTTCAGATCGCTATGCCGCATCAGCTTCATCGCGAAGCGCGGCGGGATGCCATTCTTTTGAAAAAAAGTCGCACACGTGTAGCGCAGCGCATGAAAATCAGCGTACCGGCCTTGCTCATCCTGGTAAGCGATGCCGACGCGTTCCGCATCCACCTTGAGACGCGATGCCCGAGGAATCCCTTGCGGGAACACCAGCGCAGACGCAGACCATTTTACGGGACGATGAGCCTGCAGCGCCTCAGCGATTTCCGGCACCAGGTACACCGGTTCCTGTTTTTTGTTCTTGGCGGTTTCGGCCCGGACAATGATTTGCGGTTGAGCCGCATCCAGGTGGACATCACCCCACGTGAGCTGACGCAGTTCTTCCTGACGCAAGCCAGTTCGTGCGGCTGTGAAGTAAATGATGCCCCGACGGCCGGACGCTTCGATCAGTTTGCGCAGTTCCTCATCCGAAAACGCCCGCCGCACACGTTTCTTTTGACCGCGCTCATCCACCTTTGCCACGAACTTCAACGGGTTCGATTTGATACGCCCGACACGTTCCATCCAACTCAGAAACGAAACCATGCCCTGCAAATAATGGTTCAAAGTCCGTGCCGCCGCCTTGTGCTTGGTACGCCACGCGACAAACGAATCTGCTGTGACGTGAGCCGACAATTTCCAACCGCACTCGCCCATCAGCCCCAGAATGCGCGCTTTGAGTAACCGCCCACCACGACCACCACGCCCCGCACGCCCGCGCGTGACCAAATCGGCCTGATAATCGTTAAGATGATCCGCCAAAGAACGCTGTGCCGCATCCCGCGCCAGTTTCGGTTCGAGGATGCCGGCCGCCTCACGCTCCTTTTCCTGAAGGAATTCTTGCGCCTTTTTATTGGCGACCGCCAGGTCCGTAACGCCGAGCGATTTCCACCGGTCAACCGGCATGTCGCCGTGGCGATACCGCAAATAGTAGCATCGCGTCACGCGTAAAACCCCGTTCTGACGGAATCGCCGCTTTTCAACTTTGAAAATCATGATTTCCTCCAGTAATCAAACCCTGCACTTGCGTCCACCGGAAGCGCACCGCACCCATGATTTTAACCCGCGTCAGCTTGCCTGAATTGGCAAGACGGTCCACCGACCGCTGGCAGCAAGAAAGGACTTGCGCCACTTCCTTTTTCTTCAGGAGACGTTCTCCAACCCCCAAGTTTGTGTCATTATTCATCTCTTCCCTTTCTTCCCGTTTTTGTTCCATAACTTTAAAGCTTATCCGCTAACGCCATCAGGTATTCCTCCAAAAAAGGCTTTGCCTTGAGCCGAGTGCCTAAACCGATGCTAAACCACTTTTCACGAATCACGCTATCAGCCGTAACCCATTCCGGCCGCAGCAACTTTCTGACACCGCGCGCCATCAGGCCTGTAATTTTCCCCTCGCTATCCAGTGAAGTCCGCTGCTCATAATCTGCTTTGCTCAAAAACAGATATTGAAACGACATCGTTTTAGTCTGCCGCGCAATCACGACGGCGGACGGTTCAATGGACCGAAAAAATGAAACCCAGCTCTTTTGAGCCTCGTTCAGCGCCTTGGTAATCGTGACCGCGCTTAACTTGATGTTTTGCTCGTCCTGCAAAAATCGGCTGATGGCCCGGGCGCTCATCCGTTCCGACGCTTCAAAAATGAACGGGAACAACTCGACGACCAAACCGCGATTGGCCGAGAACTCCGCCGATTTTGAATGGCCGACCAGCTTTTGGCCGACATCGGTCAAACTCAGAGATTTTTCATCCTCGTTAGCCACGTTGCCATCAATTGTATCATAATTAACGTAATTGTCAAGACTTTTATTCGTTTCAAAATTACTAAAGGAATCCCCTCTGGCGCAAAGACTTCCGGGCTGTCTGACTTGAAGCGGACACCCGGAAGACATTGCGCCGACCCGGTGATGGCGCGACCAAAGCGCCGTTGCTATTCTCCGATGCTCTACGAACTAAAACGCCGCTTCCGTCGCGGATCAGTAAACCAGCACTACCAGCGTTCAGCCACCTCAGCCCCGGCCTTGTCGTTCAACCAGGTCAATTCCTCAGCCAAATCCAGCAGGAAACGTGGCCGTTTTGTGGCGTTCACTTTTTGCCCCTCAACACCCGGTCACGGATGGCATCCATTTCCTTTTTGGTCAAAGGCGTTTCTGGTCCGCTGGCGATGGCTTCATCAATCCACCGTTGATCACGCTTGGTGTTCAGCGCCGCGTCAATTTGAAATGTCCGTTCTATCCGGCTCATGGCTTCCTGGGTGACGCTGCGAAAGTTCGCGGCGGCCTCGTTTTTCAATTGCGCGTGCAATTCCATCGGAATGTCTTTGAGTGTAATGCTTGGCATACGCCGTAACCATAATGCCACCATTCTGGTTATGCAAATCCTTTTGAGCCTGGCATAGTTCGTCCGCCACCTCGACGACCAACCGCAGTTGCTCAGCCTTTGCCCGATCCCTCTTGGCCAGTCGTCGCAGCCCTTTGCGAATCTCGCTTTCCACGTCCTTAACCAATTCCAATTCAGCCAGGCGCATTTTCCACTCTGGCGACGGCCGCAGATGATTCAATGTGATTTCCGTAACATGGCACCAGCAATCACGGTTCGGATCGCCGCCATTGTTCAGCCAGAAGGCCTTCACCGCTGCATTGTGTTCCAATATCGCTAACCGTGTGGCAGCGTCCAGCCATTCTCCTGGCTCAAATCGCACATGCTTGAACAGCTTGCCCATTTTCCATGCCCAACGTGGCCCCAGAACGTCTTTAATGGTTTCTTCGGTGAACTGTGCCCCATTGTACCGGAGAACCATCACCGTTTGCTTGACCATTTCCCGCCATGCCCGCGACCGCGGAGTCATCCAACCAAATCGCGAATTGAACGGCGGGCCTCGTCGCCGGTCACCTTGCCGCCGAGGTTCTTTTGACCAGTGGCCGAAATACCGAACACACCTTGCGCCCTTGTCCTCAGGCCAACGATGCATCCAATCCTTCTGCAAATACGCCCCCAAGTAGCGGCCCAAGGCTTCACCATTCTCCCGCATCGGCTGAAGTTGATGCCGCCCGAAGCCGTACCGCCTGCAGATGTGGCGGAAGTAGGCCCATTCCCGCTTTAAAGCCTCATTTGCGGTTGAGTAATCCGGTTTGCGTGTCGGCTTCCCAAAACGATCTTTAGGCGGAAAGCAGGCATCAAAATCAATATTCCCCCGAATGTCTTCCCGGCATACCACGGCCAAGTGGAAGTGAATACCCCCGTTGGCATGACGTTCGGTGACGACAACGCCGCACTGGAAATGCTTGCACAATTCATTCGTCAGCAACGAATGGAAACGGCGCTGTGCTTCCTTCCGGTCTCGCAGGTTTCGGAACCGACCGCCGGCATCCATATCACCGATGGTTAAGGTCAGGAATCCAACCCGACCTTGACCGAAGGTTTTGGCCATCCACTCGATATTCTCGACCAAGGCTCGTGCCTGTTTCTTCCGTGGACCGGGTAGGAGTGGAGGTTCATCCTTACATGCAGTTGTTTTATTTAGACAAGGAATGGCCGAGCCGGCCGCGGCTGCGCCGCTGGCCGGCTCTGGCCCTGTTCCTGTGCCGGATGTCTCACCACCATTGGAAAGAGCAGGAATGGCGCTTTCCGGCTCGCTGCGCTCGTCCCCACCGGAAAGCGAAGGAGACACCCCACCTCCTTGGCTCACGTTTCTTAACAGGTTTCCCCATGCAAGAAGATCATCGGCATTCAGACTCATCGTTGCCCCCTTTGCCCTTGGCTACGTCCACGATTGCGAGAATTGCCGCCTTCAGTGCCGCCGGAAGTTCAGACCAAACCGCGACAATCCGTGACAGGTCAGGACCCAACGCGCCTAAAATCTGTGCGCGTATTTGTGTACACCCGACTTTGGCACCTTCATGATTCGATGGATTGACGGGCGCTTCTGAATTTTGTGTCGAGGGTTCGAATCCCTTCGCTCGCTCCAACTTTTTCAGACGTTCTGGCACAAAACCCGCTATTCATTTCCCAAACCAAAGAAAATTGTACCATGGTCCTGCCAACCCAACCGGTCGCCTTGAGCGTGGAACAAATTGCTGAGTTGAACGAAAAACTCACCACGTTGCGCCACGATCTGAACAACAGCCTGTCGCTGATCGCCGCCACGGCGGAACTGATCCGCCGCCGCCCGGCCAACGCCGACCACCTGTGGCCGACCCTTCACGACCAGCCGCGCAAAATCACCGAGGCCATGGCCCAATTCTCCCGCGACCTCGAGACCGCGTTCCAGATTACCCGATGATCCGACCGGAACCCGGTCGGCTTTTGCCTTTGGCCGGAACCGGAACTTTGGCAGACTCACCGCGATGGAACGGACCGAAGCGGACCTGATCGCCGCCGTATTGCGGGGAGACGCCGCCAGTTTTGAACCCTTGGTGCAGCGCTATTCGCCGCGCGTCTTTGCCACCGCCCGCCGTTACGCCCGCCGGGAAAGCGAGGTGGAAGACATCGCCCAGGAGGTCTGGCTCAAGGCCTTCGAAAAACTCAAAAGCTTCCGCGGCGAAGCGCCGTTCGAGCACTGGCTCATGCGGCTGACCGTACGGACCTGTTACGATTTCCTGCGCGGACATCAGCGCAATCGCGAATCCTCGTTTTCGGATCTGACGGAGCCGGAAAACGACTGGCTGGAGCGATTTGTGACCCAGCCGGAAAATGCTTCGGAAAATGCGGAAGCGGCCCGGCTGCTGGTTGGGCGCCTGCTGGAGCGGTTGTCGCCCCAGGCGCGGCTGGTCATCACCCTGCTGGAAATCGAAGACCGGCCGGTGAAGGAAATCGCCCAGCTCACCGGCTGGTCGGTGCCGCTGGTGAAGGTTCGCGCCTTTCGGGCGCGCGCCGAAATGCGGCGGCTGCTGACTAAAATGGCCAAAGACAAGTATTTGTGACCTGTAACCCGTCATCCAAGGGAGGCGTCTGAAAGAAGGTGACTTATGTTCGATTGGCTGTCACTGCGAAGAAAATTGATCGCGGCCGCCCGGGCGAATCCGCCGGGGGACGCCGTACCGTACGCATTTGAAAAGCGCGTGCTGGCCTTGCTGGCGAACCGGGTGGCCACGGATCATCTGGCTCTGTGGGTGCGCGGGCTCTGGCAGGCAGCCGTGTCGTGTGTGGTTCTCGCCTTGCTCCTCGGCGTCTGGGCCTTCTTGAACCCGGGGACTTCAGCCAATACCGAGGACTTTTCCCAGAATTTTGAAAGCACGCTGCTGGCCTCCGTTGACCAAAGCGATTCGGCTCAATGAACTCATGGAAAATCATCCTGGCCGCCATCGTCATTTTTGGCGCAGGGGTGGTAACGGGTGGCCTGCTCGTGCACCATGTGACCCACGTCCGTCCGGGAAATCGTCGCCTGCCCCGTGAGACGGAGGACTTCGTTCCCCGCCCGGAACTGCTGAAAACCAATTTCGTTCTCCGGCTTGACAAGGCGGTGCATTTAACTCCCGAACAGCGCAACGAAATCGAGAAAATCATCGCCGAAGGCCAGCAGCAGAACCGGGAAATCTGGAAGGAGGTGGCGCCGCAATTTCACCCCATCTTTCAGGACGTGCACCGGCGTATTCGGGAGGCCTTGTCGCCCGCCCAGCAGAAGCAGTTTGAGGAATTGCTGCGCCGGCCGCCGCACCGGCCGGCCAACGGCACCAACCCTCCGGCGTTGCCCCCGCCCCTCAATGTCCCGTCGCCGGCAGCGCCATCGAATCCGCCGCCGGGCGCTTGATTTTCCGTTACCCGTCCAGCAGGGCGCCGATTTTTTTCCGCAAATCCCGTGTGACTGAATCCACGGAGCGATTGGCATCCACGATGTTGAACTGGTAAGTGTTCTGCAGATGCTGGAACACGGTTTGCATGGACGTCTGGTATTTGACAAAACTGTCGAACATGTCCCGGGACAAGCCGAGGTCCATGCCGCTTTCCCAGTAATCCAAAGTCGCCTTTTTGGACAGATTGCGCTGCACCAACTCTTCCGGCTCGACGCTCAGGTAGAACACAGCATCCGGGACCAGGGCCAGGCCATACAAATTCTTCAACCAGGCCTCGTCCATCCCGCGCACCATGTCGCGCGCCATCAACGTGTAAATATAGCGGTCGGCGAGCACGATGAATCCCGATTTGAGCGCGGGCAGGATGATGTTTTCCAGTTGGTCGGCAAAATCCGTGGCATAGAACAAGGCCAATGTCGTCCGGCTGAGAATGTTGCCATCCTGGGCCTTTTCGAGTTCCGCACTCACCAGCGTGGACCGTTTCAAGCCCACCTGCACGGTCGCGTGGCCTTTGGCTTCCAGCCAGTCCACCAGCCGCGCGATTTGGGTGGACCGGCCCGAGCCGTCCGCGCCTTCCACCACAATCAACCGGCCGGCCAGCTCGTCCAATTGGACCCCCGGGATGCCGTGACCGTAAAAACGGCGCCCGTTGCGGGCGGGTTGAATATTCGTGCTCATGCCGCGGCATCCTCCTCCACCGTTGCGGTCGGGTCATCAGACGAAACCGGGGGTGGCAGCGGCAACGGGCTGCGCCGCCGGAATTTTTTCAAGTCGATATGTTCCCCCACCAGCCGGCGCACCAGCGCCTGCTGCTTTTCCACGTGTTGGTTCGCATCCATCACGATGAAATTGAACTCGGCGCTCATGGCCAGGTACTGCTCCAGAATGCGGCCCTGGAAAATGCGGAAGCTTTCATAGGGATCGGACGACAACCGCAGGTCCATGCCGGCTTCGAAGAATTTCAGTTTCGGCCGGCCCTCCAGGATGCGGTTGAGGGATACCTCCAGGTCCGCCTTGAAGAAAAACGTGAGGTCGGGCTGGGCGGCAAAACTGTAGATGCCGCGCACCCATTCGGGCGGGCAGCCGCGCACGACATCGCGGGCGAACGCGGTGAAAACATACCGGTCACACAGCACCACGTAGCCCGCCCGCAACAACGGGAGCAAATGCCGCTCATACCGATCGGCAAAATCGGTGGCGTGGATGAGGCTGAAGGTCGTGGGCGTGAGCAGCTCCCGTTTCTTGCCCTTGCTGGTCGCTGACTTCACCAGTTCCGATGAGTTCCACTCGCTGAAATAAACCTTGATGCCCTCCGCCTCCAGCCAGCGTTTGAGCAGGTAAATCT